>ERZ842401.6507-NODE-6507-length-12459-cov-4.432764_pt1 | contig 12459 bp, 10 predicted proteins | sample MGYA00521270_ERZ842401 | MGnify/ENA primary metagenome ERZ842401 (study PRJEB31892, sample SAMEA3878208) | bioreactor metagenome | biome: Moose rumen | place: Sweden | collected 2011-10 | study: EMG produced TPA metagenomics assembly of the PRJEB12797 data set... | reverse complement strand
CTCTTTCCCTACACGACGCTCTTCCGATCTCATATCGGGTGCCGGACTTTCGCTCACGGTAGACGCGCAGCAAGTGATCCAGCTTTGCGTCAAGCTCCTGACGCCGTTCTTCACTCAGCACCTCGCGCTCCTGATAGACGATCTCCTGCTCGGCCAGAGCCTCGCCATAGCGCAAAAATCCATAGAGCAGGCTGAAGAAAACCTGCGTCTTAATCGCGACTATTATAAAGTCGGCATTTCAAAGATGTCAGACCTTCTGGAGGCTCAGATGCTGTACCAGCAGACCAAGGACAACTGTACAGATGCCTATGCCAGGCTACATACAAAACTCCTAATCTACCGTCAGTCACTCGGACGGTAACGACATTTAAAGGCATTTTTGCTGGTGTAAGAACAACTGCCTCCTTGTTTCAGCACCTCCCCTCGGTTAGGTCTTAAGATAAATGGACACCTATTGAGAGTAGATGCCCATTTAAATTCCATCTAATCATTACATAATGACAATGCAAATGTAGGTAAAACTTTCAATCAAACAAGTCTTTCCAAGGCTCACCTGCAAAGTTCCGTGTCTATCTTGTCACAAATTCAATGATTAACTTGTATGTTAAGTTTTCGTTTTGTATCTTTGCCGCATGAACGTGAAGAAGAAGACAACAGTTGAGCTGCTGAATGAGTCAGAGAAGGCATCTCTGTACTCTATCAGCTTCGAGATGGACGGAACCACGGAGTTTGAGAAATTCGTGGCAGAGTTTGAGATGAATGCAACTTACAACAGGGATTATCAGCGCATCATTGCTGCGCTTCAAGCCATCCTGCGCATTGGTGCCCTTGAACGCTTCTTCCGTCCTGAGGGAGGCATGAACGACAGTGTCCAGGCGCTGCCCATCGAGAGTGGCAAATTGAGGCTATATTGTTTGAGGCTTTCGGACCAGATTGTTATTCTCGGCAACGGCGGCGTGAAGAATACGCGCACATATGAGGAGGATCCCAAGCTGTATGGTTATGTTCTGGACCTCCAGAAGTTTGAGAAGTTACTCAACGAAAACATTGAGAAGGGCTACGTGAGCATCGAAGAGAAAGAACTTTCCGGCATAGAGGATATCACATTTGAAATATAGATACCGCAATGAAAAACAAGCAGGAATGGTTCAATGAAAAGATGGCGGCCGTGTCTCCGGAGATCATATCCGAGGTGCAGCTGTCAGCCGACATCATTGCCCGCATCGACGGCGTCCTTAAGCAGAAGAACATGACGCAGCGGGACCTTGCAAAAAAAATGGGTCGGTCGGAAGCGGTCATATCGCGGTGGACATCGGGTTTTCCCAACCTTACACTCAAATCCATCGCCGAGATTTCCACCGCACTTGGCGAACCGCTGGTGAAGGTAACAGATTAAGATGATCAAAGTCCCGTCAAATCCCATAGTCACGGCAGCCCTTTCCGCATTCAGGGTGGGGTGTAACCACCTTGTAATCAATCCTTTAGTGGGTGTTAGCGCAGGATGTGGGCTAATGTGGCAATAAAAAAAGGCATCCGTGAGAGCCGGATGCCTGAAGTGTGCGGGTAAAGGGACTCGAACCCCCACGGATTACTCCACCAGATCCTAAGTCTGGCGCGGCTGCCAATTACGCCATACCCGCAACGGACTGCAAAGGTAAATCTTTTCTGTCAATTTGCAACTGCAATCAGAGATACCATCAACATCAAAAAAACGGATATCATCAGCAGGCGTCTCCAATCAGAATCAACAGAGTATGCCAACATACTCATCTGCAGAAATCATTCACAGGCAACAGCTACAGACATCATACACAGGCGGTAGCTAAAGGCGGACCGTTGTTCAATAGCTTGTGGCTATGCCTATGAAGTCTTCTGCTTTGAGGCTGGCTCCTCCAATCAGGCCGCCGTCTATGTCTTTCTGGCTGAAGAGTTCCTTGGCATTGGACGGCTTGCAGCTTCCGCCGTAGAGAATGGAGGTTTCTTCTGCCATGTCTCCGAACTTTTCTGCAAGGGTGCTACGGATGAAGGCGTGGATTTCCTGAGCCTGCTCCTTGGTGGCTGTTTCGCCGGTTCCGATGGCCCAGATAGGCTCGTATGCAACAACTATGTTTTTCATCTGCTCGCCGGTGAGGTTGAAGAGGACATCTTTGATTTCCTCGGCTACAACGTCAAAGTGACGTCCGGCCTTTCTTTCCTCCAGGGCTTCTCCCACGCAGTAGATAACCTTGAGGCCTTCTGAGAGGGCGAGTTTGATCTTTTCCAGAAGGATGGCGTTGGTTTCGCCGTAGTAGCCTCTTCTTTCAGAATGTCCGAGGATTACATATTCAACAGGAGCTCCGTTGGATGCGCTTCCGACTGAAGCGAGCATCTTGGCTGAAACTTCTCCGGTGTATGCTCCTTTTTCCTTGTCTGCACAGTTCTGGGCTCCAAGAGCAATCTTGCTTCTGCAGAACGGGCACTTGATGGCGGCTATTGCCTGACTGACGGCAAACAGGTGTGTGAATGGGGTGTTGACAATCAGTTTTACATCCTGAGGAACCTGATCGATTCTTTCTGCAATCTGGTTAACGAGTTCAATGCCTTCTGCAAGAGTGGTGTTCATCTTCCAGTTTCCGGCTACGATTTTCTGTCTCATATCTGTTACAATTAATTACTATTCGCCTTATGTCTTTATCAGCGTGATTTGACGCCGCAAAATTAAGAATCTGTTTTGAATATGTGTTATGCCGATGCCATCTATTTGGTTGTTTATGTTGTTTGGGAAGTTGTTTTTGATTAAATTTGCGGCCCTTATGGGCAGTTGGAAGAAGTAGTTGGGTGATGCAGTCGGAGGTTATGTAGGGAAAGATGCAATGTGGGTTATGTAGGAGGAAGATGCAATGCGGGTTATATAGGAGGAAGGTGCAATGAGGGTTATGTAGGGGGAAGATGCCATGGGATATGATAACGGAATATTACAATAGACAGAAATATGAAAGTAACTAGGAAAGAAACACAGCCGCTGACCTACCTTGTAACGGTAGAGATTGAAAAGGCAGAGGCAAACGAAAAGAAAACAAAACAGCTCAAGGAGTATCGCAGAAAAGCAGAAATCAAGGGGTTCCGTAAGGGTATGGCTCCGATGGGCCTGATAGAGAAGCTGTATGGCTCTCAGGCTATGAGCGAGGTCGTAAATGACTTGATTACAGAAGGAATCAACAACCACATAAAGGAAAATGACCTTGACCTGATAGGCGAACCTCTTCCGAACGAGGAACTCCAGAAGAAGATAGACATAGACAAGGACGAAAAGTTTGAGTTCCTTTACGATATGGCCGTGCGTCCCAAGGTGGAGATTTCTCTGGACGAGAAAGACAAGGTTACATACTATGAGCTGGAGGTAAAAGAAGAGGCCCTCAAGAAGTACAGAGACGATATGCTCCGCCAGTTCGGTTCGTTGGAAGACACAGACAAGGCCGGAGAAGAGGACTTCCTGGTAGTGGATCTGGAACAGGGAGAAAAGAAGGTGGAGAAGACATATATCACCCTCAAGAGCATCGCTGAGAAAGACAAGAAACAGTTCCTTGGCAAGAAGGTCGGCGATAGCTTTGACATTGACCTTGTCAAATGCTTCCCGAATGAAACAGACAGGGCTTCGTTGCTCAGGATAGGAAAGGACGAGTTTGATGCCTCCAATCCGGTTTATAAGCTTACAGTTGCTGAGGTTAAGACCTTTGTTCCTGCCAAGATAGACCAGAACCTGTTTGACCGTGCATTCGGAAAGGATGCCGTAAAGGACGAGAATGAATTTGAAAAGGCTCTGGAGGACAAGCTCAGGAATGAGTACAAGCAGGAGAGCGACTGGCGTTTCCGCCGCGACCTCATAGACTACATAGTCAAGAAGGCCAACCTTACACTTCCGGAGGACTTCCTGAAGAGATGGCTTTTCAGAGTCAACGAAGGCAAGTTTACAATGGAGCAGATAGAAAACGAGTTCCCTCTCTTCCTCCAGGACTACCGCTGGCAGATGATTACACGCAGGATCTTTGACCAGCAGCAGATGAATATCACCAAAGAAGACCTTCTGAATGTTGCCAAGCAGATGACTGCCAACCAGTTTGCAATGTACGGTATGCCCAATATTCCGGAAGAGACTCTGGGACAGTATGCCCAGCAGATGCTCAACAACGAAAAGGAACTTAACCGCGTAGTTGAAAGGTGCGAGGAAGACAAGGTTCTGGACTATGTCAAAGGCCTTATTACTGCTGATGTAAAGCAGGTTACCCATGAAGAACTTGCAATACTCAGCGATAATGCTGCTATGAAGGCTTCCAAGCCTGCCAAGAAGGCTCCCGCCAAGAAAGCCACGAAGAAGGCCGTAAAGGAAGAGGCTGCCGAGCCGGCAAAGGATGAGGAACCCAAAGCCGAAAAACCTGCAAGAAAAAGGGCCGTAAAGAAGGCTGAATAAACAATTAATATCCGGAGAATTATGATCAAAGACTTTGAGAAGTTCGCTTTGGACCGCAGGGGCATAAGTTCCCTTAAGCTGGACGGCTATGCAGGCTTCAGTGCTGCATACATCAATCCTACCATCATTGAGGAAAGACACCTCAATGTAGCCACTATGGATGTATTCTCACGCCTGATGATGGACAGGATAGTTTTCCTTGGAGTTCCTATCAACGACGACGTGGCAAACATAATCCAGGCCCAGCTGCTGTATCTGGAATCCGCTGATCCTGAGGCAGACATTCAGCTTTACATAAATTCTCCCGGAGGTCAGGTCTATGCCGGTTGGGGAATTTACGACACTATGAATCTGGTCAATCCAAAGGTCTGCACCATCTGTACGGGAATGGCGGCTTCAATGGCGGCCATACTTCTGGCGGCCGGCGAAAAAGGCAGGCGCAGCGCGCTTCCCCATTCTAGGATCATGATCCACCAGCCTATGGGTGGAACTCAGGGGCAGGCATCGGACATAGAGATAGAGGCACGCGAAATCATAAAGACAAAGAAGGAACTCTACGAATCTCTTGCAGAGAATACCGGCAAGACGCTGGAACAGATAGAAAAGGATGCCGACCGAGACTATTGGATGACATCCCAGGAGGCAAAGGACTACGGAATGATAGACGAGATCCTTTCCAGGGCTAAGAAGAAATAATCTTTGCTGCACAGGTTGCAGCCGATAACTGAACAAGATGGCTACAAAGAAAAATGGGAGTACCGTTTCCAAGGTCAGACCCAGATGCATAATCTGCGGCCGGACTGAGCATGACGGAGTTATACTCGTTGGACACGGCCCCGAATGTATATGCACGGAGTGCGTGGAGAATATCCACCGCTACATTACGGAACTCAACACCGATCTCAAGCCTCAGGGAATGTATGCAGATAAGGTCAAGGAAGAATTCAAGCTCCTGTCTCCTAAAGAGATACGTAAATATCTGGACCAGTATGTAATTGGTCAGGACGAGGCTAAGAAATTCCTCAGCGTAGCCGTTTACAACCATTACAAAAGAATACTGCACCAAAGTCAGAAATCCAGAGATCTGGAACTGGAAAAGTCTAACGTACTGATGGTTGGGCCTACCGGTACCGGAAAGACCCTGCTTGCACGCTCCATTGCCAAGATGCTCCATCTTCCGTTTGCCATAGTGGATGCCACGGTGCTTACCGAGGCCGGCTATGTGGGCGAAGATGTGGAGAGCATACTTACGAGGCTTCTTCAGGATGCCGACTATGATGTGGAAAAGGCTGAGATGGGTATTGTATTCATCGATGAGATTGACAAGATAGCCCGGAAGAGCGACAACCCCTCCATCACCCGCGATGTTTCGGGCGAAGGAGTGCAGCAGGCAATGCTCAAGATCCTGGAAGGCAACATAGTGAACGTTCCTCCTCAAGGCGGACGTAAGCACCCGGAGCAGAAGATGATAGCCGTTGACACTTCCAACATACTCTTCATCTGCGGTGGGGCTTTTGAAGGCATAGAGAAAAAAATTGCCCAGAGGCTCAATACCAAGGTTGTAGGCTATGGGGTTCAGGAACGCACAAAGGACATAGACAAGAAGGAACTGTTGCGCTACATAGCACCTCAGGACCTGCGTTCCTATGGCCTCATTCCGGAACTTATAGGAAGGGTTCCGGTTGTGACCTACCTTCATCCGCTGGACAGGACTGCTCTCCGCGATATTCTGACTACGCCCAAAAACGCATTGGTAAAGCAGTACAAGAGCTTGTTCCAGATGGATGGAATCAATCTTGAAATTGATGAAGAAGTACTTGACCTTATTGTAGATACGGCAATCAAGTACAACCTTGGAGCAAGAGGCCTCAGAAGCATTTGCGAGGCTATTATGGTAGATGCTATGTACGAGGCTCCTTCTGCAAAGAAAAAGGAGTTCAGGGTTACCCTGCCATACGCCAAGGAAAAGCTGCTGTCGTTTACCGGCAGCCTGCTTATCACCGGCTGACACTTATTACGACAATGACATACGAGCAACTATACGGTCAAATCCTTAAGAAGCAGAGCTTTCTGTGCGTGGGTCTGGATACGGACCTTGAGAAGATACCACTGTGCGTCAGGGAGCAGGTAAGGGCTGCCGCCCTGCCCGAAGAGGAAGCGGTGTTTGCCTTTAACCGGCAGATTGTTGACGCCACAGCCCCATATTGCGTTGCATTCAAGGTAAATACGGCGTTCTACGAAGCGTTGGGATGGGCCGGCATAGTACAGATGGAAAAGACTGCCGCTTACATCAAGAGCAATTATCCCGATATTTTTCTCATCGCCGATGCAAAAAGGGGAGATATCGGCAATACAGCCAAGCAATATGCCAAGGCTTTTTTTGAAACGATGGACTTTGATGCGGTAACTCTTTCGCCCTATATGGGAGGCGATGCCATAATGCCGTTCCTTAAATATGATGGTAAATGGGTTATAATTCTCACCCTGACATCCAATGTTACGGCAGAGGATTTTGAAACTCTGGAAACCCGCCCGCACACTATGGATGTGGATGATGAAACCCAGACCCATATTCCTTTGTATGAAAGGGTTATAGGCAAGTCCAGGGAATGGGGCACCAAAGACAACATCATGTATGTGGTAGGGGCAACCCGCCCGGGGCAGCTCAACCGCATACGCCATCTGTGCCCGGAAAATTTCTTTCTGGTTCCGGGAGTAGGGGTTCAGGGAGGCCGTGTAGAAGATGTGGCTTCTGCGGGTCTTAATTCCAGCTGCGGGCTCATCATCAATTCCTCCAGAGGAATCTTGTATGCCAGTTCCACGGAAAAGTTTGCGGAAGCAGCCGCCCAAAAGGCCAGGGAAATGGCTTTGGAAATGCAAGCCCATTTGAAGTAGATTATTTTAGAAATCTTTGATACTGAATAATATGAAACGGTTTTACAAATTTTTGCCGATGCTGGTTATTGCGGCATTCTCATTTACCGGCATTTTTGCTCAGAATTCTGCCGACAAGGCTTACAAGCCGGACATGATGCCCAAACCCGAGGTTAAAGCAGTAAGGGTTTTGTTTACCGCTGACCTTCATTCGTGTGCAGAAAAATATCCTGCACTTACGGCCTTTATCAAACAGGAGAGAAAAGCAGCCGAGGACGGTGGCTTCGGAGTTATAACCCTGGACGGCGGAGATATGGCTTTTGGAAGCCTCTATTCCGCTTTCTTTGAGATAGATGCAACAGAATACCGCCAGCTTGCACTTGCCGGCTACGATGCTTTTGTGTTTGGAAACCATGACTTTGATCTGGGCCTTACATCTCTTGCCTACATGTTCTACAACAGGGCAGTCAAGGGCAATTTTGAGAATCCTGCAACCAAAGAAAAGCTTTTGTTCCCTATCAACATAACGGCCAACATAGATGCCGACCTGAATGCCTCCGGAGACGACAGTAAGAATTTTGCCAATGCCCTCAAATTCATAAATCACCAGCCATATGTCATTCTTGAAAGAGGTGGTCTGAAGATTGGCGTGTTCGGTCTTTTGGGGCAAAATGCCTACGAAACCAGTATGGTAAGCGGCAAGATTCTGTATGAAGACCCCGTTGAAACTGCCAAGAAGGTAATTCCTATGATGAGAGCCAAGGGCGCCGAATTTATTGTAGCCCTGTCGCACAGCGGTGCAATGGCAAGGGAAGACAGCGAAGACGCCCGTCTTGCAAGAGAATGTCCTGAGATAAACGTAATCATAAGCGCCCATGACCACGAAGCTCTGTTCCAGCCTTTTATGGTTGGTAATACTGCAATAGTTTCTGCCGGAGCCAACGGAAGTCTGCTCGGCGAAATAGATCTTGTAAAGAAAGCCGGAAAGTATATCATAGGCCAGTATGAACTCAAGACGGTTCCGGAAGACATAGCACCTGACAAGGGCGCTCAGATGTTATTAGATGCCCTTAAAGACAAAGTCTTGGATCAGTTCGGAAAGAGGTTCCACTCATCTCCGTTCGATATCATAGACTCCATAGCTGCTCCACTATCTGTTACAACTGACTCCAAGGGCTTTAATCCAATGGGTTACGATGTTGCCAAGGCAATTTTCAACTGTGCTTACTTCCTCAAAATGGCACAGGTTGACACATCCACTCTTGTAGCCATTGTCCCCGACGGTGTTCTCAGGCAGCAGATTCCTGCCGGCAAGATTACCTACAGCGATGTGTTCAACAGTCTGTCTCTGGGAAGAGACTCCAGAAAGAATCCTGGAAGCCAGCTGATTCTGTGCTACCTGACAGGAAGCGACCTCAAGAAGGTGTGTGAATTCAATGCTTCCTCAGCTATTGACAATCCGGATACTCACATAAGTTTCTACGGCCTCAACTACACATATAATTCTGCCATGCCTAAATTCTTCAGGGTCAATGATGTATATGTCCATGGCAAGAAGCTCGACAAATCGGCTCTTTACTGTGTGGTTACAGACTTTTACACCGCAAGCAACATATCTTTGGCCGGAAGCAAGTCTCACGGGCTGCTATCAATTGAGCCCAGAGATCCAAACGGCAAGGAGATACTTGACATAGAACGCAAGTGCTCCATCCATGGCAACGAACAGGGGTGGTTCCTCGATAACGCCGACATCTCCGAGTGGTACGCCTACGCTGTATATCTCAGAGACAAGGTGATACTCCCGGACAGCTATCCTCTGCCCAACGCCGCCGACAACAGAAGCAACACTCCTTATCTGCTTGGCGGAGCTGTGTGCCTGCTTATTCTTCTGGCAATCATATTTGGAATCAAGGCCATCAGGAAAAAGAAGTGAGCTGCAACCCAGCCCCAGCCTAAGCTTTGTAAAAAATTAAGACGGATGTAAAGAAAATTTACACCCGTTTTCTTTTTGCTTTCTGTCAAACATCTTGTTTATCAGCGATTTATCTTTCTTGGCACGGGAGGTGTTGCTTTTATTGCGATTGAATACAGGTTATGATTAAAGTTAATTCAGCAGGATGTTTATCTGTATGGGCGCTTGTGCTTTTCCTGACTGCTCCGCTGCAGGCTGGTGCGTTTGCCCGGTATGGGGCCTATGGCGGGGGAAGCGCAGGTTTCCCTGATAAAATGACTCTCCGCCAGTGTATGGAATACGCAGTGGAACATTCCGCAAAGGTCAAGGCAGCCCAGGCTGATCTTTCCGATGTCAGGGTAGAGCGCAGGGACGCTGTGCTTAAGACTTTTACTCCGGCGGTAAGTGCATCTTCATACGGTTACTACAACTGGGGCCGCAGCGTTGACCCGGAGACCAACACCTACAGCAACATCAAGTCTTTCCACAACGGATACTCCCTTTCGGCAGGCCTTACGCTGTTTGACGGATTTCAGGCGGTAAACAACATGAAGATTGCCAGAACTTCCCTGCTCATGGGAATCAGCCGGGAGCAGCTGACAGAAGATGAGGTTTGCCTGGCTACGATGGAGGCTTGGAGCAATGTGCTGTATTATTCTGAACTCTCGCAGATTCTGGCCGACCAGGTAATGGCAGCGCAAATGTCGCTCGACAAAGCCAGGAAAGAAGAACGGTTGGGGAAAAAGGCATACGCAGACGTGGTTCAGATGGAAGCCGAGCTTGCAGACAAGCAGTATCAGAGTCTGCTGGCCAAAGGCAAGGCAGATGACGCTTTACTGACCCTTAAAAGCGTGATGATGTGGCCGTTGGATACTCCACTTGTGCTTGATACCGAAGAGCCTTCCCGTCTGGTGCTCACTGCTTCAGAGAACCGGAAAGACATAACTCAGACAGTAGATTACGCTTTGGCTCACAATCCTCAGGCTATACTTGCGGAAGGAAATGTCAGCAATGCCCGAAGACAGCTATCCACGGCCAGGTGGCAACTGGCCCCGAGCCTGAGTCTTAGCGGCGGCTGGTGCACTACATATTTCACATATCCCGGAAGGGCCGGATACACCCCGGTTCCGTTCAGGCAGCAGTTCAAGAACAATCGCGGAGAATACATCCAGCTCAGTTTAAGCATTCCCATTTATAACAGACTTCAGGCTCAATCGTCTGTTAAAAGGAGGAAGAATGCCTACGATAGGGCGGTTGCGGAGAGAGACCAGAAGCTGGCGGAGCTTGAGGCTGAGGTGAAGCGGGCTGCTCAGGACAGAGACAACACTCTGTCTTCATGGAAGCTGGCTCTCAAGAGGGCAGAGGTTCAGCAGGAAGCCTATAAGTTGAATGTCAAGAAGTTTGAGCAGGGCATGATCTCATCCATAGAATATCAGACAGCAGTAAATAACTGGCTTCAGGCCCAGGCCGACCGGCTTCAGGCCCAGCTTACATATATGATTAAGGAAAAGGTACTGAGATATTATCAGGGGCAGAGCTATCTGTCTCAGCAATGATGGGTTGATGAATAGAGTAAAGGAAATGGATAGGGTTTTAGAACAGAAAAAAGGATTCAGAAAGGCTTTTGCAAAGAAGGCTTTGCCTTACTGGCTCGGAGCTTTCGTGCTGTTGTTTGCGGTTTACCTGATTGCAAAGGGCAACCAGAAAACACTCAGGGCAGATGTCAAGTCAATCACAGTCAGCAATGTGAAAAAAGGCGAGTTCAAAGACTACATAAGGATAAACGGCCAGGTTCAACCGATAGTTACCATACAGCTCAGCCCGATGGAGGGCGGAGTTGTGGAGCAGATTCTCATAGAGGAAGGTACTACTGTCCGTCAGGGAGAACCGATACTCCGTCTGCGCAACGACAACCTGGACCTCCAGATCCTCAATGCCGAGGCCGACCTTGCCGAGAAGGAGAACATACTCCGTAACACCATGATATCCATGGAACAGCAGAAGCTCTCCGTCAGGAAGGAGAGGCTGGCTCTGGAGATGGAAGTGCAAAGGAACAAGCGCACATACGAGCAGTACAAGGCCCTGTATGCAGACAAGTTGGTTTCAAGAGACGAATATCTCAAGGCGGAGGAAGACTACAACCTGAGCCAGAAGAACTACCAGCTTACAAAGGAAAGGGAGAAACAAGACAGCCTTTACCGTTCTGTGGAAATCCAGCAGATGAACGAGAGCCTTTCCAATATGCGTATGAACATGAGCATGATACGCCAGAGGAAGAACAACCTTACCGTAACCGCTCCCATTGACGGAGAACTCGGCCTTCTGGATGTTGTCCTTGGCCAGAATGTTGCGGCCGGAACTAAGATAGGGCAGATTAACAACCTGGCAAGCTACAAGATAGAGGCCAAGATAGACGAGCACTATATAGACCGTGTAACCTCCGGTCTGGAAGCCACATTCGAACGCCAGGGAGAAACCTACGGAGCGGAAATCCGCAAGGTCTATCCGGAGGTCAGAGAAGGTAAGTTCCAGGCAGACTTCCGCTTTACCGGCGCTCAGCCGGACAATATGCGCAGCGGTCAGACCTATTACCTGAACCTGCAGCTGGGCCAGAGCGAGGAAGCTATCCTCATCCCACGCGGCTCCTTTTATCAGAAGACCGGCGGACAGTGGATTTATGTCATGGACAAGGACGGAAAGAGCGCAGCCAGACGCAAGATCAAGATAGGCCGCCAGAACCCACAGTACTTTGAGGTGCTGGAAGGCCTGGCTCCGGAAGAGAAAGTAATCACCTCAAGCTATGACAATTACGGCGACAGTGACGTGCTTGTATTCTAAGCTTTGAATACTTTTTGTAATTATTAGAAAAAGAATAAACGAACAATAAGACAAAACACTATGATTAAAGTAACCAATCTCAGCAAGGTATTCCGGACGGAAGAAATCGAGACCACTGCACTTGGCGGTGTTTCCTTTGAAATCAAGGACGGCGAGTTTGTGGCAATCATGGGCCCTTCGGGCTGCGGTAAATCAACCCTTTTGAACATCCTCGGCCTTCTGGACAATCCTACCGGAGGAAGCTATCAGCTTCTGGGAACAGAGGTGGCCACATTGAAGGAAAAGGAAAGGACAAAGTTCCGCAAGGGCAACATCGGCTTTGTGTTCCAGAGCTTCAACCTCATCGATG
>ERZ842401.6506-NODE-6506-length-12463-cov-3.448420_pt1 | contig 12463 bp, 6 predicted proteins | sample MGYA00521270_ERZ842401 | MGnify/ENA primary metagenome ERZ842401 (study PRJEB31892, sample SAMEA3878208) | bioreactor metagenome | biome: Moose rumen | place: Sweden | collected 2011-10 | study: EMG produced TPA metagenomics assembly of the PRJEB12797 data set... | reverse complement strand
AACAAGCCGCAGCTGACTGTCATAAAAAACATCGGGATAAGAGGCATGTTTTGAGGATGATTATTCAAATGTGAAAAATTAAGTTCCTGAAGTTCAATGCCATTCATAAAAAATCCGCAAAATATCAATCCCGTACCTAACAGCAAAAGTCCGCCAAAAATCGGATAAAATCTTCCTATTATTTTATCAATGGGAAATATTGTTGCTAATATATAATATAGTGCAACAAAAGAATAAATATATATAATTATCGGATTAGAGAGAGAAAAATCTTTTTGACCGAAAAATCTCTCCGCAATTATATCCCCCGAAGTATAAACAAATACTGCTGCAATAAGCAAGAGCATTATTGTTACGATAACCATAAAAAATTTAAAATAGGAATTTCCAAGATATTTTTTTATTAGCTCTGGATAATCTTTTATTGCATCACTTATTGAGCAAAAAATTACACCAACTTCGGCAAGTTTTTCGCGCATTGTGGTATGTACCGACATACTATCGAAAACTGCGTCAACAGCAACTCCCGCCAATGCTTTTTGTTCCGAAAGTGGGATGCCAAGTTTTTCGTAAGTTTTTAGTAATTCTGGATCAACTTCGTCTAAATTGTTGTATTTTGGTTTGTTTTTAGGAACAGCATAATATATTATATCTTGATAATCAGGTTCTTTAAAATCAAGATGCGCCCATTTTGGAAGTTTCATGTCTTTCCAAATACGATAGGCGTTGAGCCTAAATTGAAGCATTTCTTCGGGTTCGTTTCTTATTTGCGACATTTTGGTAATTATGTCTTCGTTGAGCCCTTTGGGAAATGTTTCCATTTCGATATTTGTTGTAAATCCAGCTTTATAGCTTTGATTTTCAATATCTTGTATTATATCTTTATTGTTTTCGGCCATTTCTTTTGTTAAAAATATCTGCAAAAATATAAATTTTTTGCCAATTTTTTTTATTTTTTGATAAAAATGGACTATTGCAATATTTTTTTAGTGCACGTCGATTTCATTTGATTTTTTTAACAACGAATTAAACGAATAATACAAATTTGTCTAACAGATAGTTATATTAAACAAAAGACGCAAGTTTTAAGCGAATTAAACGAATATAAATATAGTGGAAGTTTATTTGTTAAATTCGTAAAATTTAAAATTAACTTGTTGATTTACAATCAGTAAACTGCGCTTTTTCGATTTCTTACGCCTTGAAGAATCTAATTTTTAGAACTCCCATTATAAAATTGGACGTTGAAAGTTAATCAAAAAAACAGTGTTGAGGTATTATATAAGGTGTTTCAACACTGTTTTTGAAAATTTTTTTTTATTTTATAACCCTAAATTCTACGCGTCTGTTTTTTGCACGTCCTTCCGTTGTGTTGTTGTCGGCAACAGGTTTCTCGCTTCCAACGCCTACTGCAGATATTTTTGTTCCATCGCAACCTATTGATATTAAATAATTTTTTACGGCTTCTGCTCTGTTTTGTGATAATGTTTTGTTGTGTTCTGTCGAGCCAGTAATGTCGGTATGACCAGAAATTTCGAGAGTTGAACCTTGATTGTTTTTTAAAAACGATGCAAGACGTTTTAGTTCTGGATATGATTGTGGTTTTAGGTCGTATTTGTCGTTGTCGAAAAATATGTTTTGCAACACAATTGATTGACCACCAGCAATATCTTCATACGAAGCCATTACTATGTTGTGTTCTATGTTTTCGCCTTTAAGAAGTTTTTCTGTGTTTAGGTTTCCTGATGAGGGATAGTAACCTTTACAATCAACGTAATAACCATAGTTTTTACCACCAGGAAGAGAAATAAAGTAGTTTCCTGTGGCAGGTTCGGAACTTAGTTTGCCAAGTTGTTTGGATGTTTCTAAGTCTTCCCATACAATATTGGCTTGCAAAGGATTACCTTTTTGGTCGGTTACTTTTCCAAAAATATGCGCAACTATCGATGGTCTTAATTTTATGGGTAGTTCAGTGTTGCAAATTTTTGATTTATTGCCAGTAAATTGTGTAAAATAAGCGGTTTTGCCGTCTGGGGCAATTTTGTAGTCATAATCATCGTCGGCAGTATTTATGCTTTTACCAAGGTTTATTGGTTTACTCCATTGTGTCCATGATGTATCGCTAAGACGTTGGCATTTATATACATCCATACGTCCAAGTCCGGGGTGTCCTTCGCTTGCAAAGTATAGAGTTTTCATGTCTTGGGCGAGGTATGGGCTACGTTCTGCATACGGCGTGTTGATTATTGGACCAAGGTTTACAGGGTAACCCCATGTGCCATCTGGATTTTTTTCGCAAACGTATATATCGGAGTTGCCTGAAGTGGAGCCGCAAAATAGTTGCATGTGAGGATGATAATTGCCAATGTTGCCTTGCCTGTCGGAAGTAAAAATAATAGCGTTACCGTCGCTCGAAAAAACAGCATCAGCGTTCCACGATTTGCCAGAATTTAGTTGCTTAAATTCGTTTAATGGCGACCAACCAGTGTAACGTTTGTCGCTGCGATAAATTTTTGCGTCTTTAAAAATAAGAAGTGTGTTGCCGTCCGCCGAAACTGCAAGTGGTGCTTCGTTGCCCGATCCTGTATTGAAGTTGTTCATGGCAACAGTATTTTCCCATTTCCCGCCCAAAAAATCGGAATAATAAACATCTTCGTCGTATCCTGTTGAGTTTTGACAATAATACATACGTTTTCCATCGGCGGTTAATACTGGTGCATATTGCATTTCTGAACTATTGATAGCTTCTGGATATGGTGTTATTTTTAGAGGTTGATCGGCAGCTTTGAGTAGTGCTACTGTTTGGTCTATTAGGTCTTCTGAACCTATAAATTTTGGGCGGAATTTGTTGAACAATTCGGCGGCTTCGGCATATTTTTTTTCTGCAATTAGTGGCGATGCCATGCGTTGTAGTGCTGTGTAAGCTATGTATGATGGAGCAGCGCGAATAATAAAATCTTCGTAAAATAGTTCATTTGCTGGGTTGTAGGGTAGGTGCATTAATAATTGAGCTGCGCGTTGGGCAAGTTTTATTTTTATTGTGTCGTCGGCAGTGTAGTATGGATAGTCGGGGTAACGCTGACGAAATTTTTGTATTGTGTTTATGTCCAATTCTTCAAAATATTTGTCTTTTACTTTACGCCATTCTTCTTGGCTAAACTTTGCGGCTTCTTGGGCAAAAGGTGCGTTAGGATATTTTTCTGATAGTTTTTTTAATTCTTTAAAATCGTTGTTAATCTGAGCTTTACGCCATTGAGCATCGGCAACAAGTGTATCAGCACCGTCAAAGTTTTCTATAAACCAAGTGTATGCCTCTACCGAATTGGTATCTTTTACCCATGAATATTCTGCGGCGGCAGTGTTAATCATTTTTTTGTAAACATCGATTTTGGTAAATTGATAGTTTTTTTCGCAATATGTTTTGTTTTCTTGCGATTGGCGGTTGTATAAGTCGTTGGCCAACCTTAGTTTTCTAAATGCTTGGAGATTGTTTTTACGGCTATAATTGTCTGAACTTAGAATAAGTCCTATGCCGTAGTTGCATGCTGTTATTTCTTTGCCTTTGCTTAGGCTTTTAGCAAAAATGCCCCAAGCTTCTTCGTATTTTTGTTCGTTAATATTGTTAAAAGCGTTTTTGAGACTTTGAGAAAAGCACGGATTTTGCGAAAACGTTAATAAAAACGAAAAATATAAAAGTTTTTTTACCATAATTTAAAGCGTTAAAAATCAATGTGTAAAATTATGAAAAAAAATGTAATTTGCAAATAACTTGTTTTTTCTCGAAAAAATATTTGTAAAAAACGCCGATATTTGCCAATTTTAGCGAAAATTTAGCAATTTATAATTATGCAACTCAAAGCTGGATATTTTACCAACGGGATAGAATGCCTAAGCGAGAGCAAGGTCGTAAAGCAAAAGATAAGATTGTTGACCGAGAGTCTTTCGTATTTCGAGCTTGACGGAAACATTGAAATCAATAATGTTTCTACCGATCCCGCTGTAGCGTTGATGTACAATTTGGTGTCGCGCGGTACGCCTGCATACGCTTCACAATTTATTGAAGATCAGTTATCTACAATTATTGGAAAAACCTTAAAACGTATTTCCAGCGATGGAAGCATAACACGAGAAATTCAAAAGCAAGATGTTAAGGATTTAATATTCAGAGCATTACATATCATTGATCCACGCTTAGAAGTGGTTCGTCCTACGGGTGGCAACGACAAGCAGATTTTGATGTACGATTTTTTATTTAATTGTGTTTCGCAATACGAAGGTGGTTTTATCTTACAACTTGCCGAAACGGGAAAAAAGTTTGGAGATATTTTTAGGTTTTCCAAAAAATTTCGTCGTCGTATGGACGTTTGGCAAGCCGATGAGAAAAATGCTTTTCTTAACGAATATGCCGATTTGTGTTTTTCTGTACCTTATTCCGACAACACTGTTGATAGTGTTGTCTATCGTTTTGCGGTAATAAAAAACAATGATGATAGCACTGACTATATCAACGAAGAAAGAATTAAATCGATGTTTCAAACCATCAATGTAGATGGTAATGTGATAATAAAAACAGGTGATAGTTTTGAAGATAAACTTTCAGAAATAGACGGTTTTGTTCAAAATGGCTATTTCGATATATTACGCACCAATTATAATAGTCCGTTGTATGCTAACGAAGACGGCATTGAGGCTTTGCAAATTGCACTTACTCCACCAGCCGTTGCACGAATCCAAAAAACGGTTTTAGAGGCTGTAAATTCTGGTGTACTTGATATAAATTCAAAAAAATGGAAAGTAGGTGTTATTGAGCGCGATGTGCCATGTGCTTTTATAGCTTTTGAAGATCTTAAACAGCATTTCAATAAGTTTTTCGCACTTGAAAATCAAGGTAGAAAATTTCCTAAGGTAGAACTTGATATTTTTTATACCGATGAGTTTGAAGAAACAGACCTCAACATGCTCTATCAAGGCTATAGAGAAAATGTTTCGGAGTTTGACAAAAGTGAGCCTTACGATTTGCTTATTGACATATCAATGTTGCGACGCGCAGGATTTGAAAGCGAGAGTATAGAAACCGCTGCAAATAAAGTGGCTATAATACGTTCGTCGAAATCTCCACGCACAAAAACTCGTTTGTTGTTCGACAATCGCATATTTTACGACATCAACATAAATAAAGAAGATCCCGAAGATTTTGATGAACAAGAGGATGCTTTAAAATTCTTTTTGAAAAACATATTTGCCAAAAACGATTTCAAACAAGGTCAAGCAGAAGCAGTTGCGCAGCTTCTCAATGGTAGAAATATGCTATTTGTAACACCTTCAGCGGGTGGAAAAAGTCTTGTGGCAATGTTTGCGGCACTTATGAAACCGGGTTATAGTTTCTTTTTACCGCCAACGCTTAGTGTTATGCGTATGCAGTTTGATACATTGCGTAGCCGTAACATTGACGTTGATTATTACATAAATCCAGCATTACAAAACACATTAGATAGAAATCTTGCCGTAGAGGACGTAACTCAAGGGCGCAGTTTGATAACTTTTATATCGCCACAGTTGCTTCACGACCCATATATTAGAAATGTTTTTAAACGTATTGATAATCAAAACATTCCTATATATTACATAATGATTGATGAGGCACAACGTATTAGCGGTCAAACGCCAGAATTTAGGCCATTTTATCAAGACATAAAGAGAATTATAGGTCAAAATTTCAACGACGAAAATATTATGTCCTTGCGTATCGGAGCGTTTACTTCAGCGTTGGAGCATAATATAAAAAGCGAAATTGCCGAAAAACTTGAAATTGATTCCACACTTGTTGTTTCGCCAGAAGCAAAGTTTTTGCCAGTGATAAAGGTACACGAAATAACTATGGAACGCCGTGGCAATACAGAAGATTTGCAAGCATTTTCTCGAAAACTAAAACAATCTGTTGCCGAAAGCATAATTCGTCAGTCGAAAAAAACAAAAAGTTTGATAATAAGCGAGTTACCACCGTTTGACGAAACCACGCCCGACAACGAACCAACCAAGGTTTGTGGGCTTGATACCGATTTTTATCATGGCGACATTGATGAAACAAATCGCGAAGTTACAAGTTCGCAGGCTGTAGGAAGTCAAAGAGCGGCTAAAAATTTCTGCAATGGTGGTAGCAGTGTGCTTTCGGGGGTAAAATCAGCGGGAACAGGTCTTTATATTCCTAATTTGGATCAAATTATATATTTTGAACCGCCTGTATCGTTAGAAGAATTTTATCGTATAAATGGTAGAGCAGCCAATTGTCAAAAACCAAATGTTGACGTGCTTTTGAATACCGCAGAAACCGAATACGAAAGTTACGAAATAGTGCAAGATGCTAATGGAAATCTTTCTAAAGCCGACAATATTTCTGTTATAAGTTTTGATTTAGCGGCTAATCTCGAACGGCTTGCAAAGATGCATCCCGGTGCAGAAAAAGAAAAAATTGTTATGGACGAAATCCTCAACGGAGTGTCGTTTCCTATAAAATCGCCGAAAGAAACTGTTGAGGAAGCTGTGTTTAACGAGTTTAACGTTAGGATAGAAGTGGAAACAGAGCCAATGGTAAATCCATATCAGATTTTTATTTACACCAATTCCAAAAGTAAAAGTTTGGGTTACATTAATTTTAAAACAAGCGAACTTGTAATGCCCGAATCAACTTTTGATGTTGAGATTGCCGAAAAAATTCAAACTTATATTTACGAACTTATAACCGACAACACCGATAATGCGCTTGAATACCTTTCGCAGATGGAAGACGAAACAGACTCGGAAGAAAACGATGGAATACAAACCGCTGTCGATGCTGTGCGCGAAGGTGAATGCGCAAAAATAAAAGTTCCTTTTTATAATAATGCTTTTTTTGAAGCATCAGAATTGATAAAAAACAATCTTCAAGTAGATGTTTCAGGACGCGATTTGTTGCGCTGTTACGACAAAACCGACAACTACGATGATTTTGAACGGGCAGTTTCGTCGGATTGTGGCGTGTTTCTCAAACGTTTGAACGATGGCGCAAAACCCGAAATGTTTGGTCTTTATAAAAAATTTCGTAATAAGCGCGACACTTTAAGAACTATTACTCGCCTTAAAGAAATTGAGCTTATCGACGACTATCTTGTAAATCCTGCCAAGGACGAAATAGATGTATCGCTAACAAAGCATAGTAAAGATTATTATCGTAGCAAATTGCTTTTGGTTTTGCAGCGCAATCTCACAAAGGAAAAAACTTTGCAATATATTTCGTCTATTGAGGATGGAAATTTTCTTGTGCTTGAAAAATATACCAATGTTTTAATAGATTTTTTCTATTCTACGGTTTATCCTTTATACGAAAAATCGGCACAAGATTCGGCTATGTTTTTTGAAAAAATACTTGAAAAGCAGAAGGATGGCACATTAACAAACGAAAGCATAAACTACAACTTACAAAATTATTTTAAGTCGAAATATAAATGTAAGTTTGTTTACAACATTCCAGAAAATCCCGACACCATTGACAAGATAATCGACATAATATCTCAAACGGGAAGCAATGTTAACGAGTTGAAACATCTTGAAGAGTCGGTAGATCAATCCAATCCCGAAAACCGTACACCAGCCAACAAAATAATTTGTGGTTATTGTAAATTGTTTACCGACGAAGATACCCAAGAAGCACATAATAATGCCTATTCGCTTATAAGTGAGGGACTAACAGATTATAGGTTTAAGACAGGCAAAGAACCATCGGAATTTATTGACGATACCGATAAAATAACAGAAAGGATAATTAAAGAAAATTTTGACCTAAAAGCAGAAATGGAGTCGTTATTGGCATTGCAGTTGCAACATAGTTGGCTCAAAAAATTTAACGCTGAGGTTTTGAAAATATAGTTTTTTTCTAAAAATTGTAGGTAAATTATTACAAAAGTTTTTAGAAAAGTTTTAAAATTTGAAATAAAAAACATAAAATATGAAAGACTTGATAACCAACGAGTTGGCTCAGTTACAAAAAGATTTAGAAAATTTGCAGTCGGCAGCCAAGCAAATTTCGCAAGCAGGCGAGGCATCGCAAAATGTGATAGACGAGGCGCAAAAAATACACGGTGAGTTTTCTGAAAATATTGGTAAACTTACTCAACTTTATGAGCAATATTTACAACAAGCCACCGAAAATAATAGTGCTAAGGCCGCAGAATTAATTACTCATTTTAAAGATACGGTAAACAGCCAGTCTGCAATGCTTGACAAATATGGCGAAGCCGTTGCAACAGCCAATGCTAACGCTAAATCGCTACTTGCCAACGCTGAAGCACAGCAGCAGGCTTCTATTAATCAGCTTGTTAAAGAGGCACAAGCAAAAATTGCTAATCAAGATTCTATTATAAAAAAATCGGCGGCAGAAAGCGCAGAAAAAATTGCTCAACTTAGCAAAAGCCAACAAGCGCAGGTTGCCAACACAGACAAGATATTAAATTCTTATCTCGAATTGGCACAGAGTACTGCAGAATTGAGATCGAAGATAGAACAGATAGATTTTCCAGAACGACTTAATAAAGTTACAGCGTTGATTTCCGCTTTAACCGACGAACAGCAACAAAACAACAAAACGCTTAAAAATCTTATAGAAATATCATCGGATAAAACCGTTGCAACAAAAGTTGATAATACAGAAGCGCAAGTAAAATCGTTGAAGACTATTGTTATAGTTTTGGTTGTACTTACGGCAATAGCCGTGGGTGTGGCTGTTTTTACTGCCTTGAAAGTCAATGCGTTGAATGTGTAAATAGGTTTAATTTAATGGCTGTTCCCGAAAAAATAAAAATTAGAATGGTTGGTGTTGACGACATTCCAGTCATAAGGCAGATTGCAGAAATAGCGTTTCCTTATACCTACAAAGATATTTTGCCCGAAGGACAAATTCCGTATATGATGGAAATGATGTATTCTGAACAAAGCCTTAAAATACAGATTGTTGACGAAAAAAATGTTTTTTTTGTAGCTTCAACGCTTGATGGCGACATTGGATACGCAAGTGTTAGACCCGATGGTAAGGATGTTTTTCATCTTGAAAAACTTTATGTTTTGCCTGATTGTTGGCATTCAAGAATTGGAACGACACTTTTTAAACATGTGCTTGATTATGTACATCAAGAAAATGTATCGCCGTGCAAAGTACAACTCAACGTTAATAGAAACAATCCCGCTGTAGGTTTTTATCTCAAAATGGGTATGCGTATAGCACAATGTGGCGATTTTGATATTGGAAATGGCTATTTTATGAACGATTTTATTATGGAAATTGATGCTTAATTGGCATTGTTGGTTTATTTTTTAGAAAAGAAAACTAATAATTTTTTTATAGAGTTGTCTGTTGAAATTTTTACAGCATTGTTGGCTGTATAATTTTTATTTTTGTATCAATGGACTTTGTTGGGATAAAACTAAAACAGCGCGAATACGATGTTATAGCATTGTTTATCATGCTTTTAAGTCTGGTGTGTTATTTGTTAATTTCGATTGTAAACCATCAGATGTTTCGTACTTATGCCATCGACCTTGGTATAGTTAATAATGCTGTTTATAGTTATTCGCATTTTAAACTAAATTATGGATGTGTTTTTCAACAAGAACATGTTAATGTGTTGGCGCGGCATTTCGATTGGCAATTAATGTTTTTTGCTCCATTAAGTTATCTGTTAGGGTCTTATACTATGCTTGTGGTGCAAGCGTTGGCAGCGGCATTTGGTGGAATTGGCGTTTACAAATTTGTTGGCTGTTGTACAAAATCTCCTGTAATACAACTATTATCGTTGGTTTTCTTTTATTGTTATTTTGCTGTTTGGCATGCATTGTCGATGGATTACCATTCGTCGGTGGTGTCGGCTATGGTGCTTCCGTGGTTTCTTTATGCTTTTAAAATCCGAAAATATAAATTGTCATCATTTTTGATGCTCTTTATAATTTCAGGGGGCGAAGCCATGGCAATGTGGGCTTTTTTTATAAGCATTGCATTAATTTTTGATTATCGGTCTGACAATAAATCTGTTAGATTGCTTATTGGATATGCAATATTTTCTCTTTTTTATTATTTTATTGTAACGCTTTGTATAATGCCATGGCTTGGTGGCGAACATGCTTTTTCCGATTGGCAATATTCAAAGTGGGGCAATAGTATGTTACAAGTGGTAGCAAGTGCTTTTGCGCACCCGATTGAGGCATTGCGACAACTATTTGTCAACACTGTTGGAGTACCAAGGGGCGAATATGTAAAGGTTGAGTTTTGGCTTACGCTGATGCTTTCTGGTGCAATAATATTATTGGTAAAGCCAAACTATTTTATAATGATGATTCCGTTGGTGGCAGCCAAGATGTTTACCGAAAGTCCCGGTTGTTGGAGCATTGCCTATCATTACAACATTGGATTTGCTCCTATTGTTGCCGCAGGTGCGTTTTGTGTTGTTGGTAAGATAAAAAACAGTGCGATAGCAAAAATTTTTGCTTGTGGTGCGGCAATGGCGAGTATTGTTTCTACCTTTTACACAATCAATAATCCTCAATTTTATTTAGCGCAAAATAGAGTTCGGTTTTATACCGACGATCATTATTTTCGTCCTGATATAAATGTGGATATTGGTCATCACATGATAGAAAATGTTGATGACACATCGGCAGTTTGCGTAACAAGTTGTATGCTTCCTCATTTGGCTATGCGCGAAAAAGTTTATAGTTTTCCTAACATTGCCGATGCTCGTTATGTTATTACAAAAGTTCATCCATTGCCACCAGTTGAGGGTTCGCCTGCTGACGTAGATAGCCTTAAAAAAAGCAAAGATTGGAAAATTTTAATGCATGGTGGAGATTTAATTATGTTTGAAAGACGTTAGCAAAGACCTTACCTCTCAGTTATCTCTCATTAGAGGCGATGTGGTGTTTGTATGCGGAAAATAAAATCGGATTTTTTTGTAAAAATTATCTGCCAATGGTGGAATGGATACTATGAAAAAATGTAATATTACATTTGTTAAAAGATTTGATTTTTGGTATAAATGTTTTAATTTTGTCGGTTGAATTTTTTAACAAAGGAGGTTGATATGCCGTTGAACATACCAGATAAGTTGCCAGCAATTGAGTTGCTAAAACGCGAAAACATTTTTGTATTTGACCATAGTAAGGCCAATTCGCAGGATATTAGGCCGTTGCGTATTGCAATTCTCAACCTTATGCCTATAAAAATAACCACCGAAACCGATTTGATTAGGCTACTTTCCAACTCGCCACTCCAAATCGAAATAGATTTTATTAAGATGAGGAGTCATACTTCTAAAAATACGCCTATCGAACACATGATGCAATTTTATGTTGATTTTGATGAGGTAAAAAAACGTAAGTATGATGGACTTATTATGACGGGTGCGCCTGTTGAACATCTTGAATTTGAAGATGTAAACTATTGGAGCGAACTAACCGAAATGCTCGATTGGGCGCGTACCAATGTTACTGCCAAAATGTTTATTTGTTGGTCGGCTTACGCTGCTCTTTATTATTATTACGGTGTGCCAAAGCACAATCTGACACAAAAAATGTTTGGTGTGTTTGAACACAAGGTTCTCGACCCGTACAATCCAATTTTTAGAGGATTTGACGATGTGTTTTATGTTCCGCATAGCCGACACACCGAGATATGGGCGGACGATGTCTCCAAGGTTTTGTCGTTGAAAACGTTAGCGGTAAGTCCCGACGCGGGGATATACATGCTTATGGCACGAGACGGAAGAGAACTTTATCTCACTGGACATGCCGAATATAATTCTGGAACGCTCGACAACGAATATCGTCGAGATTTAGCAAAAAACTTGCCTATAAACATACCAAAAAATTATTATCTAGACAACAATCCAAACAATACGCCTGTTGTGCGGTGGCGTAGCACGGCTAACCTTATGTTTTCTAATTGGCTCAACTATTTTGTTTATCAAGCCACACCTTATAATATTAACGATATTGAATAACAACAAAACTGTCTAAAAAGTTGTATTGGAGTATAATTGGTATGTATGCAATACAACTTTTTTGGCTGCAATATCGGGTGTATCACTGATTATTGGTGTCTGAAAAAAAACTCATTAGCATGATTTTATGCTGTTGTATTGCGTACATGGGTTTATATGTAATAACACGTTTTGTATTAAACCTATGTGTCCGCTGGCAATATTGCCCTTTCAAATGATTTTGACATTTTATCAATGAACTTAGTTTTATCGAAATTTTTGTTTTTAATCGTGCTATTTTAAATAAATGTTAATATACCCCAAAAAATCTTTTTTTATGAAACAAAGGCATTTTGTTTGCGTAAAAGAAAGTAAAAAACAAGAAAATGAAAAATAATAATTTAATAATTTAATAATTATTATGAAAAAGTTATTTATCTTTTATATTATTCTCGCTGGGGGGG
>ERZ842401.6505-NODE-6505-length-12463-cov-3.773533_pt1 | contig 12463 bp, 7 predicted proteins | sample MGYA00521270_ERZ842401 | MGnify/ENA primary metagenome ERZ842401 (study PRJEB31892, sample SAMEA3878208) | bioreactor metagenome | biome: Moose rumen | place: Sweden | collected 2011-10 | study: EMG produced TPA metagenomics assembly of the PRJEB12797 data set... | reverse complement strand
TCGACAAGGACGGCGCCGACCTGGGCTTTGTGGGCGAGGTGACGGAAGTGCACCCAGAGATAATCCAGTCCCTCCTGCAGCAGGGCTTTATCCCCGTTGTGTCCACCGTGGCGCTTGGCGAGGTGGGCGACTCCAGCCGCTATAACATCAATGCGGACACTGCCGCGGCAAAGATTGCTGTTGCTTTGGGTGCGGAGAAATTTGTGCAGCTGACCAATGTACCTGGCGTTCTCCGCGATGTGAATGATCCTACGTCCCTTGTGCAGCGCATCCACCTTGCCGACATTGACAAATTCATCGCTGACGGCACCATTGCGGGGGGCATGATTCCCAAAATAGAGTGCTGTATGCTTGCCCGCAAAGGTGGTGTTCCCCGCACGCACATCATAGACGGACGGGTGCCTCACTCGCTGCTCATCGAGATGTTCAGCGACAGGGGTATTGGAACGATGATTTATTAGGATGAGAATATGGGAAACAAACAGATACTGAATAATTATGGCTCCTTTGACGTCACCTTTAAGAGCGGCAACGGGGCTGTCCTGCGGGATATAAATGGAAAGAAATACATAGATTTTCTGGCAGGCATTGCCGTGAACTGCTTGGGGCACAACTACAAGCCGCTTGTAGAGGCCATTGAACGTCAGGCCCGCAAGCAGATACATGTCTGCAATTATTTTACGAGCGACACCGAAGTGGCTTATGCAAAGGAACTGCTGAATGCCACGGGCTTTGACGGCGTTTTCTTTGGCAACAGCGGTGCTGAGGCAAACGAGGCTGCCATCAAGCTTGCCCGCAAGTACGGCCAGCTCAACGGCGGCTACAAGCGCAAGGTAATTGTAACGCTTGAACGCTCCTTCCACGGGCGTACTCTAGCCACCCTTAAGGCGACGGGGCAGGAAAAGTTCCACCCCGAATGCTTTGAGCCGTACCCCGTCGGTTTCAAGACCATAAAAGCGAACGACTGGGATGCAATCAAGGATGCCTTTGACGACAGCACTGCCGCGCTGATGATGGAATGCGTGCAGGGTGAAGGGGGGGTGATACCCCTTGATGCCGAGTGGGCTCAGGCAGCAGCGACTGCCGCCCGCAATGCGGGAGCCATCGTGATTGCCGATGAAGTGCAGACCGGCATGGGCCGCACCGGCAGTCTGCTGGCGAGCGAGCAGCTCCAGTTCAATCCTGAAGTGGTGACGCTTGCAAAGGCTATTGCCGGCGGAGTCCCCATGGGGGCATGTCTCTTCCGCGGAAAGGCGCACAATGTCTTCGTCGCGGGGGATCACCAGTCTACCTTTGGCGGAAACCCGCTCGCCTGCGCGGCTGCCCGCGTGGTGCTCAGGACGCTCACCGCGCCTGATTTCCTTGGCCACGTGACGGAAAAGGGCGATTATATGCGCGAACAAATCCGCAGCTGGGGGCTGGCGGCAGTCAAAGAGGTTCGCGGACTGGGGCTCATGGTCGGCGTGCAGCTGGTGGACGAGAAAAATCCCGCCGAAGTGGAAAAAGAGTGCCTTGCAAAGGGCCTCTTGTTCTCCACTGCCGGTGAGCATACCCTGCGCCTTGTGCCGCCGCTCAATATACCCAAGAACCTCATAAATGACGGACTCGCTATCCTGCATTCGGTTCTTGCAAAATAATCAAGTCTTCTGTATCATTGAGGAATGCGAAAGCGACTTGTCCTTGTCATGTTTATTGCCGCGATTGCCGTACTGGCTTTTGTCGTGCTCAACAATCGCTATGGAGAGACCGTGCAGCGGCAGATAACCGCTTCACGGGTCGTTATCCCCCAGTCACAGACAGAGCTTTCCTCTTCCTCTGCGCGGACCTCCATAATGCGCGGGGACACGGTGGTTGAATCCCTCATTCCCCTCAAAGAAGATGAGTCTATACTCAACATCGTTGACCTCGATTTTGACGGTGACGGCTATGATGACCAGATCAACGCCGTCAAAGCGGCGGGCAGCCCCTACATACAGCTGCTCGTCGGTATGTATGATCCCGAAAGCAGGCAGTACGGGCGGAGCATTGAGCTTCCCACAAAAATCTCGCAGGTAAAGACATTTTCCTACACAGGCATTGATTTGATTGGCGACCACAGCCTTGCCTTGGTGTATCAGGGCTTTGGGCAGAATGGCAACGCCGTCTTTGAAGCATACCTCATCAAAAAGCAGGACGGCGCGTATTCGCTGAGCCAGATTGCGGACATAGAGGGCGAGGGGACGATATACATTGAACAGGAAGGGCGCGGTGAGTCCTATGAGCACAGCCTTGCCAAAGGGCAGAGCTATCCGGTGTGGATGTACAGCTCCGACCGTTCCCGACCCGAAAGCAGCGATCAGATACAGACTTGCTGGGAGTGGGATGCTTCCAGGCAGAAATATGTGCAGACCCGCAAGCTGCACATTGCGGGAAGCAACCTTGCCGCAAAGGACCTGGCAAGCATTCAGAACGGCACGGTGGAAACTTTTTCTGCTTTCTTAGACGGTCTCTGGTACAAGCTGAACGCTACCACGGGCGAATACCGCTACCTTTTCTTCAATGCCTCAGAGCAGCAGATTATCTTTCTTCTCGATGACGATGCGGAAGTGTATTCATGGGAAAATAACGTCCTCCAGTACCGCAGCATGCAGATTGCCAGCACTAATCTGGAGATAGAAACGCTCAGGCGGAAATTGAACGTTTCCCTTCTGGAGCTTGACAAGATCCGCGTCCTCATTCAGGATGACGTGCAGATGCTTATCAGCGAGGAGAATGTCTGGAACGGCGAGTATAAAAAGATGAAATTCTCCGACCTTTATGTTGAGCAGAACGAGGAAGATGCGCTCTCGCCGCCATATATTGTCAATCTTGAAGAGGGAGCGCCGTGGCTTGCAGGCGACGGCACCCGCATCGATTTTTCTGGCGGTACCTACACGGTGCAGGGCGGAATCGCCGCAGACACGGGAAATTACCTTGCCCTGCACATCAACAATCAGCCGCTTGTCCAGTTCCGTTCAGAGACGGACAGCCCCTTCTTTAACGGGACATACCTCGTGACCACGCTTTCTTCTACCGATGGCGAAATGCCGCTGGATAAAGAGCGGGTTATCTTGCAGCCCTACGTTGTGAGGGCTGACGAGATATATCCTGCCGAGGGGCGCCCTCTCATCCTTACTCGCAACGGCTGAGGTAGATCAGCTGGCTCTGAAAGTCTCCCCAGAGCCGGGGCAGAAGCAGCCCCGCGTTGCAGAGCGTCCTGCCTGTCCATATCCCCGCATCCCTTTTGCTGCCGAGGCTGTCTTCTATCTGCACGCGGTAGCGTGTTCCCTCTACAAGCCCCCTCAGTCGCAGGCTTCGGGAGTGGAAATTCGGGTGGTTGAGCACCTGCACGAGCGTTACCAGAGCCTGCAAGCCGTCTTTTGCCAGCACTTCCCATGCATCATAGTCTCTGTTCTCTCTGGCGGAAGCGAGGCGATAATAGTCTCCCGTCCGTATCAGCTCATTATGCTTTTTATAGAGGGCAATCTGTTCGGGGATGAGCTCTCGTTCCTGTGCCGTCAGCTTGGTGATGTCCAGCTCGTAGCCGAAGGTGCCCGCCAATGCCACGTAGCCGCGGGTGCGGAAGGGCGTAACCCGTCCGCAGGCGTGATTTGGGCAGACGGAGACATGCGCGCCCATAGAGGACAGCGGGTAAACCAGAGCCGTTCCCTCTTGGATTTCCAGCCGCTCGATGGCATCTGTATCATCAGAGCACCAGATTTGTGGGCTGTAGTAGAGCATTGCAGCATCATAGCGTGCGCCGCCTCCTGAGCAGTTTTCCAGAAGCAGCGAGGGGAATTCTTTCAGCAGCCGGTCCTGCAGGCTGTAGAGGCCGAGCACATAGCGGTGGTACAGTTCCCCCGCGCGTTCCGGTGGCAAAACCGCGCTGCCGAGGTCTGCAAGCTGCCTGTTCATATCCCATTTGACGTAGGCTATGTTTGCCCCGTGCAGTATGTCTGCCACCCGCGCGAATACATAGTCGCATATTTCTGGGCGGCTGAGGTCAAGCACGTACTGGCAGCGGCACAGCCCCGCCGTGCGATTGCGGACCGCCAGCGCCCAGTCGGGATGCTTTTTGTACAGCTCGCTGTCAGGAGAGATCATCTCCGGCTCGAACCAGATGCCGAATTTCATGCCAAGCTTATTCACCTCGTCCACAAGGTACTTTAAGCCGCCTTTAATCTTGCTTTCGTTTACAAACCAGTCGCCGAGAGAGCTTTCGTCGTTGCTGCGGTGCCCGAACCAGCCGTCGTCCATGACGAGCATCTCTATGCCGTCTTTGCGGGCCTCACGCGCAATGGCAAGCAGCTTGTCTGTGTCGAAGTCGAAATATGTTGCCTCCCAGTTGTTGATAAGTATGGGGCGCATAGAATCGCGGTATGTTCCGCGGATAAGGTGGCTGCGCCACAGGTCATGGAAGCTGTGCGCCATGCCGTTCAAGCCGTCTGCCGCATAGACGAGCACTGCCTCCGGCGTAGTGAAATCTTCTCCCGGTGCAAGATGCCAGCGAAAACCCTCGCTGTGGATGCCCGTCACGAGGCGCACGGAATCAAACTGGTTCAGCTCTGCCTGCGCAAGAAAGTTGCCGCTGTAGACCAGGCACTGACCGTAAACCTCCCCCGCGTCATAGTCCGCGTTGCGGGCGGCAAGCGCGCAGAAGTTCTGCTGCTGATGACTCGTTTCTCCCCGCAGGGATGCCGCCGCAAGCCTGCCGTGGAAGAGGGGAGTGCGGTCTATGTGCCGCTCCCGTGCCCAGCTGCCGTGCAGGGAGATGAAATCGAAATTCCTGTTGTCCATATCGAGGCAGGAGGAGTATGCCTTGCTGAGCGTAACAGCCTCTGTACCGCTGTTTTTGATATAGACGCTGCGTGCCACTGCGTCTATGCCTTTGAATATGCTGTAGAAAAGCGTCACTTCCAGATTGAGCACGCTGTCTGTGCAGTGCAGGAACAGCGTCATACTGTCGTCTTCGCTGCCCCAGGTGGCGGGCAATCCTTTGAGGGGCGGCTTTCCCCTTCGTATTTCGTGGGAAACATAGCGCAGCTGTGCGGCACTCTGTCCCAGCGAGTTTTCCACATTCAGGCAGCTTTCACGGAAGTCCCCTATGCCGCCCGTGGGATATTCAAAAGGAAAGGAATCGTAGAACGAAAGTCTGTCGCGATTGTTCTGTGACGGCACTTTTGGCATTTCATAAATACGCAGGAGGGCTGGCAGCTCGTCCTCCGTACCGAGCTTTTTGCCGTAATGAATGTGCCCGACGAAGTTTTCTTCATCCACGATGCCAATATAGTAGCCCGTGTGCTCTGTTTCAATCGCAAAACTGCGCGTCCGTTCGTTATACGTGATATTCATAGGATTTATTATATAGCTGAATATTCTGGCTGTCGAGGGGAGAGGTAAAGTCGCGCTTTCGCTATGCAAAACTTGCGAAATGCTTTATACTCTATTGCGTTATGAAAAAGACATTGTGTTTTATGGCAGCAGCTGTCCTGCTGACATTTTCAAGCTGCCAGAAACAGGAGCCTAAAGAGAATGTCTCTGTTTCTGAGCAGAAAGACCCTGTGGCAACAGATACTTCTTCCAGTGGGGAGAGTGTCAAGACTGAGACTGAGGAAAAGCAGGAAGTGCCGCTTACACAGCCTGTTTCGTATGAGGCTGAAGAGCTGGAAGAAGCGCTTCCCCGTCAGGGCTTTAGCACGACGGCACATCAAAAATTCCTGCAGGAACCATTTGCCTTCAGTGAGCTGCCTGACGGAAACATAGGCGAGGGAAGCACCGCTGTGGTGGGCAGCCGCGTCTGCAAGCTGTATCCGGCAGAAGCCTTTACCCTAAGCCACAGCAGTGTGCCTCATGAAATAAGCTATCAGGAAAGCACGAGCAGCGAGGGAAGCATAAAGGATGAAGCGAACATGGGCGGCGTAGCCCTTCCTTTTGCGTCCATTGTAAAGATTACCGGAGAGCGCCTGTGGAACAGCAATGCGCGCTATGAATACCTGATGGGGATGTTTGAGTTTGAGGATAACTGGAACTGGTTCTATCCCGTAGAATACGAAGGACAGACAGGCTATGTCTTTGGCGCCGACCTTTACGGACTGGGGCGGAGCAGCGAGGAAAACCGTGCCGCCGCCGCCTTATACCGCAGCGAAGGCAAACTGGACAAGTTTTATCCCATGACGGGGCTCAAGATGCTTGACAAGGATGTGGCAAAGAGCCTTGCCGCCAACAAGCTTGCCATTCAGGACACCCCCATTTTGGATGATGTATACCCGGATGATATGATCCGCGCCTATCAGGAGATTGAGAGCGACTATATCCCGCGCTTTATCACTACGGATCTTGCGGCGCACAGCCAGCACCTCATCTTTGACCGCCTTTTGCAGTATACCGAGGAAAATTTCTTTGCGCCCAAGCTGCTTTCCGTGACGGGCGACTTTATTTCCGCGCTTTCACGCAACTCGGATGCACAGGAAGATGTAAAGAAAAAGGCAATCCAGTATTTCCAAGTGGCGGAAGCCCTCTTAAAGGCTGCCCCTGAGAGGGTGAAGTCCGATGACGACTGGAGCAATACCGTGCGTTATGTTGACAAGGATGTGGATACCGTGCTTGCCGGCTATGACGAAGAGGTTCAGGCGGAAGTGCGCCATGTGCTCGCTGCGAGCGGAGAGCGCACTGTGCTTTTTAATTCCCAAGAGGATTTCTCCCAGTACAAGCCGCGCGGGCACTACACGAAGAACGGCGTTCTGAAAGCATATTTCCGCGCGGAGATGTGGTACGGGCGCATTCACTTTGTCATCGCCACTTCCGATGTGAATGTTTTCACTGACGCAGAGATGCGCGTTATGATGCCCGTCGCCATGTTCATCATCGACACGGTGAGAAAGAATCCCGAGCTGTATACCAAATGGGCAGAACTCTTTGACCCCATCACAAGTCTTATTGGCCTTTCAGATGATCTTGGCTTTGGCGATGTCCTGCCGCTGTGGAAGGCGCAAGGAGTTGAAAACTTCACCGCATGGGCTGGCAACGAGGACAACCTTGTGGCGTTCATAAAGCTTTGCCATGAAAAGCTGCGTCCCCCTGCCATACAGGGAAATACGCTCTATCATGGTGGGGCATCAGAGGGAAGCGACCCTGACGCACAGCGGCCGCCAATGGGCTGGCGTTTTCTGGGCCAGCGCTTTACCTTTGATTCGTTTATCCATGATTACGTAAAGGTGACACCTGCGAGAGCCGACTTGGTACCAGAAATGGCGAACGGGCTTGAAATCATGAAGGCGTTTGGCTCCCAGTCTGCTGAGAGCTTCCTCGCGGACAAGTATTACAAACAGTATCCTCTGCTCAAAAAACTGCTGAACGAGCTTGAACGCAGCTTTGCCGAGTATGGCGATGAGTTCTGGAACCAGACCTATTACAATCAGGTGCTCTATCAGATAAAGACGCAGGCCACCTTTGAGCAGGGAGCAGGCTTCTACTTTACGGAATCTCCCCTCTGGAACGTAAAGGCTCAGATTTCTGCGCACGGCACATGGGCTGAGCTTCGGCATGATACGATTCTATACGTAAAGCAGTCTTATGCTGAAAAGGGCGGTGGCGGCGACATGGATCCCACGTTCCGTACCCTGCCGCTTCCAAAACCTGTGCACTATGTGGAGCCAAATGTGCCGTTCTGGCAGGCATCGCTTGAGGGAATCAAAGGAATGCAAAAAACCTTCAAGACCTACAAGCTGCTTGACCGTGAAACAGAAAATGCGCTTGACAGGCTCTACGAAATCTATGAAAGGTGCCTCGCCATCGCCGTCAAGGAAGCTGCCGACGAGCCGATAAGCGATGAGGAAAACAGCTGGATACCGTCTATACCCAATATCCTGCAGTATCTGGTGCTTGTCCATTCAAGCGGCGATATCTGGGATGACAGCGACCAGTTCAAAATGGCGTGCATTGCGGATGTCTTTACCAATGCTGAAATTGGGCTGTGTCTGGAAACGGCCGTAGGCAGACCTTACTGCCTTTACGTTCCCCTCAACGACAGTCAGGGCGGCAAGCGCATTGCCGTGGGTTTTGGCTTTAGCTACTATGAGTTTGACCATTCCTTGGACCGCATGACAGACGAAGACTGGAAGAAGATTGTCTATGTGCCGGGCGCGAATCTTGGGGAGTATATACCGTTCTGGGAAAAGCCGTGGATACTCTCTGCCTCTACCGCTTCTAAGTGATGAAAAAACTCTTGCTTGCCGCCTGTGCGCTTTTTTGTTTTGCATCCTGCGGCAAAAATAGGGGGTGGAATGAATCCCCGCCTCCTGTAGCCTTGCTTATTGATACATGGGAAAGCCTTGGCGAGAAGGCTCCCGCCGTGCCTCAGCCGCCACGCGAAGCCCTACCGCCACAGGATGCAGAACCTTGGGCGGGAACCGTGAGCCACCATCTGCTGGCAGGGCAGCTCATTGACGACTGGTTCCGTGAGCTTCGTGACAGGAGGCTTTCGCACCCTGTCCAGACTTTCTTCATCATCAGCCCCTCCCACTATGGTTTTTCCACGCAGACATGGTCGCTTGCTGACTGTGCGTGGCGGATTGCGGGGGGACTGGTGTATACCGATGCAGACATAGAACATACCATTGCCGCTGCGCTGGGAGTGCCCTACGATGAGCAGGTTTTCCCCATTGAGCACGGGGTGAGCACGCTCATTCCCTACATTGCAAAGTATTTTCCTTCAGCAAAGGTCTGCGCCATCGCCGTTCACGGGGAGCCTCCCATGGACCAAGGCGCCGCGCAGCAGCTCTCCGATGCACTTTCTCCGTATTTTACAGAGGAGGGCAGGGGGAAAAACTTCCTGCTCATTTCCACAGACTTCTCTCATCACGGCGATAGTGCAGCCACCGCTTTTAAAGACGAGCGCAGCAGGATTTTTTTCCGTACCCCCACGAAGGGAAACTTTATCTTCTGCGGCTGCGATAACCGCCCGGGCATCTACGTTCTTTCTCACTGCTTGCAGCCCGCTGATACAGCTGCGGTTCTATACCACACAAATTCCTTTGAGCTTTCCGGCGGACAGGACGGAGACGACATCACAAGTTACTTTTTCACTTTCTTCTATTAGTAAGAGCTTGCACAGCCCCCCGCATTATGATATGATGAAATTCTCTATAACGAGATAAAACATGAAACAGAATGTCTACGATTACTCTTATCAGTTACGCAGGAAACGGGCAAAGCGGATCTCTTTTGCGGTGGGTTTGCTTGTTTCCGTATTTCTTATAATTTCGCTCTTTCTCAATTTTGTCCTTTTCCCTGTCCATGTTAAATCTGATTCAATGGAAAGCGATGTGGTGAAAGGCAGCGCCATCTTTGTAACGCCCCTGCTTCGGACACCGCGTCGGGGCGATATCTACTATATTTCCCGTCTGGATGGCTTAAAGAATTCTTATTATGAAACAGGGGTGAATGTTTTCTTCCAGTTCATCAGCGCGCAGAAATTCTACCCCTTTGGCTTTACAAGCAGGATGAGCGGGAACCCCTTCCTGCGCCGCGTCCTCGCACTCCCCGGTGATACCATCTACATGAAGGATTATATCCTCTATATAAAGCCGCAGGGCGAAAATCTCTTTCTGACGGAATTTGAGCTGGCTCACAAGCCATACAATCTCCATATTTACTCTGTCCCTGCTGAATGGCCCGATATAGGGGTGAGCGGAAACATCTCTGAACGTGTGCTTGGTCCAGGAGAATACTTTGTGCTTGCAGATAACCGCGTTGAATGCGCGGATTCCCGTGTGTGGGGGAGCATTCCGGCGGAACGGCTCAAGGGCAGGGTTTTGTTCACCTATTTCCCGCTCAACAAATTGCGGATATTTTGACATCGAAAAGCCTCTACGTCCACATACCGTTCTGCATAGCAAAATGCGATTACTGCGACTTCTTTAGCCGCGGTGGAAGCCATTCCGTGGGGGATGACTACGTGCGGGCGCTTGTACATGAGGCGGAATATTACGTACGGCACTATCAGATTGACTCTTTTAAGACGATTTATATAGGCGGGGGGACCCCAAGCCTGCTTTCTGCAAAGCAGATTGATTTTTTGCTCGGCGCTCTGCAAAACAAGCGGGGACGGGTGCAGGAAATCACCCATGAGGTGAATCCTGAGACGCTCGATCTTGAAAAACTTTACGCCGCAGAAGCAAACGGTGTCAGCCGCCTTTCGCTGGGCATTCAGAGCTTGAACAACGCTGCTCTTGCTTCTGTGCATCGTCATTGCTCTAGTGAGCGGTCTTTAGAAGCTCTTTCTATCATACAGTCCTGTTGGCATGGCGATTTAAACCTCGACGTGATAGCGGGACTCCCCGATCAGACTTCTCTCGCATTTCTCCATTCTTTAGAGCGCGTGCTCTCGTACCATCCAGACCACCTTTCCCTGTATACGCTGACCGTTGAAGACGGCACAGCCCTCGCGTCTCGCATAGACGAAGGCCTTTCTTGGAGCGCTGACAAGGCAGATGAAGAGTGGCTGCAAGGCAGGAATTTGCTTTTGCAGTGCGGTTACAGGCAGTACGAGGTGTCAAATTTTGCCATTCCCGGTCACGAAAGCAGGCATAATCTTGCCTACTGGCGGCAGGATGATTACATCGGCATAGGTGCGGGCGCAGTGGGCACCGTCTACGCTTTTGACGGTGGTACAGGCCTGCGCTGGACAAACACGACGAATATCGCTGCCTACACTGCTTTCTGGCAGGAAGAACGGCACGGTGCGCTGCCCCGCACGGAAGAGGAATTGCCTATTTCTATAGAAGAATTTGAATACTTTATGATGGGCCTCCGTATGCTTGAAGGAGTTGATTCCGCCACCTATCGCAGTCGTTATGCCTCTGTTTCCCCTTGGATGGGAGACATTGCCCGCCGTCTGGAGGTGGATGGAGGACTCTGGCAGCGCCTTCTTGCCGAAAAAAAGGCCTGCATCTCTGAAACAGAAAATGGCAAGCGCTATGCCCTCAGCATTGACGGGCTCCTGTTCCTGAACGATATACTCAGAAAGTTGTAAAAGCTCAGTTTTTTCTTACTGCACCCCTTGACGGAAGCTCAAAAAATAGTCATAATATAACCTACTTATTAATAAGGAGTTCCATTGTGCCTTGTGGAAAGAAAAGAAAACGCCAGAAGATGGCGACACATAAGCGTAAGAAGATGCTTAGACGGAATCGGCATAGGAGCAAGTAACAGTCATTCGGCTGTATTTGAACTTTTGCCTAAAAAGACCGCGGTTGTTCTCGGACGTACTGCGGTCTTTTTTTATATCAAATAACCCTCACGCGCAGGAGTTCCGCTGTGTTGCTTCAAACCATACAATCTCCGGCAGACCTTAAAAAACTGCCTGCATCAAAGCTTTCCGCTTTGGCAGAGGAGATTCGCCATAAAATTATAGAGGTTGTGGGAAAGAATGGCGGGCATCTCGCCAGTAATCTCGGTGTGGTTGAACTGACCATTGCGCTCCACCGTGTTTTTGACAGCCCGCAGGATGCCATTATCTGGGACGTAAGCCACCAGTCTTATCCGCACAAGCTGCTTACCGGACGCTATAAAGACTTCCCCAGCCTGCGTACCAAGGGCGGGCTTTCCGGCTTTACCAGAATTTCTGAAAGTCCCCACGATTATTTTGATGCAGGGCATTCGTCTTCCTCCATATCATCAGCGGTGGGGCTGCTTGCGGCGTGGAAGCTGCAAGCACGGCAGGACAAAGTGGTAGCGGTAATAGGTGACGGCGCGCTCACAGGCGGTATGGCTTATGAAGCGATGAGCCACGCGGGTCAGCTTGCGCAAGACCTGATAGTGATTGTAAATGACAACCAGATGTCCATCAGCCCCAATACGGGTTCCATTTCCCGCTATCTTTCATACCTCACAAGCAGTGCTCCCTACCAGCGCTTCCGTTATAAAATAGACAGGCTTGTTGACAGCATTCCCTATATAAATCGCCATCTTGGTAAATTTATCTACCGATTTAAGCGGGGCTTAAAAGGGCTTCTGCTGACGAACAACCTCTTTGTCGATCTAGGCTTTGAATATGTCGGCCCATTGAACGGACACAACATCGAGCAGATGGAAACCATGTTCCGCAGGGCAAAGAAGATCCACCGTCCGGTGGTGATCCACGTCGTCACAAAGAAGGGCAGGGGCTATAGTCCCGCGGAAAACGATCCTGCAACCTTCCACGGCGTCGGTCCCTTCAACATCAGCGATGGCGTGGTGGAAAAATATGATACATTGAGCTTTACAGAGGCATTCAGCGCAAAGATTGTAGAGCTTGCTGCCAAAAACAAAAAGATTGTCGCTGTGACAGCCGCAATGTCCAAGGGGACTGGCCTCGACTCGTTTTCCCGCCATTACAAGGACAGATTTTTTGATGTCGGGATTGCCGAAGAACACGCGGTTACCTTTGCGGGCGGGCTTGCGGCGG
>ERZ842401.6504-NODE-6504-length-12464-cov-9.902168_pt1 | contig 12464 bp, 10 predicted proteins | sample MGYA00521270_ERZ842401 | MGnify/ENA primary metagenome ERZ842401 (study PRJEB31892, sample SAMEA3878208) | bioreactor metagenome | biome: Moose rumen | place: Sweden | collected 2011-10 | study: EMG produced TPA metagenomics assembly of the PRJEB12797 data set... | reverse complement strand
GTTGTCACAGACACAGATCGTAACAGTATCAAAATGAGTGATGCAGCGTTTACCGCTTCCGAACCCACAGGCATTACTGAAGTTAATGCTGACGGCATGAAGGCTGACGGTAAGTACCTCATTAATGGTGAGCTTATTATCAAGAAGGGTAATAGTATATTCAACGGCATCGGAGCAAAAAAGAAATAAGAAACAAATATTTTTTACAAGAGTAGACCCTGAGAGTAATGTAAAAAGCTTTCAGGGTTTATTATAGAAAAGAAATATGTTAATACATTGTCCGGAATGTAATCATCAAGTCAGCGACAAGGCTGCTACCTGTCCCAACTGCGGGATACAGATAGCAGGCAACCCTGATATCACTAGCTCTAATACTCCCAAACACCGTAAGTCAGATTCAAAGTCTTCCGGAAAAGGTAACAAGTCTTCACGTTGGGCTATTATCTTCTTCTGTATTCTTACCCTTGTCTTTGCAGCTGGAGTAGGTTCTTACTACCTGCACACACAAATGCAGAAACAGGATGAGGAGGAAGCTTTCAAACAGGCTGTCGAGAGTAACAATGCTGATGAGTTGCAACGCTATCTGGCACATTACGGAGCAGCTCCTCAGGTTCATCGCGACTCCGTAAAGTCGATGCTGCAACACATGCGTGATGCAGAGCGCGACAAGGAGGAGCAGGATCAGCTGGATGCTATCGACTCTATTGACTACGCTCTGGCACAAAAGATAAACACTATTGATGCCTACGAGAAATACCTGCGGGAACACCCCACCAGCAAACGGGCTGGAGAGGCAAAGGCTCGCATACTACAATTGGCCAGCAACAACGCCACTGAAGAGGAAGTGGATTTCGCCCGCAGTGTTTGTAGACGTTTCTTCCAGGCTATAAATTCTCATGATACTGACCAGTTGCTCTCGACAGTACCATCAACAATGACAAGGTTCCTGAACCGTGTAGGGGCAACGAACAGCGATGTGATAACTTTCATGGAGAAGTTGTACAAGCCAGACGTCAACAACCTGAATTTCCGCATCATGGACCCATTCAGCGCCAAACATGCCACAGACGAAGGCGGCTCAGAGGTGTTGAGGGCACAATTTACCGTCACTCTGAATATAGACCGCAAAGACCTTTCACAAGAGCGTTTCTCTACATATAACGTAACAGCCGACATAACTCAGGACGGGCTGATATCAAGGTTTAACCTCAAGAAGATTGTGGCACAAGCTGCCGAATACTCTGAATAAACAACTATACGACACCAATGATTCGCTGGGACATAGAACAATATAGCGCAGAACAATATCGTCAGGCATGGGAGCTGAGTAAAAAACTCAACATGTCTGAGATACTTACTATGCAATTGGTACGTCACGGTATCACCACAGAATCAAATGCGAAACTGTTCTTCCGTCCCCAGTTGCCAGACCTTATCAATCCGTTCCGCATGAAGGATATGGATATAGCCGTTGACAGACTTAATGATGCCATAGGCCGCAAGGAGCATATCATGGTGTATGGTGATTACGACGTTGACGGAGTTACTGCCGTAACACTGGTATATAAATTCCTGCTGCAGTATTACAGCAATCTGGAATACTACATCCCAAACCGCTACGATGAAGGCTATGGTGTCAGCAAAAAGGGTATTGACTATGCAAAGCAGCGTGGTGTTACCCTCATCATCATTCTCGACTGCGGCATAAAAGCCCACGAAGAGATCGCATACGCACGCAGTCTTGGCATAGACTTCATCATCTGCGACCACCATTTCCCCGATACAGACGAAAACGGTAATGACATTCTGCCCCCAGCTATCGCGATTCTCAATCCGAAGCAGCAGGCAGACACATATCCTTTCAAGCACCTCTGCGGATGCGGAATAGGATTTAAATTCATGCAGGGATTTGCAAAGAATAACGGCATACCATTCTCAAGACTCATTCCCCTACTCGACCTGTGTGTCATTTCCATCGCGTCAGACCTCGTCAACATAACTGACGAGAATCGCATTCTGGCATATCATGGCCTCAAGCAGCTGAATCTGAAGCCTTCTACGGGCATACAGGCTATCATAGAGACCTGTGGCCTCAGCGAGCAGGAGATATCCATGAATGACATCATCTTCAAGATAGGTCCGCGCATAAATGCCTCTGGCCGTATGGAGAATGGTCAACTGGCTGTCAACCTGCTTGTAGAGCGTAATCTTGAAAAGGCTCTGGAGCTTGCGAAGGAGATTGATGAATACAACGACCAGCGTCGCGAAGCCGATAAGCAGATGACAGAGGAAGCCAATGAGTTGGTACATGCTCTGCTGGATAAGGAAGACTCCAAGCTATGGGCATCCGAGACCCCATTGAGCATCGTTGTCTATGACGAGACCTGGAAGAAGGGTATCCTGGGAATTGTAGCGACACGTCTGGCAGAAGATTATTTCCGTCCTACCATCGTCTTCACACGTGAGGGCGATTATGCAGTCGGCTCTGCACGTTCCGTTGCAGGCTTTGACATATATGCCGCAATACGAAGCTGTCGCGAGTTACTTGTCAACTTCGGAGGACACACCTATGCCTGCGGCCTAACCATACGTTGGAGCGACGTTGAACGCTTCAAGACAAATTTCGAGAAATATGTCGCAGGGCATATCTCACCCACCCAGACAGAGCCGGCAATAAAGATAGATGCAGTAATAGACTTCGCTGACATAAACAGAAGACTGCTCCACGACCTAAAGCGTTTCTCACCTTTCGGCCCTGGAAACATGAAGCCACACTTCATGACGAAAGAGGTCTATGACTTCGGCACCTCAAAGGTAGTTGGTCGCACCCAGAAGCATGTCAAGATGGAACTTGTTGACTCCAAATCACCTACAGTAGTCAATGGCATCGCCTTCGGACAGGCGCCCCTGGTGAAACAGATAAAGTCAAAACAGGCATTCGACATTGCATACACCATCGAAGAGAATCAGTACAAGAAAGGATTTGTACAATTACAGATAGATGACATACACTTCCATACTGAAGGATAACTTTGGCTATGACTCCTTCCGCTTTATACAAGAGGATATCATCAACAGTATCGGAAGCGGTCATGACACCATAGGTCTGATGCCGACAGGAGGTGGAAAGAGTATCACCTTCCAAGTGCCGGCACTCGCTATGGAGGGAACGTGTATCGTCATTTCTCCACTTATAGCACTTATGCAAGACCAGGTGGAGCATCTTAAGAAACGCGGTATCAAGGCAGAGGCGATATATACAGGCCAAAGCCGTGATGAGATTCAGAGAATACTGGACAATGCCGTCTTCGGAGCCGTAAAATTCCTGTATATCTCCCCAGAGCGCCTCTCGTCATCACTCTTTCTGGCAAAGCTGCGCCATATGAAGGTTTCGTTCATCGTTGTTGACGAGGCACACTGCATATCACAATGGGGACACGAATTCCGTCCTGCATACCTGCACATCAAGGAGATACGCCAAGAGCTACCCGATTGCCCTGTACTCGCACTTACAGCGACAGCGACAACAGAGGTGATAGAAGACATAAAGAATGAGCTCAGCAGGCCTGACAATGATAATGGTGAAGAAAGCTTTCATGTATTCAGCATGTCATTCCGACGTCCCAACCTGCGTTATGTCGTGAGACATACCAATGACAAAATAGGACAGATACTGAAGATTCTGGAGGCAGTAGAAGGTTCCGCCATCATATATACCCGCAGCCGCGAAAAGACAAAGGAATTATCCAAAGAGTTGGAGACATACGGCATAAAGTCCACCTACTATCATGCGGGCCTTGACTTTAGCGTGAAGCAGAAGCATCAGCAGCTGTGGCAGAACAACACCATCCGCGTTATGGTAGCCACAAACGCCTTCGGAATGGGTATTGACAAGCCTGATGTGAGAATTGTCATACATGCCGATGTGCCTGACTCGCTTGAGGCATACTATCAGGAAGCAGGTCGTGCAGGCCGCGACGGTCAGCTGTCATATGCTGTATTGCTATACGACAAACGCGACAAGACACAACTGCGGACACATCTCAACGAGCAATATCCTGACAAGGATTATATACGGAATGTATACGACAAACTGTCTTACTTCTTTCAGTTGGCAGTTGAAGACGGCGAAGGAGCCACCTATGTCTTCGATGAAGAGCAATTCTGCGTAAACTATCACCTATGGCTTGCCACCCTTCACGGAGCGCTCCATATACTGCAGAATGCAGGATACATAGAATATGACGGAGCACACAACGAACGGGCTCGCGTTATAATGAACATCTCACGCTATGAGCTCAACAACATCCAGGGGCTGTCAAAAACCGAGGAAGATGTGCTGACACGCCTGTTGAGGTATTACGGCACACTCTTCTCCGACTTCACATTCATCGACGAAATGGCGATAGCCCGCCGCTTAGCCATCGACGAGTCACAGCTGCATGTGGCGCTGAAGAGTCTGGCACAAAGAAAAATCATACGTTACGCTCCATCGCGTACTGTACCGATAATATACTATCCACAGCAAAGATACCTCTCAGAAGACCTTCGCTTCCCCAAAAGCATCTATGAGGACCTGAAGGAAAAAGCAGAGAAACGTATCGGCAGCGTATTGGATTATTTAGAAACAGAAAAGAATAACGAAGCAGTCTTACTGAGATACTTCGGAGAGAAATATAAAGAAGAGTAGATATGACACCTTTTGCTTTTCCATTGCAATTTAACTTCCTTGACATCATTATCAAGGGCATGATAATAGGTATTGTATGTTCCGCCCCTATGGGTCCTGTCGGAATACTGTGTGTCCAGCGCACATTGAACAAAGGACGTTGGTTCGGCTTTGTGACAGGTCTGGGAGCGACCCTCAGCGATATAATATATGCTATGCTGACAGGTTTCGGCATGAGTTTCGCAATGGAACTGATTGACAATCCGCAAAACAAATTCTGCCTGCAGATATTCGGCTCTGTGCTGCTATTTATCTTCGGCTTATACTGCTTTAAGAGCGACCCACGCAGCAAGGTCCACCAAAGTAAGGGTGTGAGAGGCACCTTGCTACACAACTTCGTGACAGCATTCATCGTAACATTCTCAAATCCTCTCATCATATTCCTATTCCTCGCAACATTCGCACAGTTTGCCTTTGTTGTGCCCGATCATCCTCTTGAGATGTCACTGGGATATCTCTCTATTGCAGGAGGAGCCCTGCTGTGGTGGTATGGTCTGACATGGATGATTGATAAGGTACGCGAATTCTTCTCACTCGATGCTATAAAGATTATTAACAGGATAATAGGTACTATCGTCATGGTATTCTCTTTTGCCATCTTCATGGGTACCGCATTCAACTTATTCTCTATTTCACTATGACAATTTCCCAACAACTGCGAAAAGACAACATCGTTGGCTATCTGCTGTATATGTGGCAGGTGGAAGATACCATCCGAGCCTATCAGTGTGACCTTTCAGCCATCAAGCGCGACTATATCTCACGTTTCGAACTCACAGAAGAGCAGCGTGAGGAGACTATCGACTGGTATGGCAACCTGATTCGCATGATTCGTGAAGAGGGTCTGACACAAGGGGGACACATACAAATAAATAAGATTATCGTGCAGCAACTTGATGAGCTGCATGCGCAATTACTCCAATCTCCGAAATTTCCTTTCTACAGCAGCGAATACTATAAGGTATTGCCATTCATCGTAGAATTGCGCAACAAGGGCAGCAAGGATTTTTCCGAGGTAGAAACATGCCTCAATGCAGTATATGGTGTAACGCTGCTGCGCCTGCAGAATAAAGAAATCAGCGCCTCTACCAGCAATGCCGTAAAAGAAATATCCACCTTCCTCGGCATGCTTTCCGATTACTATAAAAAGGATAAAGAAGAAGGACTGAAGTTTGAAGACGACTGACGGTTAGTTTACAGTTTACGGTTTACGGTTTCTTGCGCTCCGTAGGTGCTCAGGCGAGCAAGCTCGTAGTCCTGTTTACGGTTTACTGTTTAATTTTCAATTATCAATTTTCAATTATCAATTATACTAAATGAACGAAATCAACAGACGCCGCACTTTTGCGATTATATCTCACCCTGATGCAGGTAAGACCACCCTTACTGAGAAATTTCTGCTTTTCGGTGGACAGATACAGGTTGCAGGTGCCGTAAAGAGTAATAAGATACGCAAGACAGCCACCTCTGACTGGATGGATATTGAGAAACAACGTGGTATCTCTGTGTCCACCTCTGTCATGGAATTTGACTATACTCCCCCTGCAGACAAGACAGGCGAGGTTTATAAGGTCAACATCCTCGATACCCCAGGTCACCAGGACTTTGCCGAAGATACCTATCGTACCCTCACCGCCGTTGACTCTGCTATTATAGTAGTCGATTCTGCAAAGGGTGTGGAGGCACAGACGCGAAAACTGATGGAGGTGTGCCGCATGCGCAATACTCCTGTTATAATCTTCATTAACAAGATGGACCGTGAAGGTCGTGATCCGTTTGACCTGCTCGACGAACTCGAAGAAGAACTGCAGATAAAGGTTCGCCCACTCTCATGGCCTATCAATCAGGGTGTGAAATTCAAGGGCGTCTATAACATCTACGAAAGCCAGTTAAACCTCTTTACTCCGGACAAACAACGCGTTACGGAGAAGGTAGCTATCGACATAACTTCTTCCGATTTGGAAGCTCAGGTGGGTGAAGATGATGCTGCACATCTGCGTGACGACCTTGAGATGATAGAAGGCATCTATGACCCCTTCAATGTAGACAATTATCGCGAAGGCACGCTGGCGCCTGTTTTCTTTGGTTCGGCATTGAATAACTTCGGAGTACAGGAATTGCTCGATTGCTTTGTTGAGATAGCTCCCTCTCCACGCCCCACGAAAGCGGTAGAGAGAATGGTAAATCCGGAAGAGCCGAAATTCACTGGTTTTATCTTCAAGATAACTGCCAATATCGACCCTAACCATCGTTCCTGTATTGCCTTCTGTAAGGTATGCTCTGGCAAGTTTGTGCGCAATCAGCCATACCTTCATGTGGGCCAGAATAAGACATTGCGTTTCTCCTCTCCTACCCAATTCATGGCACAGCGTAAAGAGACCATCGACGAGGCATGGGCTGGAGATATTGTAGGTCTGCCAGATAATGGCATCTTCAAAATCGGAGACACCCTTACCGAGGGCGAACTTCTGCATTTCAGAGGACTGCCATCGTTCTCTCCTGAGATGTTCAAATATATCGAGAACGACGATCCTATGAAGGCAAAGCAATTCCAGAAAGGTCTTGAGCAACTCATGAACGAAGGTGTGGCACAGCTGTTTGTCAATCAGTTCAATGGTCGTCGCATCGTGGGTACTGTGGGACAACTGCAGTTTGAAGTCATACAATATCGTCTGGAAAACGAATACAATGCCAAATGTCGCTGGGAACCAGTACACCTTCATAAGGCCTGCTGGATAGAAAGCGACAATGCAGCAGAACTGGAAAATTTCAAGAAACGTAAGTATCAATACATGGCAAAAGACAAAGACGACAGAGACGTCTTCCTTGCCGACTCCAGCTATGTTCTTTCCATGGCACAACAGGACTTCGAAAATATCAGATTCCACTTTACCAGTGAGTTTTAACTCATAATTATTAATTGTTAATTGCCCAACTGTTTCATCATATCCATAGGTTGCAATGTTAATCGCGAAGTGCAGATGTCACGCGTTCAGGAAGTCTTGACAAAGACCTTCCCAGACATCTCCTTCTCAAAGATTATCACCAGCCCTGATGAAACTAATGGATGTGAGCCCTATTCCAACTGCATCGCAAGAGGTAATACCATGCTTTCCGAGTCAGAGTTCTGCCAAACTCTCAAGAGAATAGAGCGTCAGCTGGGAAGGACTGATTCGAAGCATGTCATGATGGACCTTGACCTGCTGCAGTATAATGATACCAAACACCATCTGTCGGACTGGGAGCGTCCCTACATAAAGGCATTGCTGAGTCTTCTGCTATGCCTCTTCGTCATTGTTGCAGCAGCATCTCCTGCAGGTAAGTCATCACCGCAAGAGTTGCTTACCAAAGCAACAGAATATTTTCAGGGCGGAAAATATCATGAGGCAATCATTAATTTCGAAAAACTGCAGCAAGACTATACCCTCACCCCACGCTATCTCGCATATCTCGGCTTTGCGTATTATAAAGAAGGTAACTATGAAGAAGCAGCAAAGACACTCTTTCCCCTTCTTCGCGACACCACGAGCCAATCTACCATCAATGCCCTCTCGCCAAAGGAACAGTCAATATATCTCTATGCCTGCGGCGAGAGTCTCTTTCATATAGGCAACTATACCACATCCCTTGTCATCCACAACAGGATGCTGCCTCTTGTCTCCGGACTTGACAAAGCCGATGTACTGTTTCATATTGGCATGGCCCACTATATGCAAGGCAACTATTCCGATGCTATTCCTCCCCTTGAAGAAGCCCTGGAACTCTACAAGTCCCACGCAACAGCAAACGACGAACTGCACAAAGCCCGCCTGAAGCAGATAGACACGATGTTACCGGGACTTAAACGGTTAACGGTTAACGGTTAACGGTTAAAGGTTAACGGTGAAAGGTGAATTGATACCTGAAAAATACTTTCTGACACATCAGCGAAACCGAAAATCACATTATATTCGTATCTTTGCACCGAAAAATCACATTTTCATGCAAAACTATGAATAAAAAATTTTTCTTTCAATCACTCTTTTTCTGCTGTGCGGCCCTTGTGCCCCAGTGTTATGCTGTTGCCGACAATGGCGTTAACGAACTTCTTCAGGACTCGCTGGCCCTTCAGGCTGCAGTTCGCGGAGAGAAGTCTGTCAACCTACCCCTCTTCCAGACAAAGTTTACTGCCGATCCTGCCCCATTGGTAGTTGGCGACACTCTGTTCCTGTATACATCCCATGATGCCTCTCCTGAGGATATTCCTGACTTAAACGAGAAAAACTCAGCAGGTTTCTTTATGTACGACTGGCTGCTGTGGTCAACCACCGATATGGTGAACTGGACAGAACATGGTGCCGTAGCGTCCCTGAAAGACATTACTTGGCGCAGCCGTGATAATGGCGCATGGGCAATACAGATTGTTGAGCGCAACGGTAAATACTACCTCTATGCCCCACTCCACGGACACGGCATCGGCGTCCTCGTGGCCGACTCTCCCTACGGTCCTTTCAAAGACCCCCTCGGCAAGCCTCTTGTATGGCAGAAGGAACACTGGGATGATATTGACCCGTCTGTCTTTACCGACGACGACGGACAGGCTTATATGTATTGGGGCAATCCGCATGTCTATTGTATCAAGCTCAATGAGGATATGATTTCTACCAGTGGCGATATCTTTGTGCTCAACCAGCAGGACGGCGTGATGCGTCCTGTCAAGGAGGAGGGGGCAAAGATAAACCTGCGCATTCCGGGTTCACAGAAAGCAGACTGGAAGGTGAAGAACTATCAGGAAGGCCCTTGGTTCTATAAGCGCAACGGAAAGTACTATCTCGGCTTTGCCACCACCTGCTGTCCCGAGGCTCTCGGCTATGCTATGAGCGACTCTCCTATGGGACCATGGGAATGGAAGAATTATATCATGAAGCCGACCCAACGTGACCGTGGCAACCACCCGGGCATCTGCGACTTCAAGGGCCACTCCTATGTCTTCGGTCAGGACTACGACCTCATGCACATCAACACCTTCGTACACCACGAGCGTCGCAGCGTCTCAGGAACGGAGATGAAGTATAATGCCGACGGCACTATTCAGGAGGAACCTTATTGGCTCGACCAGCAGCCTATGAAGCAGCTGAAATGGTTCAACCCCTACCAGCGTGTAGAAGCTGAGACAATGGCGTGGGGATATGGACTGAAGTCTGCAAAGATGGGCATCCCCAACACAGGCGTCGTAAAAGACATGCCTTTCTCTACCGGTAAGCGCAATATGTATATCTTCGACATCGACGAGGGTGAATTCATAAAGCTTCGCGGAGTAGATTTCGAAGGCGGTGCCAAGCGTTTCAGCATCCTTGCAGCCACCACAGGTCAGTGTGACGTCACCATCCGCATCGACAGCAAGGACGGTCCCGTCATCGGCAAGGTAAAGATTTATAATACTGGCACAGCAGAAAACTACAAAGAATTCCGCAGCAAGGTAAAAGGTGCCAAAGGCGTTCACGACCTCTTCTTCTGCTTCAGCAATCCGCAAGGCGACACCCGCCTCGACTGCTGGCAATTCGAGAGGTAGGCCCCTCCCCGGCCCTCCCCAGTTAGGGAGGGAGTGGTCTCACCCCGACTGCTGGCAATTCGAGAGGTAAGAGGTGAGAGGTAAGAATGAAACTTGTATATATATATAATAAAAGGTATAGCCTTCGGGAGGATTCGCAAATAGCGCGGGTCCTCCCGAAGTGGTTTCAAGAGGGCGGCAGAGATTTTTTTTTCGTTTTCGTTTTGGTTTTCGTTATTTTTTCGTATCTTTGACTTCGTCGAACGTACTCCGTCATGATAATGCCATAAAATAAAAAAAAATCTTATTTTCTTGCATTATTCATAACTTAATCGTACCTTTGCAACCAGATAACTTAAACGCAAGAAAACTATGGCAACTACAACTGCAAGAAGACGCAGCACTCGCCCGATGAGCTATTACTGGGGTGTGGTAAAAGATATGGACGACAGCCAGAAACTGGAACTGGTTACGATGCTCATTGATAGCGTGAAACCCATACAGACGAGTTCGCTGGTTGATATGCCGCTGGATGAAGAGTTCCCCGACATGGACAAGGAACTGTACACACCAGAGGAGGCCTACGAACTTACGATGAAAGACATCAAGGCTGTTTACGACGATGCAACAGTATAAGTACCTGTACACCAAACGTACCGCAGCCAAGATCGTGCCATGCACAGAATATGCACGAATAAGCCTATACCTATATATCCAAAATGAAATGATATGGCGGTGTAGTATATATATATAATAAAAGGTATAGCCTTCGGGAGGATTCGCAATGAGCGCGGGTCCTCCCGAAGTGGTTGTAAAGGGGCGGTGGAGAATTTTTTTTCGTTTTCGTTTTGGTTTTAATTATTTTTTCGTACCTTTGACTTCGTCGAACGTACTCCGTCATGATAATGCCATAAAATAAAAAAAATCTTATTTTCTTGCATTATTCATAACTTAATCGTACCTTTGCAAGCGGAATAATCAAAAGAGGTTATTATGAATACAAAATATAAACTAATTTTACCTCCCCCTATAATTCTTGCTTAGATTCTGATATAACAGCGTCTTGGCGCTAAAATCCATAAGGCACGTTACAGTCCGACAGAAGGGCTGTGACGTGCCTTTTTGCGTATATATTTATTCTAACTCTATTAATAACACTTTAAATTTATTACGACAATGAAAAAGAAAATTTTTAGTTGGCTGTCTGTATTCTTTGTGGCAGCATTGTGTATCGGTTTTGCCTCTTGCGGCGGCGGTGATGATGATGGTAATGACACGGGGCAGACGACTGGCGGTGGCAGCGGTGCTAAAGAAGACTTCGGCTCTGACGGACTAAAGGGGGTCTGGGTGCAGAACAATTGGAAAGAAATTGTTGTGGAACAATGGACCTATTATACTCCTGCCGACGGCTATGGCGCTTATTCCTGGGATATAACAGAAACCAAAGGGCAAGCAACCATGATGATTTATCTTGACGGCGAAGGCGGCGGAACAATGCACACGAGTGTGACGACCTTAGACCGTGTAAATAACGACTCCAAATTCGTATCAGCCAATTTAGGCGCATTCTATGACACTGCAGACGGCTCAACAAAAGAATACTATGCTTTAGACAAATACTATGAGCATGAGAGATATTCTGATAATCCATCGCACAATACTGATAAGTCATTTAACTATAACGATGACCATGTCCTCGTTACGGACAAGGAATCTGCCCTCACTTATTACGTTACGGGTTCTACCATAGAGATCTTCTACGACGACACCTCGAAAAAAATAGATTTGAACGTCTCTGCAGGAAGCAAAACCTCTGCGGGTAGCGTAAGCAATTACCACAGGCTGAAGAAAACGAATTAAATCCATCCCCGCCTCTTTGCGCTCCACCCTCCGCTGTTTTTTTACCCTCGTCCGGAGCACCGGAAAATGGGATACGTATCATCGAAAACGGTCATACGTATCATTGAGGGCAATCATACGTATGATTCAGTCAAATCATACGTATCATCGGAGCAAATCATACGTATGATTCCGTAAGGGCATACGAATGACGCTATAAATAACCAAAATTAATTAACCTAAAAACTATTAGAACTATGATTAGTCTGATTAAGAAAAAGGGTATTAACCCACAGGACAAGTCCACGCTCTACTTCCCACAGTGGACACGTATTTCGACCGTCACAGAGACACAGCTTTCTAAGC
>ERZ842401.6503-NODE-6503-length-12465-cov-5.107333_pt1 | contig 12465 bp, 10 predicted proteins | sample MGYA00521270_ERZ842401 | MGnify/ENA primary metagenome ERZ842401 (study PRJEB31892, sample SAMEA3878208) | bioreactor metagenome | biome: Moose rumen | place: Sweden | collected 2011-10 | study: EMG produced TPA metagenomics assembly of the PRJEB12797 data set... | reverse complement strand
TTGCACAATAACAAAGTTATTGGCAAAATCTTCCCCGCCCTCAAGGGGTGGGGATACTATCCTTGTCAAACTCAACGTCTTAAATAGCAATCCCGCTCTTAGAAGTACCTCCCACAGGATTTCTAAACCGCTGTTAACATAAAATTTTTAATAAATTCTTCAACTGCATTTGAAAGAACATCATTAGTTAATTTGTTCAGCGGAATCATTTGTTCTGTATTTTCCGGACTGTCAAAGCCTTCGTGAATAGTATAAATTATAACTTTTGAAAGTCCCGTATAAACAATTTTTAATCGGCTTTCCTGATTTTGATTTTTCAAATGAAAAACACATTCATTTTCGTTAATATATTGGTTAATCCGTACTCCGTGAAGTTTATCTTCATACAACTTTTGTAATCTGAAAAATACGGGAGTAATAACTTTTTCCATTTTTTTATAAAAAGTTTGTTTAAAAAGTTTAAAATCTTTTGCGGTTTGTGGTTCAAATTCTTCCCAGCCTGTTGATGTTTCTTTAGGTTTTTCTTCTGATGAAAATATACAATAATTTCTGTCGGAGAACATAGCTTCCGATAATGCGTTAAGTGCACGTTTTTCTATTTGTTTAAAGTCTTCAGCGGCATTATATTTTGTTATCCCTGCTTTAATTGCGCATTCAATTCCGTAATTTTTATTAATTTTATCAAGAACTTGGAGTGCGCCCGATTCATCTGATTTGCATAACATAATGTATATTTTTGCGCCTTTTCCAAGTGAAGTTATGTCTTGTGCTCTTACAGAATTTTTAATTACCGAAGCAAATTTTTCCATAGAAAAGGATTTCTTCCCTTCTTCAGACGGCGCAAGTATCATAAAAATTCCCGATGATTTGATGTCTTGTGCCAATTCGCTGTCAAAAATTTCTGCTGCAGGTTTAAAATTGTACAACCCTGTTAACTCATCACAAATAGCATTCTGTACAAGGATTTTGGAATTTCTTCGATTTATATTTCTCATACTCGCAAATTGTAAAGCTTTTATTATTCTGATAACAAGTTCATAACTTTCTGAAGTAATTTCGCAAAAATCATCTGCGCCTCTGTCGTATGCGGAAAGTATAAATTCGGAATTTTCCTCGTTATAAAGTAAAATTATGGCACTTTGATTAGAAAGTGTTTTAATTTGAGAAATCAGCCCTAATGTCATATCTCTTGCAATGTTTTCGCAAACCAAGATAGCTGATGGTTTTAATTCTTCGATTTTCGAAAGTGCATTACCGTAATTCCCCGTTGTTACGTAATCATTTTTGCGTAACAACAAAATCTTGTTTTCCAAATCTTGCGCTATATTTGTTTCATCCGTAATTATTAATATGTTGTTGTTATCCATAATCTACACTTGCAAATGTTTTTTAATACATAAAAAGCTTCCTGTTGCACCAAAAGTTGTACCGATTAAAAACATCGTAAATATAACTATTTGTTCGGTGTACATAGGAACAGGCACCATAAAGAATTTGTGCATGTGTTCTAATCCTGATTCCACTAACTGTAAAGGAATTAAAGCAAACAACGCCCCCGAAAATCCGTAAAAAGCACCCTGCATAATCAACGGAAGCCTTATATACCAGTTGCTTACCCCCATTAATCGCATAATTTCAATCTCATCTTTTCTCGATTGAATAACCAGTTGGATGGTATTATTGATAATTGTTATAGTCAAAATACACATAATAATCAAAACGAGCACCGTAATAGTGTTTACTATTTGATTCATTGCATCAATCTTCTTGGCAACATCTTGGGCATAACTCATATCTTCAACTGTCGGAAGTTGTTTTATTTTAGCAAAAACTCCCTCCAAATTCTCCAACTTATCAACCTTTACATGCAAAGTATCAGGAAGCGGATTTGTCATATCCGGCAACTCTAATTCACGTCTCAAATCGGACCAGGATTTAGATTTCGGAATAATTGTAACAGTTTCAACGTGTTCATAATCCTGAATAGATTGTTTTACTGTATCGGTTTCGGCATTATCTTTCAGATAAACCGAAATTTCCAAAATACTTCCTAATTCTGTTGCGAAAGATGCCATAGAAAGTGCTGTTCTGAAAAATGCTCCGAATATCGTCAAAATCGCAACAAGTGTCGTGATAATAACAATATTGCCTAATCCCGTTCTTCTGATATCATTTATAGCTTCCATCCCAAGTCTGTACATTATTCTCAATTCGCACAGCCAGTCTTTTGGAATATGCTTTTTAACTTTCTTTTTAATTTCTGCTTTTGGATTACTCATAAGTACCTGCTTGTATATCTCTTACAACTTCACCTTTATCAAGAGTGATTACACGTTTACGGAAATAATCAACCATAGCGTTATCGTGGGTTGATACAATAACTGTTATTCCTCTTTGATTGATTTGATCGAGGATTTGCATGATTTCCATGGAATTTTTCGGATCTAAATTTCCTGTCGGCTCATCCGCAATCAAAAGAGGCGGCCCGTTAACTATTGCCCTTGCAATTCCGACTCTCTGCTGTTCACCACCCGAAAGCTCAGAAGGTGTAGCATGCATTTTTTCATACAATCCCACAATTTTTAATGCACCAAATACTCTTAAACTGATTTCTTTTGATGACATCCCGAGTGTTCTTATAACGTATGCCACATTATCGTAAACACTCATATTATTTAACAGTTTATAATCCTGAAAAACAATTCCCATGCATCTTCTTAAATTTGGGACTTTGTCATTAGGCAGATTTGCGATATTTAATTCACCAATCCTTACTGTACCTGAGGTTGGGCGCTCCTCATTGTATAGAAGCTTCATAAGCGTCGATTTTCCTGCGCCTGAGGCTCCCACGATAAAAACAAATTCCCCCGATTCAATGTCAAGATTAACATTTTTTAGTGCATAATGATCATTTTTATATTTTTTTGTAACTGATCGAAATTGAATTTTATTATTCATTCAAAATTCCCTTATTTAACAAGTCTGTACTTATCTATGTATCTTTTAATTTTGCCTGCGAGACTTTGTGCATCAAGTCCGTAATATTCCATTAATTCTTCGGCCTTGCCGCTTTGACCGAATTCATCATTGATTCCTATTCTGTGAACCGGCATCGGATAGTATTCAGCAAGAAGTTCACAAACCGCACTTCCCAATCCGCCGATTATTGAATGATTTTCAACTGTCATAACAAACTTTGTTTTCTTTACGTTTTCAATTATTGTTGCGCCGTCAATCGGCTTTACAACAGGGCAGTTTATTATTTGAACGCCGTAACCCTGTTTCTCCAAAATTTCAGAAGCCATTATAACTTCTGCCAAAGTTTCACCGTTTGTTATAACTGTTACGTCTGAACCATCTTTCAATAATGAAGCTTTGCAAAAATCAAATTCATAATCTTCATCAAAGATATCATATACGTTTGAACGTGAAATTCTTATGTACATAGGTCCTTGATTTTCTGCCGCAAATTTAATCGCACCTTCACATTCACGACAATCAGCAGGAACAATCACTGTCATATTCGGTATATTACGCATTAATGCGATATCTTCCAGCGCCTGATGGCTTGCACCGTCTTCACCAACAGTAATTCCTCCGTGGGTGCCGATAATTTTTACGTTAAATTCAGGATAACATACAGAATTTCTTATCTGATCGTAAGTTCTTCCTGTTGCAAACATTGCAAAACTTGCCGCAAAAGGAATTTTACCTTGTGATGCCAAGCCCGTTGCGGTTGCTATCATATCTTGTTCCGCAATCCCGCAATCAAAAAATCTTTCCGGAAATTCAGCCTTGAATTTTTGAGTTTGCGTTGAGCATGCTAAATCCGCATCCAAAACAACTATGTCTTTATTTTTCTTACCTGCTTCAACAAGAGCTTTTGCAAATGCAGAGCGTATCGATTTTTTGTTGTCTTTATCTATTTTGTATACGTTTCCCACTTCACTAAAATCCCATAATCCTAATACATCATTATTGTAGCACAAAAATTTTATTTATAAAAATTGCCGAATATAAAGGGTGTTTTTAGGGTTTTATGTTAAGTTTTATTAAAATCACACTGTCTAAATAGCAATTTTATTTCTTCAGGGGTATTTAGTGAGTAGAATATAATTATCAGACTTGAGAAATATATTTATATTCAGGGAAAAAGACATTTTTTTATTGAAAGGACAAGAAACAATGATTCAACCAATTACAGCGCCGAATTACCCCGTGCAAGGAAAGCATTGCGCATGCCAATCTCAACCGTCATATAATGCGGTAAAAATTGATGTTCATAATCCGGCAGTAAATGTTCAAGGTAATCAAGTTCAACAACCTGTACAACAAATGCCAATGGGAATGCCTCAGCAAATGCCTGTGTCGCAGGATGTTATGAATAGCGGTTATCAAAATCCAGCAGTTGAACAGGGTTATGCACCTGCAGGAATGACAAATAATCAAGCTCAACAAGGTTATGCGCCTGTAACAAATCCGTATTACAACTATCCGCAAAACAGTGTTTACAACTGTCCGGCATGCCCTCCATGCCCTAATTCAAAACCTGAAGATGTTGCTGTAGCTTTGGATGCAAAGGCAGCAAATGTTGGTGCGGATGAAATCATAAAAGAAGCAAACGAATTATTAGCAGTTCTTGCGGCAGAAAGAGCAGCTCTTGATGCACAAAAGGCAGATTTGGAAGCTTTAAAGCAACAATCAGCTCAACAACCTGCAATAATTCAGCAACAAAATTTTAACGCTCCGGTTAATAATATTCCTGAGCCAAAAGTTGTTAAAAATGCAAATGAAGCAAAAAATGTAAAATCTGAAAATAAAGCCGAAGTTGCAGAAGATGTAAAGGCACCTGTCGTGGAAGAACCTGTACAATCTGTGCCTCAAATTGATTTAAATGCATTTCTTGCAAAATTAAGCGACAAAGATTTTGAAGTTCAGGCTGCAGCTATGGAAGCTATCGCAGGATTGGTAAAGGAAAATCCTCAATTGGCTACGGAATTACTTGATGAAAAAGTTGTAAATTCTTTGAGAAACATTTTGAAAAATGATTCAACCAAACTCGAAGGTCCTAACGCAGAACAAATCGCTGCAAGAAAAAAATTAATCGCAGGTCAAAAATTGACTGATGCTGAAGCTCAGCTTGCAAACACAATTACTCCTATGGAGCAGTCCGAAAGAAACAAGAGTTACGCAATGTTTACTCTTGCAATAATGCAAAAATTGTATGGTGATGAAGTTAAAAAACTTGCAAACACTACGGTTCCTTTAACTGAATTACCTGCAGCAGCGGATGTAGTCGAACAATTGGCTGCAAATCCAAACCCTATGGTAAGAATTTCTGCAATTGAAGCATTAAGCTACATTCAACAACCTGAATACAAAGATGACTTGAAAGCTTTATTTAAGGTTGCATTGAATGATAGAGATGCAAATGTTCAACAAGCTGCAAAAGCTGCATTATCCAAGCTTGATGCTCCTCAAGCATAAAAAAGATAATATTCCAACCTCCTTTCTTTAAATATAATGATACTAAAACAAAGGCGATCTTAAAAAGGTCGCCTTTACCTATATAATAACCTGATATTCTAACGAATAACTCTGTCTAAAATCTTTTCAAGTACAATTTTGACATGGGCATAATTTAGACCACCTTGCATAAATGCTGTATAAGGGGGCCTTAAAGGGCCATCTGCCGATAGTTCAATAGTCGAACCTTCGATAAAAGTTCCGCCTGCCATAATAAGTTTATCTTCATATCCCGGAACATCATCAGGAATAGGAGTAACGTATGAGTTAACGGGAGAAAGTTCTTGAATTGTTTTACAAAATTCAATTAGTGGTTCAGGGGAATTAAATGTTATATTTTGGATTATATCAGTTCTTTTTTCCCAAAATTTAGGAGAAGAATCAAATCCGATTTGGTCAAATATTTTTGAAGCCAAAACGGCACCTTTTAGGGCATCAGATACAACCGAAGGTGCCATAAATAGGCCTTGGAAAATTAACCTGTGTTGATTAAACATTGCTCCGCCTTCAAATCCTATCCCCGGTGCAGTTAAGCGCATTGCTGCTTGTTCAACAAATTTTTCTTTACCTGCGATATATCCTCCGGCTTCAACGATACCTCCTCCTGGATTTTTGATTAAGGAGCCGGCCATTATGTCTGCTCCGACTTCGAGCGGTTCTTTTGTATCCGTAAATTCGCCGTAGCAGTTATCCACAAAACAAATGCAATTTGGATTTTTTGATTTTACTATTTCACAAATTCTTTGAATAGTTTCGATTGTTAAAGATTTTCTTATAGAATAACCTTTTGAACGTTGGATTAGAACCATTGTTGTATTTTCATCCACTGTTTTTTCCAATGCTTCAAAATCAATGTCCATCCCGTTTTTAAGCGGAACTTCATCGTAGATAATTCCATGACCGATAAGTGATTCAGGTTTTGGCTCTCCAATGCATCCTATAACTTCCTGCATAGTATCATAAGGTGCACCTGCAACCGATATAAGCTTATCGCCCCAGTGCAAATTCCCGAAAAGTGCACAAGCAAGGGTATGAGTTCCTGAGACAAAATGTATTCTAACAAGCGCTTTTTCAGCTTTAAACACATCGGCAAAAACGTTATCCAGAACTTCACGTCCCAAATCGTCATGGCCGTATCCTGAAACCGTGTAAAAATGTTCGGGAGCAACTTTATTTTTTATAAAAGCCTCCAAAACTTTTTTTTGATTAAAATCTCTTATTTCATCTATTTTTTCAAATTCCTGAGCTAAATCTTTTTCTGCTCTTAATATCATATCCCTATTCATAGAAACTATGATATTACATAAAACCGTATAAATCAAGCAATGCAGAAATTTTTGATTAAATACGGATTTTATACTAATTGCCTACAATTAATTATTTATGTTATAGTAAAACTGCAACAAATTAATTGAGAGGGAAAATAATGAACAAAAGTCAGTCATTTGGTATGTATATAGTTTTGGCCGTAATTGCACTGGTATTTATATCATCGGTATTTATGGCGGGGCCCGAAACTCAGACTTCGGAAATTTCATATTCAAATTTTATACAACGACTTGAAAATAAAGAGTTTAAGACGATAGAAAAGGCGGACAGTTTTTTAATTGCAGTGCCTAAAAATCAGCCTTCGGTTGAAGAAAATTCAAAACCGCAAGCTATGCAAGATCCTTTTAATTTAGTGGAAAAGAAAGCGCCAAAGATTCAGTATAAAGTTTTGACGCCTTCAGGAGATGGTGGAGATTTAATAAGGAAGATAGAAACTTCGGGTGCTGAATTAGTTGTTATTGCGCCTGCTGAATCTTCTCAATTGATAAATATTTTAGGCTCGTTAATTTTGCCGATATTATTTATTGTATTTTTGGTAATAATGGCCAAAAGTATTCAGGCAGGCGGAACTCAGGCCATGTCATTTGGAAAAAGCAAAGCAAAAATGCTTCTTGACAGCAAAGTAAAAACGACATTCAATGATGTCGCGGGTATTGATGAAGAAAAGAAAGAGCTTGAAGAAATTGTCGATTTCTTGAAAAACGGTGATAAATACATCAAATTAGGTGCGAAAATTCCTAAAGGGGTTCTTCTTGTAGGGCCTCCCGGGACAGGTAAAACTTTAATGGCAAAAGCTGTTGCAGGTGAAGCAAAAGTTCCGTTTTTTTCAATATCAGGTTCGGATTTTGTTGAAATGTTTGTCGGTGTAGGTGCAAGTCGTGTTAGAGATTTGTTTGAACAGGCAAAAAAACATCAGCCTTGTATAATTTTTATTGATGAAATTGATGCTGTCGGACGTCAGCGTGGTGCAGGTTTAGGCGGTGGACATGACGAAAGAGAACAAACGCTTAACCAGTTGCTTGTTGAAATGGACGGTTTTGACGAAAACACTAATATTATCGTAATTGCGGCTACAAACCGACCTGATATTTTGGATAATGCGCTTTTGAGACCCGGGCGCTTTGACAGGCAGATATATATAAATGCACCTGATGTTAAAGGTCGTGAAGAAATTTTAAAAGTTCACGCTAAGAATAAAAAATTGGCTGATGAAGTTGATTTAAAAATATTGGCAAAACGGACTCCGGGATTTACCGGTGCGGATTTACAGAATTTGTTAAATGAATCTGCACTTTTAGCTGCGAGAAATAACGAAGACAAAATTACAATGGATGATATTGATAATTCAATAGATAGGGTAATTGCTGGTGTTGAAAAGAAAAGTAAAGTTTTAACGGATGAAGATAAAGAGTTAACTGCATACCATGAAACAGGTCATGCTTTAATTGATAAGCTGCTTCCTGATGCAAATGAATTACATAAGGTTTCAATAATTCCGAGAGGTTGGGCATTAGGTGTAACTTGGACAAGACCAAAGGATGAGAATGTTCACGTTACTAAGGCAAAATTGCTGGCAAAAATTGCGGTATCTTTAGGCGGCCGTGCGGCAGAAGAAGTTGTTTACGGTAGCGAAAAGATTTCAACAGGCGCATCTCAGGACCTTATCAATGTAACAAATATGGCAAAGAAAATGGTAACGGCGTGGGGTATGAGCGAAAAATTAGGAAATCTTGCTTATGGTAAAAACCAAGAAAATGTATTTATGGGACGTGATTTCGGCCATCAGAGAGATTATTCCGAACAGATTGCTTATGAAATTGATACTGAAATAAAGAAAATCGTTGATGACAGATATGAGCTTGCTAAAAAGCTTTTGAGAGAAAACAGAGATATGCTTGAAGCAATTTCAAAAGAGCTTCTCGATAAGGAAACTATTGACGATAAAGAATTTGAAGAAATTATGAACAGGGTAAAAAGTGAGAGAAGTTAAAATCCCAAAATTTATCCTTGATATAAAAGTCTTTTCTTCAAGTAATATGCAAAGCTTTTTAAGTGATAAGTATTCTGATATCATTTGTCTTACGTTTGATATCGAAAATGCTGATGAAATAGAAAAGGCTTGTGAAAAATTGAAGGAATTATTACCTCATATTAAAAAACCTTTAATGATAAGAGGTTCATCAGATGATGAAATTGATAAAAAATTAATTCCTGAACTTATCAAACTTCTTGATAGACCTTCAATTATTGCAACTGTGAATGAAAATAATTATAAGGAGATTGTTCCTTTTTCGTCAAAAGGCGGTCATACTATTTCTATAAGAACTCCAATTGATATAAATTTGGCTAAAGAAATGAATATTTTAACCGCTGAATTGGGCCAGCCGTTGGACAAAATATTGATTGATTCCGATATAGGCGGACTTGGTTACGGACTGGATTACGGTTATAGTATGATTGAAAAAATAAAATTTGAAGATGAAAAATATCTTAATTTACCGATTATATCTTTTGTATCAGAGGAAAGCCTTAAAACAAAAGAAGCTAAAAGTAATGAATTGCCTTTAATGTATGGTAAGCAGGAAAATCGTGCAATAATGTTTGAAATTGCCTCTGTATCTTCGGTAATAGCGGCAGGTGCGGATTATGTCGTGGTTAATTTCCCCGAAACAATAAAAATTTTGAAGGGAGTTTTAAGTCATGGCTGAACTTTCAGGGTTGCAGATTTTCAAGTATCTTCCTGCTTCAAAAAAGGCAGAGAATTCTAACTGCAAAAAATGCGGATGTCCTACTTGTATGGCATTTGCCCTAAAGCTTGCTAAAAAAAATGCTCCGCCCGAGCTTTGCCCTTTTATGCCGGAAGATTTAAAAAATATTTTAAGTGAAGCTTACAAAATTCCGCAGAAAACTATTGAAATTAACGGTTTAAAAATTGGTGGAGAAAATGTTTTATACAGGCATGAAAAAACCTTTGTCAATCCTACAATATTTGCACTTTTAATTGATGTTGACAAAATTGATTGGAAAGAAAAATTAGAACGGGCAAAGAATTTTGAAATTAAAAGATTGAACGATATTTTCAAAGTTGATTTGTACGTATTTAAGGGAAAAAATGCAAAGGATGTTTTGGCAAATTCAGATGTGGGCGGAATAGTTTATGAAGATTTTTTGAAGCTTCCTTTGACACTTATAAATGATGAAAATTCAACCGATACGTTAAATACTCTTATAAAGTGTCGTGAAAAAGCAGTATTGGAAAAAGATGAAAACTATTCCAACCCTGCCTGTGTTTTGATGAAATCTGGTATAAATTTAGAGGAGATTTGTGCAAGGGCAAGTTTATATTTGTGCAAATATGCAAATATGATTTTGTTTGAGGAATTTGATGAAGCTTTATTTTTAACCTTGATGATGTTGAGGCAGAATATATTTACGGATCCACAAAAGCCGATGCAGGTTGAATCTAAAGTTTATGAATTTAATAATCCCGATGAAAATTCATTGATTTTTATGACAACGAATTTTGCACTGACATTTTTTGCGGTATCGGGTGAATTGGAAAGTTTAAAAGAATCGTCATATCTTATTGTTACTCCTGCAGAGGGAATGAGTGTTTTAACCGCGTGGTCAGCCGAAAAATTTACTGCGCAAATGGCTGTTAAAACTATCAAAAAATATGGGCTTGATGAAAAAATGAAAAACCGAAAAATTATAATTCCGGGACTTCTTTCGCACATGAAAGATGAGCTGGAGGAGGAGTTAAATGCCCAAAATTTGGATTTTGAAATAGTAATCGGAACAATTGAAGCGTTTAAGATTAAGGAATTTGTCAAAGAATTAACCGCGGATAAGTCAAAATAAAACTTTCATGGTATAATTTTGGCGAAGGATATTTTATTAATAAGAATAGGGATTTTATAAATATTATGACAGATTTTTATGAGATATTAGGTGTTTCAAAAGATGCCACTAAAGACGAAATAAAATCAGCGTTTAGACAAAAAGCAAGAAAATTACACCCCGATGTAAATAAAGCTCCCGATGCGGAGGAAAAATTTAAAGAATTAGGAAAAGCTTATGATACATTAATGGATGATAACAAGCGTGCAACGTACGACAGATACGGTGAGGACGGGCTTCAAAATGCAGGATTTGACACATCAGGTCCGTTTGCAGGCGGGGTTGGTGATTTAAACGATATTTTTAATTCTTTTTTCGGCGGTATGGGTTTTGGTTCGGGAAGGCCCGATCCTAATGCACCCCAAGAAGGTGACAGTATAAGATGTGATGTTGAAATAACTTTTGAAGAAGCTGTTTTTGGGGTAAAAAAAGAGATTGCATTCGGACATCTTGAAACTTGTCCTGATTGCAACGGAACAGGGGCGGAAAAAGGTTCAAAACCTGTTACCTGTCCGACTTGCGGGGGTACAGGTCAGGTAAGACACGTTACAAGAACTCCTCTGGGTGCGTTTACTCAAATTTCAACTTGCCCTGATTGTCAAGGTAAGGGGGTAAAGGTTTCAAATCCTTGCAAGACTTGTAAGGGTTACGGAAGAATTGAAAAAGAAAAGAAAATTGAAATAAAAATTCCTGCGGGAGTTGATACAGGTTCAAAAATACGCATTTCAGGTGAAGGCGATGCCGGTACAAACGGCGGACCTTCAGGTGATTTGTATGTTGTTTTACATGTAAAGGAATCAGATTACTTCAAGCGTGATGGGGCAGATATTTATACAAGGCTTGAAATTTCTCCTGCTCAGGCTGTTTTGGGTGACGAAATTATTGTTAAAACGCTTGAAGGTGATAAGCCTATACAAATTCCTGCAGGAATACAAAGCGGGCAGACAATCAAGCTTAAAGGAAAAGGGGTTCCATACGTTTCAAGGCCGGACAGGCATGGTGACCACATTATTGTCGTTACCGTAAAAATTCCGACACAACTTAGTGAAGAAGAAAAAATATTATATAAAAAGTTGTATGAAATAAATTTGAACAAGGTTCATCAATCGGGTTCTTCTTCTATAATGGACAAAGTAAAAGGGGTATTTAATAATGCGTAAAATAATAATTGCTATATTATTTTTGATATTTGCAACACTTCAACAATCTATGGCAACGGTTTTGCCTGAAAGTTTGGGAAATTACATAAAAAATACATTTCCTAATGCCGATTTAAGATTTGACGGTGTAATTCTTCTTCCTGACGGGACAGAATATCTTCCGCTTTTGCCATCAAAAATTATTGAAACTGAAGCAATTGAAGTTGTAAAGACTTATCCTGAAAATAAAACCTTTTCATCAAAACCTTATGTTGTGATATTTAATAATGATTATGTATTATTTAAAGTTTTGACCGACAAAAACGGTAGTAAAACTATTTATAAAATTGCAAACCCTCCGGAGGTTATAAGGACAGGGCTTTTACCTCAAGATATGCTTGTTCCGCAGGGTTTGGTTATACCTGAAAGCATGAAGGGAATTTTGGGCGATTTAACAATTAAAACCGTGGAAGAAGGCGGAATAAAAGTCCAAATGCCTAAAATTACAACTTCTCCGACTAATTTGAAAGTTTTATCCGATATCCTGCCGTTAAGGAATAAATCATTTTAT
>ERZ842401.6502-NODE-6502-length-12467-cov-6.107154_pt1 | contig 12467 bp, 11 predicted proteins | sample MGYA00521270_ERZ842401 | MGnify/ENA primary metagenome ERZ842401 (study PRJEB31892, sample SAMEA3878208) | bioreactor metagenome | biome: Moose rumen | place: Sweden | collected 2011-10 | study: EMG produced TPA metagenomics assembly of the PRJEB12797 data set... | reverse complement strand
CAGCCAGAAGCCACGGTGGCAAAACGATGCGGATGTTCAATCAAAAAAAGTCTGTTTACAATGCAAGACAAATCAAATGTTTCAGGGCATATTGTCCTGAGCCGAAGCGACGAGAAGAGAATCGCTTCCATCAAAAACCGTATCGAGAAGTATCTGGGGACTCCCGTCACCGATGAGTTCTTTGATAAGTGTGTCACAGCCTATTTCAAAGGGAAACCCTGCCATCTGGGACATTGGGCCTTTCTCGGCTATGGGTCGGCTTTCGAGGAAGTTCTTGGACATAGTCCAGGAAGTCACGACGCCTGGCCATGCAGAATTGCATTGGGGCTGGCCAATTGTTTTTTCATAAGTTCTGTGTCCGGGAAGGATAAGGGGGTTACAAATTTACTTCTCCGTTGGAGAGCCTGCAGATAGATAGGGACAACAACTTGTCGAATCATGACTTTGGAAAAATACAAGAAAGCTGTAGAAACCCTGCTACGGGAACTGTATCCGGTTTATGCGTATTTTGGGGAGGAGAGGATTCAAGTTTTGCAATGATTTTCAACTCCGAGCTGAAATAGTTATTTTTGTGACAAGAACAGATTATTAAACAGCAATGCGACATCCAGGAAGGAGCTTAGTCAAAGCGAACATTGTTTTGTTTATAATTTGTAATTTCGTTGCGTAAACCGAAAGACTACGCCAGTAAGCAAAAACGCAATATTACAAATGGCGAAAGTAGCCCCTCTCTTCCAGATTTTGAAATTCCGGAGGAATGTGTTACCTTTGGATGAATGGAAACCACTCCCATAAGTTTAGCCGAAGTAATCAATACCACGTTTGACGATGCGCAGGCCCGTGCCGCATCCGGAGATTTTCTGGACATAAGCGAAGAAAGGGACGCCGGCACTGCCGGGACTGACTCCGCTCCCTTACGGATATTCGACGTGCCGCCGGAGAATGACAAATGTTCCTTCAAGTATTTTGAAGACGGCGCCCGATGCGTCGTGGATGCCCTGACTGTCAAGGCCGGAGACTCCCGCGAACATGTCCACCTTTCGCAGATGGTCGCTGCGGTCTGCCGGTTCGAGGGCGGCGAGTATTCTCCGGTGAAAACCAGCCGTGAGCTGGGAGTATCTGTCCCGGAGCATCTGTTCCGCGATGAGGAAAGTGTAAACAAACTCAGGGACAGGCTTCCCGAAATTAACGGTTTCAAGCCTGTGGTGGTGAAAGGCGAACCTGGCGACCTTGATTTCAACAGGCTCATGAGCAAAATGGAATTCGAACTGGTCCGGAAGATGAGCGAAGGCGGCGGCCTGTCAGGCAGGGCTCTGCTGCTCAAGGACGGGCCGCTTCCGGGCGGGAAAACCCTTGGCGATTGGCAGTACATTGTAGGGGTGTGCAAGTCTTTCCGGGAATCATTGAAGAACGACTCCGTGGAAGGGCTGGTGGTGAAACTCAAGGAAAACCAGCGATCCAATGTCTTCCGCGTCAACGGCAAGTCTTACTGGTTCCTCAGGTTGAGGACCGGCCTCCCGGAAATGCCTGTAAAAGAAACGGTCAGGTGTGAGATATGCGGAGAACTTGACGGAGAGCCCGATATCGTAAACGACATCTCCGCCGCAATCCTGCGCCTCAAGTTTCCCGTATGTTTCGGATACGATGACAGATGGCGGAATCATCTGTATCCGGTTTCGGTCACTGAGCGCTATTGCAAGTCGCAATATATCTCTCCCGAAATGTTCAGGAAAAAGTTTGGTTTATGAGTATCATAGGAAAAGTTTACGCAACTGCGGAATGCCCGTCCACGCCCGTAGGTTTTTATTTTTGGACAAAAGAATCAGGCCTGCTGAATCCGTTCGACATTGTCAAGGCCGATAACGCCTATGCCGTCGTCGAGAGCATCTCCCATACCAGCGATGCGCCCAGTCTCCTGGCTGAGTACTATTCCAACGGCATGGGCAATCCTGAATCCCTTTCCGATGTGGAAAGGGTTAAAATGACAAGCGTGTGGGCCAGGTTGCTGGTCAGGTTCGACAATACCGGGGGCGTACTCAACGATTTTTCTCCCGTGGCGGTGGGCACCAAGGTGGAAACTTGCAAAGATACAAATGAAATTTGCAAGGCCCTTCAGATGCCGGAGGATGGCATTCCGGTTGGCAGCATCAGCATGTACAATGGGGACAAGGCGCTGATTGTTCCGCTCCGCATAGATAAAAAATTCCTTATCGGCCCCGACAGCGCCCATGTAAACGTGTCGGGCATCTCAGGCCTTGCCGCCAAGACGTCATACCTTATGTTCCTGCTGAATGCAATAAGGCAGAAAGATGCAGATAATGACACTGCGTTCATCATTTTCAATGTGAAGGGGAAAGATCTCATGAACATCTCCCGCAAGAGCGAGATGCTTGAAAATGAGCAGGAAGAGCGTTTAATCAGGGCTTATCGCGGCTTGGGTTTGAAGACGGAACCAATTTGTAACGTGACTTATTTTGTCCCCGGCGGGAAAAATTACGGGGAAGCAAAAGAATATGAGTTTACACTTGAAGAGTGCAAGGACGAACTTAAATTCTTCTTCGAAGATGACGACTCCGGAACGATGGAAAGCTGTTGCGAGTATGTAATCGGTAAAATAGGAGATAAGGTGTCTGACTGGGATGGGCTCCTGGATAAGGACTCGTATGTGGAGACAAATGATGGGGGCAAGAATATCAGTGGTATTCAAGACAGGTCCTGGGACAAGTTCCTGCGGGTGTTGAGAACGAGAATTAAAAGCTCGGCTGCTAAAGATATGTTCGTGAAGGAGCTTTCCGGATATGATCTTTCAAATTATATCCGGGACGAAATTAAAGGTGGTGATACTATGGTGGTGGATGTCGCACCTCTCGACAACGGCAACCAGAGCTTTGTGTTCGGCACTGTTCTTCAGGCGGCGGTGAAGTTGATGGAAGAAAAGAGGCGGGATAATAACGTCAACCCGGTGCCGTCCAAGATAATTTTCTTTTTCGATGAGCTCAACAAGTACGTTTCGTCCGACTCATATTTCCCGGCCCTCAAAAGCCTTCTTCTGGACATAACCGAAAGAGGCCGTTCCCTCGGGCTCATACTCTTCGGTGCCGAGCAGTTCCTCAGTGCGATTCATCCCCGAATCAAGGGTAATTGTGCCACGTTTGTCTATGGCCGCACCCCCATGTCCGAGTTGGCTGCTTCAGACTTTTCTGGTCTGCCGAATACCTACAGGAACATGATTCCCGGTCTCACTCCGGGGCAAATGGTCTTCTGCAACGCTTCGCTCCGTGCGCCGGTGCGGATTGAGTTCCCGGAAGAGGTTTTTGAAAGGGAGAAGTGATGGGGGAGATAAAGATATCCACGGTTTTGCTCGATGCTCGCCTGTCCGAGAGGGAGATTCCCTCTTTCCGTGGGGCGGTGATGGGTATTGCGGGTAATGATCCGCTGTTTCACAATCACACGGTGGATGCGAAGGACATCAATCGCTATCCACGGATTCAGTACAAGATTCTTGACGGGCATCCGGCTGTCGTGGGCGTCCTGGAGGGTGCCGATGCGGTGAAGCGGCTGTTCCTTCCGGGCGCCACGCATGCCATGCGGATTGGCCGGGGGTACCGGGAGTTTGGGGTTCGGAAGGTTTTGGAAGACAGCTTTATGCCCTCTCTTTCAGCCGGGCCTGTTTGCCGATATGAGCTTCGCGCGTGGCTCCCTTTCAACAGTGAGAATTTCGAGGCGTATCTGAAGATTTCGTCTCTGGCCGGGCGGATTGCCAAACTGGACGAAATCCTCACCGGCAATATACTTTCGCTCTACAAGGCTTTTGACGCCTATGTCGAAAACAGGGTCGTCGCTCATGTAGTGGACCTGTCGCCCGGGAATGTCACTTTCAAGGGCGTCCGGATGCAGTCGTTCGACGCGGTGATAGAAACCAACTTCGCCCTCCCCTTGCGCTGCGGTATCGGGAAGGGCGTGAGTCATGGGTTTGGGGTTATTCAAAAATAATCCCGGAATCCGTTGAATTTGAACGTTTTCAGCTCTTTGCCGTCGGGGAGAAGAACGGTGTCCCGTCGGGAGGTGGCAGCTACAACCCTATATCCTTTGACTTCGAGCTGTTTAAGCAGATGATACAGGAGTGTCATCTCGCCCTGAACCATCGTTACTACGCTTTGCGGATCAGGATATTTCTTGATAAAGTCTTCCACCAAAGCGTTGGCAAGTGATATAATTTCGTGAGTAGTACTACTCGGAGGGACATCTGGAAAGGGGACATATTCCAACAGCCCGAATTCCTTTGCTGCGGCCAGTTGCGCCGAATCCCAGGTATCATATGGATGGTTGGACCAATTGACAAAAGCCTTATAATTCTTACCCATTATTGATGGCTTTACATATTTGTTGAATCCACTGCTGTTGCGTCTCTTCTCCGACAATATCTTTGAGGGGAGCCCATTTTTTAGAGTTTTCCTGCAGATATTTCGAGCGTTCCTTAGCACTCATGGCTTTGAGTAATCGAAGTATCGTCTGATAGATTAAACTGCTTTCATCATCTGAAAAAGTTTTAGAGTCCTTTTTTAACGTGCCGAATAAGTTCCCCAAAGTTGAACAACTTTCAAGGAAATTTTGTAAGGATTTTTTTGGGTTTTCCGATTCCAAAATTTTATTGTTATAATTTGTTACGGAAACATATTTATTCTGCAGATCTTCATCGGCAAAATTATTAACTGTGTTTGTTGTCCACAAATTGATTATTTGCACGTAGATATTTTTTGCCTCAGTATAGTTATTATCGTTATAATAACTATCCCCCTGCTGAATCAATCCTTTTAATTGTTCAATAAGTTGCGCTCTTTCATCGGCGGCTTCATCAATGCCGGAAGCATTTTGGGATTCACTTTTCTTTTTAATATTATTTATAACTTCTTCTTTATCGGGGAAAGACGATTTTTTATTGATTATTTTACTAAAGTAGCTCAGATTCGAAGCATCCCTTTTGTCATTTCTAGACATGTAGCGGAATCTCGTATCGTTTGCCTTCTGAATCTGTGAACTCAACGTCAGAAATTCAATGATTGATGTATCTTCTTTGATTGCAAATCCCTTATCATTCATATGATTGATGAACTTCTCGATATAATCATAGTAAGTGTCATACGATTCTCCGGGGATACAGAGTTCATCAAGAGACAGCGAAACACGTCCATATCCATACGGCTTTCCCTGCCCCATTTGGTGACAAAACTTATCCTCTGCGCCAAAAAAGGTCAATGCTGACAAAAGGGCTCCTAATTCTACTGGTAAAAGATTATGAAAAAAAACAATTCCGTTAAATGTAGCTCCGGAATTTAAGGGACGCAGTTCGGAAGTGCTCTCGCTTTTCTTTGAGCCTACATTACCATGAACGGAATCTTTCATGACATACCGCTTTCGCCCATTTGTTTGGTTTTGTTCTTTGCCGTATAAAGAATGAATCTCGGGGTGAGGAGACAATAAATTAAGGAAGACAAGTCCACATCCAATGTTGTTTTTTAGCATGCAATGTGAGAATTGTACCCGTCCTTTTAATGACAAGTCATCAACAGCGCCAAATATGGTCTCAGCCAAATCTCTTTTTGAGTTGTCTTCTTCACGTAGAGTGTATCCCTCTCCATATTTGGTATTGAACTTCCCAAAGCTGATAATTGTCAATGCATTTCGTATACATCCTTTGACTGTTGTCGCAGGAATGAAATATTTATTATCGTAGTTGCTGAATTGCGAATCTACGCTTTCGTTTTGGGCTTGCCCATTTCTTACAAAAATTGGGGTCTGAGCTTTCAGAGTATATTCAATTTTTCCACTTTTTCCGTCCGAGAACGGAATGTCGATGGATACAAAATCAGACCAGTCCGGATAATAAATTTTATCAGACAACGGAACAAAATTATACGGTGCTTTCGTCATGACGTCAATCTTTAGTGAATCCTGTAAATACCAACTCTGCGGGCTGTAGAACTGGAAATCCATTGCATAGCTCATCTTTTTCTTCTTTCCAGTTCAAAACAAAGTCAAGCCCTTTTACCCCCTCCATTTTATTCGCAGCGTAATGTTTTTTTTGAAGATTTTCATAATCACAGAGACGATATTCATTAACAATGAAGACGCCGTCAACACATTTGATGCTACAAGACTTTTCATTGTCAATAACAAACTGGGCCTCAACGATAAAAGGATTGTCAGATGAACTGTAAGTTTCCGTCTCTTGCAGTTTCTCACCTTTCAGAACTCTGGGTTTGCTTTGGTCGCTCATCCAAATATATCCTTCAACAGGTTTATGTGCCTCTAATGTAAACTTATTTGTTTTCATACTGTTCTGATTGTATAAAAATACCATTACCACGATTTACACCACCGCCGAGAGGTAACAATCCTTCCTTCAAATCACCGACCGCCGCTTCAAAAGCAGATTTCACTTCAGGAATTTGTTCCAATATGGCCTTCTTGACCCTGATGTCAAGAGTAACGTCCTCGTTCGTATAAAGGCAGCGCTCGGTAAACAGCCCCACACCATTGGAACTTCCGGAGAACGGATCAATCACAACGTGATTCAGATAATGCTCGTTTGTCGGGGGGGTCTTAAAGAAAAAGTCCTTGATGATAACGTTCCCCCTTGATGCCTTTTTCCCTTTCGTTTGTACCGACCCAAATAATGCAACTACTGCCGGGTTTTCCTGCTCTGAATAATCTGTTTTCCCAGACTTTAGAAGCCATTTCCCATTCTCATAACAATAACCAATATTCTTGCATTTATTATAGTGGTATGCAATCCGATGTGCAAGAGCCCCCTTGACTGATGTGGCTGGAATTAATGTCCAGCTTTCAAATTTCCCATTATCGCTTTCCCAACTGATTATTTTCTCAGAAACTGGAGTAAAATTGGAATTGCCGTCTTCACTCGGGAACCCCGTGCTAAACAAAAATAAATCCTTCGCTTTTAAGTTCAGCTTATACTCGGCCCATTCATCGGTACGTTCACTGTCATTAGGCTCATATGGTTCTACATTCTGCCAAAAAGAACTATCTGAGAGAGAAGAACTCTTGTTAATGAAAGATTGTAATTCATCATCCACGGAAAGTTTAAGGGTTTTGCAATAAGCTTTACAAACGGTTAGCTGACCAAAACCTTTTCTCGTTCCACCGCCTATGCGGACATGCCCTTGACAAAGCGCATCCAGTATATTGGTTATAATCTGTTTCTCTTCCGCATCTTTGGCAATAAGAGTAATCTCAAAGCAGAAGCGTGAGCCCTTGAATACAATCTGTTCATCAAACTTGCAGGCACGAGCGCTTACTCCTTTCGAATTGATTTTTACGTGCTGCCGTATTGGGAGAGCCTCGTATTCTTTGACAAAATCACTTCTGTTTTCCTTAAGGACAGGGGCCTCTATCGGAACACATTGTTCATCGCAAAGGATGGCATCGGATATAATAATCCTCGACCCGGCCGCTTCCTCTTTATCTTGAACCCCAAAAACACTGTCTGCCTGGTCTTTTTCAAACAGCCGTCTGAAAACTCCGGCCAAAGAAGTCCCGGGGATATATGGAAGGCCGTTTATGTCCAATAGTACGGGGGCATCCGTAATAAAGTCTTTCGTCCCGGTGGATATTTTTATCGGCGTATCTGCTTCGACGACAACTCTTGCCAAATGCCGGAATATATAAGCTGATTTGCACATATGCGGGTTAATTGTTTTCTTGACGACCTTTTGACATGACTGCGGATAAATTTACAATCGCTTTCCATACCATATTATCCGGCACCCCATTTTCCTGTAATGAAGTGACGAATATCTTTAAGAGTAAATCCGATTTATCCTCCCATCTTGCGCTTGCCACTCCGGTGGTGACATATTTTTTGATTCGGTCTATTAACGTGTTTTTTCCTTGATTATGGCTACTGACGGCAATTGAACGAATTGTCCCCCATTGCGAAGCAAAATCGCCAATGAGGAATTGATTGCCATAACTTTTTTTCCACGTATTTACCACTTGGTAAATGCTATTGGCGAAGCTGTTTTCTTCTTTGCGGGCTTTTAATATTTTCAGAAGTTCTGATTCCGCTTCGTCATGACGGTTCTCTGAACCCGTATCGGGATCAGCAGCTGCAGCCAACAAGAATGCTGAGTCAAGAAAATCCGGGTTATATAATACGCAGCCGAAGCCCTCATTTTTATAACAACCGACAAACGTGGTTTGCGGTGTTTTTACTTCGTAGGGACAATCAACAATGAAGACACTACCCTTTTCAATGCCACAGCGGTCAGTGTCGAATCCTTCCCTTTTACCGTTCCAGGGCGCGTAAGAGAAGGTCCGAATTTGAGATAGGCTCCAATTGATCTGCGCATCGGCATTGAATCCGAGATCAGAAGCACTTGGTTGAAAGGTGGGCATTCCAAATTGGTCAAAAAATATCAGACGCCCTTCAGCATATACAACGTGCCGTTTTTGTTCTTTTTCAACAGAAACAGGCTGGGCAAAAGTAGCCGGCTCGATAAAGACCAGCCCGTATTGTGCGCTACGTGAACGTCCGATACGATGTTCCCCGATTAATGCGGAAAACACCTTTTTGACGACATCGTCACTGACATCTGAATCCATATCAACATAAAAAAAGAAGTCCATGCCGCCATCTATTGACTCATAAAGAAACAACGACTCGTCTTTGGATCGTCTTTTTTCTCTGTCATAGGCCGATTTGACAGAATAATGCCTTTCAACACTGGCCTGTAAGGCTGGCAAAGTCTGAATCCCCTGCAAGTCAAAAAAGCCGCTTCGGCATTGTTTAAGTTGAATCCCTGTCAAATCTACAACAGCGTCTGTTGCAAGAAGATGATGTTGGTATGTCTTGGAAGAAGGTGATTCTAATTTGGGATAATACAGACTGGCGGGTACGCGAAGCGAGCGATTGTCGCCAACTGCGGGATGGGCATCCGAAAAACGAACCTTCCCGCTGTGAAATATTGTCATGGCCTCTTCCTCACTGAAGGAGTCGTAAGCCTGTGCAACAATCCCTAAAAAATTGCTTCCAGGTATGAAATCCAGTGTCTTGTTCTGGGTCTTACTTCCTGATTCCCGGTTTAAAATAATATCTGACTCAAGATGGCAGCGAAACTGAAGTGTTCTTCTTGTGGAATCTTGCATTTCGGGTAATGTATCTTGAGACTGCTCCGGTTCCAGTTCAAACTGACATCTTCCCAGTCCACGAGAACGATGCAAGCCCAACTCTTTGATAAGTCTGGCCGCTGTATTGAGGTTATCAAATGTTTCTTCCGGTACACTGATAATCTTACCTTCCAAGGTGCAGGGTATCGTCACTTGCATATTCCTTAGTGAATGTTCTTTGGCAATACCATCTTCATCAATTGCTGTGCTGGCGATATATGAATACAATTCGGACTGGAGATTTTCCCGAATAATACCGCTCCTGCTTTCAAGCAATGTCGCATCGGAATAAAAAGAGGTTCCCGGAATTGGATTTGATTCGTCGCCAAAAAGGGTTATGTTATCACCGTAAAGCTCTTCATAAGCTTGGCGAAGCAAGCCCTTGACTGTTTTTCCCGGAACATATGGCAAGCCGTCAGCATCTTTGATGACCAACGCATCTGCGTTGGATCCACTTGCAAGTCCGGAACTGCAATGCCAATACGAAAAGAATTTAATTATATATCTGATGTTAATTAGTCCCATGATTGCCGACTTTAGTCTGTTGATTCATAATTGCGTTCAGTGACATGGCATCATAAGCTGGGCAAGCTCCATTACGGAGGCTGGTCAAATTAGCCATCTCTTCTCCATACCGTTCGTTTAATTGAATGGCCCGCTTGAGCCTTTGCTCTGCCATATTGCGATCATAGTGAATATCTGAGAGCCAGCGCCTGATTGCGTTTTTTGCCGCACTCCAATCTTTATCGTAATTTGGATGGATGTGGTTCCATAAATCATTGGTCGTCCATTTCTGCTTTTCCTCTGCAACCTGCCCGGAAATGTAATACGGGCCAAAGCGAAGAGATATCTCAGGGCATGGAGACAACTCTCTATTCTCTATATCATCGTACGATTCGTAAAAACTGTCCTGTATCCTGTGAAACATAATGCATGAAGGCGGGAGGTCCCGATCTCCAATTCTGACAGTACTTCCGGACTTTGCATCTTTTTTTGCCGCACTGCATAAATCTTCAGCCAGTTCATACCCTAAATAGAAGGGGAAAGAAGACTTGATATAAGCTATGCCGGCACAAGCCGTGAGTTTCGTCTTTTCCTCAAAATGTCGAATGAATGAATCCGCATAGCTTAATGCAAAATCTGCCCGGCAGATAACAGTGAAATCATCTCCACTTAGAATGATGGGGCGGATAGGAAGGACTTTCAAATCGCTAAAATCATAATCTTTTGCAATTTCTTCATATGCGTCCCTTGAAGCTTCTGCGGTATGAGTATCCAGCGACCTTGAGAACTCTCTTAAAGCCTTTTCGTCCCCGCCGATTGCTTGAATCAACGCTCCTAAGCCGTTCCCATCCGCATGTATGATGGCTATCCAGTCATTTTGAGAAGTAATGTCCGATATGTTGAAAGGGAATTTTTCGTTGGGGACGTTATTTCCAAAGGCTTTTGCACATAACGCTGTTGCATCGGAATGCTCAATCTTTTTTGTAGTAGCTTCGTCATATAACTCTTTTCCGCACAATGCGGGGAGCCCGGTCTGCCTGTTGCGCTTTATCCCGGTAAGACCAATCGTTGTACTGCGAGCGGGTTTATTTCTCTGGATGCGAAGATGTTTCTCAAGTTCATTTGAGGCCGATGAAAAAGTTTTTCCGCTCATCTCTACAACCGCTTGGCTGATGGTAATGCCAGGAGCTTCCTCCATGACTAATTTAGGGAAGATCTTCACAACCTCTGCGCATTCTTCCTCGTTTTCAAAAATGTATTTTATGTTGCCGGCAGCATGAACGATAAAGTGCTCGTCATCATTGATATCATATTGTTGATTAGTATCTTTTTTCAGTGCCTTGACAAACAGATTCGTGCATATCTGTTCCACAATATCGCTGGCTCCTATTATTTCTTTTAGCGAATTGGTGCGATATATAAAGTCTTGAATGCCCTGCACGGCAGCGCCATAAAGAAAAGCCATAATTATTCGTTGTTAATGAGTTCAGACATGATTGAATCGTTAACCCCTGTTTTAAGACCAATATTAATCAAATGGTTATCTTCCTTCGTCTGGGTGAAGTATAGTACGAGACGGCTGCCAGGGACGGCGAAAGCCGTCAACGCAGAGCCTATCACTCCGGTTCCTGGACTGATATACAAGAGTGTATCAGAAGTAATCTGCCGGCCGTTTGAGTTGGTTTCATACTTTTTTAACTCGGCAGTAATCACTGACAGAGCCTTGTCCATATTGTCATAGTCAACCGGTTCAGACAAGCAGACCTCAATTTCTTTCCCGGTAATTGCCTTTATCAACTCTACAAGTGTTTTTTGACCGCACTCTTGAGTTTTACCATAAGTATTGTGTTTATCCACGATGTCATTGTACTGATCAAACAGTTTTTTATTTTGAGAATAATTAAATATGTCCTCCCGTTCCTTTTCTGTGCTTAATTTTGCAAATGTTAGACAAGGGGTGGACGGAAATATGACTATTCTTTTTAATTTCTGACTCTTTTCGGGGGGCCATTCCTCATTTAACAAGGGCTTCAATAACAAATCGATATTTCTAGGCGATACTTCAAAGCCATTCTGACCTCTCGACAAAGATAATCCGCAAAAAAGCAATGTGCGCTCATGCGCCGGCTTGTTCGTTTCCGAAGGGGGGAAAAGAAGCAAAGAAAGATATATGGCGAGCAATCCTGCAAGGGTTAATATTATATTACCCCAAAAGCAGCCTTCACCTCCAAAGAAAGCATCATAACTGATATTGCTGACCCATTCCAGATGAATCAAGAAATACAGCAGGAGTAAGATGGACTGCCATTTTGACACGAGATTTTGGAAAAGCTTCCGGAAATCGTTAAGCTCAATTTTCGCTTTTATGACCTCTTTCTTCTTTAGAAAAATAAAGCATAGTGCGGCGATGATGAAAGCAATAGCTAAAACACAAACACCTGTACAACAATTACTTTTTCTAAAGATTAAAGCCAAGCCGTATTCGGCTCCGATAATTGACAGTAATTCCAGTACGAACGCCGGTCCCTTCAATTTCTTAACCAATTTCTCCACAAATGTTTCTTTTTGTTCCTTATTTGTCTCTTCCTTCATTGTTTGATGAATAATGGTTTGAAATAAAAATCTTTGTCGTTCTCACACAATTAGCCTTCTATCTCCCACCCCTCCAGCCGTCGGGTGGCGGTAGAGAAGGAGGCGCCAATCTTGTACACTTTGCGGCTCCCGGCGCGGAAGGGCCAGTCGTAGGCTTTGTCGGAAATCTGGTCCAGGGCGTT
>ERZ842401.6499-NODE-6499-length-12471-cov-4.084407_pt1 | contig 12471 bp, 9 predicted proteins | sample MGYA00521270_ERZ842401 | MGnify/ENA primary metagenome ERZ842401 (study PRJEB31892, sample SAMEA3878208) | bioreactor metagenome | biome: Moose rumen | place: Sweden | collected 2011-10 | study: EMG produced TPA metagenomics assembly of the PRJEB12797 data set... | reverse complement strand
ACTTTGCAGGCTATGTTCTTTCAAAAGCGAATTTATTTAGTTCGTTTACTATAGAATTAACTATGGTGTTATAAGAAAGATGTTGGCATTTCCATTTGTAAAAAGAACTTTATTTTGGCTTTCTGATTTATTTCATGGTGGTATCGTATTTAGTTTTTATACTGAAATGGATAGAACTTTAAAATCAAAGGCAAAAGGCAAAGAAATTCAGGAAAAAGCTTTGAATAATATTCTTGATTATGCGTCAAAAAATTCGCCTTATTATTCTTCATATAAGGGAAAATGTATTGAGTCTTATCCGATTGTTGATAAAGTATTTTTAAAAGAGCATATGAATGAGATTTCTGTTCCCATAGAAAAGATAGCGGGGCAGAAGAATCGTTCTATTTTCATACAGAAAACATCAGGCTCGACAGGTATGCCATTTGCAATTCCGATGGATTTTAAAAAACGTAAGCGAAGGATCGCAGAAATAAAATGGTTCAATAATCTCATTGGTTTTCATTCCCATGATATGTTGGTGCAATGTCGTGTTTGGACAAATTGGCATAATAAGAAATTTTTTGAAGTTTTTAAAGAAAATATTATTCCTGTGAATATTCAATCGATGAATGAAAATATATTAAGAAATTTCTGTCAGATTGTAAAAAAAAATAAGGCTAAATATATTCTTGCCTATGCAGGCTGGTACGATGCTTTAGTTTCATATATAGAGAAGCATCCTGAAACGAAACGCCTGTTAAAAACTGTAAGGGCCTGCATTTCTTGTTCAGAAGCCCTTAATCCTGTTACGGAGGATAAACTATTAAATATAGCTGGTATACCGATTATTGAACGTTATTCTAATGAAGAAGGCGGAATGTTGGGGCAGAAAACATTGTATGAAGAGAATTTTATTTTAAATCATTCTGGCTATTTCTTTGAATTTTTGAAATTAGACTCTGATGCAAAAGCTGAACCGGGGGAATTGTCACGTATCGTTATAACAGATTTATACAATCATGCATTTCCCCTTATCCGTTATGATACAGGCGACACTGCTATTTTTGCAAAAGGAGATACAGAGAAAAAGGGATGGGAAGTTATAACAAAATTATACGGACGGCGATTTGATCTGATATTCGACACAAATGGGAATCCTGTTCATCCAATGTCTTTTGCTAGGGTGCTCAAAAATATTGATGGTATCAGGCAATGGCAATTCGTTCAGAATAGTGCAAAACATTATTTGCTGAAATTAAATACAGATCATTCAGTTGATGAAGATAAGTGCAGGACTGAAATTATGCAGATTATGGGAAGGAATTCAGAACTTACTATAGAATACGTTCAAGAAATACCCGTGCTGAAATCAGGGAAACGAAAGGCTGTAATTAATAATTGGAGAACATAAGTGATTAAAGTTGCCTTGGCAGGAGTTTCTTTAATAGCAAGGAAACTTGGAAATGTTCTTTGTTTGCGAATGATGAAAATAGGGAGTTCATTGTGAACATATTATTAACTTCAGCAGGACGTCGTGCATATATTGTCGATTATTTTAAGGGTTGTCCCGGTGTAGAAAAAGTCTATGCATCGAATAGTCTGTATACGATTGCCTTGAAACGGGCAGATGGTTATTTTATAACACCGCTGATTTACGACAAGGAATATATTCCTTCTATTATTTCCTTTTGTAAGGAATACAAAATAACGGTTGTTCTTTCGCTTTTTGATATAGACTTGCTTGTACTTGCTAGAAATGAAAGTGTCTTTAAAGCGAATGGAATAACTCTAATTCTTGCGCCCGCTGATTTTGTGGAAGTTTGCAATGATAAATATAAGAGTTACAAATTATGTAAAGAACTTGGAATAAACACACCGAAGACATATCTCCATAGAGATGATGTTATTTCGGCAATAAAATCAGGAGAATTTTCATACCCCATTATAATAAAACCTCGTTGGGGAATGGCAAGTTTGGGAGTATACAAGGTGGATGGTGATGAGGAGCTCTTTGTTTTTTCAAAGAAATGTAAAAATGATATATTCAATTCATATTTAAAATATGAGTCTGCCATGACTCCTGACGAGTCAGTTATTTATCAGGAAATTATGAGGGGGGAAGAATTTGGACTTGATGTTTTGAATGATTTAAATGGAATATATGTCAAGACATTTGCAAAGCAGAAAGTTGCAATGCGTAGTGGAGAAACTGATTTGGGACGCACAGTATCAAGCGAACCTTTTGAAGAAATGGCAAGGTTGCTTTCAAAAAATAGCAAGCATAAAGGAATTTTGTCTGTTGACTGTTTTAATACAGAGAAGGGGATTTTCCTAATAGAAATGGATTGTCGAATATCAGGTCACTACCCATTAGCATATCTTGCAGGTTTTAACTATCCAAGGCAACTTGTTGAATGGTTGAATGGAAACGAGACAAATCCAGAGCTGTTGAAGTTTGAAGAAAATTTGATGATTGTAAAAGATTTGGTTCCAACTGTATTGTGCAAGGTTGAAGATAAACTGAAATGGGGGGGGGGTAATATTCCTTTATAAGCTTTGTGAAACCTCTGTTATGGAGGTCGCTGCATGAAGCTTGGAATAATGCAACCATATTTTTTGCCATACATAGGTTATTGGCAGCTGATGAATGCCGTAGATAAGTATGTTGTTTATGATGATATTGAATATACAAAAAAAGGTTGGATAAATCGAAATAGAATTCTTCAGAATGGCAACGATACGTATATCACAATACCGCTGAAAAAGGATTCGGACTTTTTAAATATAAATGAACGATTTATTTCAAAAGCATTTGATAAGAGAAAATTGCTCAACAAAATAAAAGAAAATTATAAAAAAGCTGTTTATTTTGATGATGTTTTCCCAAGAATTGAGTCTATTATTTATTTTGAATCAAACAACCTTTTTGATTATTTATATCATTCCCTTACATCAATAAAGAATATTTTGGGGATAGAAACGAATTTGATAGTATCATCAGCGATTCCGATTAGTCACAAATTGAAAGGAAAAGATAAGGTATTAGAGTTGTGCAAAACTCTAGGAGCTGATGAATATTATAATGCAATTGGAGGACGAGGACTTTATGACAAAGCTGAGTTTGCTGAAAATGGTATAAAACTCTTATTTTTGCAACCAACCCTTTTGCCGTATGTGCAGTTCAATAATGAATTTGTACCGGGTCTTTCTATATTGGATATATTGATGTTCAACTCGATAACAAAAATAAAAAGGATGCTTTCTGAGTTTTCATTAATATAAGCCATGTTGGAGGAATTATGAATTTTGCTTTTTATATATCAGGTAAATCAGGCAGGCTTTTTAAATTTTTAAAACAGATCGATAAGAATACTATTGGTGAAATAAAGATTGTTATTTCTGATTATGCATTAGAAGAACGATTGGCAGAACTCATAAAGGCTTGTGGAATTGAAAGCGTTATATATGATTATAAAGATCTTTGCAGTGAAACAATTATGAAGAAAAATCGGGAGCTTTCTGATAAAATGCTTGCCTGTCTGAAAAAATATAAAATAGATTACTGCTTTTCTTTTGGCTCCCATATCCTTTCAGGTGATCTGTTGCAAGAATATAAAAATAAGTTGATAAATTTTCATCCTGCAATCCTTCCCATGTATCCCGGACGTAATGCTATTGATCAGGCTGTAGACCAAGGAAATACCTTTTTAATTGGGAATACAGCCCATTTTATTGATAGCGGTATAGATACTGGAATAGTTATAATGCAGAGCGTTATTCCCCTGCAGGCCTTTTTCCCTGAACATGATTATGATGCCATACTTGATTTGCAAATAGAAATGTTGATAAAGCTGATTAGCATATTAAAAGGAAATAGGTTGGAATTAAGGAATAATCGTTGCCTTATAAAAGATGCAGATTATTCTGTGCATCATATTTATCCTGAGATAGCTATTTTTGAAAATATACCTCCGCTAGATAATATTGTTGTTGATAATACAGGGAAGGGGGGGGGGTAATTTTTCATCATCCCTACACTGTTTTGCGCGGAGCTGCCTGATGAAAAAGAAAATTTTTATAATCGGGCAGGCCACTTTACACTGGGGAAGATTAGAATTTGGAAATATCGGCAATTTTTATATTGTAAAACCATTATTCACGGAATTACGACGAATATTTCCTGATGCAGAATTTATAACCACAATGCAGTTTTCAGAACGTTTTTGTTCTGAATTTGATATTCAAACAATTCCGATGGAAGCATATTATGACTTTAAATCCAATGAAAATTTGCAGGATGCTATTAAGGAATATGAAGGTGTTTTAAATGGTGGATGTTTTAGTACTCCATATATTGATGTAGTTCGACAGGCAGATTTAGTTATAGATTTCTCTGGTGATATCTGGGGAGATAATGCAGATTTTCTAGGGAAGGATCGTTTTATTACTGGTTGTTATAAAGATTTGACTGCACAGCTTTTAAAGCCAACTATAATGATTGCAGGAAGTCCTGGCCCTTTTTCGGGTAAAGACAAATTAGAGATTGCAAAGAAGGCATATAGAGGCTTCTCCTTTGTTTCAAACAGAGAGGCAATAAGCACCCGCATGTTGATGGAGTTAGGTTTTGATATGGCTAAGACATATACTTTTCCCTGTCCATCCTTTTTGTTTATAAAATCAGATGATTTGTCGATAGGTGGATGCCTTGAAAAATATTTCTACCATAAACAAAAGAAATTACGTATAGGCTTTATCCTCTGTGGATGGAATTTTCAACGTGCTCCATTTAATGCATGGCCGCCTGCATGCCGCCCGATTCGGAACCTCCTATCCTTTCAAGGTATTGGAGGAAGACCCCAATCTGATGTTTACGCAGGAGATGGTGGTGAAATATCACAATGTTCTGGTGTACAGAAGCGAGAACGGACTGGCCATGCCCAACTTCATCCGCTGGTGCAACCGGGTCCCCCTGAACGAGGAACTCCGCATTTTCGCCGTCAATGAGATCCGCCTGTTCAAGCGAAAAGAAGACTGTGCAGAGCTGCTTTCCATGCTCCAGGCCAGCCGGGACGAGGATTTTTCCTGTGCCTTGATCCGGGCTTTGGGAGAGCTTAAGTACGTCCCGGCGGAGAAAGAGTTCTGCCGCCGCTACCTCAGCGCCTCCTTCACGGAGCGCCAGGTACTGGCAGAGGCCATGGGAACCATCGGCTCCGGCAATCCGGAAATCCTGAAGTTCCTGTCCGATGACTTCCTCCAGACCACCGATTATGTGACCCGCATGATCCTGCTCCGGGTTATTTACAATTACGGGGCTTCGGGCCGCAAAGTGTTCAACGAGCTGAAAGATGAGACGACAGGGGAGTATCAGCCCTACTTCTCCCACATAGAATGTGATTTGATAGACAGCAGCCGGTATGCCTGAGTGGATAGACTACTTCTTCAACTATTTCGTGATAGTGTATTCCGCCGTGGTACTCCTCAGTTACGTGGCCATGGCCGTCCTGGCTTTCATGGAACACCGGAAGCATTACACCTATCACGATGACGCCTATACCATAGACGAGCTCAAGAAGTCGCCTTACACCCCCGGCGTATCCATCGTGGCCCCTGCCTACAATGAGGAGAAGACCGTCATCACCAATGTGAAATCCCTGCTGAGTCTGGACTATCCGGACTTTGAGGTGGTGATCGTGAATGACGGCTCCAAGGACAAGACGCTGGAACTGCTCATTGAGAACTTCGACTTGGTCAAGGTGCCTTATGCGTATGTGGAAAAAATCAAGACCAAGCCTTTCCGCGGCCTGTACAAGACCAGGAGCGACAACCCCGCCTTCAAACGCCTTACGGTGGTGGACAAGGTGAACGGAGGAACCAAGGCCGATGCGTCCAACGCCGGCGTGAACGTGGTTTCCAACAAGTTCTTCGTGTGTACGGATGTGGACTGCGTGCTGGAAAAATATGCCCTTTACCGGATTATCTGGCCCACCATGTCCTCTACCCGACGTGTCATTGCCGTGAGTGCCACCATGCGAATGAGCAACGGCAGTATCGTTGAAGATGGCAAGATGGTGGAAACCCACCCGCCGCACAGTCTGATCCCTCTTTTCCAGGACCTGGAATACACCCGCTCCTTCATGATCGGCAAATCTGCCCTGGCTCGGATCAATGCCTTGCAGAACGTCTCCGGCGGTTTTGGCATGTTCGACCGCGAGATTGTGATCAAGGCCGGCGGCTATGACGGAGACTCCTTCGCGGAGGATATGGATATGGTGGCCCGCATGATCCGCTATATGTGCGATACCGGAGAAGATTACCGTGTGGTCCAGATTCCCGAGACCTGCTGCTGGACGGAGGGACCGCCCAACTTCAAGGTGCTCAACCGCCAGCGTACGCGCTGGGGACGCGGCCTGCTGCAGTTCTTCACCGTCCACCACGACATGGTGTGGAACCGCAACTATCGCCGTTACGGTATGCTCACGCTGCCCTATATCATGCTCTTCGAGCTCATCGCTCCGGTCATCGAGTTCTCCGGCTACCTCATGGTCATTTATCTCTTCATCAAGGGAGCCATCAATTATTCCACCATCTGGATAGCTTTCCTGGGCCTGTATATCTTCGCCCAGTTCCTCACCATGGTCATCATCTCCTATGATAACTGGGTGGGCACTTCCTTCAAGAGAAGGAAGGACTACATGTGGTTTGTTCTGGCTTCTTTGCTGGAGCCCGTCATCTACCATCCCATCAACGTCTTCTTCAGCCTCCGCGGCTACTGGAAGCACATTTGGGGTACCCAGATGGTATGGGGCAACATGACCCGGAAGGGTGTGCAGCAGAAAAAGCCCCAGGCGAATCCGCAGCCTCAGCAGCAACCTCAACCCCAGAATCCCGATGCGTAGGTGGCTGCTTGTCATAGGGGTCCTGTTCCTGGTGGTGGCGGCTTTGCCGGCGCAGAATAAACAGCGCAGTCTCCTTCCGCGCCGTGACACCCCTGGAGAATATGCGGAGAAGGTGTCCAACCTTTTCTCCCAGCACCGCTGGGCCAAGGGTAAGGAACTGCTGGACCAGGGCCTGGAGTATTATCCGGAAGAGGCGGGTCTGCATTATCTGGCCGGCCGGTTCTGGTGGAACGGAAAGGATTACGACAAGGCCCGTTACCATCTGGTGAAAGCCTGCCAGATCAATTATCACTACATCGACGCCAAGACCCTCCTGGTGAACGTGGAGGAAATCACCGGAAACTATTCCAGCGCCGTGTGTTATGTGAACGAGCTGTTGGAGGTGAACCCGTACTGGAAGGGCTTGTGGCTCCGGAAGGTGGACCTGTACAAGAAGATGGGCAACTTCGAGGAGGCCAATACGCTTCTGAGGCGCCTGGCCCAGATCTACCCCAACGACGCCTCCATCAACAGCGACTATTTTGATGTGCTGGAGACCACCTACCAGCAGGCCCGGGAGAGCGGCGACACCCAGGCGGCCGAGGACGCCCTGAAAGAGATTGTCCGGATCACCCCCACCGACGCCGACTATCAGCTGGCTTATGCCAACATCCTGCTCCGCCGGGGCAAACTGAACGATGCCCTGGACAACCTTACGGCGGCCATCGGCGCCAATCCCGGCAATGTGGCCCTGATCAAGAAAACCACGGATATCCTGATGGAGACCGGGCGCAACATGGGAGCCCTGTCTTTGGTGCGCGGCCAGATGGCCCAGCATCGTTCTCCCCAGTTGCAGACCCTGTACGAGCAGCTTTTGGCAGAGAGTGCCCGTATGGAAAATGAGGCCGATGCCTACCAGCTCTATACGCGCACGTACAATACGGAACACAGCATGGAATCCCTCCACTACCTGCTGAACCAGTCCGTCAAGCGGGGCTATTTTGACGATGCCATCCACTATATCGAGGAGATGCGCCGCCGTCAGGGAGATTCTCCCCGCTGGTATATGATGGAATACGACGTGTATACCCGCCAGGGACGGCATGAATCGGCCCAGCGGAGTCTGGTTACGGGATTCCAGCTCTTCCCGGACGACTACGACCTCAACCTGGCCATCAGCCGCCAGCGGCTTTCCGAATCGGCCGATTATATGAGCGAGAGCCAGTACTCGCAGGCCATCCCGCTGCTGGAATTCGTCCGTCGCAGCTCCGTGGACCCGGAACTGAAGACCTTGGCCGTGAGGCGGCTGGCCGTGTGCTACCGGGAAAGCGGGCAGCCGGAGAAGGCGGTGATGATGCTCCGGGAGCGCCTGAAGACGGATCCCGAGTACCAGGTGACCATGGACTATGCCTCCCTGCTGGTGAAGCAGGGCAAGCCCGAGGCTGCCCTCCAGTCTCTGTATGCCTCTTATGCGGATGCTACGGATACGCTGTTCCGCCAGATGCTGGCAGGAGCCTACAAGGAGACGGCCTATCCTTATTTGAAGGAAAAATTGCAGAACGGCGCCCTGACAGGCCTGCATCCCATCTGTGAGACTATCCTCCAGATGGACCCCAAGGACTACTGGGCCTTGTATTATTCCCTCCGTACGGCCGATGATCCGCTTCCTTTCGCCCTCCGCGGCATGAACGCCTATCCCGGAGACTTGGTGTTCCCCATCAAGGCCGCCTCCATCTATGCGGCGCAAGGAAAGGACACGGAAGCCATTGGCCTGCTGCTCCCGTATCTGGCCGATTTCCCGGCCGATGAGGACCTGATGCGTACCTTTGCGGCCGTGTCTGACAGCTATGCCGGCAAATTGATCAAGGAAAAGAAGTTTCGGCAGGCCCGGGATGTGCTGGACCGGGCCCTGGCCGTCCGTCCCTCGGACCCGGCCGTGCGTTACACCCGCGGTCTGGTGTTCGAGAAGGACCACGAGTGGGATTCTGCCTATGTGTATCAGAGCAAGTACCAGCCGTCCCTGCTGGAAGAAAAGGAGTACACGGCCCGCATGAATGCCCTGAGGGCCCGTACGCTGCACAATACGGTGGATGCCGGCGTGGATGTGTTCCGCTTTACCAACGCCACCCAGCTGATGGTGATTGCCTCCGTGGGCTACGACCACAACTGGAAACGGGACGAGTTCTCCTCCCGGCTCAACTTTACCGGCCGCGATGCGGAATATGATCAGGACCAGCTCATGTACACATCGGCCGGCGGGCGCGGCCTTCAGTTCCTCACTTCCTGGACCCATCATTTCGGGACCGCGTTCAGCCTCAAGCTGGGCGGTTCCTTCGGTACCCGTTATTTCCCCATTGCGGGCGGAGACCTCAGCGGCACCGTCCATTGGAAGAACGACTGGGACACGGAACTGGGCCTGAATTTCCGCTATCTGCTGGACCACAACAAAATGTATGCGGCCTCCCTGGGCATAAGCCATACCGGCAGCCACATTTATGTGGGGGCCAAGGTGATGGGCGGGACGGTGTACAATGTCTGGTTCGTCAACGGATCGGCCCGTCTCCGCTTCTATCCGTTCGATGGCGGGAAATCGTATGTGGAGGCGCAGGCCGGCGCCGGAACGGCTCCCGAAATCCAGTTCCTCAATTATTATCAGAATTCCGCTGCCTTCAACAACCTGAACTCCTTTGCGGCGTTTACGGCCTCGTGGGCAGTCACCCATAACCTTGCCATCCAGTTCTCCGGAACCTGGAATACCCTGTATGACCAGCGTTCCACCGTGAGTTACCGTAATCTCCTTATGGCCCATGTCTCTGTTTCGATTACTTTCTAGCCTGCTTGCAGCCGGCTTCCTGGCCCTGTCCTGCGGCAATTTCGTCCGCGGGGCGGATGCCGTACACCAGTATCATGTCCATCCCGACGTACAGGGACGGGCGCTTGACGTGAAGATGAGCGATTATCTGAAAAAACACCTCCAGCGACGTTCGGAGGCCTCTTTGCTCAGCCGTGACGGGATAGAGGTGTGCGTGCATGTGGCCGATGACTTCGGTGGAGATTTCGGTTTCTCCCGCCTTCCCGGCGGCGGTTACCTGCTCCGGGCCAAGGATGAGCGTACGATGATCTGGCTTGTTTACCAGTTCATCAAGATGATAGGAAAGGAAGACAGGGACATTTCCACGGATGACCTTCCGCCGCTGCTGCTGAGCGGCCGGGATACGGTGGTTACCTTCCCCTTCGAATACCGGGACATCTACATGCCTACCAATCAGAACCCGGATATGACCCTGCTGCTGGCCCTCCACAACCTGGAAATGGACTGGGGCATCTGGGGACACAACCTCTCCCACGTGCTGGGCAGCAACGGAGACCAGTCCTTCGGCTTTCAGAACATGGACCAGTCCCTGTTCGCCAAGGGGGCCGACGGGGTGGTGCACCAGAACCAGTTCTGCTTCTCTTCGGACAAACTGCTGGACCTGACGGAGAAGTACATCATGGACCAGTATGGGGACGGGCTCAAGTATTCGCTCCGGATGACCATCGGCCCGGCGGACAACGACTGGGTGTGCCTGTGCCGCCGCTGTGAGACGGCCGGAAACACCCGGACCAACGCCACGCCCGCCGTGGTGGCCTTCGTGGAGAAGCTGGCCGCCCGTTTCCCGGGCCATACCTTCTTCATTCCCGGCTATTCCACCACCAAGGCCCTTCCCGACCACCGGCTTCCCGCCAATGTGGGCGTGTTCCTGTCGGCCATTGAATATCCCCGCTCCTGGCATTCCGAGGACGAGCGCAACCGGCAGTTCTTCCGGGAGCTGGAGAGCTGGCAGCAGATAACGGACAATGTGTACATCTGGGACTATGTCTGTAACTTTGACGACTACCTGACTCCTTATCCCATCCTGTATGTGATGCAGGAGCGTCTCCGCCAGTACCGGAAGAGGGGAGTGAAGGGCCTGTTCCTCAATGGCAGCGGCTATTTCTACTCCATGCAGCAGGAGATGTATTCCTTCCTGCTGGCCCATCTTCTGATTAATCCGGACGCCGATATCGAGCGCATGGTGAAGGATTATTATGCCGATGCCATGCCCCATGTGGGCCAGTTCTATTCCTCCGTGGTCCTGTCCATGGAGGAGCATGCCCGTCGGAGCGCCCTGGAACTGCCGCTGTATGGCGGCATGGAGGAGGCCCTGCATTCCTATCTGTTCGAGAAGGAGTTCCGGGAATTCTACTCCGTGTTCCTGCGGGCCAGCGCCATGGAAATGACGCATCGCGAGCGGGTTATCTATGAGAAGACCCGCCAGTTCGTGTCCTTCTCCTTCCTGGAGATGTGCCGCACCCGCGGCCTGGGTTCCGGCGGTTTCGCGGAGCAGGTGGGAGACGAATGGGTGGTGAAGCCAGAAGTCTGGGCCGCCGTGGAAGACCTCAAGATCATGACGCCGGAAGAAGACCTCTGGATTCTGACGGACAACGAATATGCCGCTCCGGACCATATGGACCGTGTGAACGAGCAGGGTGTCTATGTGGCCGACTATGAAAACGAGGTGGAATTGTGGCTGGCCGGCAGCGCCTGGAGCCGGGACCTTCTGCTGAGGCAGCCGCTGCTGGTGAGCTATGACGGCGGCAGCGAGCGCACCACCAAACTTACGGATGCGGTGGCCGGCATCTCCCAGAATTATCACTGGGGCTGGCAGGTGTTTCCCCAGAAGGACCTGGTCATCGAACTTCCGGCCGATGTCCTGGCCGGAAAGTCCGGGGAGTTCTCCATGTCCTTCCTCAACAGCGAGCGGCACCGCATGTCCCCTCCCAAGGCTGTTGAAATCTGGGCCGATGACCGCAATGTGGGCATCCTCCGCCAGGAAGGCCTGTCCGACTATGTGGATGAGGGAGAGAGGGTTACCTTCCGCGGTGCGGCCAGTTTCGGCCGTCCCGCCCAGGTTCAGCTGCGCATCATTCCTTCCCACACCCGGGATTTGGGTGTAGACGAAATCTATTTTAAGTGATGAAACGGATTGTTCCCTTAGTTCTGCTGGCTCTTCTGACCATCATGGGCTGCACCCGGAAGGTGCAGTACACCACCGTGGAAATACGAGACCCCGTCCGTCACTACTATCCCATCCTTCAGGGGCAGGAACTCACCGTCCTGGTGCGTCTGGAGAACAAGGGGAAGGTGCCGCTGGTGATCAAGGACATCCAGCCGTCCTGCGGCTGCATTGTCCTGGAGAGCGACCACGAGATGGTGGTGCCGCCGGAGCGCAACATGCTGGTCACGCTCAAGGATGACAGCCGCAAGAATGCGGGACGGGCGGAACACTCCGTCCGGTTTTGGGGGAATATCTCCCCTTCGGGCATGGCGGAAATCCGTTTTGACGTGAATGTGGTTCCGGACGCTTCCTACCATCACGACTATGAAGAGATGTTCGACAAGGAGGAAAGCGCTCGGCTGCTCAAGAAATTCCTTGACAGAACGGGATTTGAGGGCAGTTTGGGCTATATTGTCCGACGTCACTTTGGCGGAAAAAATGATTTTCGGCGGAGAAAAACCCGTTGACATAAAGAAATATTTTGTCGATAACGGATTTGATGAAGAGTGTTACGATGAATTTGAAAAACTCAGGTT
>ERZ842401.6498-NODE-6498-length-12473-cov-52.389837_pt1 | contig 12473 bp, 11 predicted proteins | sample MGYA00521270_ERZ842401 | MGnify/ENA primary metagenome ERZ842401 (study PRJEB31892, sample SAMEA3878208) | bioreactor metagenome | biome: Moose rumen | place: Sweden | collected 2011-10 | study: EMG produced TPA metagenomics assembly of the PRJEB12797 data set... | reverse complement strand
TGATAAAGCCCTCCAGCACGTCGTGGTTGGCCTTCTCACGGAGCAGGTGCTTCAGGGCCCAGTCGAAACTGATGAATGTACGTTTCCTTTTTGACATGGTTATACTATTTGGCCACAAAGATACGCTTTTTCCTCTTCTTCTCCAAACTTTCAATGAAGTTTCTGCTTTTCTGCAATAAAATACAAGCAAAAGCGATAAAAAGTTTCAAAATAGTCGCCTAACCAGAAGGAGATTCGTGACATCTTATCACCTTGCAGGGATTGCCTACAGCGATGGTGTTTGAGGGAATGTCGTTCACGACGACTGAGCCGGCACCGATGGTAACATTGTCGCCGATGGTTGCGCCTGGCAGAATGGTCACGCTGCCGCCAATCCAAACATTGTTGCCGATGGTGACGGGCTTGGCCCATTCCTGGCGGGTGTTGCGCTCCACTGGGTCGGTACTGTGGCAGGCGGTGTAGATGCTGACATTGGGGCCAATGAAACAATCATCGCCTATAGTGACCGGAGCCTCGTCGAGCACGGTGAGGTTGAAGTTGGCAAAGAACCGTCGGCCGATGCTGATCTGCTGGCCATAATCGCAGCGAAACGGCTGGTTGATGACGAAGCTGTCGTCGCCAGTGTGGCCCAGCAGGCCTTTCAGTATCTCCCTCATCCGCTGTGTCTCTTTCGGGTGAAGCATGTTGAACTCGTAGAGCGCTTCTCTCGTGGCTTGCAGCTCTGCAATCAGTTCTGCGCTTGTGGCATCGTATATAAGTCCTGCCAGCATTTTCTCTTTCTCGGTCATAGCATTATAGTTTGGACATCAGTTTGCGGAATGGTGAAATTATTGTTGTTTGTTGCTTTCATGCTTGAAAAGTTGGCTGCAAAGGTACACATTTCTATTCAGAATATTGTCAATTATCGTAAAAAAGAGTGGTGTTATCAAATATATTTTGTAACTTTACACCCGCAAACCAAGAAAGGAGAAAAAGGCATGAAGACTATATTGCTTTTCCTGACGATGGCCCTGTTGGGCACACTGCAAGTCATGTCGCAGACGAGGGTGGAAGCCACGGTGACAGACATGCAGACGGGTGAGACTCTGCCGTATGCAAGCATCCACAGACAGGGCAGGCTGGCAACTCTTGCCAACATCGATGGCACCTTCGCCTTAGAGGCAGAGCCAAGCGACACCCTGCGTATCACCTATATAGGCTACAAGTCGTTGAGCATTGCAGCGGGCAACATGCCTGCCGTCGTGCGCCTGCAGCCCTCCAACCAGTACCTGCCAGAGGTTGTCGTGCTGCCGGTGTCCGACAGGATGAAAAGCATCATCAGAGCCACGGAGAAGGCTGTCAGAAGACATCGAGAAGCCAAAAGTATCTTCTTCTTCAGACAGTCAACATACATCGACGGCACGCAACGCAACATGATGGAAGCCTTCTTCGACGCACACTCTGCACTGACGGCCTCAGGCATCCGGCTTATCACGGGGCGCATTGCCGAGAGCGGCGACGTCATCTACGGGGCAGACCTCTACCGACTTTCGCAGATAAGGATCTTGGAGAAGGACGGCATCAAGGTATTTGACGACGAGACCATCGTCCCGCTCGACCGTAACTCCCACAAGTACTACGATACAAGGCAGAAGACAATGGACGACAACGGGCGTAAGCTCTACGAGATAACGTTCGAGACCAACGACACTACGCGCCGACGGCGCATCGTCAGCGGAACGCTCTATGTCGATGCGGAGTGCCTGCTGCCCGTAAAGATGAAGGGAGAGATAGAAAACCTTACCGTCTTCAACAGGAGTGTTGAAGGTAGTTTAGACGGCGAAGAGCTGCCCATCCGCGTGGCGTTCGACGTGACTTTCGGCATAGAGCGCAGCTTCCCCGAAGCCTCTTCTGTTGTGGTCAGCGCTACCTATCGCGACGGCAACCACGACTACATCTTCAACTCTGTGCTTTACAATACAGGCAACGGAAAACTTGACACGGGGGAGACGCCTTCGTATGTTTACGACCTGAGAAAGCAAATCAGGCAGCGGCGCTTCAACCGTGACTTCTGGAACCGTCACGAGACCATCCTGCGAACGGACATGGAGAAGCTGCTGAATGAAAGCCAGCTGCCGTAGCCGATGCCAGCCATCACACAACTCATCGGTGGGGGTGCGGAGTGTGTGAGAGTCGCAAGAGGCGAGGGAAACGAAAACGAGGATGCCCAGGCATCCTCGTTTTCGTGTGACCCGCTTGGGGCTCGAACCCAAGACCCCAACATTAAAAGTGTTGTGCTCTACCAACTGAGCTAGCGGGTCTACCTCAATGCTGTTCGCGCTGTTTTTGCGTGAAAGCGGGTGCAAAGGTACAACGTTTTTTTGAATTGTGCAAATTTATCAGGACGTTTTTTGCTCTTCAACCGTCAATTCGGGTGTTTCTTGGTCTTCGCGGGTGATGTAGCGCTGGTAGTAGGCCATGAGCAGAGTGGTCAGTGGCAGGGCGATGATAAGACCGATGAAGCCGAGCAGCGCGCCCCACACCGACAGCGAGAGCAGCAGGATGGCGGGGTTAAGCCCCATGGCCTTGCCCATGATCTTGGGTGTCACCACCATGTCGATGATTATCTGCACGACGGCAAACACGGCCAGGGCGCTGGCCAGGATTATCCAGAAGTTCTGCCCCGTGTCGGCCGACTTGAGCAGGGCCAGCAGCACGGTGGGGATGAGGGCGAAGGTGTGCAGATAGGGCACAAGGTCCATGATGCCGATGAGTATGCCCAGGCCGATGGCCATGGGGAAGCCGATGATGGTGAAGCCTATGCAGAACAGTATGCCCATGATGAGCGCCACCAGCCCTTGCCCGCGTACATAGTTATTAAGAGCTATGCCAGCGTCGGATGCCAGCGAGCGCCAGAAGGGGCGTGCCTTCTTAGGGAATATCTTTATCCAGTTCTCCGTAAGATACTCATAGTCCATCAGGATGAAGAACATGTAGAGCAGTGTGATGAGCGAGGCCACGATGCTAATGATGACGCTGGCCGTCTGGCCGAGCACGTTGAACACTTGGGGCACGGCTTCCCTCAGGCTCTGGGTGAAGTCGGTGCTGTGGAAGAAGTCTTCTATCTGCTGCTGGTTGTCGCGTATCCATGTCTGTATGGCCCGTGGTATGCTCCTCAACTGTGTGCTCTGCTCCACGTAGATGCGGGCCAGCTCGCTCAGCTTCTGAAACTGCTCTATCATGGGCGGTATGATGAGCCATATCACCGTGCCCACGACGGCAACGACGCATATCAGCGTGACAATGATGCTGAGCACACGGCCCGGCACATGTAGGCGGTACTGGAAGAACCTGACGAGGGGGTAGAGCAGGTAGGCCAGCATCCAGGCAATGGCAAAGGGCAGCAACACACTGCTCAGGTAGTTGACGAGCAGCAGCACGCAGATCACCAGCAACACGGTGCCTGCCAGTCGCACGAAGCGGTCGAAGGTAATGGTGTTCTCTATCATCATCTTCACTATGTTTTACTTCTACGTATTGTTGTCCTCAATGATGGCCTGCTGGTAGCACTGTCGGCACAGCGGCTCGTACTCCTGCATCTCGCCGAGCATCACCTGTCGCTCTCCTGGCACCTTGCGATGGCTGACATAGGCCAGCGAGCCGCAGCGCACGCAGATGGCATGCACCTTAGTCACGTCGTCGGCAATGGCACACAGGGCAGGCAGCGGGCCGAAGGGCTGCCCGCGGAAGTCCATGTCGAGACCGGCCACGATGACGCGCACACCGCGGTTGGCCAGCTCGTTGCACACGTCGACGATGCTGTTGTCGAAGAACTGTGCCTCGTCTATGCCCACCACGTCGATGTCGCTGGCCAGCAGCAGTATTGACGCCGGCGAGTCGATGGGCGTGGACATGATGTGGTTGCGGTCGTGGCTCACCACCTCCTCTTCCGAGTATCTCACGTCGATAGCCGGCTTGAATATCTCCACTCGCTGCCGCGCAAACTGCGCACGGCGCATGCGGCGTATTAACTCCTCTGTTTTGCCCGAGAACATCGAGCCGCACACCACCTCTATCCGGCCTGGGTGGTGTGACTCTCCTGATGCGTTTGTTGTCATAATGCGTGCAAAATTACAAATACGTTTTAAAAATTGCAAAGAAATGGGCAGTTTTTTTGGTGTTAAAGAATATTTAACTATATTTGCCCCCAAAATGGGAACACTGTATGTAGTGCCCACACCCGTGGGCAATATGGAGGACATGACGCTGAGGGCCATCCGCATACTGAAGGAGGCCGACCTCGTGCTGGCCGAGGACACCCGCACGTCGGGTGTGCTGCTGAAGCACTTCGACATCAGCAACCACCTGCTGTCGCACCACAAGTTCAACGAGCATGGCACCAGTGCCAGCATCGTGCAGCGGCTGCTGGCCGGACAGGCCGTGGCGCTCATCAGCGATGCCGGCACGCCCGGCATCAGCGACCCAGGGTTCTTCTTGGTACGCGAGGCCGTCAGGGCGGGTGTCGAGGTGCAGTGCCTGCCAGGTGCCACGGCCTTCGTGCCGGCGCTGGTGGCCAGCGGACTGCCCTGCGACCGCTTCTGCTTCGAGGGCTTCCTGCCGCAGAAGAAGGGGCGCCAGAGCCGTATCGAGGCGCTGCGGCAGGAGCAGCGCACCATGGTGTTCTACGAGTCGCCCTATCGGCTGGTGAAGCTGCTCGAGCAATTTTTGCCCGTATTTGGCGACGACCGTCAGGTAAGCGTGTGCCGCGAGATATCCAAGGTGCACGAAGAGAGTGTCAGGGGCACGCTGGCCGAGGTGCTGGCCCACTTCCGTGAGCACGAACCTAAAGGCGAGATAGTAGTGGTGCTGGCAGGTGCCGACGCCAAAGAGCATAAAACAAACAACTAAGAAAAGAAATATGAAAAAAGTATTGTTCGTGATTATCGGGCTGGTGGCGCTCGCTGCCTGCTCGCAAGACAACAAGAAGTCGTCGGATCAGGAAGACACGCTGGCACAGCAGCGCGACTCGCTGACAGCCATCATTGCCCAGAAAGACAACGAGATAAACGACATGATGGGCACGCTGAACGACATCGAGGAGGGCTTCCGCGAGATAAACGAGGCCCAGGGCCGCGTGGCTGTGGCCAAGAGGGGCGAGGGCGCCAGCTCGGCTGCACGCATACGCGAGAACATGCAGTTCATTCAGAGCACCATGCAGCAGAACCGCGAACTCATCAACAAGCTGCGCAAGCAGCTGCGCGAGAGCAGCATCAACGGCGACCAGCTGCGCCGCACCATCGAGAACCTCACCGCCCAGCTCGAGGCCAAGGACCAGGAGCTGCAGAAGCTGCGCGCCGAGCTTGATGCCAAGGACATACACATCTCTGAGCTCGACGAGCAGATTGCCGGACTCAACGAGAACGTCAGCTCGCTGCAGGACGAGGGCGCCAGGAAGGACCAGACCATCAGCTCGCAGGACAAGGAGCTGAACGAGGCATGGTTCGTGTTCGGCACGAAGAAGGAGCTGAAGGACCAGAACATCCTGAAGGACGGCAAGGTGCTGGGTCAGAGCTTCAACAAGAGCTACTTCACCAAGATAGACATCCGTGTAGACCGCGAGATAAAGCTCTACTCGCGTTCGGCCGAGGTGCTCACTGCACATCCGCAGTCGGCATACACCTTGGAGCGCGATGCCAACAAGCAATATGTGCTGCGCATCACCAATCCGCAGCAGTTCTGGAGCACCAGCAAGTACCTGGTTGTGCTGGTGAAGTAGAACACATACCCTTGCGCTCGGCTAAGCCCGCTCCTGGGCCGCGGCGGCCTGCCAAAGCGGGTCGTCGGGCAGGGGGGCATCGACGGCGATGAGCTGCTTCGACACGGGGTGCACAAACTCCACGTGGCGGCTCAGCAGCGAGATGCTCCCGTCGGGGTTGCTACGTCGTGCACCATACTTCAGGTCGCCCTTGATGGGGCAGCCCATTGCCGACAGCTGACAGCGTATCTGGTGATGGCGTCCGGTGAGCAGGCGCACCTCCAGCAGCGTATAGCGGTCGGTGTGGCCTATGGCGCGACATTCCAGCACAGCCTTTTTCGAGCGGGGCACCTCGTGGTCGTAGGCATACGACTTGTTCTGCTTCTCGTTGCGCACCAGCCAGTGGGTGAGCAGTCTGCTCTGCAAATCCTCTTTAGGCTTTTCCACCAGCGCCCAGTAGGTCTTGTGCACCTCGCCCTCGGCAAACATGCGGTTAAGCCGCGACAGCGCCTTCGACGTTTTGGCAAACACCACCAGCCCGCTGACCGGACGGTCTAACCGGTGGGCTACGCCGAGAAACACTGCCCCAGGCTTTTGATATTTCTCTTTCAGATACTGCTTCACCGTCTCGCTCAGCGGCGTGTCGCCGGTCTTGTCACCCTGCACTATCTCGCCGCTATGCTTGTTCACAATGATAATATGGTTGTCCTCGTAGACTACTTGCATATCCTTTTTGTCTCGTTTATTTCCTTGGTGTGCTTTTACTATTCATAACCCTAAAGCCCTTTGCCATTCTCTTATTGCATAAACTTAACTTCTACTCATGCTCGGCATAGAGGCCGATGGTGGTGCCTGTGAAGCCGCCGACACTGGACGACACATGGCGAACGTCGATATCGCTGGCCAGCTGTTGCCAGTCGCTACCCGTTGGCTGGTAATAGAAATCGTATGCCAATCCGCGACAGACTGCTTTCAGTTTGACGGTTCCCGACTGAACAAGAGGTGTTTGCGCAAGTGTGTCGAAGCCGCGCTTGTTGATGCGGCGAAGGGCTATGCCATCAGCCGTGACACAGAGGAAGTACTGGTGAGCCTCGTTCTTGAAAATCAGGATGCCGGCAGCATCGCCCACTGAAGGACTGAACGACAGCGTTGTCTCTGCGGTAAACTTGTGGTGCTGTATGCGACGACCCAAATAGGCTGGTGTCTGGGTACCTCGGGCTGTTTCCGACGAGCATGCCAGGTGCAGTCCTTTCTTCTGACTGCAACCTTCTGGCAGCGGACCACGAAGCGACAGCCATTCAGGGCGCAGTTCGCGACTGGAGAAGTCATCGTGCCAAGTGAAATTGCCAAAGGCCGTTTCCGCTTTCCGTACCACACCATCACGGCGTAGCATGAGTGGGATGCTGTCACGGGTCTGCGTGATGTAGGGATAGCCGTCGAGACTCCACTTGACGGGCATCATAAACGTCTCGCGTCCCAACTGCTCCGTGCCGTCCTGCCAATGACGACAGCCCAGGAACACGGCCCACCACTCGCCGTTGGGTGTTTCCACAAGGTCGGCATGACCCGTGCAACTGACACCGTATTTGGCACCAGCCTTACGAAGCCGTTGGGTCAGCATCGGACTACGCGGCCAACGCTTGTAAGGGCCAAACACTGAGTCGGCCTTATAAGCTACCTCGGAGTGTGCCCAACTGGTACCGCCCTCAGCGCAGATCAGGTAGTACTTCCCGCGAATCTTATAGAGATGTGGCCCCTCGTCGCGTGCCAACTGCTCTTCCGGCCCTACGCCCTCTTCACGCAGGGGAATATCCTCGCCGTATGTCTGTCCCGTCTTCACGTCGAAGCGGATGAAACGTATGCTGCGGTGGTTGCTCCACTTGGGCTGACCCTCGGTGTCTTCCTTGTGCACGATGTAGGCCTGTCCGTCATCGTCGAAGAAGAAAGCGGGGTCGATGCCGCCAATCTGAGGCAGGAACACAGGATCAGACCATTCGCCCCACGGGTCGCGTGTGGTCACGTAGAAATGGCCCTTACCCACGTCGGTCGTTATCATGTAGTACGTCTGGTTCTGAGGATTATAGGCAATGGTCGGTGCATAGATACCACCCTTATCGATGGACTGCCCTTTGAGGTAGGCCAACTGTGACGGGCGGCGCAAGATGTTGCCCACCAACTGCCAGTTCACCAGGTCGCGACTGTGGTAGAGCGGCACGCCTGGATAGTAGCCGAAGGTTGACGTCACCAGCCAGTAGTCCTCCCCCACCCTGCAGATGGCTGGGTCGGAGTACCAACCTGGCAGTATGGGGTTATAGAACTGGGCCTTGTCGGTCAGCGGATTCTCCTGATAGTAATCATCCTGACCTGTATAAGTAAACTGCGAGAAGTGTGCTACCGTCGCACCTTTCTCCTTGGCTCCTGCCACTACCGACATCAGCAGCACCATAGTAAACATCAAATGCCTTTTCATCTCTGTTAAATTATAAACAATCATAAATCTAAGGTGCAAATTTACGAAATCTGCCGCAAATTCACTAATTTTGCCCCGCTATTAGCGCTCGAATTTATTCGCTTTTCACAGAAAAGAACATAGTTTAAGAGAAAAGGCTTATGATTGGTAAACCCAACGCTATGAATGCCGCTCGGGGAGGACAATGGGGAATACTGAAGGTAAGGCGTTCTCAGACGACAAACAATTAAAATGAACCCACAATGAAAAGGCTCTGTCACTATATTTCAGAATACATGGGCTTGCTTGTGCTTAGCGCTGCATTGCTGGCATTGGTATTTCCTGACACTCTTGGGCAGATACGCCCGACAGTCATCAACTATCTGCTTGGAGTGGTGATGTTCGGCATGGGACTGACGCTGAACTTACGGGACTTCAAGATTGTGTTCAGCCGCCCGAAGGATGTCATCATCGGCTGTCTGGCACAGTTCACCATTATGCCGCTGCTGGCGTGGGGACTGGCCCGACTGTTCCAGCTCGACGAAGCACTGGCGCTTGGTGTGGTGCTGGTGGGCTGCTGCCCTGGCGGCACTGCGTCGAACGTCATCACCTATCTGGCAAAAGGCGACCTGGCGCTCTCCGTCGGAATGACTGGCGTTTCAACCCTGTTGGCGCCGTTCCTGACGCCCCTGCTGACATGGGCGCTGGCAGGGAAGAGCGTCGACGTGGATGTGGCGAGTATGTTTCTGAGCATCCTCTGGGTGGTGATTCTGCCAATCGTTATCGGCTTGCTGGTGAAGTGGCTCTGGCCTAAGTTCACGGAGAAAGCGACCGACTATCTGCCTGCTTTCTCATCGATAGCCATTGCCTTCATTGTGGCCATCATCATCGCTGCCAATGCCGATAAGCTCTTGGCAGGAGGAATGATTATCGTGTTGGTGGTTATGCTCCACAATGTCTGCGGACTGAGTCTGGGCTACTTGATTGGCCGACTGCTCGGACTCTCAGAACCCAAGAAGAGAGCCATTTCCATCGAGGTGGGTATGCAGAACTCAGGCCTGGCCAGCAGTTTGGCAACCATCCATTTCGCGGCCTATCCGCTGGCCACCATCCCCGGAGCCATCTTCAGTGTGTGGCACAATCTGTCAGGGGCTGCCGTGGCCTATCTTTATCGGAGAAATCGGCAAACAACTGCTCCCACTGCTTGCCAATAACCCCAATGCTGTATCTGCGTGTCTTTTCCCATGCCCTGTCTGCAAGTGCTCTTCGCCAATTCTCATCCTCTATTAATTGGACGATGCGCTGCGCAAGTTTTGTGGGTTCTCCATTTTCTACGAGAACGCCGTCAACGCCTTTCTCGATAATGGCTTTTGGCCCACAGGGGCAGTCGAAAGATACAACTGCCAGTCCATGCGACATGGCCTCGAGAATGACCATACCAAAACCCTCGAAACGTGAACTCAGTGTAAAGATGGAGCTATTAAGATATTCTTGTGTAAGACTATTTGTCGGCCCATTTAGGGCATATCGCGTTTCATCCAGTTTCAGTTCCCTTGCCAGCTTATGATAAGGCTTTGCATCTCCAGCGCCATACACATCCAGCCGCCAGTCCGGACATCGCTTCTCAACCATGCTCCATGCCTGCAATAGCAAGTCGATACCCTTCTCATGCACATACCGTCCTACGGCAATAACCCTTTTCTCCGTTAGACTACTCTTCTGCTCTGAAATGGCTGGCAACGGATAGGGAATGACACTAACATTATCTAATTCACGCCACAACAGTTTGTCTTCCTGTGTCAAAACGACAAACCCGTCCAATCGGCGTAGTTTTCTGGTAAGACTCCACAGCCGCCACTTTGCAAAGATATTCTTCAGGCTATACGTGGTGTCGGCCTCAAAAATGCGATAATGTTGGCGGTTGATGAGCATCTCACCTATCTTTTTGCTGCCATCAGGAATGTTGTTGATGAAGTTTATCTCTTGGTGCAACGTACTGACAGTAATGTCTGGTCGAAGTTCCATGAGCATATCTCTTAGCCTTTTCTTGAACAATCGCTGCTTCTTCATATAAGTAGGTACTTTCTTGATGAAAGACATCTCCCACAATTCTTCGAATTCAATATGCAGGTTGATCACCTTCACTTCGTCTGACAATTCGTAGAAAGGTTTCCTGTCTGCTCCATCGGTCAGTATAATCGTTACATCATACTTGTCGACTTGATTTGCCAGATAGTTCACTTTTGTAGTAAGCACACGTTCCACGCCTCCCGCATGACATATGGATGGGAAGCAGTAGACAACTTTCAGTTTCTTCATAACCGTCGTTTCTTTTCAGTCCGCCAAACACCCAGAATCAGACCGGTACAATTATATTATCGGTAACTACAAAAGAAAAAGCGGGGTATCTGGCTTCTGCTCGTCCGCCGTTTTGAGGCCTTCCACAGCCATAAGTAGTGAACGAGACAGAGTGACACCCACGCCGTTGGTATATATGATACACCCGTAAAGCGTGCTTGAGGACATGGATAGTCCTCTGCACGCCGTCGGGGCGGTATATACCTACCCGCAGCACCAACCTCTGCTATGTTCTTGACTACTTAATTTTGATTGTGGAAGTTTCAAAACGGCCAAAAACAAAGCGTCAGCGACGCATTTTCAAAATGTAGTGCTCCCTCCCTATAGCCGCTCCGACATCTTGCGTCATCGGCTCGGCGTGAGTTTGCGACTGCAAAATTACACATTTTCTTCCATATTCCAACGATTATGGTCAATATATTCCTCTCTTTTGCTTTTTATAATGCGATTTCCATCAGACGACACACACTTTCGTTCACAGTATATGGCCGGCAAACTACTTTTATCTATAGTTTCCCTTTGTGGTATCGAGCATTTTTCGTACCTTTGCAAACAGATTGCGACGAGAAGGCCGCGAGCGGCTATGTAGAGGAATAAGAATTAATTAACTCAACTTTCGCACGTAATAAAAATTGAACGCAGAGATACAGAGTATAAGAGATATAAATACTCAAAAACTATGCGTCTCTGCGTTCAAATATCAACATGAGAAACTTGAAGAGCATAATTTGAATTGGTATTGAGATAATGCTTAGGAACTTCATCGCCATCGACTTCGAGACAGCCAACCAGCAGCCGTCGAGTGTCTGCTCCGTAGGAGTGGTCATGGTTCGCGACGGGCAGGTAGCTGACTCGTCCTATAGTCTGATTCAGCCAGAGCCGAACTACTATAACTATTGGTGTCAGCGGGTGCATGGCATTTCGGAAAGCGATACAGACGATGCACCTGTATTCTCCGAAGTGTGGCAACAGTTGGAGAAACGTATTGCCGATGTGTACTTCCCTGACCAGGAGCTGGATGATATGAGATACCAGATAGCCACCATTCCCTTCGTGGCTCATAATGCCCGATTTGACGAGGGCTGTCTGAAAGCGGCGTTCAGAACCTATCAGATGGACTACCCAGACTACCGTTTCTACGACACCTTGACAGCTTCACGCAGACATTTCGGTCATTCCCTGCCCAATCATCAACTGCACACCGTTGCTGCTGCTTGTGGCTATGACCTGCAGAACCATCACCATGCCCTGGCCGATGCCGAAGCCTGTGCTGCAATAGCACTGAATCTGTTGTGAAAATAATCCGTTACCACTTCCTTGGAATGCTCCTTGCTTCAAGCTATAAGTGCCATAATGGCTGGCGACTGAGACAATTCTGACAGGTAAGAATTACAGCGCAGTAAGCGTAGGTAAGGTAAACGAATCAAATCTAATAAATAATCCAAAAATTTCTGCCAGATCTATCGTCGTCTGGCAGAAATTTTATATCTTTACAACAACAAATTAACACAAATGCGATTATGAAGGTATTATTGATTAACGGCAGTGCCCGTCCGAAGGGATGCACGGCGCGAGCCTTGAAGGAAGTAGAGAAGACACTCCAGGAGCAGGGCATTGAGACCGTATGGGTGAACGTAGGCAACAAGGCCGTGCGCGGCTGCATATCGTGCTTCAAGTGCCAGCAGCAGGGCAAGTGCGTGTTCGACGACCTGGTGAACGAGACGGCTCCGCTGTTTGCCGAGGCCGACGGTATCGTGGTGGGTACGCCCGTCTATTATGCCCACAGCAACGGAGGGGTGCTGGCTTTTCTCGACCGTCTGTTCTTCAGTTGCCCTTGCGAGAAGCTGATGAAGGTGGGCGCTGCTGTCGTTTCGTCGCGTCGTGCTGGCAGCACTTCGGCTTTCGATGAGATCAACAAGTATTTCACGATGA
>ERZ842401.6497-NODE-6497-length-12475-cov-7.781723_pt1 | contig 12475 bp, 7 predicted proteins | sample MGYA00521270_ERZ842401 | MGnify/ENA primary metagenome ERZ842401 (study PRJEB31892, sample SAMEA3878208) | bioreactor metagenome | biome: Moose rumen | place: Sweden | collected 2011-10 | study: EMG produced TPA metagenomics assembly of the PRJEB12797 data set... | reverse complement strand
TTGCTTCGCAACCCTATACGGGAAAATGCTCCACAGGGGCCATTCCGACCGCTGTAATTACAGATATTCTGCCGAGGCAGAACTACGTAATCCGCAAATCCACCAACCTAAGCAGGCAGGCGCATGTTATCGCCGCCAACCTCGACCAGGCCGTAATTGCCGTCAGCCTCTTCTTCCCGGAAATAAAACTCCCCTTCCTCGACCGCATCCTCGTGACCTGCGAGGTCTACAAGATTCCGGTGGTGATCGTGCTCAATAAGGTGGATCTTTACCGCGAAGAAGCGCCGGAGGCGGTCGCAGAGTTTCATCGCATCTACGAAGGGGCGGGATATCGCGTGATCGACACTTCGTGCAAGACCGGCGAGGGCATCGAAGATTTACGCGAGGCCTGCGCCGGCAAATTGAGTTTGTTTTCCGGCGAGTCGGGTGTTGGTAAATCGTCGCTCATCAAGGCGGTGGATCCGTCTCTGGACCCCAAAATCGGCAACATATCGCTTGCCCATCTGCAGGGAAAGCACACGACCTCGCTCTATGAAATGTATCCGATTCGTTCCTCAGGAGGCATTCACTCCGCCGCCATTGATGAGGCAGGTTATATTATCGACTCGCCGGGGCTGAGGGGATTCGGTCTGGTGGATCTGGAGAAAGAAGAAATCGCCAAGTACTTTCCGGAAATGCTGCGGGTGGCCGACGACTGCCGTTTCGTGCCCTGCACCCACACCCATGAACCCGGCTGCGCCGTAAAGGCGGCGGTCGATTCGGGCAGCATCAGCGCGGAGCGCTACAATTCCTACCTGGGGATGCTCGAAGAGGACGGCAAATTCAGACAATGAAGCCCCTCGACAAAGAAATACTCCGGCTTGCGCTGCCCAGCATACTGGCGAATATCACCGTTCCGCTGGTCGGGCTGGTGGATACCGCCGTGGCGGGGCATCTGCATTCGGCGGCAGGCAGCAGTGCCGAATTCATAGGGGGCATTTCTGTCGGGGCGATGATCCTCAATGTCATCTATTGGAACTTCGCCTTCCTTCGGGCTTCGACCGGCGGGCTGACCGCTCAGGCGTACGGCAGGAAGGCCGGCAGTCCCCTGCCGGCCAGTGAGTGTGCAGCCATATTGAAGAGGGCGCTGGGGCTGGCGCTTGGATTCGCGGCCCTGCTGCTGGTGCTGCAATGGCCGATATCGCGCCTCGCACTCATCTTCCGCGATGCCACACCCGCAGTGGCGGCCCTCGCCATCCAATATGTGCTCATACGGATTTGGGCCGCACCCGCAACCCTGAGTCTGATGTCGCTGAAGGGCTGGTTCATAGGCATGCAGGACACCCGCAGTTCGATGATCGTCGATCTCACGGTGAACGTCGTGAACATCGCCGCCAGCATCATCCTCACTCTCGGCATCGGATCCTGGAACGGAATAGGATTCGCAGGCATCGCCCTAGGCACGGTCATCGCCCAGTGGAGCGGATTCATCCTCGCACTGGCGATCTGCCGCTATCGCTATGGCATTGCTCCAGCCCATGTGCAAAATACGGGCGAAACGCACATAAACGGGCAGAAAAGCACGGCAAAATGTGCAAATACGGGGCAAAATGCACATGAGCATACACATCTCAGTGATTTCTTCCACCTCAACGCCGATCTTTTTGTCCGCTCCCTCTGCATGACGGGAATCTATCTAGGATACACCATAATCGCATCCCGCTACGGAGAGACGCTTCTCGCCAGCGCAAATATAATGATGAATCTTCTGATGATCTTCTCGTACTTCACCGACGGATTCGCTTACGCAGGAGAGGCCCTGACCGGAAGGTTCATAGGAGCTCGCAACACGGAGATGCTGCGCCGCAGCATCGCGGGCACTTTCCGATGGAGTTTCGGAGTGGCCGGATTCTGGGTGCTGATCTATGCGGTCGCAGGCTTGCCAATGCTCCGGATGATGACCGACGACGCCACCGTGGTGGACGCATGCAGGCAGTTCCTGCCGTGGCTCGTGGTGATGCCGCCGGTCGGATGTGCGGCATTCACCTGGGACGGCATCTACATCGGGGCGACGGTTTCGAAGAAGATACGGAACTCGATGCTGTGGGCCCTGGCGGCATTCCTCGTGGCTTGGTTCGCAGGAGTGCTGCTCGCTCCCGGAACAATAGGCAGGCAGATTCCGGATAATGCCGCCGCCATCCATCTGCTGATGGCGGCATACTTTGCACATCTCGCCGCAAGAGCGATCTACCTCACAGTCACTTCTGCAAGTATTCGGGTTCCTGAGGGACGATGATCATCGCAAGGATATAGGCGAAAAGTCCGCCCCCGGCAAAAAAGAGGGCTATCACCCATACCAGGCGGATGATGGTAGGATCGATATCGAAATAGTTTCCGAGTCCACCGCAAACCCCGGCGATACGCCGGTCGGTCTTGCTTCTGTAAAGTTTTTTGTTCATATCTCTAGTGTATTAGTATCATAGTACACTGCAAATATAAGCAAAAATATCTTTCCTGCAAGATTTTAAATACATTTTTTCTTATATTAGCGAAAATATCCTTAGCCGCTTGCCGTATGAAAAATTGGATCCGACTTGTCATCGACGTTGACTACTCCCCTTCCGACCCCGGAATAAGCAATTGGTTCTGCGACCGCACAGGCTACGACAAGGCCGATGTCACGGCCGGAAAACTCCTTCCATACAAAGATTCGGGAGGTCTGTTCAGAAGCATCAGAGTCGTAGAATCCTCCGATGCCGGGGTGGTGCTGGAATACTGCGGAAAGCAGTACTCACTTACCCCTGAGAACCCTTATAAAAAACTGGATGAAGACGGACGCGACTACACCAACTTTTACCTGAACGTGAGTCTCGATCTGGAATACAAGATCGAAAACACAAGAGAGTTTTTCCGCCAGTTCCAGACTAAGGTCCAGTTGGCAAGACTCAGCGACAAAGACATCAAGCAGTTCGAAGCGTCCGACGATCCCTGCGCAAAATATGTGCTTGGGCGCTGGCACTATGTGATTGCTCCAAGAGAGGATTCACCGGATCTGGCCTACAAATATACAGTCGAATCTGCCGATGCAGGCATTGCTGATGCCATGGCCACGCTCGCCATAATGCTTTTCAACGGTGAGAACTACGAAGGGACCGCGGATTACGAAACCGCAGCAAAGCTGAGAGAAAAAGCCGTAAAATGCGGAAGCGAATTAGCCGCGATGAACTATGCCCGGAACCGCATAGCCGGCATTCTGCTCGCACCGGAAGAGCCCGAAGCGGTTGCTCGTGAAATCGAGAAACTCAGGCAGGAAGACGCCGACTTCAACCCCGAATGGTATTCGGTGCTTGCCTACGCCTATGAGACGCTTGGCAGAGACGACGATGCCCGCAGGATGTACGAAGAGGGCATCGCGCACGGAAGCGTCCGCTGCTATGGCGAACTCGCAGTGTGGTTCCAGGCACACGGCATGGAGGAAGACTACGATAAAACCATGGAAGAGGGCAGGCAAGCCGGTTGCGGCTACTGTTTCATACAACACTACGACCTTCCGGAAGAGGAATACCAGAAGAGGACGCCCGATCTGCAAAGGCACTTCACCAGATATCTGACAGAAAAACTGGAGCGCGGTCTGGAACTTGGAGAAAGCTGCTGCGCCTACCTTCTGGCATACAATTATTTCTACGGCGATCTTGGTTTCGATAAAGACAGCGGAAAAACTGCGGATTACCTGAGCAGAGGAATGAATATGGGAGATGCAATGTGCTACAGCCTATATGCCGACATACTCGAAATGGGCAATCCGTCCGACCAGGACAAGAAAGACGCTGCAGTGTTGCGCCTGAAGGCCCTGCGTCTGGGCGACGACTCAGTGCAGAGCAAGGTCATCATCGCCTACCGCCGGGGCCTGCTCAGGGAGTATCAGGATGAAATAGAACAATACTGGCTGCCGGAAGATTACGATGACTACGAAGAGGATGACAGCCGCTGGGATCCCTATGTATAACCGATAAAGCAAAATGATTATGACAGTAGACCTCGACAACCTGGCCGCCATCTACCACCTCGCAAAGGGACTCACCGCCGCAGACGGTGAAGTCAAGGATGAAGAAATCAAACCCCTCTGGGAGTTCTTCCAGACCTTTGGGGAGATGAGCTCCGGCGTAATGCACTTCATCATTTCAAATGGAGATAAAATGAGCTTCGAGCAGGCCTGCACAAACATCGCCGGCCTCGACGAGGGCGCCAAACAGCAGATTTCCAACCTGTTCGCAAAGATAGTCTGTGCCGACGGGGATCTTACGGAAGATGAACGGGACCTGTACTGCCAGATCGGAGAGCTCTGCGGACTGCCCGGGCCGGAAACGGCGGAAGAAACGGAAGAGGCGCCGGAAGACGCCATCATCCCCGCTTTCATCCTGGTGAACTACTACGGAATAGCCACCATCAAGCAGAGCGAACACGAAGACTGGAATACCCTTGGCGATGAAATCGCCTCTTGGATGGGCTGCGACAGGGTTGAGGTGGTTCGATACACCCCGGCACTGAATGCCATCAGCGAAAAACTCAATCTCAACGCCCGGCACATCGTGTTTATGGTTGCCCGAAACGGCTACGGCGACAAGACAGTAGGCGACAATATGCCCGCCACCCTGCTCTATGGAGGAGGTTACCCCCTCGTGGGGAACATCGTCATCGCTCTTGAGACCGACAACGGCTACGAGATCGAGGGCTTCATCACCCAGCACATCCTGGATATGGCATTTGAAGAAGTAAACAAGGCCGTGGACGGCCTTATAAGAATGGAATAACTATGAAAGGACCGGAATCATTCGAAGACCTTGCAGCCGTTATTGCGGTGTGTCTGGGGACTGCCCGCTCCGACGGGAAGCTCCTTGCCGACGAACTGAATACGATACTTGACGGACTCAAGGCCCAGTATGACTTCGAGGGGCAGGACGACCTTCTCCAGGATTATCTGGATGAGGCGGAGAAGATGGATCTCAACGAAGCGATTGAACGCATAAAGCAGTTCGGACCGGAAGAGAAGCAGTTCACTTCGGACATGCTCTTCATGACCATCGCAGCCGACGGGGAATTGTCTCCGGACGAAGAAGAAATCTATAAGGGTATGGTGGATTACTGCGGCCTGCCGATGTTCAGCGGTGCGGACAATGTTAATGAGGAAGCAACTACATGGCCGGACGAGGAAGACGGAGTGCCGTACAATATGGACTGGGATGAAATCGACAACTGGTACGGCGAGCAGGATAAGGAGCTCGGCATCAAGGCCCTTCACGGAGATCCCGCCGCCCTGGCACAGTATGGCAAGATGATGCTGGATGACGATGTTTACTATGAGAATCTTCTCAGCATCGATACCGACCCATCGGAAGACGAAACCATAGACGGTTATTCCGACGACTACTGGACCGGCAAGGACCTTTACTTGGATGATAAGTACACCGAAGCGATACCTTACCTTATGAAGGCGGCCAAGCGCGGTAACGAATACGCGATGTACTACCTCGGATGCTGCTGGTTCGAATACTGGAACAACGGTGACGGAGAAGAAACCGAATGCTGGCTCAAAGCCTTCGAATGGTTCCTGAAGGGCGCCGTGAAATGGAATGGGGACTGCTGCTTCAAACTCGGTGAAGCATATTACTACGGCAGGATTCCCAACGAAGACGGGGATCTGGACTATCAGGATGACTATGAGGCTGCCGCCTTCTGGTTCAGGCAGGCCATAACCTTCGGCAATGTCAGCGCCGCCAGTTATCTTGGCGGAATGTACATAGACGGCGAAGGTGTAGAGAAGGATGAAAGAAAGGGCTTCGAAACATATAAGAAAGCCACCGAGATGGCTCCGGACAGCGGCATCTCCTGGTACAACCTCGGTATCGCCTACGAAAAAGGCTACGGCGTCACCCCTTCGGACGAAGAAGCGAGCAAGTGCTACTGGAAAGGAAAGGACAGCTACCCGGAATGCAAGGCGAGGTATGCTATCCTGCTGTATAACAAAAATCCCGGCCAGCGCCAGTATGCCATCTCGCTGCTAAAGGAAGCCAATGAGAGATTCAGTCCCACGGCAGAACGAGCGCTGAAACAACTAGGAGAATTATAAACTTATGGAAGACTCCGGATTCAGGACACGCGAGCGCACGGCCGAAAAGAGTGCCGTCAAGACCGGGACCCGTCAAAAAGAGGCCTCCGGAGTCTGCCCGCACTGCGGAGCGGAGACAGTGGAAGAATTCGAAATCTGCCCGGCATGCGGGTGGAAACTCGTCGACTACTGCACTTTCTGCGGAGCGCCCATGGCCCCGGAAGACGTTGACTGCCAGGAATGCGGAATGCCCTCCGAAGGAGTGATATGCCCCACTTGCAACATACGCAATTTCAGGCCGTTCTGCCGGCAGTGCAGCCAGCCTCTCTCGCGTGCGGCAAGGCGCGCCGTGGAAAAGGCGAAAGAAGATGTCAAGGTGCTCGAAGCGGCGAAAATGCTGAAGCGTGTGGCCGAACTGAAGGCGGAACTCGACGGCAAGACTCCCGAGAATGAAGAGGCGCCGAAGGAACCTACCGAAAGCGAACTCAAGCTGATGGAACTGATGGCAAAGGTGGGATTCACCCCGGCAGAGCAGCCCAAGGCAAGCAGCCGCAGGATAGGCCGCACCCGCGAAGAGGTGTTGGCGGAATACCGGAAAGCCGTCGATGATACCAACAAACTCTTCGAGCAGATGCTTCCGCCGGCAGGCTCCACTCCACAGGAGCAGCGCAATTACCATACTGCCCGCAAGGTGGCGGTGACCGAAGTGATTGAACGCACGTGGTACGGCATAAAACGCGACGATGTGATGTGCTGGGAATGCAACAAATGCCATGTTCTCCACAACAATCCTTCGGAATGCGCAGTAAAGGAATATGGCGGAAAGTGGATTCAGTGTTCGAGGACCGATGTAGTGACCGAAGGCACTCCGGGCGCTCAGAAATTCACCGAGAAAATCGGAGAGAGGACAGTGTATAAACGGGAGGAATAGGATATGCCGCAAAAAACCGCAACAATGCCCCAGAAAACGGCCACGATGCAGCAGAAAACGGCTACGATGCAGGATGCCGCCGGGATCAATCCCCCCAAAGCCGCCGGTGCAACCCACGCTCCGGGCGACAGCATAACGGCCGGAGGCAAGACCTACAAGGTGATCCGGGTGCTTGGCAGCGGAGGCGAAGGCGACATCTATGCAGTGAGTGAAGGAAAGCGGCAGTATGCTCTCAAACTCTGTCATCCCGGGATCCACACAAATACCAAGGTGATGCCCGCGCTGCAGCGCCTCAACGGCAGCGGGCACATAGCCGACATAATAGCCTACGGCGACGACTTCGAACTCCTCGAATACATCCCCCAGGGCTGCGCTGCGAGCGCAGGGCTAAAGGGCGACGGGGTGGCAATCCTGGCGATAGCAGCCAAGACCGCTATGGCGCTTGACGCCATGCACAAGGAGGGAGTAATCCACAAAGACATCAAGCCCGCGAACATCCTCATAAAGGACAGGAGCAATTGGACCTCCGCCCTCTGCGACTTCGGAATCGCGGATCTTCTGAACGAACGCGGCACCAGCATCACCATGCAGGTCCGCACGCCCATATACGCCGCGCCTGAAGTGTATGGCAACAACAACACCATTTTCGAAGAAGGGAAGACCTGGTGCGAACTCACCCCCAAGGCCGATTTCTATTCATTGGGCATGACCATACTTTCGCTCTGGATGGGCGAAGGCGCTTTCAAGGCCAAGGAGCAGGAACTTGCCTTCGACAAAGTCAAAGGGCGCATCGCAGTGCCTGCCGACATGCCGGATCCCCTGGCGAAGATCTGCCGCGGCCTTCTGATCAAGAACCCTGCAAAGCGCTGGGACTGGCCCGAAATCGAGCTCACTCTGGACGGCAAGGACGTGAGCGTGGAGGAAGACAGGATCAACGAAGATCTGAACATCACCTACAATGCCTCCAGGCATCAGGTGGCAAACACGCCGGAGGAGCTGGCGGGATTTATGGCCCAGGATCCGGACCTCGCAAAAAAGTACCTTTATCGCGGACAGATCGAACGTTGGCTCAAGTCGTATCCGGAACTTGCCCTGGAAATCCAGGACATAGTGGAAAAACGCTACCCGAAAGACCAGGATACCGGTTTGATGGCGGCGATATATCAGCTCGATCCCGCCACGCCATTTCATCTCGAAGGCATTTCGAGAGAAAGCGGGGAAGGGATACGGTCCGACGCTCTCAGCCTCAAGGATATCGGAAACTTCTGCAACACTGCCATTGCCGGCCCGGATACAGTGAGGGGTATTGCTTCGGACATTTTCAAAGAGTGGGTGAGGATACGCGACAAGGCCATTGCAGATGCACTCCCCCCTTCGAGCAAGCTCACCGCAACCTTCATGGTGAGGGTGCAGACGGTGGATCCGATGTCGGACATCAACCTCTGCAACGATCCGTCCGATCCCGATTACGCTATGACCCAGGAGGGAATTGGCCGGCTCTTCAACAAGATATACAATATTTACTGGAGCAAGTTCGGAGGAGATTTCGACAGGTTGATCGACGAATGGGAAATGCCGGAACACGCGCCGCTCAACCGCCGGATTCCTCTCAATACGATCATCAATGTCATCAACAACTTCGATTCGCCCGAAGATTACCACTACGTGACAGACTTCTTCGACAGCAAGGGCACGCGGTTCCGTCAGCAGCGCTCCTGGTTCGTGCACTGCACCGACCGCAACAGCGACGACTACTGTAAAAAGGCGGGGCCGAAAGACGATGCGCACCGTGTGCAGATTGCCATGATGAGGGTCATCAAGGGTTACGGAGTGAATCCGGAATACGAGTTTTCCGACGGCTCGACCGCCGGAAGCAGGGACGACGTGTTCAAAAAAGGCAGGAAACTGCTCCGGAGCGAGTGGGTGGACAGAGGGCTGAAAGGGTTCCTCTGCATCTTCCACCAGGAAGACCCTAATGCCGACCTCAAGCCTCAGTTCGCATACGAAAAACTGCTTTTGGATTATGTAGAAGATCTGCGCAGGATAGACACGGAATTATCCCCTGTCAAACGTTTCGACGAGGCAAGGAAAGATGCCGACGACATCCTCGCAAAAGGAAAGGCCCGCGTCCGCGGACTGAGCGCCCGGAGCGTACTGCAGCATATACTTACCGTAATCTTCGCCATTCTCCCCGGCCTGCTTCTGCTCTCAATGCTGGTTTTCTCCATAATCGAGAACCCGTTCATCGATATGAACGGATTGAATATGGAGAAGTTATTCTGGCCCATAGGGATCATTGTGGCGGCTGTCATATTCTTTACCACAGACTCCGAAGGATGCCTCGTACCCATCATCGGTGGTGCGATAGCTACGGCCATAATCTTCTTCGTCGTCAAGCTCGTAGGAGGCATAGTATTATATCTTTTCGCCGCCCTGGTGCTTGCGGCCCTCGTTTTCTTCAGCATAAAGACTGTGTTTTTCAAGAGTTCGTTCGCTAGAGACGCACGGAAATTCACCAAACCCGGCTTCGATGAAAAGGTGCTGGAGCCCCTCTATTATGCCTTCGGCAAAGACCTCGTTTTCGACTCTTCGCTGAACGGGGCCTTCAACGACCAGGATATCAAATATTGGAAGGAAGACCTCAACCTGCGGCGGACCTTCATATTGATATTCATCGCAGTGATATGGTTCCTTGCCATCTTCAGCATTTTCATTCCCAAGAGCGAACGCTTCGGCAAGTATTCGGCGCCGATTGTCGAAAAAGTGGAGGCCAGATTCCCTGCAAAGCAGAAAGCCGAGCCTTATCTGGACTGCTCCACCCTCCAGCAGGGTGACAAAGGTGAGGATGTGAAGAAACTGCAGGAGTTCCTCAAAGACCATGGCTACCTGAAAGGTGCAGCGGACGGGGATTTCGGCCCTGGAACGGTGAACGCAGTCAAGGAATTCCAGAGAGCGAACGGCCTCTCCGCTACGGGGTCGGCCAACAGTCGCACCCTCGATAAGATAAACAGTATCGTAAAGAAAGAAATATGACCTGCAAGAACTGCGGAAAAGAAAACCGCCCGGAAGCAAAATACTGCCGCTTTTGCGGAGAAGCGCTTGAACAGTTCTCCGCACAGAAGGGCCTTATAGCCAAGAGTTCCATTCTGGGGACTCTGGGCGAGCTTGACAAAAAGATAAAGGTCGCACAGGCCCTCGCATCCAGCGGCACCAGGATCGGTCTGGATTGCCTTATACTTGGCGATTCCGGCAGCGGCAAGACCTTCATTGCGAATCTGATCGCAAATAAACTCACATCCGCAGGAATAGTGAAGCAGGCTCCCAGAATTGTGGACGCCGCCGACTGGGACGAGTTCGCCTCCGACTTCGACAAAAACATCGCGGCCTTGAGGAACGGCATACTCACCATTACCAATGCCCAGAAGCTCCTCCCCACCACCAAAGCGCAGGACGTGAACCAGCTCGACAAACTCTTCAACCGTATGCGCACCAGCGAGGGGGCCCCGATAGTGCTGCTCTGCGGAATGCTGAACGACATTTCCGAGTTCCTCGCCGAGAACAAGGCTGAACACAGGCTGTTCGAATTCGACTTGCGGCTGGAGCCATTCGGCATCCAGGACCTTACCGACCTTACTCTTCAGATGCTGCACGAAAAGTACCGCGTAAAGACCTCCGACGACCTGCGCGGAAGGCTCGAAACGCATTTTGCCTGGTATGTGCGCCAGACCGAACTGGGCTTCGCCAACGGGCATCTCGCCGAAAAAGTGGCGGAAGACCTCTATGTGGAGGCCGTGGGCCGCGGCAGCAAGGTGGTGGAAGAAAAGGATATCGACATCTCCGAATGCTTCATCCCCAAGAGCGAAGAGCAGATCCTCTCGGACCTCGACAACTACATCGGCCTGCAGAGCGTAAAAGACAGGATACGGGCCATCGTCCGCAACATCAAGGCCCGCAAAGAAAAGGGTGTGAAGGAGAAACTCCTCAAAGACCACTATCTCTTCACCGGCAATCCCGGCACAGGCAAGACCACCTTCGCCCGCAAGTTCGGAGAAGTGCTGAATGCAATCGGGGCCCTGCCCACCGGGCAGTTCGTAGAAATCTCCGGTAAGGACCTCATAGGCCAGTTCGTGGGAGATTCCGAGGCCAATGTGAAGAACTACGTCAACAAGGCCATGGGAGGAGTGCTCTTCATCGACGAAGCCTATGCCCTCAACGGCAGCAGCGGCAGCCAGGGCAGTTACGGCATGGATGCGGTGAACACCCTCCTGAACCTCCTCGAAAACCGCAAGGGAGACTTCGTCTGCATCATGGCCGGCTATACCAAGGAGATGAACGAATTCGTGAGAATGAATCCGGGAATTCCCTCCCGCTGCAACGTGACCGTCGAGTTCCCGGATTACAACTCCAGGGAACTGGAGCAGCTCTTCAGGATGTATCTTGCCCGCAACGACGAGAAAACAACCTACACCCTTGAGCCCAAGGCCGAGGAAATGCTTCCGAAGGTCTTCGAAAAGATGTACCTGAAGCGAACCGACACCTTCGGCAACGCCCGCTCCGTGCGCAATCTCTTCGACGAGGCCCTTACGCGGCACAGCGCCCGCAATGCCACGGACGACGTGCTGAGCTACGCCGACATAGTGGGAGAAGAAGGAACGAAGGAGATTTCGGTGGAGGACGTGATGAAGGAACTCGACCAGTTCGTGGGCATGAATGCGGTGAAGGATGCCATCCGCCGCATAGCGCAGGAAATTTCCGTGCAGAAGCAGCTCATAGAGATGGGCGAAGCGGCGGAAGGTCTCACGAAATTCAACTTCATCCTCACCGGCAATCCCGGTACGGGCAAGACCTCGGTGGCCAGGACGCTGGGAAAGATATTCTACGCCCTGGGCGTGACATCCACCGACAGGGTGACACAGAAGGAGCCGAAGGACCTGATCAGCCAGTTCACCAACGAATCCGCCAAAATCATGAATGCCGCAGTCAACGAGGCAATGGGCGGAGTACTCTTCATCGACGAGGCCTACGGCCTGAATCCCGTGGATGCAACCGGTGCGAGCACTAACCCGGAAGGGAAGAAGGCTCTGGATGCGCTGATGACGCGCATGGAAAACGAAGCCGGCAAGTTCGTGGTCGTCTGCGCCGGCTATCCCAGGCAGATGGACGAGTTCCTGACAGCGAATCCCGGGCTTCCGAGGCGCTTTTCGCACCGCATCCACATCGACGACTACACTGCCGAAGAACTGCTCGAAATCTACGAACGGGCAGCGAAGGCCAAGAAGTACAACTTCGCTCTGGCAGATGATGCCGCACGCACGAAGGCCCTGAACATGTTCCAGAACATGGTGGCGATGAAGGATCCCGAGAAGTTCGGCAATGCGGGCGAGGCCATGAAAAAAGTTGCCGGGACCAAGACCAACATCAACAACCGCATCGCCGCCATTCCGCCGAACGAGTGGACT
>ERZ842401.6496-NODE-6496-length-12476-cov-4.064085_pt1 | contig 12476 bp, 12 predicted proteins | sample MGYA00521270_ERZ842401 | MGnify/ENA primary metagenome ERZ842401 (study PRJEB31892, sample SAMEA3878208) | bioreactor metagenome | biome: Moose rumen | place: Sweden | collected 2011-10 | study: EMG produced TPA metagenomics assembly of the PRJEB12797 data set... | reverse complement strand
CATTTTGGCATATCCTTCCACGATAAGGCAGAAGTGTTGGATATGATCTTAAGTGAACATCCGGAGGTTGAGATTGTTCAAATACAGTTTAATTATGTGGACTATGAGGATGCTTCCGTGGAAAGCCGCAAAGTCTATGAGGTGTGCGAAAAGCATGGCAAGCCCGTTATTGTTATGGAGCCGGTCAAGGGCGGAAGTCTGGTAAACCTTCCTCTGGATGCGGATAAGGTTTTAAGGGACTTAAATGGCGGCAGCAATGCAAGTTATGCAGTTCGATTTGCTGCAAGTTTTCCCCAGATGGCGATGGTTCTATCCGGGATGAGCGATATGGAGCAGATGGAAGATAATATCAGTTCCATGAAGGAGTTTGTGCCCCTTTCTGATATTGAGATGGAAGCTGTAAAGAAGGTATGTGAAATATTTAAGGGACTTAACCTGATCCCCTGCACATCCTGCCGATACTGCATCGAAGAGAATGAATGTCCAAAGGGAATACGGATTCCGGATATGTTTTCATCCCTCAATGCACATGAGGCGTTCCATAACTGGAATACTGGATATTACTACAACAATATTATCACCGGAGGCGGTCACGGGAAGGCATCCGAATGTATCCGGTGCGGAAAGTGCGAAAAAGTATGTCCTCAGCATCTTCCAATCAGGGAGCTACTTAAGGATGTTAGCAGAGCCTTTGAATAAAACCTGACTTGCCGTTCGAGGACAGAACGTTATTGAAACTTTTTTGGTATAGCAATGCTAAGTATAAATCTGTTATTTTTGCTTTCAATAATAAGGTCACCATCATATTTTTGAACAACATATTTTATAGAGCGGACGCCAAAACCGTGGGATGAAAAATCTCCTTTGCTGGTGACAGGTAGCCCATTTTGAAAAGTTATTTTTGACGTGCAGGTATTTTCAAGTCGAATTATTACAATACCTGCACGTTCTTGTATTTGAAGGGACAAAATCCTGCCATCTTTATCCTCTTTTTCTAGCTGTTCCAGTGCATTGTCTAAGGCATTTCCCATGAGAGCATAAATGTCCACTTGTTGCATAAAGGAGATAGCATTACCATCTGCCATGCAGCTAAATTCTATGTCTTTTTCTTCCGCTAAAAGTGATTTTTCCCTAAGTATATAATCAAGAGCTTCATTGCCAGTATGGTAAGTGGCATCATATATACTGGTAGCCCTTTTAATGCTCTCCATATACTCACTAATACCCGTACTTGTATCATCTTTATGTAAGCCTGTTAGAGCTTTCATTTGGTGCTTTAGGTCGTGGCAACGAACATTGATGATGTCTATAGCTTCTTTGTTTGAAATTCTTTGCGCCTCAGCCATTTGAAGCATTTGCTCCATCTGTTCTGTTTCCAGTACAGCACGTGTCTCGTTAAAAGTGTAATATTCCATAATTATAATTAACAAGCAGCATAATGATGAATATATTGGACAAAGTAGGTGGGTATACAGCATAAGCTCTGGAGTGCTTTCGGCATTAGTATACCAAACGCTTAAGACAATTGCCGTAAGCATAACAACTATAGCCAAAGGGATAAAACGAAAACTAATTTTATCTGTAAAAGTTTCATAGTCAGCATACTTTTTTACAACGAATTTATACATAATAAACGCTATTAAAATATAATTACCCAATCTTACAAATAAATAATCTGCCCACATAGGTAAGCTTTGACTGCTAATGCCTAAAAGGTACATGATGACTCTCGTTGCAGCAAAAGTTATATGTTCTGTAGCATAACCGCATGTGCAGATAAATAGCATCTCCATCGGCATTACATCAAAGCAGAACAGTAGACCAATGACAGAAAAGCCTGTTACACCTAGATAGAAAAGAGCACAGAGCCAAATGCTTTCTTTCGATAGGGAAGAAAGTAGACCAAACCAAATATATGAGAGTCCTAAAATTATTGCTAGACCAAGAATTGCGCGTGTTACAAAATGGTCTTTTCTAGGCCGAATTGCTAAAAATGCGGCTTCTGAAATTATCAACTGTATAGAAAATCTAAATACTGTCAAATATGTGATGGTGCCCATTTAATACCCCCAATTAACAAATGCTTCCATAAAGTCCTTGTGCATGCGACGAGATAGTGCTAGTACATTGCCGTTGACTGTCACCGTATCCTTCCCAATGCTGGACACATGCTCTAAATTGACAAGACAGCCAGCAGATATACAAGCAAAGCTTTCTGAACAGCCGCTCTTTGAAATTTTGTCTGTTGCATCAGAAATGGTGCCTCTTTCCTTATATACACCCCGCTTTGTATCAAATATCAAATAGTTTTTATCTTTTGTAATGGTATATATGTCAGAGCTATCAACTCTATGAACGCCATTAGAGCCATTCAAAAGCATATTATGAGTCTTTCTTTTTAATGACCAATCCAAGGCTTTCTCAAGCTTTTGGACAAAGCTTTTATACTGCACAGGTTTTACAATGAAGTCCGATGCGTTTACCTCATATCCATTTATGGCATACTGTGCCATATTTGTTACAAATATGATGGCAATTCTCTGGTCTTTGAGCCGGATTTCCTTGGCGGTACTAAGACCGTCCATTCCTGGCATTTCTACATCTAAAAGCAATAAATCCGATGTACAGTTATCGTTTTCTAAAAATTCAATAGGAGAGTTATATATCTTTACGTCTAGCTTCTTACCATATTCCTTAGAGTATTTCATGAGATAGTTGTAAAGAAGCTCACTATCATTTGGATTATCATCAACAATGCAAATGTTTATCATGACATTCCTTTCGTGAAATTGTTTCTGATTTATATATGTCATTTTATCACATGAAATATCAATCCTAATCTCCATTTTTACCTAACTAGCTACCATTTTTACCAAAAATCGTTTTCTGGACAAGATAGAGGCTAATATAGGCATTGTCAATCAGGTGACCGAAAGAGAATTATTTTATAAGGTCGTGTTGTGAAAAAAGAGGAGGATTATATGACAGGGATACAACTTGATTGGAATGATGTGTGGAGTAATATTGCAGCAATAAAGGGGAAACTGATATTTATTGCGGTGGTTATAGTTGCAGTTATTGCACTAATCATTCTTGCAAAAAAATTTTTCAAGACAAAAAATACCAGAAGATTTTTCCGATTGGAAGCTTTATTATGCGGACTACTTTGCATAGTATCAGCTGTAAACTCAATACTTCTAAACGAGGAACGTGAGCTTCTTAACAGTGCATTTACAGAGTTTGATACTCTTTCTCAGGAAAGCATTGATAACTCCAGAGATATAATAGAAGAGGTAGCAGATGAGGGAATAGTGTTACTTGAAAATAGGAACCTTCCTTTTTCTGATTTGGGTGCAATAAATGTCTTTGGATGGGCATCTACTAATCCTGTTTACGGTGGCACAGGTTCAGGAACCGTTAATGCTGAAACAGCAGTTGGCGTCATTGAAGGATTGGAGAATGCTGGCTTTGAAGTCAATTCAGAGCTAAGTGCTTTCTATGAAAGCTACAGAAGTGACAGACCAGCAATAACAATCAATGAAGGGCAGGATTGGACTTTACCAGAGCCAACAATTGATTCTTATTCAGACGAGTTGCTTGAGAATGCAAAAGCTTTTTCTGATACAGCAGTTGTAGTAATAGCTCGTTGCGGCGGTGAAGGTGCTGATATGCCAAAGGACATGGGCGGAGTTGCAAAAATAGCCTATAACGAAGATGTTCCAGAGGAACCTTGGCTTGGTAGTGATTATTATCAGGGTACCAAGTACACAAAGGCATATTACAAAAACAATGGTGATTATGACGACTTTGAGGCGGGAGATTCATACTTGCAGCTATCAAAGACAGAAGAAAACCTGGTTGATTATGTTTGTAATAATTATGAAAATGTAGTAATTGTCTACAACGGTTCAAATGTATTCGAACTGGATTGGGTTAAGAATTACGATTCCATATCAGGTGTTTTGATTTGTCCATCGGCAGGACTTACAGGCTTTAGCGCACTTGGTAACATCATTTCCGGTGCGGTGAACCCATCAGGAAAGACTGTTGATACTTGGGTAAATGATGTAACATTAACTCCAAACTATAATAATGTAGGCCATTTTGCTTATGACAATGTATCTGATATCACATCAGCAGCCTATGATTATGTTTACAATGCTTTTGGCATGACTAATGTTGATAAACAGGTTTCCTTCATTAACTACACAGAAGGAATATATGTTGGCTACAAGTTCTACGAAACAGCGTACGTAGAAAGTCAATCTACAGAAGAAGGCGAAGAAGCCTTTGATTGGGACTATGACACAGTAGTTTCATATCCATTTGGCTACGGTGAAAGCTATACTTCCTTTGAAGAGACCTTTGATGACATGACAGAAAACGCCGGAGTAATTACAGCGACTGTTACAGTCACAAATACTGGTAGCGTAGCGGGTAAGGATGTGGTTGAGCTTTATTACACACCACCTTATACAAATGGCGGAATAGAAAAGTCAGCAGTAAACCTGATTGCCTTTGATAAGACAAATGAGCTTGCACCAGGTGAGTCCGAGACAATTACACTTACATTTGAAACAGAGGATATGGCATCTTTTGATACTTATGGCACTGGTTACTATGTGTTAGAGCAAGGCGACTATGTAATTTCACTTAGAAGTGATGCTCACACAGTGATTGATGAAAAAACTTGGAATCTAGCAAGTGATATTGTTTATGATGAAAACAATGCTCATAACGAGGATGAGACAGTGGCAACAGTTCAGATGAACGATGCAGAGGGGCTGGACTATATAACTTATTTATCACGCGCTAATCATTTTGAAAATTATGCTGAGGCTGTTGCTGCACCAAGCGATTACAGTATTCACACAGATGTTACTTTAAACGGTAACTATGATGTGTATGAGTACAACAATGACAACGACATTATGTCAACTACAGGTGCCAAAAATGATTTGAATCTAGTAGATTTGCGTGGCGTGGATTATGATGATGAGCTATGGGATAGTCTTTTAGATGAGCTTACAATTGATGACATGGTAACTCTTATTGCAAAGGGTGGCTGGCAGACAGCAGCTATATCTTCAATAAACAAGATGGCAACCATAGATTCTGATGGACCTGCAGGTATTACATACGCTCTTAGCGATGGTGCAACCGGTTCAGGATATTGTGGTGAGATTCTTCTTGCTATGACATGGAATGTAGATCTTGCAACAAAGCTGGCACAGGGAATTGTTGAAGAAATGGTAGACATGGGTGTCAATGGATGGTATGCACCTTCTATGAATATGCATAGAACAGTTTTTGGAGGACGTAATTTTGAGTATTATTCAGAGGACAGTCTTTTATCAGCAGAGATGGCAGTAGCAGAATGTGAGGCAGTATATTCATACGGGGTTTATCCTTATATCAAACATTTCGCATTTAATGAGCAAGAGACTAATAGAAACGGTGCTATCTGCACATGGCTCACAGAGCAGTCTGCGAGAGAAATATATTTAAAGCCTTTTGAGGAAGTTATTAAGGCCTGCGCTGGCGCGACCAATGGCGAGACACTTGCGGTAATGTCATCATATGTATATGTGGGTTCGACTTGGGATGCCGCATATGAACCACTTATGAAGACAATTCTTAGAGACGAGTGGGGATTTGAAGGGCTAGTAATTACCGATTACTTTGGTGATTATGGTTATATGGATGCCGACAAGGCGATTCGAGGTGGAACAGATATGATGCTTGTCGCATCTGAAACAGATAATATTCCAACTGACACAACAAGTGCTACAGCAGTTATAGCAATGAGAAATAGCTGCCATGATATTTTATACACAGTTGTTAATTCAAATGCATTCAACGAGGAGAATTATTCAGAGGCAGTAGCAACCCCAGCTTGGATGACTATACTCAGAAATGTAGATATAGTTTTGGGTATAATATTCATTCTTCTTCAGGCTTTATTGATTTATAATTTTATAAAAGTCCGTAAGGATAGTGCCACAGAAAATTAAATAACTCTCTTCTCGCAGGTCACCATTTGGTAGAAACATTAAAGGGTGACCTGCATTATATTATGAGCATTATGTAGCTTGTGATACATTTTTAAATACTCTTTACCAATAGATTAATTAAACTTATCGATAACTTAAGAAAAACGAATTGATTGATTTATTAATTTCAATTAAACTACATAACAAAGCTAGTAATCAGAAATAATCAATAAGGTTCGCATGAGCGCTGATGCTGGACTTGAAGGAAGGAAAAAGACTATAAAGAATATTAGAAAATAAGGAGGAAAATATGGAATATATAACTTTATCAAACGGAGTAAAGATGCCAGTACTCGGGTATGGCGTGTATCAGGTGACACAGGAGGAATGTGAGAGGTGTGTACTGGACGCGCTTGAGGTAGGCTATCGTAGTATCGATACAGCACAAAGCTATTTTAATGAGGAGCAGGTTGGATCTGCCATTCAAAAATCTGGCATAAACAGGGAAGATATTTTTCTGACAAGCAAGGTCTGGGTGGAGCATTACGGATATGAGGAGTGTAAAAAGAGCGTCGAAGAATCTCTCCGAAAGCTCGGCACGGAATACCTGGATTTGATGCTCCTACATCAGCCCTTTGCAGACTATTACGGAGCATGGAGAGCGTTAGAAGATCTGTATGAGGAAGGAAAGCTTAAGGCAATTGGCGTGTCAAATTTCTATCCTGACAGGATGGTTGACATCGCATCCTTTGCAAGAATTCGTCCGATGGTAAATCAAATCGAGACACATCCTTTGTTCCAGAGAACAGAAGATCATAAGTGGATGGAAAAGTATGGCGCCCACCACGAAGCATGGGCTCCTTTTGGGGAGGGGCGCGGAGGACTCTTTGAGAACGAGACCTTAAAGGCAATCGGCGAGAAATACGGCAAGACCACAGCGCAGGTGATGCTCCGCTGGAATATCCAGAGAGATGTTATAGTGCTGCCCAAGTCTACTCATAAGGAGAGAATGGTGCAGAATCTTGATGTATTTGACTTCAAGCTCTCAGATGAGGATATGTCAGCAATAGCGGCACTTGATACGAATACAAGCTCCTTCTTCTCGCATTACGATCCTAACATGGTTGAATGGTTTGTAAACATGGTAGAAGAGCGCAAGAAGAATCACGACAGCTCCAAGGAGAAGAAAAACTGGTAAAGACTCGAGGGCATAGGGGTGATAATCCTTATGCTCTATTGATATATGCGCGTAAAAATAATTCGCAAAAAAAGAGCGAGAGGAGTACGGGATAAATGAAATATCAAGAACTCGGAAATACAGGAATAAAGGTATCACAGATCTGTGTTGGCGGTATGTCTTTCGGAAAGCCGTCAGAGGATTTCCACCAGTGGACGCTTGAACAGGATGATACCACAGCAATGATAGGGCACGCCACAGAGCTTGGAGTGAATTTCATCGATACGGCAAATACCTACTCCCATGGGACATCTGAGGAGTATATCGGCAAGGCAATCAAAGCTCTTGGCATCGCAAGAGACAGGGTTGTGCTTGCATCAAAGGTTTTCTTTAATGAAGGCAAGCTTAAGAAGGAAGCAATCCTTCGTGAGATTGACGGCACATTAAAGAGACTCGACACTGATTATCTTGACGTGTATTACATTCACAGATTTGATTATGATACACCGATTGAAGAGACAATGGAGGCTCTCGATAGCATTGTAAAGGCAGGAAAGGTTCGTGCCATCGGAGCTTCTGCCATGTACGGCTATCAGTTCCACAATATGCAGGTGTGCGCCGAGAGAAACGGTTGGACAAAATTCTCTGTCATGCAGAACCATTACAACTTGATGTACAGAGAGGATGAGAGAGAAATGATTCCTATCTGTCAGCAATATGGTGTTTCGCTTGTTCCGTACAGCCCACTTGCAGGCGGACATCTGACACATAAAGGCTGGGAGACAGGATCCAAGAGAAGCCAGACGGATAAGGTGCTTCACGCAAAGTATGATCATTCCAAAGAGAATGATATTCAGACCATCAATCGTGTGGCTGAGGTTGCTGAGAAAAACGGTGTGGCTATGTCCACGGTGGCTCTTGCCTGGCTCTTAAAAAGAGGCGTGACAGCTCCGATAGTGGGGGCGACCAGTGTTCCTCACTTCGATGATGCAGTTAAGGCAGTAGATTTTAATCTGACCGATCAGGATGCAGCATACCTTGAGGAGCCTTATATGCCGCATACTATAGTTGGAGCAGTGGGAAAGGAGAATTAAGTGAAGGCAATAGTTGTTTATTATTCGTTCTCTAACGGCAATACGAAAAAATATGCCCAAAAGTTGGCAGAGCTACTCGGTGCAGATATCGAACGTATAGATACAGTGGTTCCATATCCGCCGTATGCTGGATCTGACAGCCCTGTGGTGGAACAGGGGAATCGTGAGGTTCAGGAAGGTTACTGTCCAGAGATTAAGCCACTTACTCATAATATTTCGGATTATGATGTTGTGGCAATTGGTACGCCTACCTGGTGGTATACGATGGCACCTGCGATGTTCACATTTTTGAAATCACAGAACTGGAATGGTAAGACCGTAATACCTTTCATGACACACGGAGGCTGGCCTGGTCATGTCATAAAGGATATCAAGGCGAACTGTAACGGGGCTGAATTTATGGACACTATGCAGATCCAGTTTGATTCACAGGGCGGTTCTGAACTGAAGACGAAAGAGTCTGATATTGCAGCATGGATGGCATCAGTAAAAACGAGATTATCAGAATAAATGAGAAGGGAGCAATACTATGAAAGAACAAAGAGCAGGAAGAGACAATCTAGGAGAACTGGCTCCACAGTTTGCGGAACTGAATGACCTGGTTCTTTTCGGACAGGTCTGGAGCAGAGAGGATAAACTATCCGCAAGAGACAGGAGTATGATTACGATAGCGGCACTTTTCTCTGCCGGATTATACCCACAGCTGAAGGCACATCTTCAGTTAGGTAAAGAACACGGAGTTACAAAGGAGGAAGCCGTAGAGATTATTACGCAGCTGGCCTTTTACTGTGGTTGGCCTAAGGCGTGGTCGACGTTCCCGATGATAGCTGAAGTTTGGCCGGATGAGAAAGAGGCGCTGACAGAGAAGGATAAGTTTCAGAAGCAGATAATCCTACCTATCGGGGATAAGAATCCTTACAATGATTACTTTACAGGTCAGAGTTATCTTGCACCTGTATCCACTGAGCAGGTACCAGCATTTAATGTAACTTTTGAGCCGGGATGCAGAAATTTCTGGCATATTCACAATGCAAAATCTGGCGGCGGTCAGATGCTTATCTGTATCGGCGGCAGAGGCTGGTATCAAGAGGAAGGAAAAGAGGCGGTGGAGCTTACTCCTGGTAAAGTGGTAAATATCCCCGTCGGTGTAAAACACTGGCACGGAGCGGCTGCAGATTCCTGGATGAGCCATCTGGCATTTGAAATTCCCGGAGAAGAAGGCAGCACCACATGGTGTGAGCCGGTAAGCGATGAAAGCTACAGTAAATTAAAATAGAAGAAAACCGTTATGAAGGATGTAGTAATACTTACAGGAGCAGGACAGATTGAAATGGCAGAGGAAAATCAGTAATCAGAAAATTCAGGAGGTACATATGAGTACATTAGTGGCATATTTTTCATATAGCGGGGTGACAAGAAGAAAGGCTGAGAGCCTTGCAAAAGAGTTTGGAGCCAATACCTTTGAGATAAAGGCAAAGATTCCCTATACATCAGCCGATGTGAACTGGCAGGATGATACCAGCCGGAATGTGAAGGAATATAAGGATGCGGCATCAAGACCTGAGATTGAAGCGATGCCGGATCTTAGCGGTGTGGATAAGGTTTATATCGGAGCACCCGTGTGGTGGGGCGACTGGCCAATGATCTGCTATACCTATTTTGAAGCTAATGACTTTTCCGGCAAGACATTGATCCCTTTTTCTACACATGAAGGAAGTGGCCTGTCAGGATTTGACACAAAACTATCAGGTGCAGCACCGGGAGCGGATGTGAAAGCAGGGCTTGCCATTCGCGGACAGGATGCACAGAATAAGCAGAGTGATGTTAGAGCCGATGTAAAGGAATGGCTCGCAGGACTTGGATTTTAACAGCAAAGTGAAAGGAGTCTGTGGATGAAGACTTTAACAGTATATTTCTCAATGAAGGGAGAAACGATTGCTCCCGGAATGAAGATAGTAAATCTTGAAAAAGGACATACTGCGGTTGCGGCAGAGGCCGTTGCAGAAGCTGCAGGGGGTGACCTTTTTGAGATAGAAACTGTAAAAACATACATAGAAGATCACATGAAGATGATCTACGAGGCAAAGGAAGAACTTGAGAGGGGAGAAAGACCCGAGCTTAAGAACTATCCGGATTCCATAGACGAGTATGAATTGATATTTCTGGGATACCCGAACTGGTGGAGCACTCTGCCTATGCCTGTTGTAACATTCCTGGAGCATTTTGACTGGACAGGAAAGCATATCGCCCCATTTAATACTAGTGAGGGAAGTGGTGCCGGAAGCAGCCTTCAAAAGATAAAGGAAATCTGTGCCGGTGCTGTCGTTGATGATGTTTATGAGCTGAAAGGCTCAGAGGTAGATGTAAAGCTCGATGAAATAGCAGACTGGGCAAAAGGAAAGGTGGGCTGATATGGAGATTGTTATAGATGGCAACCGATATAGTGCAGAGCTGCATGATAATGCTCTTGTAAAATCCATTGTGGGAATGTCACCGCTTGATCTTACCATGGGAAGGTCTGCAGAACACGAATATTATGCCTCATTGCCGCAGAATCCGGATATTTCCGGTGCCGAAAGCACATCGTCTGTAAAGAGCGGTGGAATATACTATTTTAAGGATTGGAATGCGCTGTCTCTTAATTTCAAAGATATGGACATTTCTCCTTATCATGTGTATGTGGTCGGAGAAATGGAAAAAGATGCTGCGGACTACCTTAAAGCAGCAGGAAGCAAAATAAAGTTGGAGGTTTAGCGCAATGAATGTTTTTGAAAGATTACAAAGTGGAGAGAAAATAGATATCCGCGATGAGGATTACCAAAGAGAAGCACATGGTGAAATGGACAGATGTAGACAGCTCTGCTATGAAATCAACTCCACACCACCAAAGGATAAAGAAAGAATCGTAGAGCTTGAGAACGAGCTTCTTGACGGGCAGATGAAGGACGGCACCTTCTTCACACCGCCTTTTCAGGTTGACCTTGCAAATTGCCTGAAGCTGGGGAAGAATGTCTTTGCCAATCATGGTCTTACGGTCATGAGCCTTGGAGGCATAGAGATAGAAGATGGCGTGATGCTGGGTCCGGAGGTCGGACTTTTTACCGTTAATCACGAACCCGAGAATATCCGTGTCCTTATGACGAAGAAAATCCACATCAAGAAGAACGCGTGGATAGGCGCCAGAGTAAATATCCTTCCAGGTGTTACAATCGGCGAGAATGCAATCGTGGGTACAGCAAGTGTTGTTACAAAGGATGTTCCTGATAATGCTGTTGTTGTGGGAAATCCGGCAAGAATCGTAAAGTATATCGGCCAGGAGAAGACTGATGGGAAGCAGTCATGAATCTGATTTATACACCGTATGATCTTATTTCGACAGTGCACCATTACGGCATCATCCCGTTCTTCTCGGAGCTGATGCCGGTCTTCTGCCTGGATGACTATATCCCCGGAAGTGTGTGGAATGAGAATAATGGCCTTGGGCCGTGGATGTGGAGAGATGAGATAGCAAGGGAGAAGACCTGCATCTACGGAAAGTTTCTGAAGGGGAAGACAGCCTATGTAGCAAAGGAGTGGTTTCCTGTACTGGCGAACTACAGAAGGGACGGTTACGACTGTGACGCAAGATATGATGATGGACTGATGCGCCATGAGGATAAGATTCTGTTTGATCTAATCGAAAAGAACGGTCCGGTTACAGCAGTGGAATTAAAAAAGCTGATGAACATCGGCAAAGGAAAGACTTATGGTTTTGAAAGCAGTTTGACAAGGCTGCAGATGCTGACTTATATCGTGCCGTGCGATTTTACATTCCCGAGGAATGCAGACGGCAGCAAGAAATACAGCTATGGCATTACCTGGTATGATACGCCGGAGCATTGGTTTTCTGAGGATTTTATCAAAGATGCTTATAGAGAGAATCCGAAGGATTCCTTTGAAAGACTCTGTAACATGCTGAGCGGTGTGTTGGAAGATGTACCAGCAGAAGAAATCGAAAAGATATCCAAAAGAATTGCAAGCATCTAAATTTTGCACATTTATAGAACTTGTCATATTTTTTTCAGAATCCAGGAATATTTTTTCTTTCCCACCTCGTTATTATATAGAGAGGCATTTTGAAAAACCGGAAATTCATTTATAGATATTGCGCCCACCTTTTCAGAAAAGGTGACGGCGGTGACCGTCGTGACGGAGAAAGCGGTATATATCAAA
>ERZ842401.6495-NODE-6495-length-12477-cov-3.097569_pt1 | contig 12477 bp, 12 predicted proteins | sample MGYA00521270_ERZ842401 | MGnify/ENA primary metagenome ERZ842401 (study PRJEB31892, sample SAMEA3878208) | bioreactor metagenome | biome: Moose rumen | place: Sweden | collected 2011-10 | study: EMG produced TPA metagenomics assembly of the PRJEB12797 data set... | reverse complement strand
CGGAGTTGAGGAAGCGCCCTGAAACGAGTTCTATCTTGTTGATATCCTTATAAAGCGGATATACTCCATGGATGTAGCTGTTCGTATAGTAGTTCCCAACGTATAGGGAATCGAATTGGTAGATTCTGGGGCTGACTTCATCGACCATCTCGAACAGGGATCCGTCATTCAGAACTTCCACATCCCTGGTATCGAAGGGAAAGTATCTTCCCTTCTCGTAACCTCCGTATGCCTTGCTTGTTCCCTGGGCATACATTGTCATGGATGCGTCCATCATCGAGGTGTTGCCCAATAGGGCATTCAGAACCCCGTTTCCGGCACCCAGAAGAGCAATGAGGAGAAAGATTCCCCAAGCCACGGAAAAACCCGTCAGGGCCGTCCGAAGCTTGTTCTGCCTCAAGGTGGAGAATATTTCATGGAAAGTGTCCAGCATAAGGAAAAGGATTATTTCATTATACCTTCGGTTCCGAAAGGAGAGGCGTCATGACGGATGTTCTGCTCTATCTCACCGATGACTCCGTCCCTAATATGGACGATCTTGTCGGTAACGTTCGCCACTCCGCTTTCATGAGTTACGACTATGATGGTCATCTGTTCCTCCTTGTTGAGGTTGGAAAGCAGGTTCATTATGTCGACGCTCGTCTTCGAATCCAATGCCCCGGTAGGCTCATCGGCAAGAATGATCTGCGGTTTGGTTATGAGGGCCCTTGCGATCGCAACCCTCTGTTTCTGTCCGCCGGACATTTCATTGGGATAATGGTTGGCCCAGTCCTTGAGTCCAAGGCGGTCAAGATACTCCATCGCCATGTCGCGACGGCGACGGCGTGAAACGCCTTGATAGAAAAGCGGCAGCTCCACGTTCTCGACAGCCGTCTTGAATCCGATAAGGTTATATGACTGGAAGATGAACCCTATCATCCGGTTACGGTAATCGGCAGCCTGGGGCTCGGAAAGATCCTTTATAAGCTTCCCGTCGAGGTAATAGTTCCCCGAATCGTAGGTATCGAGGATCCCCAAAATGTTGAGAAGAGTGGATTTGCCGGATCCCGAGGCCCCCATTATGGAGACGAACTCCCCTTTTTCGATTGAAAGGTTCACGCCCTTAAGAACATGCAGGGGCTGGCCGTTATTGTATGTTTTATTGATATCTTCAAGTTTAATCAGCATACATCAGCAGATAATTTCAAAGGCCCCGAAAGACCCGGCATTCCAATTCACAAACCCTATACCAAAGCAAATTGTCACTGGGCAGACCCGGACGAATAGTATTCTTCTTTTACGTCTTCATAAAAGGCCGCTGTAGTCGCCCTTACATAAGGGGTAAGGAACAGATATCCTATCCCAAGGGTGAAAAGACAAAGGATAGCCCATCCTATGAAACTCAAATACATAAGAAACAGATCCATCTTGTGACCCTTCATCATGGCAGAAGACAGGTCCAGAGTCTGCTCTGCGCTCAAAGAAGGACTCTCCTCCAGGATATAGGGGACCATCGCATAAGCAAAGGACTTTATGATACCCGGGACAATGAGAAGAAGCGACCAAAGGAAGACATAAAGCCATCGGAGGGCACCTGTCCCCACCTTATGGAGATAACTTTCAAAAGAAGACGAAAAAGTATTGTCGAGCATTTCCGCATCCCCGTGAAGAAGACGCAAGAAAGCGATCGAGAATCCGAACTCAAGAGGCAGAGCCAGGAAGAAGTACCCAAGTCCGGGAGCCCCGCAGGTGCAACCGGATACTATACAGAAAAGAAGGGTGACGATTGCTGCGCTTCCCCATTTGCCGCGAAGAGACTCTTTCGCCTCATTCTTCAATGTTGATATGCTTTTCATAAGGCCTACCGCAAAACGGCGTTTTAAAGTTTTAAAATATTGTAATGGTGTATTAGTTTATTAATACACTGCAAAGATAGTATGGTTTTCTCAATATGCAATAGGAAAGTGAAAAATTTTTTCATTTTCTTGTATTTTTCCGGATTCATTTGACAATTCCCCCACGGAAGAAGTTACTTGTCTGCCCGGTCCCGTTGCCGAAAGAGGATTGCAGTATTCCATGTACAAACCTAAAGATTATTACGTCCGGGGGAACATATAATCGATGAATAGGGCGAATTATTCGACAAGGGCCGGACTCGGGATGAAGAGGCTCACCTCCTTCCCAAAATCTTAAATCTCAAGACAATTTTATATCTTTGCGGTCGAAGCGTTCACAAGAAAGAGAACCATGAAAAGAAAGCATCCCGTACTCTTATATATTATAGTTGCTGCGGCGGCCATACTATTCCTGTGCAATACCTCCATAAGGAAGAGCCTTACCGGGGGCGGAAACAAAGAGGAAAGCGACTACATGTTAAGCGAGCTTTTCTCAAATAAGGCCATGGCGGCAAGCGTCAACAAATCATTGTCTCCCTCTGAAGAGTTCGTAAAAGGAATGGACAGTTTCACGACTTTCTCGCGTGAAGAAAATGGTGAAAACGGTGTCAGTCTCCGCTTTTCAAGTTGGGAAAATTCCTTCACGGCCGTATGCCTTTGGTTCAACGGCAGTGTCCACGTAGCAATAGAAGATGCTCAAGGGAACAGGTCGCTTGTGTTCTCTGACGGGAAACTCGCCATGGATTCAAAGGCGGGATTCAGCTATCCGAGAATCGGATTCTCTTCCGAGGAGAAACCCACCAACCGGTATATGGTCGGAATCCATGATTTCACTGATGACGGGAATCCCGAATTCCTCCTCGCCGTAAAGGACGGTGAAGAAGGAACGGCTTTCTTTGTCCTGGAATACTCTTCCGGCTCATGGACGCCTATAGGGGAAATCGTCTCTCAAGGCAAGGGCCTTGGAGGAGGGAGAATCTTCAGGCAGGCGTTCACCTTGAAAGATTCTTCCGGGACCATGTCCTCCTGGACATGCCACGGGCACAGTTTCGACTACCTGTGCAGTGACCATGTGACAAAGATGACGGACCTGTTCTAGGCCCGCCATTTTTTATAACTCCATCCCAACTGAAGGAAGCGCTTCCCCTAAAGTGTAACCTTTATTATCACCGGGAAATGGTCCGACAGGGTCTTGGCGATGTTCTTCTCGAAGCTTATCTCTGAAGGGAAATCAGACCTCTTCTCAGAAGCTGACCAGCCAAGTTCAATCGGAGAGCGGTAAGTCTCGGTGAACACTCCGTAGTTGTTCACCTTCACGGAAGGACTCACAAAGACATGGTCGATCCTGCTGGAAGAGAAAAGGTTCGGATCGAAAGAATTCACAGTTCCGTTGGGAGCATACTTGTCCGATGCTTTTTCGAAAGAATCCGCAAGGACACCGGAAGTAGTGAAGATAGTATAGATCTCATTCGTCTGGTCGACGTTGAAGTCTCCGGTGAGGAAAACCTTCTCACCCGCTTTCGTGAGTTCCTTTATCTTGCTTACGACAAGTTTGGCCCCTTCGGCTCTCGCCGTTACCCCGACATGGTCCATATGGAGGTTAAAAAACCAGACCTTCTTTTTCGTTATCCTGTCCTTGAGGTGAACATAGGTGCATATCCTGATGCAGGCAGCATCCCAACCCAATGCGGGCTTGGTAGGATCCTCCGCCAGCCAGAACCACCCTTTGTCCAGCAGACGGAAGCGGTCTTTCTTGAAGAAAATCGGTTCGAACTCACCCGAGTCCACTCCGTCATCACGTCCTACTCCAACAGCGGAATACTCCGGAAGAAGGCCCAGCATGTCCGAAAGCTGGTCTTTAAGGACCTCCTGGCTGCCGAAGATGTCAGGGGCCTCAAAACGGAGGAATGAGCATATCCAAGGATATCTTGAATCCCATCCGTTTCCTCGGTCATAGTCCCCGTTGTTCTCATAACGGATATTGAAGGTTGCCACCGTCAGGTTCTGAGCTGAGAGGATTCCGCCGAAAACAAGCAGGGCCGCCAGAACCGCAAATACTTTCAAACAGTCATCTTTTCTGATCATGGTCCACTGGATCTAAAAGTTCACAAGAAGCCGAAGAGGCCGTCAAACCGGACGAGGCGAGGCTGAATTCGCACCCGCAGTAGTTCTGATTGTAGAAGTTCTGTTCACGGATGATTTCACCGCGACGCTGCTGCAGTCCTCCTTTACGCCAGTTCCTTGGCCACCACTTCAAACCGGGGAAAAGACTGCATGCCCATTCTCCCGCCGGGTTGACCTGCGAAAGGTCCTTCCACCTTGATGAAGCCAAAGTTGTCGCAACGACGTTGTATCCATTTTCGTGAGCATACTTCGCTGCCCGGTGAAGCCTGAAACGGAAACACTGCATGCACCTCTCTCCCCTTTCGGGGTCGTTCTCATGTCCCTTGGCAATCACCCTCCAATCCGAATGCGAATACTCGTCTTCTATGAAATCCAGCCCATAGGACTCACAGTAACGCCGGCACTCGTCGCGCCTGAGTTCATACTCCGAAAAGGGAACGATATTGGAGTTGCTGAAGAAAACCGCCGGGCGGATCCCTTCTTTGACCAGAGCCTCGATAATGGCTCCGGAACAGGGAGCGCAGCAGGCATGCAGAAGAAGCTTGGCTTCTTCTTTCCCCAATGGCATCTGCGCATTATTCTCCTTATGCATCGCAGTAAACATCTCTATCAGCGCCAAAGTTAGTGGATTTTGTGTATCTTTGCTGCCCGACGGACTTCATTTGTTACCCCATGGCTGCAGAATCTTCCCCCAAAAACGACCATAGAGTCCTCAAAGGATGGATATCCTTGAGCCCGCTCATCGTGTTCCTCCTTGTGTATCTCGTTTCCTCCATCATCGCGAGGGATTTCTACAAGGTGCCGGTAGCGTCAGCTTTCCTTATCGCATCTCTGTATGCTGTCATCATTTCAAAAGGCAGCCTGGATGAAAGGATAAGCACCTTCTCAAGAGGTGCCGGCAATCCCAATGTCCTTCTGATGATATGGATTTTCGTGCTGGCAGGCGCATTCGCCTCAACGGCTAAAGCCATCGGCTCGATTGAAGCCACCGTTAACCTCACCCTGGCGATCCTTCCCGGGAAACTGATTCTGGCCGGTCTCTTCCTTGCGGCCTGCTTCATTTCAATGTCAATAGGAACATCCGTCGGAACGATAGCCGCCCTTGTCCCCATCGCCACAGGCATTGCCGCCCAAACGGAGCTTTCCGTACCCATGGCTACCGCGATAATCGTCGGCGGAGCCTTCTTCGGGGACAACCTTTCGTTCATTTCGGACACTACGATAGCCGCAACCCGAAGCCAGGGATGCTCAATGTCCGACAAGTTCAAGGCCAACATATGGATAGCCGGTCCTACGGCTCTGATAGTGACCATAATCTATATACTGATAGGACTAGGCGTCAACACCATCCCTGAAATCGGTGAAGTCAGCATAATAAAGCTTCTCCCCTATCTTACCATCATTATCCTTGCGATTTCAGGAGCCAATGTTCTGGTCACTCTTGTCATCGGGATAGTACTCAACGCCGTCATCGGGCTCTTCAGCGGAGACCTCTCTTGGATAAGTTTCCTGGAAGCGACAGGCAGCGGCATAGCAGGAATGGGAGACCTCATCATCGTCACGATGCTTGCGGGAGGCCTTCTTGAGATAATCAGGGTAAACGGAGGACTGGATTTCATAATGACCGGCCTCACTTCCGGGATAAGAGGAAAAAGGGGTGCGGAATTCAGCATCGCGGGACTTGTCAGCCTATCGAACTTCTGCACTGCCAACAACACCATCGCCATAATCACGACCGGTGAAATCTCCAAGGACATAAGTACGAGGTTCGGCCTTGATCCCAGGAAAACCGCCAGCATCCTGGACACCTTCTCGTGCATCGTCCAGGGCATCATCCCTTACGGTGCTCAGCTTCTGATGGCAGGCGGCCTCGCCGGAATATCTTCCGCCTCGATAATCCAGTACCTGTATTATCCTTTCGTCCTGTTCGGAACGGCAAGCCTTTCCATCCTTCTGCGTTATCCGAAGAAATACTCCTAGAAAACAGTCAGCATTCTGCCAAAAGGCGGGCTTAGGCAAAAAGTTGGTATTGCCGTACCGGAATAATACCAATATATGAGGATTGGCCTTTTTCCGTTTCACTTCTACCTTTGCTTCCGGAAAGAATGATACTTCGGCCGTCCGGAATGGACAGTCAATGTATTGGCCATATAGTTAGAAAGTTTAAGATCCTTTTAATTGTTGTAGACGCTCCTCCCGCTGTGAAGCGAGGGAGCGTAATCCGTTAAAAGCGGTTCCGGTAATGGAATCTGAGACGAAATCCTTATATTTGCATTCGCCATATGATGGACTTTATAAATACCTCTAAGAATCGTTCTGGCATGACATCAAGAGAATCTGACAGACACCTGTTCTCCGCATCAATGAAACTTGCGGACCTGATCGACATTGACTTCAACCTTCTGGGCGTGTTCTCGAGAATGGGCCTCAGGTTCGGGTTCGGAGACGAGACTGTCGAAGAGGCCTGCCGGAAGAACTCCGTGGACACGGACACATTCCTGGTCATCTGCGGGGTATACTCCATAGACGGATACCAACCGTCAAAGGAGACGCTGAACAAAGTAGATGTCAAAGATATCGTCAAGTATCTCCATCAAAGCCATTCCTATTATATGAATGTAACGATGAAGACCCTTGCGGACTCCATCGAAAGGATGATGGAACCTTGCGGAGAAAAGCACAAGGCCATCATCTGGAAGTTCTTCTCCGAGTACAAGGAAGAACTTTCGAAACATTTCCAGTACGAGGAGGAAGTCGTATTCCCTTACGTGGAGTCAGTTCTGGATCATACGGAAAAGGAAGGTTTCACGATCAACCAGTACGAGGAAAACCACAGCAACGTGGATGAAAAGCTCGGAGACCTCAAGAACATAGTGATGAAATACCTCCCTCGGGAGTGCGACGGCCAGCAGATAAACAACGTCCTGATGAATCTGTATTCGTTCGAAAAGGATCTTGAGAAGCACACCATAATTGAAGACGAGATCCTTGTCCCGGTTGTAAACAGGCTTGAATACCATGAGAAGCAATAGCAAGAAGGCGCTCCTTATCATCCCGTCAATCATAATGGCGAGGGGGCTTGAAAGCATATTCGCCGACATGGGGGAATTCGAGACGATCGGACTCCTGACCGACCTGTCGCGTTCAAGCGAGACGAGGCTCCGCAACATGGACGCCGACATAATCATTATCGACCCCATGGTGTTCAGTTCCGAGTCAAGGATGAACTGCAGAAACATCCTGGCCGAACACTCGAGCGCAGCGGTCATTGCCTTCATGAGCTCCCCGATGAGTGAAGAATCCCTCCGGCAGTTTGATGATGTAATAGGTCCATATGACGAACCGGTGACCATAATCAAGAAGATGAGAGGTGCCATTGAGCCCCGTCAGGATGCACCCAAAGCAGAAGGTGAGGAACTCTCACAAAGGGAGAAAGAGATTCTGGTTTGCGTCGCCAAGGGCATGCTCAACAAGGAAATCGCTGACGCCTTCAACCTCTCGATTTACACGGTAATCACTCACAGGAAGAACATAACACGCAAAACCGGTATCAAGACAGTAGCCGGTCTTACGGTATATGCCCTTCTGAACAACCTTATAGACATCAACTCCTTCGGTTAGGAGTCTTCATCACACGAACAAAATGAATTTTTCAGGAATAATAGTCGGTGCCGCAGTTTTTCTGATAATAGGAATCTTCCATCCCATCGTGATAAAGATGGAATACTACTGGGGCAAAAAGAGCTGGTGGGTTCTGGCCTTGGCAGGCCTTGTCCTTGTGGCATGTTCGATTTTGACGGACAATGTCATCTTCTCCACGATCCTGGGAGCGGGGGCATTCTCATGCTTCTGGGGCATCCACGAGTTGTTCTCCCAAGAGATGAGAATCTTGAGAGGCTGGTTCCCCGAGAATCCCAAAAGGGCCGCTTACTACGAAAAAAGAAGAAGGGAACTCTCCAATCTGGAGAAATACCCTTCTCATAAGAATCTCAAAGAAAAGACACGCTTCTAAGCGAACAGGGACGCTGCACCAAGCATTGCGGCTTTGTCAAGAAGTGAAGAAGCCTGCACATGCACGTCCATCCCCTTCTGTCCGTATACCCTTATCATAGCCGGAAGGAAAAGATCGATGCTGCGGGAGATGTTGCCGCCCAGGATAACGTCCCTTGCTCCGAACTTTTCCAGAAGAGGCGCCGTGAACTTGGCAAGTCCCGCTCCGAATTCGGTAAAGACTTCTCTTGCGGCTTCATCGGTATCGAATACCATAGCGACCTCCTGGGCTCCTTTCACGACCTTTCCTGTCAAAGAGGAATACCTCCCCACTATCCACCTTGTCGAGAAGGCGGCATCCGCGATGTCATCTCCCCAGGGGAGATTCCACACCTCGCCTCCGGGAGGAACCGTCTCACCGTCCCGGACGATATGGTTCTTGTCCACGAAGCCTGAACCGAGACCGGTTCCGAGGGTGAGAACAAGGACCTTTTCGACTCCTTTCGCTGCACCGAAGCAGCTCTCTCCAAGAGCGAAAGCTCCGGCGTCATTGACGTATTTGAACTCCAGTCCAGGGAAATCGAGAAGCCTTGCCTGGAGAATGTCCCCAACGACAAGTCCCTTTATGGACACAAACTTATGGTCCATATAGGAAATGCCTTTGTCATAATCAAAAGGCCCCGGAAACGCCATTCCGATCTTTCTCACCGGCAGTCCCGAACCGGAGATGAGTTCACGCAGATTGCTTGTCCATGCCGAGAAAATCTCCTCGGCGCTGCAAGTATGGTCAACAGGTGTCGTATGGGATTCTCCTACTATGGCGCCTTTCTTAAGATCAACTATCGCCGAGCAGACATGGCTTCCTCCGACATCCACTCCTACAGCATAACCTGGATTTGATGATTTCATGGTTTCAGTGCATATAAATGGTTTTCTCCGAACGAAAAGGCTTTCTTTGGAACAGCCTTACGGATCAAGGGACAAAAATACCATTTTTTTGGGACACCATAAATACCCTATCCCTACTTATGAGTATTGAGGAGTCAAATCCGTTCCTTTAAATTTGCACGCAAATTTACTGACAAAGGAAATACTAGAAAAAGACTATTCACCCCACGTTATGAAATTATCAGAACTCCAGACCGGATCCAGAGGCGTAATCGCCAAAGTCAACGGTCACGGCAGCTTCCGCAAAAGGCTCATTGAAATGGGCTTCATCCAAGGAAAAACCGTGAACGTGGTCCTCAATGCCCCGCTCAAGGATCCTATCGAATATGAGATCCTCGGATACAAAGTCTCCCTTCGAAGGGAAGAAGCCGGGATGATAGAGGTCGTGAGCGAAAAGGAAGCCCTCGACCATATCGCCGTTGAACATGCCCAGGAGAGGCTCGAAGGTGACGAGGAGCAGCTCATCCGCCGTGAAATGGGCGAACTCGCCCAGGAGAAGGGCCATGAAATCCGTGTAGCCCTTGTCGGAAACCCCAACTGCGGAAAGACCTCCCTTTTCAATGTCGCTTCCGGAAGCCATGAGCACGTAGGAAACTACAGCGGTGTCACCGTTGACGCCAAAGAGGGACGGTTCTCTTACAAGGGATACAAATTCGTGCTGGTGGACCTCCCCGGAACCTATTCCCTTTCAGCCTACTCCCCTGAAGAGCTCTACGTAAGGAAGAATCTGATTGAGAACATCCCCGATGTCGTCGTAAACGTGGTGGACGCTTCAAACATCGAAAGGAATCTGTACCTGACGACCCAGGTCATCGACATGAACATAAGGACAGTGATGGCTCTCAACATGTTCGATGAGCTTGAAGCCAAAGGGGATGAAATCGACACCCATCAACTCGGGTGGCTCCTCGGTATTCCTGTATGTCCTACGGTGAGCCGTGACGGACGGGGCATCAACGAACTGTTCGACACCGTCATCAAGATCTACACTCAAAGCGATCCCCAACTGGCCCGCCATATCCATATAAACCACGGGAAGGAACTTGAGACGAGTATCGACAGAATCAAGCTCCTCATCCAGGAGAACCAGGACATCCGCTCCCATTACTCAACCCGATACCTAGCCATCAAATGCCTTGAGAACGACAAGGACATCGAAAAGGTGATAGAGAAACTGCCCAACAAGGATGCCATCTTATCGGCCCGTGACGAGGAAGGAAAGAGGATAGAATCACTCCTTCACACCAACGCCGAGTCCGCTATAGTGGATGCCAAATACGCCTTCATCCAGGGTGCGCTTTCAGAGACGTACCGCCAGCATGCCGAGAACAGGTCCAAAAGAACGATAACGGATAAGATCGATGCCGTCGTAACCAACAAGTGGTTGGCATTCCCGATCTTCATCGTACTTCTTTACATTATGTTCAAAGCCACGTTCTCTCTTGGGAACTACCCGATGGAGTGGATTGACTGGCTAGTCGGAAAGTTCGGAGAATTCGTGGCGATGTTCATGAAGGACGGTTGGCTGAAGGACCTTATCGTCAATGGCGTCATAGCCGGTGTCGGAAGCGTACTTGTCTTCCTTCCGAACATTCTCATACTGTATTTCTTCATATCGATTATGGAGGACTCGGGATATATGGCCCGTGCCGCTTTCATAGTTGACAAGCTCATGCACAAAATCGGTCTCCATGGAAAGAGCTTCATCCCGATGGTGATGGGATTCGGATGCAACGTCCCCGCAATCATGGCGACCCGTACGATAGAGAGCAGGAAGAGCCGGCTCATAACCATAGCCATCATTCCGTTCATGTCATGTGCCGGAAGGCTGCCTATCTTCATCCTGATAGCTGGTGCATTCTTCCCCAAGAATGCCGCCCTCGCCCTTCTGGGGATATACCTTCTCGGCGTCGTACTTGCTATCCTCTCGGCCCTTATCCTGAGACGGTTCATCAAGGACGATGACCTCCCTTTCGTCATGGAACTTCCCCCTTACAGGATACCGACAGGAAAAGCAATCTGGAGGCACACCTGGGAAAAGGGAAGGCAATATCTTCAGAAGATGGCTACCACCATCCTCATTTGCTCAATCATCATCTGGTTCCTGGGGTACTTCCCAAGAAGCCAGAAACTCATAGACGCCCAGAACCTGTATGCTTCTTCATACAGCGAAATGGTCCAGATGACCCCCGAACAGGAAGCTGAGAAAGACCTTCTCGCAAGTCAGATCAACGACCTGTATGAACAGCAGCAGGCAGACTCCTATATCGGACAGTTGGGACAGGCGGTGGCTCCCGCTCTCAATCCCCTTGGCTTCACATGGAAGATGGACGTCAGCCTCCTTACCGGCGTCGCAGCGAAGGAACTTGTAGTAAGTACGCTGGGCGTAATGTACTCACAGGGGGCGAAGATAACCGAGGGAGAAGACCTGTCGGAAGACACCGCTCTCCAATCGGCCCTTTCCCAAGCCATTCAATGGCCGGCAGCCCTGGCTTTCATGGTATTCATCCTGCTGTATTTCCCGTGCATAGCGACATTTGTCGCCATAAAGAACGAGACAGGGAAATGGAGATGGGCCATAGCCTGCATCGCATACACGATGGCTGTGGCATGGATATGCGCCTTCATCACCTACAGGGTATGTCTTCTTCTCGTGTAGCGCAACAAAAGAAAACAAATACCGAAACTTGCAATACTGACGCTGCCATCTTCTTGGTGGCGTTTTTTTCTGTTCACTCACCGGATTCATCAGACGGATTGCAATTTATCCTTGCCATCACGAACGCAATCATCTGCATGAGAGCAGACGTCTTGGCCGGGCGTAAAGAAATACAACGCAATCCATATAAATCACGAATTCTCACCCCAAAAATCACAAATTGTGTTACCTTTGAGAAATGACCCGTAAACCCACTCTCAAACCATATCATTTTCAATGAGAAATCCGTTCAGACTCTTTCTTATCTCGGCACTCTTCGCTGCTTCGGTCTGTCTACTTGCCTCCTGCGGGGGCAAGAAAGCCTCCATACCCTCCAGCAAAAAAGAGATCATGGACCAGTTCGTGGCCGGTACGCTTGACCCATCTTACGCTCCGGCAGCTTTCTTCATCCATTTCCATAGCGACCAGAAGGAGGGTGACGCCGCAGTGCAGGCTCATCTCAATTATTTCCGTGAATCCGGAATGGACATCCTGAAGGTCCAGTTCGAGCAGGGTGCTCCCAGGATTACCGAGATGACCGAAGACGGAATCAAGCTGATTCCTGAGGATTTCTACAGGCCCACCCTCGAAATCATAACTGCACTTCAAGAGGCCGAAGGGCAGAATGTATATGTCCTTCCTACTCTGTACAGTCCTTACCAGATCTCCCACAACACCATGGGAGAAGCACTTATAATCTCCGCCGCCAAGGAGCAGCCGGATCTTTACAAAAAGGTCCTCGACTCGTACCGCGACGCCCTCATCTGGCTTATAAAGGAATGCAAAAAGGCCGGTATCCTCGGGTTCTATATGTGCCCCCAAGGAGGCGAAATGATGTATAAC
>ERZ842401.6493-NODE-6493-length-12479-cov-5.858741_pt1 | contig 12479 bp, 10 predicted proteins | sample MGYA00521270_ERZ842401 | MGnify/ENA primary metagenome ERZ842401 (study PRJEB31892, sample SAMEA3878208) | bioreactor metagenome | biome: Moose rumen | place: Sweden | collected 2011-10 | study: EMG produced TPA metagenomics assembly of the PRJEB12797 data set... | reverse complement strand
GCATCGCGCCGCTACAACCAAGTACCTTTGCTACGTTCCCGTCCTGGAGGATTCCTCAGGAGCTGGCCGTACAGGACTTGCCCATTTTTGCGGGTGCAAAGGTACGACTAAATAATGAAAAATGAGAAATGCGAGGTAAAAAATTGCCTTCTGGACCATCCGATTTAACATTTTTTACCCTTCCGGGCCATCATTTCTCATTTCTCATTTCTCATTTTTCATTATTTAGTCGTACCTTTGCAGCGATTTATGACCGCTCCTGAATACATACAACTTAGGGCATTCGCCCGCTACGACGGACTGAAGCTGTTTGTGCTGTGGCTCATCAGTTTTGTGTTCTATGTCCTGGGGCCAAAGATGCCGTTCCTCGGCGTTGCCGCCGCACCGCTGGCAGCCATCACGCCGCTGGTGGCCTATCAGCTGCTGCGCCACTATCGTGACGTGGGGCTCGATGGCGTCATCTCTGTGCGGCGCGGCTGGGCCTATGTGGTCTTTCTGTTCTTCTATGCCAGTCTGCTCTTCGCCCTGGCACAGTTTGTCTATTTTGCTTTCTTGGATAAAGGCTATTTCGTCAGCACGATGAGCCAGATGCTGAACGACCCTGCCACGTCAGTGTCGCTCAAGCAGATGGGCATGCTGGCCCAGGTGAACGATGCGCTCCGCCAGTTTGAACAGATGCGCCCCATTGACCTGGTTCTCAACATCCTGACCACCAACCTCCTCATCGGCTGTATGGTGGGGCTGCCAGTGGCTCTCATCGCTGCCCGCAGCAGGGTGAAGAAAATCCGTAAATCGTAAATCCGTAAATTGACAAAGAAACCGTGGATATATCAGTAGTAATACCTCTTTACAATGAGGAAGAGTCTATCGCCGAGCTGTTCGGCTGGATTGAGCGGGTGATGGACGAGCATCGCTTCAGCTACGAAGTCATCTTCATCAGCGACGGTTCGACCGACCGTTCCTGGGACATCATCGAAGAGCTGCACCAGCGCTCTCAGGAGTGCGTCAAGGGCATCAAGTTCCGCCGGAACTACGGCAAGAGTCCCGCCCTCTACTGTGGCTTTGCTGAGGCTCAGGGCGACGTGGTCATCACCATGGATGCCGACTTGCAGGATTCGCCCGACGAGATTCCCGAGCTCTATCGGATGATCAAGGAAGACAAGTACGACTTGGTGTCGGGCTACAAGCAGAAGCGCTACGACCCGCTGTCGAAGACGCTGCCCACGAAGCTCTTCAATGCCACGGCCCGCAAGGTGAGCGGCATCAAGAACCTGCACGACTTCAACTGCGGCCTGAAGGCTTACCGCCGCGACGTGGTGAAGAACATCGAGGTCTACGGTGAGATGCACCGCTACATCCCCTACCTGGCCAAGAACGCCGGATTCAACAAGATTGGCGAGAAGGTGGTGCAGCACCAGGCCCGCAAATATGGCGTGTCGAAGTTCATGGGATGGAACCGCTTCGTCAACGGATACCTTGACCTGCTGACGCTGTGGTTCCTCAGCACCTTCGGCAAGAAGCCCATGCACGTCTTCGGCTTTCTAGGCTCGCTCATGTTCTTCGTGGGTTTCGTGGCCATCGTCATCCTGTGCATCAGCAAGTTCATGGGACGCATCTGGATAACCGACTCTCCCTACTTCTACATCGCCCTGACGATGATGATGCTGGGCACGCAGCTCTTCCTCACCGGCTTCCTGGGCGACCTCATCAGCCGCTCGTCGGCCAACCGCAATGACTATCAGGTGGAGAAGAAGGTGTAGTTGAGAAGTTAAAGGAGTTAAGCGAATGCGAAACTTGAATAACATATATATAAGAGGTGGGCTTTTTTCTTGCATTTTCCTTCTTGCCTGCTCCAGCATCGACTGCCCGGTGCAGAACACCGTGGCGGTGAACTACGCCATCTACGACACGGAAGGAGAAGCCTCACTGGCCGACACGCTCTGGGTGTGGACACGGCGCAGCGACGGCACCGACACGCTGCTGCTGAACCGCGGCGTGGGGCTGACGACGTTTTCCCTGCCCGTCAGCTACTCGCACCCCGAGGACACCCTTGTCTTCTATATCGCCGACACCAACGGCTTCTGGACTCTCGACACGCTCTATCTGAAGAAAGACGACATCCCGCACTTCGAGAGTGTGGACTGCAGCGCACACTTCTTCCACGACCTGAAGGGCACCCGCTGCACCCACAACGGCCTCGACAGCGTCACCATCGTAACCCCACACGTAGACTATGACCCCACGAAGATTCATCTGCACATCTACTTCACGCCGCGTCAGTAAGGCTCTGAGGACTGTGCTGGCAGTGCTCATCGCCTATCATTGCTCGCTCTTCGCCTCTCCGGCCCAGGGATTTCTGAAGCTGGAGCGCGACACCATTCCTTTCTTCCGGGGAGTGGCCGTGGGCTTTGACGTGGCGGGGGCAGTGGAGATGCAGCTGAGCGACCACGGCCAGCTGGAGGCCATGGCCCGTGTGAACCTGCACGACCAGTACTTCCCCACGCTGGAAGTGGGCATCGGCAAGGCCAGTCACGACCACGACGAGGTGACGGGCATCACCTATCACACCAGTGCCCCCTACTTCCGCCTCGGTGCCGACGTGAACCTGATGAAGAACAAGCATACCGGCAACCGCATCTTCGTTGGTCTGCGCTATGGCTACACCTCCTACAAGGTAGACCTGAGCCGACAGTCCTTCCCCGACCCTGTCTGGCAATGGGATACCAGCTACGGCGTCAAGGACGAGTCATGCTACCAGCACTGGGGCGAAGTGCTCTTTGGCATCGAGTCCAAAGTCTTTGGCCCCTTCCACCTGGGCTGGAGCGTGCGCTATCGCCGCCGTCTGGCCCACGACGACGGCCGTCCCGGCAAGGCCTGGTATGTGCCGGGCTACGGCATCCAGGAGAGTAGCCGTCTGGGCTACACCTTCAACGCGATAATTGATATTTAGGAGTGATGAACCGGAAATCGCTTTACTGGCAAATACCCTTCCTCGTCCTGCTCATAGCAGGAACCGTCTTCATTGCCCGGCAGAACCGCCGGGCAACAGAGGGGCTGGCCGTCTTTCAGCACGAGGAGGGCCTCGTCTTCGGCACCGTCTATCACCTCACCTACCAAAGCCCCAGAAGCCTGAAGCAGGAGGTGGAGGCAGCACTGAAGCAGGTGGACGGCGAGTTTTCCATGTTCAACGAACAGAGCACCGTTGCTGCCATCAACCGTGGCGAGAACCCGCCGCGCAGCGAGATGTTCAACGAGGTCTATCAGCTGGCCCTTCAGGTCAATGCCGACACTGACGGTGCCTTCGACATCACCGTGGCTCCGCTGGTCAACGCCTGGGGCTTCGGCTTCAAGCACGAACAGCTGCCCACGCCCGAGCAGGTGGACAGCCTGATGCTGATTCGCTCGCAGCTGGACTTCAGTGCCATTGCCAAGGGGTATGGCTGCGATGTCGCAGCGCGCACGCTCTTGGCCGGCGGCTCTGAGCATTTCATGGTGGAGATAGGCGGCGAGGTGGTCACCCGTGGCCACAATCCCAAAGGAGAGCCGTGGCGCATCGGGGTGAGCAAACCTACGGAAACCCCTGACGGCGGCAACCCCGTCGACGGCGAACTGCAGACGGTGCTGACCCTCAGCGACGCGGCCATGGCCACCAGCGGCAACTATCGCAACTTCTACTATCAGGGAGGCCGTAAGTATGCCCACACCATCGACCCCCGCACCGGCTATCCCGTGCAACACGAGCTGCTGTCAGCCACGGTCTTGGCTCCCACCTGTGCCGTAGCCGATGCCTATGCCACCTCCTTCATGGTGCTGGGCCTGGAGCAGGCCAAGGCGCTGCTCAACCGCCATGCAGAGTTGAAAGCCTATCTCATCTATACCGACCGGCAAGGGCAGCTCGCCGTTTGGCAAAACGTTGAGCCATGAACTACGACCTGAAGCTCTACGACCACTTACTGCGCTTTCAGCTGTTCCAAGGGCTGAGCCGCACCGAGCTGCTCCAGATGGCTGGCAACACCAAGTTCGGCTTTCTTAAAGAGCCTGCCGGACGCCAGCTGGTCAGCGAGGGCGACGACTGCCGTCAGCTGTATTTCCTCATCAGCGGCACGCTGCTGCTCAGCACCCGCAGTGCCGACGGCTCTTATCGCCTCGACGAGCAGCTCAGCGCCCCCTGGCTGCTACAGCCCGAAGCCCTCTTCGGCGCACAGCCCCGCTATAGCGGCACGTGGCGAACGACATCGCCCTGCCACTTCATCACCCTGTCGAAGGACGAGGTGCTGCGCCTGCTCGACGACTTCCTCATCATCCGCCTCAACCTGCTCAACCTCTTCTCCACCCTGGCCCAGCGCCGCGACCGCCAGCAGTGGCAGCGTGCACCGGAGCCGCTGCGCCAGCGCTTTGAGCGTTTCCTGCTCTGCCGTGCTGTCTATCCCGCCGGCCCCAAGGAGCTGCACATCCTGATGACACGCTTGGCCGACGAGCTGGGGTTCAGCCGCCTCCGTGTCTCCCACATGCTCCGCCAGCTAGAGTCCGACGGCCTCCTTCAGCTGCACCGCGGCCTCATCCGCATCCCTTCGCTCGAAAAACTCTTGCAGGGATAAAAGATTTTTTTGACAAATGTGTAACTTTTCCCCTTTTGAATCGTCTTTTTAATTAGAGAGGATGAAAGAACTCAGCTTTCACACCGACGTGCTGCCGCTGAAAGATGAACTCTTCAGGCTAGCACTGCGCATCACTCTCGACAGAGCTGATGCCGAGGATGTTGTGCAAGAAACAATGCTAAAGGTGTGGAACCGCCGCGACACGTGGAGCGAGCTGGAATCGATGGAAGCTTTCTGCCTGACGGTGTGCCGCAACGTGGCACTGGACAAACGGAAGCGGGCCGAACAGCAGAACGCATCGCTCGACGAGGTGAGGGAACAGGGCTACGAACGGGCCGACCGCTCCTACGCCTCAGACCCCGAGGAACAGGCCGTGCAGCGGGATCGTGTGACACTGGTGAGACGACTCATCGACCGGCTGCCCGAAAAACAGCGCTCCTGCATGCAGCTGCGCGACGTGGAGGGCAAGGCCTACAAAGAGATTGCCCTGATCATGGGCATCACCGAACAACAGGTGAAGGTGAACATCTTCAGGGCACGACAAACCATTAAACAGAAGTTTCAACAATTGGAGCAACATGGACTATAAGTACATCGAACAACTGCTTGACCGCTACTTCCAGGGGGAGACGACCCTGCAGGAGGAGCAGATTCTGAAGGCATTCTACGCCCAGGGCGTAGCCGACATGCCCCAGGAGCTGGCGCAGTATGCACCGCTCTTCGATGTGCTGGGCTTGAAAGACACGCTAGGCGACGACTTCGACAAGCGGATGCTGAAGCTGACGGAGCCGGAGGAGGCGCGTCCCGTCGTGGTCAAGGCCCGCACCATCAGCCTGGTGGAACGCCTGCGCCCGTTGTTCGGAGCCGCCGCCGTGGTGGCCATCCTGCTCACGCTGGGCAACGCCATCAACCAGTCGTTCCGCCAGGACGACACATGGGTCGACGCCGAGGAATATGCTCAGCGCGGCGCACAGCCCGCCACGGGCGAGCCTGCCATGGCCTACGAGCAGACGAAGGATTCGCTGACCCTGCTGAAGGACGGCGTGAACATGCTGGAGAACGATTCGCTCGTAGGAGTCACCAGCATCAACTAAAGAATATTATTTCTATGCTTTCTCTATAACAAAATCATTTAGGATTAAAACAAAAAAAGACTCAAGCTGCGAAGCTTCACATTTTTCCAAGAAGAAACATGGGCCGACCGTCAAGCGTGACAGTCGGCCCTCTTCTTATGCCCATAGATTTGGACTTCAGACTACATACCTTTTACTTCTTCTGTGTTCTCTGTGCCTTCCGTGGATACAGACTTCTACAGGGTGATGAGACGGAGCGAATAGGGAGGCAGGACGGTGGGAGTGGAGGTGGTGATGCGCTCGGAACGGGCCTTCTGATCCTCTACGTCGCTACCCGTGAACTGCTCGCACTCCACAGAGGCAGGGAGATCGAGGCCGCTGACCTGCACCTCGAGGGTTGACGGCAGGGCATTGACCAGCTTCAGATAACGCTTCCCCGTCTTCGAGTCGACGACAAGGCTGGCTCCGACACGGTGCTGCAGCTCGGGACGGCAGAGCGAGAGCTGTGTGCTGACGTAGCGGTCGCCACTGCCCACGGAGAAGAGGCGCTGCACCTCGTAGGCTGGGGTGGTGCGCACGGTGGTGTTCGAGAAGTAAATCATGTCAGGATTCCAGTTGGAGTGGCCGTCCTTGCAGAGCATGGGGGCGTAGCTGGTCATCTCCACGACGTCGCCATTGCGCTCCACGTCGGTCAGGTAAAGGGCTTCGGCCAGCGCCGTCTCCAGGTTAGGACGCTTTATGCGGGTCGAGGCGGCCCACTCGCCCAGATACACCTTTGTGCCCTGGCGGTCGTAGCCGTCGTAGTAGTCGCGGTGGTGGAGGAACCAGCCGGTGGATTCGTAGTAGTGCTCGTCGGTCATGTACTGCCACTCGGGATGGCGTCGGCAGAGATCCCAACCCTCCAGGTAGTCGGCCGACGGGGTGTGGAAGGGACCCACGGTGCCGCAGACCTTGATTTCAGGATGGCGCTCGCGCAAGGCACGGCAAATCATCTCATAGCGCTCCTCGAAAACAGTGCCGATGATGTCTTCGTTGCCGATGCCGAGGTACTTCAGGTTGAAGGGAGCAGGATGTCCGGCTGCGGCACGCTTGGCGGCCCACTCGTTGGTGGCGGGGTCGGCGTTAGCCCAGTCGATGAGGTTGCAGAGCTCGTCGATGTAGGCAGGCATCTCAGCCATGGGAATGCCGCCCTGCTGTCCGCCGATGCCCTCGGTGTTGGCCACCGAGTTCTGGCAGGGCACGCCGGCCGCCAGCACGGGCAGGGGCTCGGCACCGATGTCCTCGCAGAACTGGAAATACTCGAAGAAGCCCAGGCCGCGCGTCTGGTGATAGTGCCATATGTTGAAGTCGGGCGTGCGGTCTTGCAGCTCGCCGATGGTGTGCTGCCAGTGGTAGATGTTCTCCAACCCCTGGCCGTGGCTCATGCAGCCGCCGGGGAAGCGCACAAACTTCGGATGCAGGGCGGCGATGGTCTCGGCCAGATCCTTGCGCAGGCCGTTCTTGCGGTTCTTGAAGGTCTCCTGCGGGAAGAGCGAGATCATGTCAACGCCCACGCGGGCATCCTTCTGCGGAACAATGGCCAGGCGGGCCTTGGCATCTGTCTTCTTGGCGTTGAGCACCATGGCGTAGCGCTGCCAGTCGCCGGCCTTGGTGTTCAGCTGGCTACTGGCAAGCAGGGCGCCATCCTCACCTATGAGCTGGACGGCAAAGGTCTGCTTCTGCCCTCCGGCAAAGACAAACATGGAGAAGTCGTACTTCATCCCGGCCTCAACGGCGATGCCGTCCCAGCCCTCGTTCCAGAGGGTGTCCTTTGGCCACAGCAGGGCATAGTGGGGGTTGTTGGCGCTGAGGGGATGCTCGGTGGCAATCTCTATGGGGCGGGTGGCGTGCCAGGCCGTGGTGGCCGTCCACTCGCGGCGGTCCTTCGGGCTGTACTCAAAGTCGCGGTTCTGGACGAGTTCGGCGTAGAGGCCACCGTCGGCGGCATAGCTGATGTCCTCGAAGAAGATACCGATGAGCTTATCGCTGATGGGCTTCGTGTCGTTGGCACTGACGGTGAGCTTGGCTGTAAGGGCCTGCGGCAGGTCGGACAGGTTCTTGGCATCGTCGTGCATGCGCTCTCCGCTCTTGCGGCCGTCCTCTGCCCGCTCGTCAAAGAAATGGCGGATGTGGGCCATCTCGGCGTCGGTCAGCTCGAACATCTGTCCGTCGACAGGCTTGCCGTCAATGGTCATGTGGTCCTGTAGCTGCCAGTGGCCCGTGGGCTGACCGATGCGCTCGCCGGCCGTGAAATGGCGGAAGTCGGCAGACGCCTTCACGCTGTAATAGCTTCCCTCCGAGAGGTACTGAATCTCGAAGCCGTCGGCGGCGGGATGCACCACAGGCTGCAAGCAGTTGCAGCTGGACACACGGGGATAGTCCTGCGGTCGCCAGTTGACAAGGTCGCGGCTGTAGGCAGCGGCAAAGAGCGGGGCGCGGTCGTTCACCTGGAACACCAGCCGCCACGAACCGTCGTCAGCACGGCAGAGCGAGGGATGGTGCATACGCTTCTCGGCTCCCCACGTGCCGTAGTCGCTGGAGCAGAGCTGTCCCAGGTGGCGCCAGCCCTCGCCGTCGTACACGGCGACATGCAGACCGGCCCGCTGGTCGGGTGAATAAACGAAAATGGTGTTGACAGACTGCGCCAGAGCCACTGCGCCCTGAACCCACGCTGCAGCAAGCAGCAAAAAACGGAAGAAACGTTGCATAATCGTGATTGTTTTAGCTTTCTGCGTGCAAAGATACGCATAATTTATGACTTTTTGTGCTATTATTACTGCAAAAAATCTTCATAATTGTTTTATTTTCCCAAAAAAATGATTAACTTTGCACCCAGATTGCTAATACTAACGAAATTCCTTGTGTATGAAAAAGCTCTTGGGGGCTGCTTTTTTACTACTGCTTTCCATGTCTGTGCAAGCTCAGGCTGTGTATAATGTCATCGACTTTGGCGCCAAGGGCGACGGCACAGCCGACGATGCCGCTGCCTTGCAACTGGCCATCGACCGCTGTACGGCCGAGGGGGGCGGTCGCGTGCTGTTGCCCCGCATGCACACCTTCCTCTGCGGTCCTGTGGAGCTGAAGAGCAACGTAGAGCTGCATCTGGAGTCGACGGCAACGCTGCTCTGCAACCCAGATGAGAGCATCTACCGGCTTAGTGCCTTTGGCGAGAACCGCGGCGAGGGCATGATGTGGCTCTGGGCCAAGGGAGCCCGCAACCTGAGCATCACCGGGCGCGGCACCATCCACGGGAACGGCATAAAGTTCATGGGCCAGGAACTCTCAGACTCTTACGAGCTGAAGCCCTTAGCCGACCAGGCCTTCGACCCCCGCCCCCACGTGCTGACACTCATCGGCTGCGATAACCTGCTCATCCGCGACGTCACGATTACTGAGGGTGCTTACTGGACGGTGCACCTCGTAGGCTGTAACGTGGCCAACATCGACGGCATCAACCTGCTGAACAACCTGAAGATTCGCAACGGCGACGGCATCGACCTGGATCACTCGAAAAACGTGCGCATCTCCAACTGCCACATCACCTCGGGCGACGACTGCATCTGCCTGAAGAACCGCCGCGAATACCAGGAGTACGGCACCTGCCACGACATCGTGGTCACCAACTGCACGCTGGCCTCGCGCTCCTGCGCCATCAAGCTCGGAAGCGAGAACATGGACGATATATATAATGTATTGTTCGACAACTGCATCATCACCGGCTCAAACCGCGGCGTGGGCATCCAGAACCGCGACGAGGGCAACATCTTCGACGTGACGTTCTCGAACATCATGATGGACTTGCAGCTGTGGAGCGACGTGTGGTGGGGCAAGGCAGAGCCCATCTACGTGACCTCCTACCCCCGCGCCGACGGCAACCACAAGGACGCCAACTGGCGGTTCCCCAAGGGTGAGACGCAGGGCCGCTGCGGCGTGGTTAGCCGCATCACATTCCAGAACATCCAGGCCACCAGCGAGAACGGCTGCTTCATCGGTGCCGAGACGGAGGAGAAGGTGAGCGACATCAGCCTGCAGAACGTGACGCTGAACCTGCGGCGCCAGACCACATACCCCAACGGCATCTACGACCGTCGTCCCTGCAAGGGCGAGGGCTTCGTGCAGGACCGCGTCTACGGCGTCTACATCGAGCAGGGTGCCAACGTGAAGGTGGAGAACCTCACGGTGAACGACTATCTGGCCAACTACGCCGGCAAGGTGAAGTACCCCGACAAGACGCTCAACCCCGTGAAGCGACTGAAAAACTTTATCAATCAAAACAAATAGTAACTAAATTTTTAAAGTATGATTATGCGAAACGTAAAAGAAACATTTGGCCGCATGCTCATGCTGGCGCTGCTGCTGACGGTATCAGCCGCAGCCTGGGCCCAGCAACGCATCAGCGGTACAGTGAGAGACGGTAAGGGCGAGGCCCTCATCGGCGTGAGCGTGAAACAGGCCGGCACGCAGAACGGCGTGACAACCAACGTTGACGGACAGTTCACGCTCAACGTGCCGCAGGGCGCCAACCTGGAGTTCACCTACATCGGCTACAACAGCCAGACCCTCCGCGCCCAGAACGGCATGGTGGTCACCATGCAGGAGGACAACCAGCTGCTCGAAGAGGTGGTGGTCGTGGGCTACGGCACCATGCGCCGCAAGGATGTGACCTCCAGTATCACCACCGTACAGGCCAAAGACCTGAACCAGGGTGTCTTCACCGACCCCGCCTCCATGCTGCAAGGCAAGGTGGCCGGTCTGAGCGTGCTCTCCAGCGGCGACCCCAACGGCTCGCCCACCATCACCCTGCGCGGTGCTTCCACGCTGCGCTCAGGCGGTATGGAGCCTTACTATGTCATCGACGGAATCCCCGGCGTGGACATCTCGATGGTGGCTCCTGACGACATTGAGTCGATTGACGTGCTGCGCGACGCTTCCGCCACCGCCATCTACGGATCGAAGGCTGCCAACGGTGTCATCATCATCACCACCAAGAGCGGCAGCGAGGGTCGCACCAACGTCACCTACAACGGCTATGTGGCCTTCGACCAGGTGGCCAAGACGCTCGACATGGCTACGGCCGACGACATCCGCAGCTATGTGAAGCAGAACAACATCACCTATGAGTACGACAAGGGTGCCAACACCGACTGGCAGGACGAAGTGCTCCGCACGGGCATCTCGCACAACCACAACGTGGCCATCAACGGCGGCACTGGCAAGACGAAGTACATGGGTTCGGTGAACTACCAGAACCGTCAGGGCATCATCAAGCAGTCGAACATGGACCGCCTGAACATTCGCGCCCTGCTGAGCAGCTCCATCCTGAAGGACCACCTCGACCTCTCCATCGGCATGAACGCCATGTACGGCAAGCACCACTCGGTGAAGATGGACAACGAGGGCCAGTCGGTGCTCGACGCCATGAACTTCTTCCATCCCTCCAACCCCGTCTACGATGCTGATGGCGGCTGGTCGGTAGGTTCCGGCTCGAAGAACTACAACCCCCTGTCGCTGCTGAACGAGGACACCTCCGAGTTCATGTGGAAGCGCAACCAGTTCGTCGGCAAGGCCACGCTGCACCTGCTGAAGGGCCTCGACTGGAACGCCAACTACTCGTTTGAGCACTTCCAGCGCACCGGCAGCTCCTACGACAGCAGCAAGACCCAGATTGAGGGTGTCAGCTCGTATGCAGGACGTGCCAACCGCTCGACGTATTTCGGCGACAACCACACGTTTGAGACCTACCTCAACTACGATGTGACCATCGCCAAGCTGCACAAGCTGGCCCTGATGGCCGGTTACTCGTGGGAGGAGCGCACCAGCGACGACGGCTTTGGCCTCACCGTCCATGGTTTCCTCGATGACTACCTGAAGTGGAACCAGCTCACCTACGCCGGCATCATCGACGGTATGGGCGCTGTGGAAAGCGGTACGAAGCAGACCGTCCGCAACATCTCGTTCTACGGTCGTGCCAGCTATTCGTTCAACTCGCGCTACATGCTGCAAGCCAGCATCCGCCGCGACGGTTCGTCGGTCTTCGCCGACGGCAAGCGCTGGGGCACCTTCCCCGCTGTCTCGGCTGCATGGAACATCACCGAGGAAAACTTCATGAAGAACCAGAACGTGTTCGACCAGTTGAAGCTCCGCGCCGGCTACGGCGTCAGCGGTAACGCTCAGGGCTTCGGCGCCTACTCGGGTCTGTACACCTATGGCGCTTCCGGTTCCTACTTTACGTCTAACGGCGTTCAGTACCAGTCGCTGTCTGTCACGCAGCTGGCTAACCCTGACCTGACGTGGGAGAAGACCGGCATGCTCAACATCGGTCTGGACTATGCTTTCTGGCACAACCGCATCAACGGTAGCATCGAGTTCTACAACAAGAAGACTACCGACCTCATCTGGAACTATCCTGTCTCCACCTTCGTCTATCCGCTTGGCAACATCTATGCCAACGTGGGCGAGATGACTAACACGGGTGTTGAGTTCACCATCAACATCGACGCCATCCGCACGAAGGACTTCAACTGGATGACCACGCTCAACCTGTCGCACAACAAGAACAAGGTGAACAAGCTCTCTAACGAGAAATACCACACCGACACCTTCGGCGCAGGCGACCCCATGGTGGCTGGTGTCTCGGCCAACGGCTACACGCAGCGCGTGATGGAAGGCGAGCCTCTCGGCACCTTCTACACCTATGAGTTTGCAGGCTACGACGATGCTGGCAACGCCACTTACTACGAGCGCGACGAAAACACTGGCGAGCGCACCG
>ERZ842401.6492-NODE-6492-length-12481-cov-5.321664_pt1 | contig 12481 bp, 15 predicted proteins | sample MGYA00521270_ERZ842401 | MGnify/ENA primary metagenome ERZ842401 (study PRJEB31892, sample SAMEA3878208) | bioreactor metagenome | biome: Moose rumen | place: Sweden | collected 2011-10 | study: EMG produced TPA metagenomics assembly of the PRJEB12797 data set... | reverse complement strand
TTTTTGTTCCGTTTGCGGTTCTTGTAGATGGTGACTCCGGCTGTTACCGCACCGACCCCGGCAATCCCGAGCCCAACCGGGCCGAGAGCAGCCAGAATGGCGGATCCCGCTGCTATGCCGCCGCCTCCAGCGGCGAGACTGCCCCCGCCCAACCAGGCGAGAAATGCCGAAGTTTCCGCTGCACCGGTCAGAGCAGCTCCAGGCCCTGCGGAGAAGATGGCCCAGAGGGCGGTTTCGCCACCAAGAGCGACAGCGGTTCCGGTAGCGGTAGTGGCGGTGCCAGCGCCAATCATGGCTTTTTCTTTCTTTGTCATAGCTGTTTTGTGATTTGGTTTTCGTTTTCCAGAGATGAAATGAAGGATTTGAGGATAAGCAGGGCGGGCTCGACGCACCCGTCCTCGAACATACGTGCGCACTGGCGGATAACCTTGGCTGCGCTTCGCAGGGCGGCGGTGTCATTCTTTCTCTCGATGGTCCCGTCTGGGCGTTCGGAGAACTTGGAGTAGAGATAGAAGCGGTGATCGGGAAGGACGGAACGCTGGCCATCCCTGTCAATGATGCACATGTGGATGGAAGCACCGGTCTTCAGGTGGCCGTCTTCCATGAGATGCTTCGGGAACTCGCACCTCTCGTGGACGGTGGCGTGCCTCAGGACAACCGTTTCCTGATTGGGAAAAAGGAAAGTGTAGACCCTACCATCGTAAGAGAGAACGGTTGCCTCGATGTACTGTTTCGTGTAGCCGGTCATACTGTGGTATTACTTCTTTGAGGAAAGGAGATTGAGGATGGACACGATGATTGCGACAACGGCGATAGCCTTGTCGAGCGGCATCGGCTTAGGAGCCGGAGGAAAAATGGCGTTTTGCATGTTTGCTATCATTAAAATTAACATTAGTGAGGGCGACGTTCTCTTGGCCTTCGAGACCTTCCCCGGAACGTTCACTGAGAGCGGATCGGAGCTGTCTCCCTCAAAACTGACCGCAATGTACGGGATTTCTTTCAGGAAGGACGTGACCGAAAGAGGCTATTTTGATGTGTCGCAGAGATTTCTTAATTTTGCGTACAAAGCGTACTAATTAGCACTGAAAATGAGTGTAAGCGATAAACTAGCAGGCCAATATCTGGACGCCCTCCTTGCTAACCGGCTTATCTTTGAAACCCGGCATGAGTTCGAAGAGTACGCTAAGTACGACCTGAGCAATAACAACCAACTCTCCGGCATGTCTCCCAGGAGCGTCCGCGAGCTTTTTGCACGACTGGAGGACGATTTCCTGAGTTCTACAGGCCGTTACAGTGACTTTGAGCTTTTCTTCCCCACCTACGAAAGAGCCAGCGCATTCTTTGAGAATAACATGGAAGGGAAGACCATATTGAAGGACCCTGACTGCGCACTCAAAATGGGCCGTTCCCTTTTCTATACGCATGAGCCTACGGGCGAGAAAAAGCTGGATGCGGTTCTGAACATTCTCTATGATTTCGAACTTGAAGATTTCAGGACACCATATGTCGATCCGGTGATGGTAATTGCTCTGACCCTGGGCGTTCTTCCCAGGAAGCGGCAACGGGCGGCATCATCCGACCCTGATTACAGGAAAGAGGGGCAAAGAGTGCTCGATTTTGTCCATAGGATGATTTCTCTTAATAATCGATATGAAGAGAATCCCGTGTTGGTAGATATTGAAAGGGACCTTTATGATAAATCGATTCATAAGACTCGTGTCCTCTTTCTGGAATGGCTGAGCCGTTCCCTCTTTCATGTTGATGAAGTAACAAGACCTGAGGGATTCGATGAAGTGATGCGATACCTCCCAATCGATGGGTATTGGCAAAACTGGAACGATAATGGGCGCACTGATAAGGATATCTATTTCCATATCGAGTTCAAGGGAATGACATACAACTTCACGGAACTCGCCGTCAATGGAACGCAGGTGATGAAAACTACCTACCATGCGGAGCTGTTCCGGGACGGAGAAGACCTGGTCTTTTATCTTTTACATCCAAAGGGTGGTTATGAGAACCTAAAAGGTGAGCCGGTCGGAAAAAGCAACCATGTATGGTTGAATTGTATGCCGGAGAGAAATGCAGAAACCCCGAGTGAACTATCGTTTGCCTACCGTAGTGGAGCGAAAAATTTCGGTGTGCGATTGAATACGCTACGGAAGGTGGATGACTCTACCGAAATATGGTTGGAAGAGATTCTGTCCACACGGGTTGTCTTAGATAAATACGAAGAGTATTTATGTGTCTACGTCGGAGATATTTATGCTGTGACAAAGGCGCATATCTATCTGGAAGACCCGGACAAAGAAGGATGGTTCTACAAGGTGCCGAGGGAAATCGACGACAGGCTATATGATATTACCGTAGACAGCATGGCGGGGATGATACGTGTAGGACACGAAGAGCGATACTGGATAAGGTTTGAACCCTGTGCAATGACAATCCCTCCGGACCGTTTTGAAGAGCTGGGGATTGAGCACGTGGACGGTATCATCTAATGGTGCGTTATACCAACGCAGTGCCTCTCTATCACCTTGCTTTCTCGGACCACCTCGAAGCAGTCCATACCGTTCTCCAGTTTGTTCCTGTGAAAGCGCAGTGATGGATCACTCTTGATGCGATTCTTTGCTGCCGATAATGCTTTCTCTCCATCTGGATAGTGAACAACGAGTACGTCCGGTTCCGTCTCTTTCCATCTGCGGCCCCGCTCCGGAGGATGTATCCGTGAATCCAGTCGATCAGTCTTGACAGGAACGCGATGATAAACCCGACGAGGCAGGCGCAGGCGATGCTGAAAACGAGGAAGAACGCCGTATCGTGAAAGGCGAATCCGGCTATTCCCAGCACGGACGAGCACACGATGAGGACCCTCAGCAAGTCGGTCCGGGTCTCCCTGTTCTCTTTCTCTTCCATGCTCAGTAGGGGAGTTTGTCAAGGTGCCTGCGGACACTCTGAAGGATACGTTCGCAGTTGTCACGGTCATTCGCGGCGACGAGCATCGAAGGCTTGAAGGGAGAAGGCGCCTCCCCGTTGAAGTCGCACACGTGTCCGCCCGCCTCGGTGAGGATGAGGCTCGCCGCCGCGTAGTCCCAGGGCATCAGACGGAATTCAAAGTACAGCTCGGCAAACCCGGCGGCCATCAGGCACAGCTCCACGGCGGCGGAGCCTGTCCTGCGTACATCGTTGCACTCCTGGTAGAGGTCATAGATGATATCGCTGCAATGGCGCGACCATTCCTTATGGTATGTGCTCAGGGCGGTGAACAGAAGTCCCTGTTCGAAAGGACGGTCGGACACGTGGATGGGCTTCCCGTTGCAGAAGGCCCCCTTGCCCTTCTCGGCCGTGTAGAGCTCAGCTCGCCAGGGACTGTAGACCACCCCCAGGACAGGCTTCCCCTGTTCGATAAGGGCCACGCTGATGCAGCAGTTCTCGTTCCCGCGGGCGTAGTTGGCCGTCCCGTCGATGGGGTCGATGACCCAGACGGCCTCATGTCCGGAGATGTCCTCCAGGTCCTCTTCCTCGCAGAGGAACCCCACCTCGGGGAAGTGCTGTCGCAGCCGCTCCGTCAGGAAGTGCTGGACGGCCACATCGGACGAGGTGACGATATTCTCCCTCGCGCCCTTGTCGTGGACTTCGAAACCGCCCGTTCGGTCCATCAGCGTGGAGGCCGCCCGGACGATGTCACTGATAAGATCTAATTGAATTTCCATGTTCATTCCGATTCATTCTGACGCAGGATGGCCTCCACGCCGATGGAGCGGCCGTCGGCCGACTGGAGCTCCGGGCGGTCCCGGTTCACCAGGCAGTCGAACTCCTGCCCCAGGACCGAAGCCAGGGTTATCTGCGCGTACTGTTCAAAAAAACAGGTTCCGAAAGGACGATTTGCCATAAGCTATTGGTATTTCTAAAATTGGTACTTCTCCCTCAGGGCGGCCTTCGTCTCTTCGTCCTGGTTGGTGAAGAAGTTCTTCCAACCGGGGCAGAAGTTGATGTGCCAGCGCCAGAAGCGTCCGAGGGCACTCTTGGGGTTCTTGTCGTAGTGTGCGCGGAACTTGCAGTTCTCGCAGTGGTAGGATGATTGCGGTGCCATAGGGCTCGTTTGTATGATTGTTCAGAGGTTTTTGCCAAGGAAAGAAAGCATCCTCCCGTTCACCTGTCGGGATTCCGGGAGATTGGGGCTCACTACATTGTGTACATGTCCGACCTTCTTGTCGCCCGACTCGATATCGATAAAGTCCACTTCCCGGCCGAGGGCATCGCAGTCCGCTTTCAGAAGCAGGGACTGGGAGCGGAGAAAGTCGTTCGTGCAGGTGGAGACGAAAAGGGGCCCTGTGTAGCTAGGGAGGAAGGTCCTCGGGGAGACGGACTCCATCCACTCCTTGTCTTCGTACCGTGGCCCGATGAACCACTCGATGGCGGACCTCGAGAACCCCTCCGGGTTGGCGAAGGTCGCGAAGTCGTAGGCCGGACAGTTAAGGAGGACTCCCTTCGGGGAGAACGCCCTAGGCCGGATAGGCATGGAAGGGTTCCCGGACCCTTCTGCCAGGTAGAGCGCCAGATGTCCTCCTGCGGAGTCGCCGGTGAGGAACATGCGGCCCTTGTCGAGGCCCAGCACCTCGGCATTCCCGCTGAGGTAATCCAGCGCGGCGGCGCAGTCCGAAAGGCCTGCCGACACATCCAGGGTTCCGTCATTCAGGCGGTACTCCAGCAGCACCACATCATAGCCCTCCTTGAGGAAGAGGGATGCGAACTTCCGGTTGTTCTCCCTCTTGCCCGCTACATAGAATCCTCCGTGGATGTCAATCACGACAGCTCCCTTCCGGAAGGCCTTGTCGGCATAGTAGATGTCCAGGACCTGTGCGGGAGTGCCGTTCTCGACATAGGGGATACCGACCTTCTTCTCGCAGGAGTCCGCGTAGAAGAGTTCCGTTGAGACCTTGTTGCTTCCCGAGACGATCATCTCCAGCATGGGTTTGGTGACCTTGATGCCGCTACAGCCAAGGAGAAGGGACAAGGCCGACAGGATGAGAGCGATGCGTTTCATTTTTTCTTCACAAGCAGCTCGGGTTTATCGGTCGCTATTACATCGACCCCCAGGCGGATGGCCTTCTTGTTGGCAGCCGTCTTGTCGTCGAGGCCGAGGATGAGGGCGAGGACCTTCACATCGCGGTCATGGCAGCGCTGAACGACCTTCCTGTCAATCTCGTCAATCCACATGACGGCGATATCCGGATGGATCTCGTCCAGCACCTTGTCAAGGTCCTCGGGGTTGCGCACGTAGGCCTGTAGCGTATGAATCCAGGGGAACATCGCCCGGAAACGCTTGGTGTCCTCATCGGAAGAGAAGGTGAAGTAGGTCCGCTCCAGCATCCCGTAGGAATCGATGAGTTCCACCAGCTCCCGGAAGTCTCCTGTACGGTAATCAACCGTGAGTTTGAGACCTGTCGGGGCCGCTTTGGCAAGGAGCTCGGAAAAGCGGGGGAGCTTCTGCCCTTTCCACTTGTCCCCGAACCAGCTGCCGGCATCGAGGCGGTCAAGGTCGCGGGAGTACCATTCCCGGATAGGGCCCCTTCCGTCGGTCGTGCGGTTCAGGAGGGAATCGTGCAAGAGATAGAAGACGCTGTCCTTGGAGAGGACTACATCGCACTCCATGACGTCGATCCCGAGCTTGATGCAGGAGTCGGCCGATGCCAGGGTGTTCTCCGGAGCGATGAAGTTCGCTCCCCGGTGGCCGCTGATCTGCGGATATGGAACGCTTTCCCGGCAGGAGAAGACAAGGGGGACGAGAAGGATGGCTATAAGGACAGGAAGTCTTTTCATGGCTGGCCCTCCAGGATTTGTTTGGCGGCATTCTTCGTATCGACCTTCTCGATGATGCGGGTAAAGATGCCTTCCTCGTTGAAGATGAACGTCCGGCGGAGGGTCCCGAGGACGGTCTTCCCGTACATCTTCTTCTCCCCGATGGTCCCGAAGGCCTCGTGCATCTGCCTTGTGGTGTCCGAAAGGAGGGTGAAGGGGAGGGCGTGCTTCTGGGCAAACCCCTGGTGGGACTTCTCGCTGTCCTTGCTCACCCCGACGACGTTATATCCGGCAACTTTCAGCGCCTCGTAGTTGTCCCGGATGGAACAAGCCTCTGCCGTGCAGCCCGAGGTGTTGTCCTTCGGGTAGAAATAGATGATGGTCTTCCTTCCGATGAAATCTTCGGACTTCACCGTGTTGCCGCTCTTGTCCTTGACCTCGAAAGAGGGCATCTTGTCTCCGATCTTCAGCATATCAAATGGTTTCCAGGTATTCTATTTTCTTTCCGTTCTTCTTGGCATATTCAATCTCGCCGCGAGTACTCTCGCCGATGTACCCGCCGACATTGATTACATAGATGGAATCCGCCATGTCAATCTTGCGCTTGTGCATGTCGTCGAGCATCTGCTTGGTGCCCTCGGTCCAGACCTCGTTGTCCCCGGAGTGTCCGAAAAGGCCTACGCTGATGACGATGTTCCCTTCCATGGTGAGACGCTTTTGGGCTTCCAGGAATTGCTCCTTGAAGCGGGTGCTGCCGCATAGGGTTATGATTGGGTACTTGCCTGCCATCTTTATCCTGATCTATGAAGGTTGAGTGGATGCATCTTGCTGGGCCGCGGAATAGGGCGATACGGCCAGGGAACCTAGAAGCAGCAGGTAGATGTCATAAGTCGAATCTCGGATTTGGGCTACGTTTTCTACGTTTGAGAGGTTGTCCTTATGGAAATACCCGTTCCTTTCCTCCTTTATCCATTGTGCGAGCTGTTTGTTGAGCAATCGAATGGTTCTATTGCTCAGCCTGCTGTCGAACACGGAACGCTTTTCGAATGAGCCGATATAATGCTGCATGTTGCCGAGGGTCGCCTTGGCGAAGTCCTCGGAAGCAATTTGTACGCTGGTCCCGTTCAAGATATCGATGGAGTCTTCCCCCGCCATGTCCCTGAGGCAGAAGGATAGAAGCTGTTCGATGGATTTCAGATAACCCGACACGATGTAGGTCTTGTCCAGGTTGTCCTTCCGCATCTGTTTGTGAAACAGCCATTCCGATGTGAAATAGGATCTTGCGAAATCATCATCGGAGAGAAGGACCTGATACCTTTTCTGAAAATTGGAAAAGATAATCTGGAAGTGGTGATAGGGAACATCCAGGTTGTACTGTTTGGTTAACAGTTCTTTTTCGCACAGCGGCACGAACTGCTCCTTGTTGAAGTCCGAGCAGACCTCGGCCAGGTCGAACCATTGGTAACGGGAGGCGGCGCCCTCTATTTGCTTGAATGCCGCTCTCATCTCGGTCCATATATCTTCCCCATATTCGTCCGTCACGAAATCTTCAATCAGATGGAATAGTGGAGGGCCGGGGCAATAGTCATTCGCTCTCTGAACCAGGTTTTCCCCCCGGGAGTCCTTTTCGACTAGGACAACGAATGTGTTGGCGGAGCTTGCCTTGGAGACCCCATTGAACCAGTCCACCTTGGGGAAGCAGGCGAACTGTTCGAAGGGAATGAAATGGATGTACTCTTTTGTTCGATTAAGAAAGACGCATCTCACCCTTCTGTCATGCTGGGTCTTTGCGTCTATGCCCTTATCACGGTACAGTGCAACAAAAAGGGCCGAGATGGCCTTGTTGAAAAGGGCGTCAGTATGGCGAACGAACTTTTGCGCTTTTTTGAGCAGCAGGATATTGTTGTAGTTGACGATGCCTGTGGGGGCGTCCTCCACCAGGTCGATGATGCTGTCGTTATATGAGCGCGAAATCCTTTCGCAAAAGTCTTCGACAAAAAGACGAATATGCTCGTTGGTTATCTGATGGTCGTCCATAAGTTTGTCACATTGTTAAATAAATGAGGATACCCTATATCCTGTCAACCTAAAAGTTTCTGGAAACGAACTCATGTACTTTCCTGTTAAAATCCAATTTTATTTGGATTTTAGCTGGAATTGAATTGAATCTGCCATGTTGTGAGCCGATAGATGTACATCGCCAACACCCTCACTTTGTCACTATTCTTCGACTGGTTTCCAACCAACCTGCTTCATGTACTCCCGTGACCAAATTGCCTTATTTGGCTTTCGCCATTTCCTTTAGCAGTGTCTTCTCCACAAGTTTCTTCGATACGCCCCGGACCGCACCATAGCCATTGTAAAGGTTTGCAACATCATTGACTTCCTTACCAGTCCAGACGGCAGTTCCATCAACTCTTTTGATGGTTGCAGTCAAAAAGTAAGTGTCGGATGCGAAGGATTTGGCCGTACGTTTTGAATAGCCGGTGACGGAGAGGACGAAATCGGCATTATCCTTCACAGCAACAATCTTCCAGGGAGTCAGTTCCTCAATGTATTCCCGTAGGAACTGGTCCTTTTCATCAAAGGTGCCGGTCTGGTCCTCAAACTCGATGAAGACATTGTTCCCGTCGGCCGTCAATTCTGCAAGAGTGGCGGTGGAAGAGACGCCATGGTTGGCCGATTCCTCCAGATAAGCGTATTCGGTCCCATTTTCAAAAACAATTTTTACAATCTTATCGGCCGCCATCTTGAAAGTCGGTCCCTCCAGATTGTCAAAACGCTTATACGAAATGCCGACATCATTTATTTCCAGCACCTTGGCCTCAATGGTCTTACTGTCCCTGGTGTGAATGACATCCTGGGCTGTAGCTGTGTAAAGACTCGCACAGAGCAGAATCAGCAGTGTGTTCAGGGCATATAAACGGATAGTCTTCATATCGGAACGTGTTTATAATCATTGAATAGCAGCAGCCGGAATTACAACGCGGATGGAGATGGATTCATAGTCGTCTTTGCTGCTGCGTCTGCGGTAAATTTCGCCCTCATAGTAGTCGAATTCGCGGATAACGTGATACTTACCTTTTGCCGGTCCGGTAGGGTTCACCTGAATGGTGTTGGTCTCATAGTAAGAGTCAAAATAATCTCCACACCAGTTCTTTTCGTCTTGGAGGAAGTCCAAAAGGTCCTTTCCGCTACCTGCGGCCATATACTCCCATTCTGCTTCAGTGGGGAAACGAACGGGGAGCGCGGTCATATCAGCAAGTTTTTTGACAATGCCTTCCGCAATACTCCATCTGAAAGCTATAGAATTTTCATCGGCCTTATAGTAGAAGGGGACTTTCTTTCCCGTTATGGCCGATACAACTGCATTGGAAAGAGATCTTTTGCTCACGTAGAAACTATTCACCCGGACCTGATGGACAGGCTCTGATTTCATCTCCAGACTGTGTCGGCCGTCATAGCCCATCATGAAATCACCGCCATGAATCAAGACCATCTCAAACTGCTCTTCGCCTACGTTCAGGGTGATGGTTTCTGGAACGTTCAAGTTCTCCTCGAAAAGGTCTTCCTCCTCCGTTTGTGGCTGGTGAGTATTCACGGCGTCCGCCTGTACTGACGCCACCTTCTCCATATCAATACGGCTCTCAATTCCCGAAATACGGATAACAAGGTGAGAAGTAGGGTCTAACTCAACCAGTTCCCCCGAGAGCACAGTCCCGTTCTTCAGCACAACGCGGGTCATTTTCTCCTGGGCGTTGGCCAAAGAAACAGACAACAATGCCAACACTAAGATGCAGATGAGTTTCTTCATAAGATTATGCATTTGCTTCACACAAAGGTAACCAGAATGGCCGATAAATCCAAAAACGTAGTTGCCCACGAGGAGGCCCTGAGGTAAACTTCCGAGGAAAAGAAAAAGGTGATTCTGCAGGGGTATGAAGCCGGCAACAGTCTCACGGTACACGACCATTTTGTGGAGCCCTACGGACTCACAACCGATTTATTTATTCACCGGAGTTCCTGGAATATGTAAAGGAATACGCGAATCACAATATAGAAAACCTGTAAATTCTGCACATCACATTCTCAAACAAAAGCCTTAAGCAAATCGTCCTGCATTACATATTCAGTGCCCGGTGAGCGGTTAGTCCGATGGGTATTTTACGAAAGGAATAATACTTTTTTACGAAAGTATCGGTAACCTTTTCGTAAAATTCGGGAAGGCTATCCTGGTCCAGAATCCAGTACTCATCAGGGCCTGTACTCCGGCCAGAGAGAGAGGGCATCGGCCGGAGGGAGGTCGGCCATCGGCTGGCGGCATCCCCGAACTTAATCGAGAGCATCATAAACGGAGAGTATCTCTTCCTGGCGGATACCGAGGTACCGTTTGGTGATGGAGACGGACGAGTGCCCGAAGACATCGCAAAGAAGGAGAAGCGCCTGTTCGCCCTGGCCTTTATCACATTCCTGGAGCCAGATACGCCGGCCGAAGGTCTTACGGAGAGTATGGGAGGAGAACACCTTTGCGGACTTTACGCGATAGCGAACCTTCACGGATTTAAGCATCTTGTCAACGGCCTGTCGGGAGAGAGGCGTTTCCTTTCCGCTGGCGACGAACACGTAAGCGTCAATGGGTGGGCTGCCCATTTTCTTCCGGCAGTTCGCGGCGAAACGCTGTAGGTTGGTGTTGATTCGGAGAGTGCGCTGCTTGCCGGTCTTCTTCTCTTTCAGGGTGAACTCGTTCGACAGGAGGTCGGCCCATCTGAGGCGGAGAAGGTCGGAGATGCGGAGTCCTAGGTAACAACCTGAGGCAACAAGGAGGGCGTCACGGTATTCCCCGTCCTCGTACATGCGGTCAATGAGTTGCATGGCCTCATTCCAGTCCATCGCGTCAGCCGCTTTGTGTCCACAGTGTATAGTTGTTGTCATTATGTTTGATTTAAATGGTTTTGTCAAATACGCCCGTGTGGGTTATTGCGATATCTATTATAAATCAATCAATTACGGGTTGTCATAATAGCAATTATGTAAACTCTTATAACTGCACCATATATATAAAGGTGATCTAAGCGTTGAAAAGAAAAAGAAAAGAGGAGAAAACGAGGGGACGTCAAACGTTATTAAACAATCACTTTCGCGAGGATCTCCTCATTTCCTCAATTTCTAGGGGTTGTTTCTTTTTTCATAAAACACCCAGTCAAGCACCTTCCTGTTTGCATCGTCAACTTTTTTTCGCCATTCAGTCCGTAAATAAGTTGTCGTGACGTCAATTGTGCTATGACCGAGAGCAGCTGCTATCACTTCCCGAGGGATGTTCAGTTCTTCTTGCGCAATCGTAGCCCAAGATGTGCGTGCTGATCCGGAACAAATATCGGGTACCAGAGCCTTTCCGGAACTCTTTTTACCAGGCACTCGAATCAACCCCACCTTTCGTAATGTTTTTGCTAACCGGTTAAAATATGTTTTATAGTTAGGAACCCTTTCAATCAAATTGAGGAGGTAGTTGTCCCCCCTGTATTTGTCGATGATATCAAGTGCTTCCTTCTCCAGATAAACTGAATACAGTTTTCCCGTTTTCTTTCTAACATAATCCAGCCTGCACTTCCTGACAGAAGGTTCCTTTGCTTGAGCCAGGTCAACACTGTTGATACCGATTAAGCAAAACATCAATTTAAATATGTCTACGGCTTCCTGCTGCCAGCCATGGTAGCAGGGATAATTGAACAGTGCGCGGAGCTCGGCCGCAGAAAAGGACTTGTCAACGGTATCCATCGTTTTGATTGAGTATTTCCTGAACGGGTACTTCTCGGTAACCCCGTCGTCAATCGCAGAGTTGAATACAGCTCGGATGTCACGGAGATGACGGCTTGCAGTATTTTGCCTTTGGGATGTAAGACAGTATGCCTCGAACGATTTAACCCACTCCTTTGTTATATCTTCAAAGGTGATAGCATCGAAATCAATACCCTCCAAATCGCAGAACTCACGAACCTTTCGGAGAGTGGAGGAATAAAGCCCTTTAGTTCCTTCATTATTTTTCTTCTCAATAAACGATTTGAAATAGTTAGTGAAAGAAGAGGCTTCCCTCTCACGGCGCCGTCTGTCCTCGATACGTTCCGGGTCGAGGTGCTCCATCAAGATAGACAAACACTCCTTGGAGTTTTTTTTAACGAAGGCTCCATTGAAAGACAATTCCAAAGTCGCCCTTTCGATGTCTCCCTTCTTTATTGAGAGCATTTTATTTAAGAGTTTTTCATTCTTATGATTAACCACCTTACCATTCTCCCACTGGTCTAAAGCTAATTTCACACCAAGGGACGTCATGGCGGACTTCCCATGTTTCTGACAAACAAGGTAAAGAGTATAGGTCCCTTCTTTGTTCGGCTTCCGCGTGTCCAAGTAGAATCTAGTTGTAATCATTTTCCGTTTTTTTATGTGGTTAAACTCACGTGTCACTCACTTGCAGCTCATTTCATACTCGCTTGTTTAGTTGCAAAGTTAATAAATTTAGTTTATAATCAACTAAATTTCAGGGTGATAATTTGTGGGCATGACATCGGAATAGGCTCCGGATAGACAAAATTAAGACCCCTAATCTATTGTAAATCACGAGATTAGGGGCTTCGTGATTCCGTCGGGATTCGAACCCGAGACCCACAGCTTAGAAGGCTGTTGC
>ERZ842401.6490-NODE-6490-length-12481-cov-26.951231_pt1 | contig 12481 bp, 6 predicted proteins | sample MGYA00521270_ERZ842401 | MGnify/ENA primary metagenome ERZ842401 (study PRJEB31892, sample SAMEA3878208) | bioreactor metagenome | biome: Moose rumen | place: Sweden | collected 2011-10 | study: EMG produced TPA metagenomics assembly of the PRJEB12797 data set... | reverse complement strand
GCAAAATTAACGATTCTCTCCCGAATTTATTGCATTTGTTAGCAAGATTTATTCTTTCTTAACCCTTGAACCTTCCATTCTCTATCCCTGCATATCATTATTTCCCCTCAATCCTAAAGAAAGTCTTCTCTTCGTCCAACTCCACATCATTGTCCTCAAGCTTCAAAATTAGGAGCACATGTCACCTTCATCGTGTTGTCACCTTTGATAAGATTCTCAGCATACAAAGCCCTAATGCCGTCGCTCACCACTTCTATGAGTTTCTCCAGCGGTTTCCCGTCTATGTTGATTGTTATCAGTGAACCTGTTGCTTCTATACTCATATCTCAAAAAAATCCAAATCTTTTCATTTTCTTCTTCAGCCCCTCGATATAGGTCTTGACTTCTTGATCATTGTTCGCCGTTTCAATTACATTAACATCAGTATGGTCCTGAAACAAATCATATTTCTTATCAGACAACACAACCATCTGTTGAGTAATAGATGCTCTTGAGGTTTTATCCAATGTAAAAATAGTCAACTTGCGGGGTTTTGCCCGCTCGCTTGTCTGTTCATCAAAGAAAGGTTTGAAATAGCAGTGGTCAGTCTCACCCAATGAATGTCCATAAATAATGACTTCATCAGCCGTCAACATCTTGGCTGACAAATGCCTTGACTTATAGAGAGGATTCTCAGACTTAATCATGTACTCATATCCTGGAGCCATATTGTCAAACCGTTGGAATCCAAGGATAATACCGTCATTAATATTACCATGCATATATTCCAGCGTCCCTCGTGGATGGCTAACAAGTTTGGTAATATCAGTATAGTTGAAAGAAACGACATCATTCCTCTTTTTTTCCAACACAGTCTTGAGCAAGGAAAGTGAAGGTGAATCAGTATTAAATCCTGTGTAATCCAAAGAACTCATATACGTCTGAAGATCAAGACAGAGGATATTATAGTAGGTTTGTATAGTACCGTCAGAAGCATTGCTGGTATGTAGAGAGCCGCCTTGATCGTTGTAATACACAACCCGCTGTTTCGATGCATACCTCATCAGCTCCATTTCAACATCAATCCAATTCTTCAAACCCCTTTGACGGGTCAAATAGTTGTGAATATTCCTGTCATGTTCATCAAATTTTGCATTAGGATAGTGTTTGAAATTCACCCTCTTCTTAAACAGTTCGGACTCCAGAAAACTATTGTATGAAGTAGGGAGATTCAATGACAGGTCAAAACCGTTTCCAAGGATTAACAGCACCTTATATGGTTTAAACAAGCTCATACTCTTCTCTCCCTTATCTTCCTAAGAATTGAACTGAACTGCGTTGCGCACAAACCGTTCAAGTTCTCTGCATTCGTCCAATCGAGATAGCTCTTGACGGTGGGCAGCAACTTGATAATAGCCTCAATCTGTGCCAGCTTTTCCTCTTCAGGCTTCGCCAATTCAGGCGGCAGCTCCTTGAACTGAGCAACTTCTTTTTCTTGCTTTTCCTTCTCTTTTACCCAGTATTTCGCCAAATTTACATAGAACCGTGTTTGTCGTATATCATCGTCTGCAACAACAGGTAAAATTCTATTGAAATAAGCGGCATCCTCCATAATGCCAGACAACTCATACATACAGTTCAAAGACCTAAGATAGGTTCTACTGAACACAACTATAACCGTCTTGCCATTTCTGATGGTATCCATGAACTCCTTGATGTTGTCCATATAGTTACAGTCTTTCTTATCCCTTTTGTACGGTATCTTGTTATACTCCAATACCGAGCATAAATGCTCAACAGTCCTTATCGAGTCACTTTTCCAACTATAAGACAAATATATACTCTCATCCTCTGTCATCTCTTGCTCCAAAGGGCTGTTCTCATCTACCATCTTCATTGCATCATTAATGTCCCCTATTCCCGAGTCCGCTGCATAGAACTTATCTTCAAATGCTATGATATATCTGTTCAGATACTGGAATTGCTTGCCTTTCTGTATTAGCTGCCCTAATTCATTCTTAACTTCAAACAGGGCGTCCTTATCCTTGACAGCTATTCTCTCCAATGAATTCAAGATACTATTTAGCATAAAATGCCCATCCATCTTATGCTTGTCATTAAACTCAATAAAGAAACACAGCCCAGGTACGGCATCCGTGTCATCAAAGTTAAAATGGTAGTCATCTCCGTCTCTGATAATCTCAGAATGAGCCAGCAGGAAGTCCATTGCCTCCATACTACCCATACTCAACAAAATTTGTATGGCTCTCTTTAAACTATATCCTTCAAACGATTTAAATTCAGATTCCAGCTGTTCTTTTACCCAGTCACCCTGGCCCGCTTCTCTTGCTAAAGTAGAATAGCAGAACAAACGGTCAGAAACTGACATATTACCAGAACCCGCCTTTATCTCTTCTATCTTAATGTCATTCTTTATCAACAGTTCTAGAATGTTTCCATCCATATAGTGACCGGAAGTTGCAAACTGCAACGCCAGTTCATATCCATCCTCTATTGCATTATCAATGATGTACTTGGAAAAATGGTAGGATAAACGATAGCCTTCGCGGTTTATATTAGCCTGTAGTTTTTCAATGACCAGAGGTGCAAGAGTGTCAACGTCAATTCTTTCTGTGATATAGTCAAACACAGAATACTCCCTGCTTAAATACCCATCTGTATCTTTCCTTGATATATTAATGCTCCCGCAATCCAGCAAATTGAGCAATTTTTCGTTTGGCAGTTCGAACTTACCTTTCAGCATCAACTGTAATGCTGTTTCATAGAAATAATAAGTACGCTGACTGTCACATACTTTTATGACTATTGTCTTTGCTGTATCAAGACAACGTTTTTGAGTTTCGTCAGTAATTACCAGGTCTGTATCAGGATGCTCCATCATTTCAGAAATTTCTTTCATAAAGAAAGCATCATATACATCCTTATCCTTTATTCCTTTTATGATACCACTGATATTATACTGGTCTTCTCCAAGCGGATAGTAAAGGAAGAAACGGAATGCATATAAATTATACCCTTCCTCCAAGGCCCTTAGCCTCTTACCATACTCACGTCGTGATGTATGCTCGTCAAGGCCCGACGCCATTTCCAGAACCACCTGTTTGAATGTGGCATAATCAGCAAAATCCTCGAACGATTTCTTCCTGCGAGCAATACCCTTTGTCAAAGCAGGTGAAGGTGGATATTTCTCCCTAAACAGACGAGTGGCACACTCTGCCACTTCCAGATAAGGTATCTCCCGATACCAACTGGCTTTCGACAGGTCATAGCCGTCAGTGGGGGAAAAACGCTGAAAATCCTCTTTCACATCATCTTCAGTCATCCATAGAGCCGCCATTGAGAATACCTGGCGAATGGAATCCCATTTAGGCTCTTCACCCTCATGTGGCTTGAATATTTCAGCGGTTTTACTATAGAAATTCTTTCTGCCCCGCTCTCTTAGACCAGCTTCTAAGTAGCAGGTTCTCATTTTTCTCATCAGTTCCTGCGAACTCTTATCCCTATCGAAATGGTAGTGGTAATCCTTGTATCTCGCAGCATAATACCTCTCGAAAACATCCACCAGTTCTGTATCTCCACCCTTTATATATTTAGCCACACCATCCAACACGTTGCTTATCATCTCTCCGTATTCCTCTTGCTCATCGTGGTAAGCAGAGTGAGAACCAAAGAACTTGTGCTGCAATACTTTCATCACACCATCCCTCGACTTCACATTCTTGAGAGTGGTAAATATACAGGTCCTTGAAATGATATGGGTTGTTATCCCCTCTTGTTGATTATGGACATATCCCTCTTTGTCAAGAATATAATCTACATACTCATCCACTTTACCAGCCAAATCAATAAGCCTTATCATTGATTTAATGGCCTCATAGTGGTTCGAGTCCTTAAGGATGGCATAAATCCTTTCTAAATAATCTTTTTGAGTGAAAAACTTATTGTCAAAATACAAAAAAGACAGGTCGTGAACACTTTTTTGTAGCAATGCCTCCTTAGTCTTTTTCTCCAGTGATTCAAACAACTTTTTGACAAGCCCACTGTTTTTCTTCTCCCACAAGTTCCAATCCAGAAAATAACACAAGCACATCAGGTCAGCATAGTATGCTGTGCCTGTCTCTGACGTAGCGACCTCTTCTGCCAAGAAGGAAACAGTATCTTCAGACTGCCCAAATTTCAGCAGGTTTTTATAGTCTTGCGACAAAATATTTGCCATTCTGATGCCCAGAGACTTGTATTCCAGCAGTAACCCCTTGAAAACATTGTTTCGGGTATTCTCATCCAACGTTCCCGGGTCAATGTATATCACAAGGTCAAGGCTTGCCTTTTTCAGCCAGTCCAGTATGGCAAATATATCCTCCTGTTTGTCTTTACCATACATTGTCACCCATAGCATAATAATATTATACCATTCGGGCTTAATTCTTCCATTGGGATGCGTTGCCAACTGTATGGCTTTACCGAGGCCTTCTCTGCTTAGATAGTGTGCCACCAACCACTCACGGAATGCATTATGCTTAAAGGAATACCGCTCGTCATCTTCCAGCTTCAACAAATCATATCTCAAGCATTCTTCCAGATTATTTGTATCATTCAGGCAAATCTTTATTTCTTCCTTGCTAAGAGACTGTGCATTCATCAGCGACATTCCGAGTGCCACTCGCTCCAAAAGCATAACGGATTCTTCGAAGCTATGGTTGACTGCCACAGGCACATTCTTGTCCGTTTTTTCCTTCTTGTAACTCCTCTCAATGAAAAGCCTATAAAAATCCGCCTTTGTCTTGGGTAATTTTTGGTTATCCTCTTTATAAGCATCAATCAGCACATTCAGGAAGAAAGGATTCTTTACAAACTCTTGCAATTGGTTTTCAATGACCATTCCTGCCAGTTTTCTTCCTTTTGCCTTGCCAAGTACTTTGTCTATATGTTCTTGCGCATCTCCGCCACCCAGCTCTTCCAGATAAAGGTCTTTAAACTGTTCCAATTGCCGCTCCCTGCGGTAATTGCTCCGACAAGACAGAACTATCTTCATCTCTGGGTGATCGTAAGCATAACCTCCTATTTCCTCTAATAAGTCTTCGTATTTCTGCCCGTTCACCTCGTCCAGTGCATCAATCACCACAACAACCTCTTTATCCCCAATAAACTGACTTATGGGGAGACTTTCCCGTTTTAGAGTGGTATTTCTACGTACTTCATAACTGACCGCCACATACAATTCACTCTTTTGCAATTCCCAACACAACTGCTGTAGTTCAGTTGTCTTTCCGGTTTGCGCACTACTGTAGAGGATAAACTTATTTGTTGGAGGACACTCCAGCCCCGCCACATAATCTGCCAGTATATGCCTTTCTTTTGTACCAAGCGCATAAAAGAGAAAGTCACTGTCAGAATGGTCTGCAGCACAATATCTACGGATATATCCAGAAACAGCGTCATGACTGATTCTCCCTCTCCCACCTAATGTAGGCATTTCAGAAGATGCATCTTCTCCAAGAAACTCAATTAGTGGCTTTAGATGTTCTTCTTGTTCGGATATATCATACTGCTGGATATATTTTACCCAATCAAAATCCTTCTGCAGTTCATCAGCCCATGCTTTTAGGAAACTCTTGATGATATATTTGTACTGCTTCCAGTCATCTCCTTTATAACATTCTTGCAACTGACTAAGAGAGGAAAATTCCCTACGGGCAATACGCTCCCTGACGGTACTATTTGAATACCATCTTTTCAACGCCATCTCAAAACAGATTTCAACATGATCTTGCAGCGTTTTATTTCCATCCACAGACGGAATATCGCTCAAGCAAGATATGAGTCCAGAGATATACGAGGCGATAAAAGCATAAGCCAAATCCTCGAACACTTTCTGCTCGCGGTCACAATACTTGTATTCAAAAGACTTCCAACTAGGAAATTGATGATTATTCATACACTACAAACAAATACCAGTGGTATCACCAACACAGTAAATAATTCACACAGCGTTTCTTGAAATACATTACTGAATCAAAGAGGTCAAATCGTTCTGGTCAGATGCCCATACTAATGTCATAAAACTGATTGTTGCATCACATTCAGTCTCTCCCAGACATGATATTTCCTCGCATTGAAGGTAATCTTCGTTGCCCTTACATCGTAAATCCCCCACGACCACATAAGGCACGGGATAAATATGCCCTTCTTCGTAAAGAGACTTCACTTCAGCATCTTCTTCTGCGAATTCCATACTACCACATAACCCTTTGCTGTTGTCATAAAATAGTTCCTTCAGCTCTGCATCTCTCTGCAATAACCTTCTGTGATGATAGAAGATTCCATTTGAATGTATGTATGAGCCATATATAGGAGAAGGAGTGTCCTTGCCTTGTTTTTTGAGATTCGCTGCTTGTTGTGATAACCATTTCCTGATACCCTCTCTGTCAACAGGCAAATCCGCAACTGATTTGAACCAATCTAACAGGTCTGGGACAGCACCCATGACACTTATCTTGGCCTTTCTATCTTCCAAATTCCAAGACAGGCAGAAAGACAAACAATCTTCTACACCTCTGCCTTTCAGACCAGTCAACAACATCTTTATCCCGTCAATAGTCGTTTTCAAAGCCTTGTAAGGTTCAGCTCCACCATGGTAAATCTCCGGAATGTCATGGTAATTATCTCGGTAACTGATATATTTACATGATGGATACTCTATCATACCTCCAGACCGACGAATACATTTTGTTAAATCAACGGACATCAAATCTGTTGTCTCTACGCTGCCTTCCCTCAGATAACATGTGTCAAAGTCTGTGAAATTCCTTTCTATGTCTTGTTTTTGAAGCGAATGATAACTAAACAAGATTCTCACCCCATCTCCGGGCTTAACGACAAAAGGAACATATTTCGCTATTGGACTTACCTTTTCCTGATTCTTCGTGACAAAAGGAGTTGACACTCCAAAATACCTGTACACATCTTCATTCCCCCTCAGATAGTGCGTAATGAGGCTTTTCCATTTAGAGATGGGAACACGTCCGTCGATTCTAAACAACTTGGTATATTGTGCATGATGCCCTGCCTGATTGATAGGTTTGTTTAGCCTTTCGCATATCTGGTCTAAGTCATAACACCGCACGGCTCCATCAAAGTGGTCAAATAAACCTGTATTCGGGTCATAAAATGAATGTAGATACCGGCATCCGAAAGTGCCTTCTAATGTTGGGGCATCTGCGTCGGTTACCTCCTCCATCTCAAACTGTCGCATACCATCTTTATCTTGCCACACAAATTCTGTTTTCTTTATTTGGTTGAAGACATATTCTGCTTCATTGGTGGTGTATGCAGTCACGCCATCCTCAATCTTTGAGATGTCATCAGAATAGGATGGCCCGAACCAGTAATCAAACTCCTGAGTTTCTATGTAAGAGGGGGTATAGCCAACAAAGTCAAAATCAATCCGGATTCTCACTGGACTTTCATCAGTATTGGCCTCAAAAAGTTCTTGCAGGAATCCCTTGTTATAACAATTATATCTGGAGAAAGAGCGACGCAGATAAGGATGCACCATTACAGACAAGTTATTTCTTTTGGAAGAAAACACACCGTCTCCTTTGTAGTCAAAGTACTTTAGTAGATCACTGACATAAATCAAACCGTCTCCATCCGTTATATCCTTTAGGAAAGGAAATGCCTTATGTACGATGTTCTCATAGCCATACATAACGACACCATTTGACATCAACTTCCCTCCCTCTTCTAAAAGTCCCAACTTTTGTATTTCAAGATTGAAAGCTTGTGAATACTTCATCACGCGCTCAACCATCTTCTCATTAAGGAAGCCTGTTCGAGCAGCCATTACGCTCTTGGTTTCCATCTCCGTTTCGGGTATTGACGTACTTCCCAACAAATACGCCATTTCATGAGAAAGGAAAAGAGATGATATATTGGTCACTCCTAACGGTCTATGTATATCATGTGAAATATTAGATGGCACAAACTGCCTGAAGCCTTGCCATAAAGCGTCTTCCAATGCTTCTATGGTAAAACTCACTCCAGACTTTGAAACACTATCCGTAAGATATACTCCTGTCAAGTTCTTCATAACGCACGACTATGATATAGTACTTCTGAACCACGTTCCATTACATACGAGGGCAATCCCTAACAACACATATTCACTACTCAATTGAATCCTGTCTCTTAAACCAATCCAATATACACTTCCAATCTTGAATGGAAGTCCTCTGTAATCTGATAGAAGAATCTACTGGACATTGAGAAGTCATGAACGATTTGCTTCACCAACTTGTTGGCCTTATGCGTGGCATTGAAGTTTGTAAACCCTGCCAGGATACCTTTCTGACATGCAATGCCCTTATTATAGCAGCTTTGTCTTCCGTGATGAGGTATCTGCAATAATCCTATTCTTGAAACTATATTCTTAAGGATAAAGTCCAAGCAATTGGCGAAATGCCCTTCCATCACACAATCTCCGGTATAAAGACAACTGTAACGACTACCATAAACCAAGTCGTCTTTCCACAAATAGTGCCACCAATAAGGAGTCCCAAAATAATTCACCCACTTACCATCACACTTAACATCCTTTGACGCATACGATAACACGTTCAGAGAATTCACATTGATAGCCGTAACGCCACCTATCCCTTTAGGAAGGTTCTTATATATGTCTATCAGCTTGTCCAGATGCTGCTTCACATACGTAATGTCAGTCAGTTTTGTTTCATCTATCTGCGCAGCTAATAAGTTGCTTTTGAATAACTGGTAACGGTTGTCAAGAATCGTATTGAAAGGCAAATAATTCCATAAACTCTTATATTTCAACGGTTGCATACTGCTAATCTGAGAATATGCTTCTTTTCCAGCCAGCCCATCCTCCAAATCCAAAGGGTCATTTGCTATCTGCTCATTATTTTCACCGATACCCAGAATTTTGGCCTCAGAATTGAATAGGCTATACAGCGCTTCATCCACGCTGTCAGTAAACAAGTTCACCCCTCTGCTGTTAAAGTACTGTAGCATCAGTTTCACTACCAACGGATAATGCAGAGGCAGTATCACCACACTCTTCCTTGTAAGACACCCTGCTCTTACAAGATGTTCGATGCCGTTGATATGATCCTCATCCAAATGAGAGAAAAACATCAAATCTATCTCCATAGGACTCCCTGCCGGGTTCAGTGTATTTTCAATCTCTAAGTCCAGATGCTTAGTGCTATTCTTCTCGCCGCAGTCATATACGACATTAAGAACGGGAACATCCTTCTCGTCGAAGAACTGCTCCGTAAAGAACGCCCCCTGACCTACAGGATGCAGAACTCTCTTTAATACTACATCTCCCATAATATTCAGCATTATCTTTCAAAATTAGCCTTGAACTCTTAACATTGAACTATGAACTATAACCTCCTCACTATGTATCAGGTTGATCAAGTGTCCTAAACACCTGGTCTTACCGATATTTCCTCTACCAAATAATGCGATAACTCTCATATGCCTAATTCTATAGTCTGTCGACAGTGTCTATTATCTCAACATCCCTTCAATCCTATCAAACCAACCCTTCACTTCTCCATTAGGATCTCTCTCCATAAGTCGGTTATAGTTCATCGCTTCCCTAAAAACAACGCTCAGGTATCTCTTGGATGAATTATCTTTCATACGCCCATCAAAATGCATTTTGGCAGAATATGCCGCTCCGAATCGCGCTGGGACACCATCCGAATCCGTCTCCACATTTACTTCGTAGATGTCATTAATGGCATCTTGATGCAAATAGTTCTCTATTTCACGTTTTTGTGTTAAACCTGCCCAAGAGCCATCACCTCTCGCGTTGATTAAATTCACAGTTTCCTGATATTTTGCCACGTCGTTGTCATAAATATGAAACTCTATGCAATTCAACTTTCTCAGATACTGATAGTCTGCCCAATACTTTAATATACTACCGCCTAATGGTATCATCATCACATGTGGGTCATCCTCAAGATTCACCATATTTGGATAATGCTCATGCAAACAACGATTAAATGACTGCAAGGCAACAATATCTGTCGGACCTTCAACACATACAACCACCTTAACATGCGGTTTGACATCCGGTAATATACCCAGTGCGTCAAACACTTTTTCTATCACATCATTGTCCTGCGCACAGGCAAGCACCAATGGCTTTCCATCGTTGTCTCTAGTTACAAAGCGTATACTTTCCAAAGGCAGTTCCTTTGACAGATTCGGACTATGTGTAGTCAAAATCACTTGACTGTTCCCCGAATTGGCTAATTCATAGAAAGAATCAATGAGAATCTTTTGATTATTCGGATGCTGCCCTGTTTCTGGTTCCTCTATAGCGTATATCACATCGCTACGGCTATCTTCTTTTGCTCTTCTATCTGCCGCAGCTTTGAAGAAACTGACCAAAATCATTCTTCTCACGCCACTTCCACGTTTGTTCAATGGGATGCCTTCGTCTGTGGCCATATTGATAGAGAATAAGCCATTCCACTTGGCTGCCGTCGGGGGTGTGAACTTAGGTGTCAAGTCGTGTGCTAATTCGGGACTAATTTTTTTCAGTGCTTCGTGTGTTTCTCTGGCTATCTTCTCCGCTTCGTCTTTCACCTTTTGTTGAATGGCAGCTATTTGTTCTTCTGCCTGTTTCAACGCCTCCTTAATAGCATTCTTCATTGGATCCTGCACCTCGTCATCACTATCCTTACTACTCCTGTCACTCTGGAATAGTGCGTATGTAGGGAGATACTTCTGCAGTTGACTCCAAATATCTTTAGTGCCCGCCAAAGCCACGGACAATTCCTGTTCCTCAAGTAAGTCCTGAGCATTGAAGTGAATCCAGATATTCTTTCTCATAACAGGATTGCCATTCAACGGAGAGTCTATGGCATTGTCCCTCACTATCCTCCTGAGTTCAGAATCTTTCATGGTCAGAAGCGATTCCATGTCTGGCAGATTGGGATGGTTGGCGATAATAGTTACCGTTTCTGCAGGTTTTGCCTTACTACAGTCAAACTGTTTTTGGACTCTCAACATATCGTTTGCTATTACCAAATACTCTTCAGCCAGATTAGTCTCAGCATCCGCATCCAGCACCAGTGTTTCAGGCAAATTCGTAAAATCGCAGGTAATCGTTACCTCTTTATTTCCCTCCGAGTGAATATTCACATCCGTAGGATCTATCTTCACAGTCTCGTTGTTAAAGAATATCTCCAAAGCCTCGAGAATGGTTGACTTACCAATGTCGTTCTTGCCAACAATCGTTGTGAGGGCATCAAACTCAATGGTGATATCCTCATAGCAACGAAAATTCTGAATACGTACTTTTTTTAGTTTCATACCAATAAAAATTTTCAATCGCAAACATTTAACCCTTAACCCAAACTCTCTCCTCTCACCCCTTCTATCACATAGTTCACCAGAACTTTGGGGCATCCACGGAGAATACTCCCGATAGTCGGAGGTGTCTGTTATCTTATGCCTGATTAATGCCATACGCCTTTTGCCTGCATGAGAATTACTCTCCTCTGACTGCTGCATGCAGCCCGCTCCTAATCACGCCTCCAAAGAAGCGGATAGAATCCAGCGGGAATATCCGGAAGTGTCTCAGCATATCCCTCAACCGCCCCCAGAAGGATTTGAACTTCCTCCAGAAATAACTTTCACGACCCTTAGTTCTACGGCTCTTAGCTCTTAGCTCTTCATTATGCCCGAAGTTCCCTACCTTCATCACAAAGCGGCAAATCCTGTCCGCTTTCCTCTTCAGGTTTTCGTTAGCGTTATCGTTATCGTTGAATAGCGGCATCGCCTCCACCGGAATCCCCAGCCACTTGACGGCAAATGCGGCAAATGCTTTCCACTCACTCATCAGCCCCATCTTCCGTATCCGTGATTCCAAGACCCGTAAATCCAACTCCCCACGATAGCGGTAGAGCAGCCTGCACCAGTCGCATATCTGGCGCAGACCCACGCCCTCGAAATAGAAGTGGCGCAGCATGTGTGTAAAGCTGAACAGAACGTCAATGTCGGGAGCGGGCAGATACACATCCGTAGCATCGTTGTGCCACACTCGCACCTCGCCCACGTTCATGCAGCGGTCGAACAGGCCGTCCAGCTCGTCATCAATCCGCTTCGACAGCCTGCTTCTGAAATGCCCGTGCAGTTCCAACTCCCAGCCCCCGAAGGTCATGCCGATATGTTTCAGGTACGAGAACTCCCTCTCCACCTCGTCCGCCTGCGGTATCAGGAATGTCTTTGCCCGCTCGTAGTTCTCTGCGTTCAGCAGAAGGTCCACGTCGCCGCAGGCTCTCCAGAGGGGACGCTCGTAGCACTGTGCCACGCCCTGGCCCTTCACCAGCACCGTGTATATCCCGGCCTCGCGCATCTTATCCGTCATCACACCGATGAAGTAGTTCATCGCCTTGTTCCGCTGCTCTATCTGCAACGTCTGCCCGATGAACTGCAA
>ERZ842401.6489-NODE-6489-length-12482-cov-4.778064_pt1 | contig 12482 bp, 10 predicted proteins | sample MGYA00521270_ERZ842401 | MGnify/ENA primary metagenome ERZ842401 (study PRJEB31892, sample SAMEA3878208) | bioreactor metagenome | biome: Moose rumen | place: Sweden | collected 2011-10 | study: EMG produced TPA metagenomics assembly of the PRJEB12797 data set... | reverse complement strand
TAAAGGAGCTCATGATAATTTTAATTACTTAAATTTTTTAGTTTTATTAGTACCTATTGTTGGTTTATTAGTTGTGCTTAAATTCTTTATGAAGTATGGAAAAGGTAATAAATTACATATTAAAAGAAGCAATGCTATTCCAAACGATTTTGATTCTGCTGAAATAGGATATTTATATAAAGGTAAATTAGATGAAATGGATTTAACAACCGTTCTTCTATATCTAGCCAATAAAGGTTATTTACAAATTATTGAATATGATGATGGTTATAAACTAGGAAAAGATAATTCATTTAGTATTATTAAATTAAAAGATTATGATAAAAATAACGCTGCTCAAGAATTGATTTTTCAAGAATTATTTAGAGATAGAGAAGAAACTAAATTAAACGATATAGAATATCATTTTGCTGATACTTTTAATGAAGCTAAAAGTATGTTAGATAATAAAGATAATCGAAATAAATTATTCTTTAATAATTTTGCTTCAGCAAACTTTATATCTACTATATTAATTGTTCTATCTGCTGTATTTGTACACTTTAATGGCTTTTATTTATTTACGAATAGTTTATTACTGACAATTCCTTTGATAGCTGTATTATTGTTAGTGTTTATTTAGTATTTATATCTAACGCTAATGGACTTGCTAAAATAGTAGTAGGTGGTGCGATTTTAGGATTTTTAACTTTCGTAAGTGTTAAGTCACTCTTAATCCAATATCAATTATTAATTATATACATTATTGGTGTTGTTTTGATAACTATTATGTGTTTATTACATAGAAGACTTTCTGAAAGAACACCATTTGGTGCAAAAGTATTAAGTGAAACATACGGATTAAAATATTATTTAGAGTCAATTTCAAAACAAGAATTAGAAAAAAGAATTGAAGAGGATACTAATTACTTTTATAAAATGATTCCTTATGCTTATGTATTAGGTAGCCTAGAAATATGGATGAAAAAAGGAAGAGACGTTGTAACTAGTCCACCAAGTTGGTATATTCCATCAACAGAGTTTAATATGAATAATTTTCAGACATTCATTAAAAATGTTGTTTATACTACAACACTTGTAATGATGAAACAAGTATATTCTGAAAGTGAATTAGTTACTTATGAAGATAGTACTAAGGTAAAAACAAATTTAAATGACTAAATTTGTTTTTTTCTTAAAATAACTAAATTTGTTTTTTTCTTAAAATAACTTGAATAAAATATAATAATGTTATATAATTAATAAAGTTAAAGCAAGTGCGAAAGACGGTATTTAAGAATTATTTTAAAGAGAGTTCTTGGTAGGTGTAAAAGAACAAATAAACTTAAATATAGATCACTTTCAAGTGCGTTTTATGGATAAGATAAAACCGGTAACGCGTTATAGTTAATGAGTATAAATTAAGGTGGTACCACGACTAGTTCGTCCTTATAGGATGGACTAGTTTTTTATATTAAGGAGGAATTAAATATGTTTAAAGAATTAGAAAAAAAAGATACTTATGAAAGAGAACAAGAAATATTAAAGTCTTGGAAAGATATGGATATTTTAAATAAGTCAATTGAAAATAGAGAAGGCAAAGAAGATTATGTTTTTTATGATGGACCAATCTATGCGAATGCTAAACCAGGAATTCATCATGTTTTTGCTAAAACAATAAAAGATTCTTTCTGCAAATACAAAACAATGAAAGGATATAGAGTTTTAAGAAAAATAGGCCTAGATACACATGGACTTCCAATTGAAGTTAATGTTGAAAAAAAATTAGGTTTTAAAACAAAAGCTGATATTGAAGAATTTGGTATTGAAAACTTTTGTAAAGAATGTAATAGTGAAACAGCATCTAATATTGATGAAGTTAAAAAAGTAACAGATATGATGGGACAATTTATTGATTGTGAACATCCATATGTAACTTGTGATAATGAATTTATTGAATCTGAATGGTGGATCATTAAAGAAATGGATAAAAAAGGACTTTTATACCATGGTAATAAAGTATTACCATATTGTCCTAGATGTGGTACAGAATTGTCATCAAATGAAGTAGCGCAGGGTTATGAACAAGATAGTGTCAATACCGTAATTGTTCCATTTAAATTAGAAGGTAAGGATGAGTATTTCTTAGTTTGGACAACAACACCTTGGACTTTAATGGCTAATGTTGCTCTATGCGTTAATCCTAATTTAACATATGTAAAAGTAGAATCAATGGGTTATAAGTTTATATTAGCTGAAAGCTTATTAGAGAAAGTTTTAGGTGAAGATGTTAAAATATTAGAATCTTACAAAGGAACTGATTTGGTTGGTACTAAATATGAACAATTGATGTCTTTTGTTAAAGTAGATGGTAAAGCTTTTGAAGTAGTTGCTGATGAATATGTAACAGATTCTGATGGTACAGGTATAGTTCATATCGCACCTGCTTATGGTGAAGATGACAATAGAGTATCTCGTGAAAACGATATTGCTTTTGTAAATCCTGTTGGAAAAGATGGATGTTACTTAGAAGGTCCTTGGAAAGGTAGATTAGTAACAGATTCGGAACTTGAAATAGATATCATTAAATGGTTAAAAGAAAATGATAAATTATTTAAAAAAATCAAAATAACACATGATTATCCACATTGTTGGAGATGTAAGAGCCCACTAATATATTTTGCAAAACCAGCTTGGTATATTAAAACAACAGCTTATAAAGATGAAATAATTGAAGCTAATAAAAGTATAAATTGGTATCCTGATTATGTTGGTACTAAGAGATTTACAAATTGGCTAGAAAATATGGTTGATTGGGGCGTTTCTAGAAATAGATATTGGGGTTGTCCAATGCCTGTATGGACTTGTGATTGCGGTCATAAAGAAGTAATAGGATCTTTAGATGAATTACAAGAAAAAGTAATGGAAGATATAAATGTAAGAGATATCGAACTTCATAGACCTTATGTTGATGAATTACATATTAAATGTCCTGATTGTGGTAAGACAATGAATAGAGTTTTAGATGTAATGGATGTTTGGTTTGATTCAGGTTCAATGCCTTATGCTCAATTCCATTATCCATTTGAAAATAAAGAATTATTTGAAAGTCAATTCCCAGCTGATTTTATTGCTGAAGGTGTGGATCAAACAAGAGGTTGGTTCTATGTTCTTTTAGTTATTTCAACAATTATATCTGGTAAATCTAGTTTTAAAAATGTTGTTGTAAATGATATGATGTTAGATGCTCATGGTAAGAAGATGAGTAAATCAACAGGTAATATAATTGATCCTATTGATATAATGACTAAATATGGCGCTGATAATATTAGATGGTATATGCTTTATGTATCACCTGTTTGGACACCTTTAAAATTTAGTGAAGATGGTGTAAAAGAAGTATATTCTAAATTCTTTAATCCATTTAGAAATACTTATTCATTCTTCCAAATGTATGCTAATATTGATAATATTGATATTTCTAAATGTAATGTTGATATAAAGGATAGAGAAGAAATAGATAAATGGTTACTTTCTAAATATAATAAATTAGTTAAAAATGTAACAACTAATATGGATAACTATGATTTAAATCAAGTAGTTAAAGATATTACATATTTTGTATCTGAAGATTTATCAAATTGGTATATAAGAAGAAATAGAGATAGATTCTGGAGTAGTGAGTTAGATAATTCTAAGAAGGCTGTTTATATGACTACATATGAAGTTTTAACAGGACTTTGTAAATTAATAGCGCCTATAGCTCCATATGTATCAGAAGATATATATCGCAATTTAACTAATGAAGAATCAGTTCATTTAGCTGATTATCCAGTATGTGATGAAACATTAATAAATGAAAAAATAGAAGCTCGTATGGATTTAGTTAGAGATTTAATTTCATTAGGTAGAAACGTTAGAGAAGAAGTTAAAATAAAAGTTAGACAACCTATTAGTGAATGCTTATTAGATGGTAAAAATGAAGAATTAATTTCTGATTTAATTCCGCTAATTAAAGAAGAATTAAATGTTAAAGAAGTAGTATTTAAACCTGATATGACAGAATACTTAGAGTATGTAGTAAAACCTAACTTTAAAGTATTAGGTAAAGAATTAGGACCTAAGATTAAAGAATTACAGGAAACTCTAAATAAACTTTCTTCTAGTGAAATAGCTAAAATAGCTGAAGAAGGATTAACTATTAAATTAGCAGGAGAAGACTTTGAACTTAATGAAGAAAACACGTTAATTTCTATTAAACAAAAAGAAGGTTATGCTTCAACTTCTAATAATAGAACAATAGTAGTACTTGATACTGAATTAACTGAGGAATTAATCTTAGAAGGACTTGCTCGTGAATTTGTTCGTAAAGTACAATCACTTCGTAAAGAAGCTGACTTTGTAATTACTGATCATATTAAAGTTTATTATAATGGAACAGATCAAATAGATAAGATGTTTGAATTATATAAAGACTATGTAATGGGTGAAGTTCTAGGTGATGAATTAACTAAAGATATTAGTCTAAAAGATACATATAAATGTGATCTAAATGATGAAGAAGCATATATAAAAGTAGAAAGAGTATAGCTCTTTCTTTTTTTATATTTGACATACGAACAAATGTATTATATATTGTGCTTAGGAGTGGTTGAATGAATAATATCGAAAAACATATGATAAATATATTAAATAAAAAGAATAGTAACTATTGGGGTGTATGTGAATTAATAGTTATATTTGAATATCCTAAATGGGATGACTTTTGGGATGTTATAAATCACAGTTTTTCTAATAGTATAAGAAAAAAACATATTATTAATAATAAATTGTACAATGAGAATGGTAATATTAAATCTTTTGAGGAGCAATTGAATGATGAGAATATTAATGATATACCATATATAGTAATAGAAGATGGCTTTATAGTTACAAACAAAAACAGACCTATAACTATAAGCAAAAGGACTGTTAATAAAATAATAAAAAAACATGATTATCAAATAGAACAACTATATGATTTACCAAATAGGATAAAAGATTATGTTTTGGTTACCAAATCACAAAATAGAGAAGATTCTATAATTGTATTTACAAAATATAGAGATAATGATGGAAGACCAGAAATGATTTCAATTGAAAGAGGTAAGATGATTGGAATATATGAAGTTGATAATATAACAAGCGTGTATGGTAGGAATAATATGCCAATGTTTGTTGAAAATTTATATTTAGATGATAAAGTACTAAAGCAAGGCAAAAAAATAAAACAATGGTTAAAATCCATAGGAGTACAATTCTCCAAGGATCAAGGCATTGCTTTATCTGATAGTAATATATCATAAATAGTAGATATAGTCAATAAAACTAAAGGATATATAAGGTTTAATAAGAATGTATAACTCTTTCTTTTTTTTAAAAGATATTGTAAAATATTAATGTATTATAGGAGGTTGTATGAAGAATATAGTTGCCTTAGTAACAGGTAGTAATCGTGGCATTGGAGCTTCTTGTGTAGAAGAATTTGCTAAAGCTGGAATAAATGTTGTAATTAATTATTGTCATCATGAGGGTGAAGCCCGTGAATTAGAAAAACATATTAGAGATACTTATAATGTTAAAGTATTAACTATTAAATGTGATGTATCAAAAGAAGAAGAAGTAGAGAGTATGATTAATACTATTATTGATACTTTTGGTGGAATAGATATTTTAGTTAATAATGCTGGAGTATGCAGAGATAGTTTACTACTTGATAAAAATATTAAAGAATTTAAAAGAATATTAGATGTTAATATTATTGGTACTTATCTATGTAGTAAATATGCTGGAAAAGCTATGTTAGATGCTAAGAGAGGTAAAATTATTAATATTAGTAGTACTAATGCGCTTGATACTTTCTATCCAGAAAGTTGTGATTATGATGCTTCTAAAGCAGGAGTTATTTCGTTAACTCATAATTTTGCTCGTGAATTTGCTCCGTTTATTAATGTTAATTGTGTTTGCCCAGGATGGGTAAAAACTGATATGAATAAAGATTTAAGTTTAGAACAAATTCATAAAGAAAATAAAAAAATACTATTAGGTAGAATGGCTGAACCAGAAGAAATAGCTAAAGTAGTAGTCTTTCTAGCTAGTTCTAAAGCTAATTATATAAATGATTCAATAATCCGCGTAGATGGTGGAAAATTTAACGGATAAGTAGTATAATACGTGCGGAAGGGAAAGATTAGATGTATAGTGCTTTAGGAATAGATGAAAAAATAGTGGAATTAATTAATTCTTGTGAAACTAAGTGTTTAGAAGAATTTAAAAAGATAGATGAAATATGTGATTATAATAGTTTAAAAGTATTAAGTGCTTTTCATAATAATGAAGTAACTGATTCATGTTTTAATTCAACTACTGGTTATGGATATAATGATTTAGGAAGAGAAAAGATTGAACATATATTTAGAGATGTTTTAGGAGCAGAAGATGCGATTGTGAGAAGCCAATTTATTTCAGGATCTCATGCTTTAAATGTTTGTTTCTTTGCACTTCTTCGTCCAGGAGATACTTTACTTAGTATTAGTGGTAAGCCATATGATACATTAGACCAAGTAATAGGTATTAAAGATAATCCAAGTTCTTTAAAAAGTTTTGGAATTAAATATGAACAAATTGATTTAGTAGATAATGACTTTGATTATGAAAAAATAAAAGATTTTATTACAAATAATAAAGTAAAAGTGATAGAAATACAAAGAAGTAAAGGTTATTCTACTAGAAAAAGTATTAGTTTAGATAAAGTTGAAAGAGTAATTAAATTAATTAAAGAAATAGATAGTAATATTATCGTTATGGTAGATAATTGTTACTGTGAATTTGTAGGTACTAAGGAACCTACTTCGGTAGGTGCTGATGTAATAGTTGGCTCATTAATTAAGAACTTAGGTGGAGGAATAGCTCCTAATGGTGCTTATATTGCTGGACGTCATGATTTAATAGAATTATGTGCAGAAAGATTAACTTTACCTGGAGAAGGTCGTGAAGTAGGACCAACACTTGGTATTAATAAGAGTTTACTACAAGGTATTTATATGGCTCCTAGTGTAGTCGCAGCTTCCTTAAAAACAGCTGTTTTAGCTAGTAAGGTAATGGAAGATTTAGGTTATGAAGTTGATCCTAAATATAATGAAGATAGAGTAGATATTGTTCAAAATATTATCTTTAAAAATCCTGATAAATTAATAGAGTTCACTCGTGGTATTCAAGAAGGATCTGCAATTGACTCTAATGCTTTAGTTGAACCTGGAGATATGCCAGGATATGAAGATAAGATAATAATGGCCAGTGGTTCATTTACCCAAGGATCTTCAATTGAATTATCTTGTGATGGTCCATTAAGAGAACCATATATTGCTTATATGCAAGGTTCATTAACTTATAATTATGGTAAGATTGGATTAATGAAAGCAGTTGACAGGTTAGTTAAAGAAGTAGATTAGAATATTCATAATGAATATTCTTTTTTTATATGCATATATTGTAGAGAATGGAGGAGAGTATGATTAAAAAACAAAATTTATGGTTTTTAACACTGTTTAGTTTAGTCTTAATACTAGGAGTTTATTATGTAACATTACCCCAAGATTTACTTAGTAAAGTTAATGATGTAGTTGATGAGACAACATCCAAAGTAAAGACAGTAAAAGAAGAAAATGCTTTGGTCGCAATGAGAGTTAGTAAAGAAGAAGAAAGAGAAGAAGCAATGACTATCTTAAATGAACAATTAACAAATGAACAAGCTACTACTGAAGAAAAAAATAATGCTTATGAACAACTAAAATATTTAAATGAAGTACAAGGAAAAGAAGAATCTTTAGAAAAGAAATTAAAAAAAGATTATAATTTAGATTGTTTTATTAAAATAGATAATACTAATGTATCTACAGTTTGTATAGCTAAAAAACATGATATAGGCTTAGCTAATAAAATTATGAGAACAATTCAAAAAGAATATAAAAATAAAATGAATATTACTGTTAAATTTCAAAAAAAATAATAGGTATATCACATACAACAAAATAGAGATTATTCATACAATAATTTAGGTGATAATTAATGAATAATATTCTTACTCCAAGAGAAAGAGAAATATTTAATTTGTTAATAGATAATTATAATACTAAAGAAATATCAAAAAGATTAAATATAAGTGAAAAAACTGTTAGAAATCATATTTCAAATGTAATGCAGAAATTAGGAGTAAATGGTAGAGCTAGCGCAGTAGTAGAATTATTAAAGTTAAAAGAATTATCTATTTAAACGTACTAAAATAGTACGTTTTTTAATATATTTAAATAGGTGATATTATGAAGAAAAAACTATTGGAAAAATTATTTGTAATTACTTCAACAATGTTAATAATTTTAAGTCTTTGTACTATTCCCACTATTAAAGATAGAAATATTTTAAGAACTAATTTTGAACTTGACGATATTACTTCTATAAAAACTGATAGTATTTATTTGCTTAATAAAGATAATTTGCTTGTGAAAGTAGATATTATTAATGAAGGAAATACCCATGATAAAATAAAAAATATAGTTAAATATTTAACTATTAATAATGAGGAATTACCCAAAGGTTTATATGGCTATTTAGCTGACAATACTCAGGTATTAGATATAAGTATTAATAAAGGATTATTAAATATTAATTTAAATAGTTTTAAAGAAAACACTATTAATATAACAGGACTAGTCTATTCTTTGTTAGAGTTAGATGGTATTGATAAAGTTAAAATAATGATTAACGGGCAAGGACTAAAGAATTATGATATTCTTGATAAAAGTATAGGTATTAATAATGAGTATTTATTTTATAATCGTAAAGAGATAAATAAAGTAGTTATTTATTATTTAGATAATATTTATGAAAATAAGTATTTTATTCCTGTTACAAAGTATTTAAATGATACAAGAGAAAAGATAGAGATAATTATTGATGAATTAAAGCATAATAAGGAATTAATCAGTGTAGTATCAGAAAAATTAGAATTATTAGATTATCATGAAGAGGGAAATGTCTTATTTTTAAATTTTAATGATGAATTAGCTAAGGTTGATGAAGAGGCAATAAATGAAGTTGCTTATTCATGTTTTGCTAATTATGATGTTAATATGGTTATCTTTGAAATAGCTAATAAAAGGCTTGATTATCGTAAAAGAGAATAAAAGTACTTGAAAAATAAGTACTTTTATTGTATAATGATACTTGTCAGCTGATATGTCTGCGTAGCTCAGCTGGATAGAGCAATCGCCTTCTAAGCGATCGGTCAGGCGTTCGAGTCGCCTCGCGGACACCATATTGAATTGAAAATGGCTTTATAAGTCATTTTTATTTTGCTTTCATGATTAATCTAATATATAATAGGGCTAGGTGATATTATGAAGGTTCTTTTATATACAGAGGGTGAGAAAACTTTTGCTAAGAGCGGTCTTGGTAAAGCTATTAAGCATCAAATGAGAGCACTAGAAAGTCAAGGAATTGAGTATACGACAGATATTAAATGTAAAGACTACGATATTATTCATATTAATTTTTATGGACCTAAGTCAGTTCATATGGCTAAGAAAGCTCACAAAGAAGGTAAAAAGGTAGTTTATCATGCCCATAGTACCGAAGAAGATTTTAGAAACGGATTTATTTTTTCAAAACAAATAGCTCCATTTTTTAAAAAATGGTTAATAAAGTGTTATAGCCTGGGAGATGTAATAGTAACTCCAACTCCATATTCTAAAAGATTATTAGAGGGTTATGGAATAAAGAAAAAGATTTATGCAATTTCAAATGGTATTGATCTTGATAAATTTAAACCTAATAAAGAACTTGGAGAATATTTTAGAAAAAAGTATAAGATTAAAGATGATGAGAAAGTAATTATTGGAGTAGGATTATATATTAGAAGAAAAGGTATTGTTGATTTTGTTGAATTAGCTAAAAGAATGCCAGAATATAAATTTGTATGGTTTGGATATAGTCCTTTGAGTGCTGCGACTAAAGATGTTAGAAAAGCCGTTAATACGAAACTTCCTAATTTATCTTTTCCAGGTTATGTTGATCAAAAAGATATTGTTGGTGGTATGAATGGTTGTGATTTATATATATTCCCAACTTTAGAAGAAACTGAAGGAATTCCAATTATCGAAGCTTGTGCTTGTAAGGCTAATGCTTTAATTAGAGATATTCCAATTTTTGAAGAATGGCTAGAAGATGGTAAAAATGTTTATAAAGCAAAGAATATAGATGAATTTGAAGAAAAAGCTAAAAAGATTATTAATAAAGAATTACCACCTTTAGGAGAGAAAGCTTATAGTGTAGCTAAAGAAAGAGACATTGAGAAAGTAGGAGAACAATTAAAAGAAGTTTACACAAAAGTGTTAAGTGAAAAGTAAAAGCATAAAAAGAGTTTTGTTCTATTGACAAAAACTCTTTTTATTTATTATAATGAATGTACAAGCTAGTATTGTATGGGAGTTAGAATAACGAAAAGAAAGCTCTTTATGTAGATTACAATTACTATTATTAAAGTCAGTTATAATATGTATTAGATTCATGATTTGATACTATAGTTATTATTGAATTATTAATTTAATTTCTTAATCATTATTTTATTATATTATGATATTTAATTATTATTATTATTGGCATTATTTAATAAAGATAGTTGTAATTATTAATTAACTTTTGTATAAAGTTATTTGTTTCATACATTCTACAGATTATGAAAAATTATCAAGACTAACTTGTTATAGTTCCTTTGGAGAAAGAAAACTCCAGAATAAGTTATATATGTTTACTGATAATAAATATGTATATTATGAAACTCGGATATAATTCTTGTAAATATTCTAATAGACTTTTGCTATGATTGATCGGAGAAATTGAGGTTAATGATTTAGGCAAAGCAATCTTATTCACTATTAGAAAAAGGGATTATGAAATGGGGAAGGAAAACCCCAACAATGATAATAGATAAAATAAACAACGATTTATTGGACTCTATCTGAACAAACCCATAATAATAGTTTTTATCAGAAAGTATTATTATCGACAAAGTATATTAGTCATATATTTTTAAGAATATGAAAACATCGTTGATTTCATATTTTTTTTGTAAAAATATACTTTAAGGTAGGGAAAACTTAGCAATTAGTCATAAAGAAAACAAAACATTTTTCGCAGAGTATAATAAAAAAACGAGTCATTGACTTGTTTTTTATTTATATTTATATTTTCTATTTTTCTTTACAGATATATTTAATAGTATTCCAACTAATAACATGTATGATAGTAAACTACTTCCTCCATAGGATACAAAAGGAAGAGTAATTCCCATTATTGGTAATAATCCTATAGTCATACCAATATTTTGTATTTGTTGAAATATTAACATACCTAATATTCCAGAGATAATAAATTTATCAGTATCTTCTATTTTCTTTCTAGCTAAGAGTATTATTTGAATATCTAAGTAAATAATTATACCAATTAATATTAGTACACCTATTAATCCAAAATTAGAAGCATATACAGCAAATATAAAGTCAGTAGATGATTCTGGAAAATAGATTGGTGTTTTATTATAACCATGTCCAAATAAACCAGCAGATCCAATGGCTGCTAAAGCATTCTCCAGTTGTAATCCTGAACCATTTTGCCAATTGAATATTCTATCTAAACGATAATAAATTGATGTTCCAAATAGTTTGATAAAAACATTTTCTTTAAAGAAATATAATCCAAGAATACCACTAATCAGTAATACTGCTAAGGTTCCTGCTCCAATAAACCATCTAATTCTAATTCCACTAGTAAACATCATAGCAAAATAAATTATTAAGTATATTAATACTGCTCCAGTATCTGGTTGTAAGAAAGTTAGTATTGAAGGTATTAAGACGATTCCCAAAGTCTTTAAAATAAAGATAAACTCTTCTTTTATAGTAGGATCTTTATAATCACTTCTAAAATTATGAATCATAGTTGATAGTACTAGCATAATAAATATTTTCATAAATTCACTTGGTTGAATACTACCAATTCCAGGTATAGTAAACCAACATCTACTATTATTAATTGGAGTACCAAAGAATAATAAAAGTACTAATAAAATATTCCCAATTATATATAAAGGCCAAGATAAATTATAAAGATATTCATTTTTATACTTATTTAGTAATACTACTAGGAACCAGCCAATTAAATACCAAATGGCTTGTTTTAAAGCTAAATTACCTAGATTAGGAGAGGTATAAGTTAATGCACTATAAATAGTAATAATACTAATTATTGATAAAAGTATAATTGGAATTAATACTTTATAATTAATTTTATAGTTTTTCATTAGATACCTCCTTCGTTAATATTATACCAAAAAGATAGTCTTTTTATGAACTAAATTCATAAAATATAAAGAGGAGATTTTATGGAAAAAAGATCGGAAGAGCGTCGTG
>ERZ842401.6488-NODE-6488-length-12483-cov-6.843901_pt1 | contig 12483 bp, 9 predicted proteins | sample MGYA00521270_ERZ842401 | MGnify/ENA primary metagenome ERZ842401 (study PRJEB31892, sample SAMEA3878208) | bioreactor metagenome | biome: Moose rumen | place: Sweden | collected 2011-10 | study: EMG produced TPA metagenomics assembly of the PRJEB12797 data set... | reverse complement strand
CGCTCTATAAGCATAGAAAGATAGAAGCTAAAGGAGTACAAAGCTATGAAAAACAGAACAATGCAGGAGATGGACGAGCAGTACAAGAGCTGCCCTGTCCATACCAACACCTATGAGATCGAGGGTGTAAAACACACGGTCATCAGCCACTTTGTCGGTGACAAGGATATTAACGATGTGATGTTCGATTATGCTTACAACAGAGTGCTGAACGAAATAACAAACGGCATTCCCTGCCCCAAAACAGCATAAATATTTTTTCTCAAAAGCTATTGCTTTTTCCGATAAGGTGCGCTATAATAATCTTATCGGAAAAGGCTGCTTTGGAAGAAAGGAGTTTATGATGTTACCAAAGCAGACTGAATACAAAGTTGGGATATATATGCGCCTTTCCCGTGACGATGAACGGCAGGGCGAATCCCTTTCAATCGAAAACCAAAGAACCATTCTTACAAAATACATTGAGGAACAGCAGGGCTGGACGGTCTATGACGAGTACGTTGATGACGGAATTTCGGGTACGACTTTTGAGGAAAGACCCGGTGTGCAAAGACTGCTCGAAGATGCAAAGAACGGCAGGATAAACCTGATAATCTGTAAAGACCTTTCTCGTTTCGGCAGAAACTATATCGAGGTAGGCCGCTACATAGATTACATATTCCCGATGTACAACATTCGCTTCATTGCCCTCACAGATAACGTTGATACGCTCAATACGGACAGTGCTTCTATGGATATGCTTCCGATCATGAACGTTTTTAACGAGTGGCACAGCGCCAATACTTCAAAAAAATTGAGGGCTGTATTTGAAGCAAATGCAAAAGCAGGCAAGTACAAGACCACTGTTCCTCCATACGGCTATCTGAAAGGCACAGACAGCAAGCACACTCCTGTTGTTGAGCCTATCGGTGCCGCTAATGTCCGCCGTATCTTTGAGATGAGAGCATCGGGAATGAATATCCGTGCGATCGCCAACACCTTGAACGATGAACATATCCCCGTGCCGTCAGACCATTATTACAGCTTGATCGGCAAGCCTAACCCCTATCACTGTCAGCACTTATGGGATAACACTTCGGTTGGGCGAATACTGAATAATCAGATGTATCTCGGTAAGCTCGTGCAGTTGAAGGAATCAACAGTGAGCTATAAAAATCACCGAAAATACAAGAAAGACAGATCCGAATGGGTGATTATCGAGAACAATCACGAGCCTATCATTTCTCAGGATCTGTGGGATAAGGTTCAGGTCGTAAACGCTTCTGTTGCAACAGGGCGAAGCTGTAAAAATCTGACGATGCACTCGCTGTCTGGGCTTTGTTACTGTGCCGACTGCGGAAGTAAAATGCGCCGTAATGGAGGCTGCAAAAGAAACAGCACCGAGCCTGTTTATGTCTGCGGAAAATATTCCAGATACGGCAAGGAATACTGCTCTACGCACACCATTATGTCACCGCTGCTTGAAAAACTTGTGCTTGCGGACATTCAGAAGCAGATCGACTTGGTGCTGAATGAGCCTGACATTCGTGAAAAGCTCCTCGCCTACAAGCAGGGCGAAAAGACCACAAGGGACAACACCGCAAGAAAAAGAATGCACGAGATTGAAAAGCGTATCAAGGAACTTGACGGACTTATCAAGAGCGTGTATGAGGACAAGGTGGCAGGGCTTATTCCAGAAAAGGTGTGTGCAGGACTGCTCGGAGATTATCAGACCGAAAAGGACGAGCTGGCCGCCGAATATGAGGTGCTTGAAAAGCGTACCGATGCCGAGGGACAGGACGAGCGTGATGTTGACGAGTATATCCGCCGTATGAAGTCTTATGCGGGAGCTGAGGAGCTTACCCGTGAGATGGCACTTCAGCTTATAGAGTACATCAAGGTCGATGCACACCCCGGCAAGCACAATGCGCCGAGAAGGATAGAGGTCTTTTACAAGCTGATCGACAAACCGCTGAAAGACAAGCATAATGCCCTCGCATAATCGAGGGCATTATGAAAAATATAAAACCTTCCATAATTGGTGTGGACATTTGTTGCTACAAAACAGTTTTTATAGTAATGAGCCTCGTCACACACAAGATAGTCAAAGCCCAGCTTTTCAAAGCACAGGCTGTTATCCTTTTTCGATGACATCAGCTTTTCAAGGCGCTCCTCCAGCTTTTTCTGCTGCCGCTCCAAAGCCTTGACGGACACTCTGTCCGAGCTGTCCACCTCCTCCAAAGCGGACATTATTTCATCAAGCTCACGCTCCATAAATTGCTGTCGGTATTCGTCGGACATAGGGATTCTTTCAAACTGCGTGAATGACATTATGACTGCATCGTAATCACCCGTAACACATCTTGCGATAAATTTCTGTCGGTTATCTTTAGTAAAGTCCTCCGGACGAGCCACAAGCAGCTTTGCATTTGGATAGAGCCTTATCCATTCGCTCGCCATCTGTAAAGTAAGATGTTTAGGCACTACCACACAGGCTTTTGAGATAAGTCCAAGCCGTTTCTTCTCCATTGTGATAGCGACCATTTCAAAGCTCTTTCCTGCGCCCACGCAGTGAGCGAGCAAAGTATTGCCGCCCAGCTTGCCACGCATGATAGCGTTATTCTGATGAGGGCGCATCTGTATCGCAGGATTCTTTCCGGGGTAGGTCTGGTGCGAGCCGTCATACTCTCGACCACGGATCGCATTGAAAAGGTTATTGTAACGTTCTACATATTTCTCACGCCTCTCCATGTTCTCCCACAGCCATGTTTTAAAAGCCTCTTTGATGATACGAGCCTTATCCTTCGCAAGCTGAGTTTCCTTTGCATTTACCTCATACCAAACCCGCCCTTCTTCCTCACGGCGGTCACGAACAACAATATCACGCTGATTCAGCAGATTTTCAAGAATATGATAGCTGCTCATGCGTGCTGTTCCGTAGGTCTGCATTGCCGCTATCGACCTGTCCTGATACCTACCTTCAATTTTGTACTCGCCCATGCGTGTGCGGGTTATGGGGTGGGTATACGGGTCGCCTTTGAGAACCTCTCGCAGAAAGCGGTTGTAGTCCTCGACATCTACCCAATTCGCACCTATACGCACGGAAATTTCAGACGCTTCAAGGTCTTTCGGAATAACCGTTTTTAAGGCTTCAACATTCTTTTCAAAACTGTTGTCGATATGCTTTGCATATTCCTCTGCAATTCTCAGCTTTTCACGAACATTACCGGAAAGATACTCACTTGCATCCTCATACCCCGACAGCGGGTCATCGTCCTTGATAAACTGCGGGTTACGAAATATATCCGTACCAAGCTCCGATATAACCTCATCAGGCTCCACTCCGACAAGCTGTGCCATGAAAGCAATATCCACCTTGCCCTTTCGGTCAATGGATATTTGCAGCGCCTCCTGCGGGGTATCGCATGACACTATCTCTGTTTCTGGGAGAATAGTTCTTTTTGAAAAAATCTCTGCCTTTTCAACAGTTTTCTTTTCGGTATCAACTATCTCCAACGCCGCAAGAGTGTTGTAATCATCATCGTGCTGAAATACTCGCTCATTGGCTCGGTCGGTTATTGCACCATAGGCACGCTTGAATTTATCATAGGTGTAGTTGAGGTCTGCTTGCAGCCTTTTGAGTTCAGCGTCATCACAGCCCCTCGCCTGTGCGTCAATGACCGCCATAGTTTTCTGCCGTATCTGGTGCATACCCATCATACGGTCAAGGGTCTTTCCCGTTTCCTGCACAGCGGTCATTATCTCGTTTTCACGATAAAACAGCTTGCCGTCCACTATTGTATGTGTGAAATTTCGCACAGTCGGGTCGGCGGGCATTATCTCTATATCTTTCTTGCCTTCTTCGGCTATGGTGATAGTTTCGATCTTGCCCTTGATTTTGGATATTGCCGCTTTTAACTGTTCCGAAAGCGGCTCTCCCTCCTTCGGCAGACAAGTGGTAACACGGCTGTCATCGCCATATCTGCCCTTCATACGCTCGTCCCACGCCATAGTGCCGAGCACCATATCGGGGTTATCCACGAAATACTGATTGCATGGTATGCCGTCCGGCGTTTCTCCAAAATGTACCCATGAGGGTATCTCAACAGTAAGAGTTTCACGCTTTTTGAAGAAAAGAATATCTGTTGTTGTCTCCGTTCCTGCGTTCTTTTTAAAGGCATTATTCGGGAGCCTTACAGCGCCAAGCAAATTACAGCGTTCGGCAAGATAGCGCCTTGCTTTATCGTTCATTTTGTCCATTGTGAACTTACTTGTAACGATTGCCACAACTCCACCCGGCTTGACCTTATCAATGCTCTTGACAGCGAAATAGTCATGTATCTTAAAGCCTAATTTGTCATAGGCCTTATCGGACACCCTATAGTCACCAAACGGTACATTACCGATAACAACATCGAATGAGTTGTTATTAAATCGGGTCTTTTCAAATCCGGTGATCTGTATTCTATCCTCCGGATTGAGTAACTGTGCTATCCTGCCACTTATCGAATCAAGCTCTACGCCATAGAGCTTAGAGCTGTCACGAATATCATCGGGCATTTTAGAGAAGAAATTGCCGACTCCCATTGACGGTTCAAGAATATTACCACCCTCGAATCCGAATTGCCGCAAAGCTTGATACACGCCGTCAGTTACTTCCGGGGGCGTGTAAAATGATGTGAGCGTGGACGCTCTTGCTGCCTTGTATTCATCATCGGACAGAAGTTCACGAAGCTCCTGCTGTTCGCTCTCCCAGCCTGTTGGTGCGGCTTCACCCAAGTTACCACCGATATTATCAGCGGCACGATCTGTTGTAAATGCCTGCGGAATACCGCCCCAGCCCACATAGCCGGCAAGTATGGACTGTTCTTCCGGGGTTGCGTATCTGTTCTCGGCTTCTATCTTTTGCAGCGTTTTTATAGCTTCTACATTCGCTTTGAATTTGGATTTTGCGCCGCCCTGCACAATATCGCTTTCGCTGAAATGGTAGGTGACAGGTGTTCCGCTTTTTGGGATAACAGGTGCGGCGGTTATTCGTTCGGGAGCATTGACAACTACTTTTTTAGGCTCGGTCGAAGTTTCCTCTGCTTTTTCTTCGGTGGGTTCATCATCGACCTCGGTGTAATCAACGTCGAGAACCTCGGCAGCTTCATTAGGAAGATTTGCAAGAATATCCGCTTTTAGCTGTGCAAGCTCCGCAGGAATATCAAGCCCCAAGTCCATATCTACAAGCGCCATAAAGTGGTTATAGTCCTCGACCTCGGCAAGTGCGTTTGAGGTGGTAGAAAGTATCTCCGCCGCTGCAGTGAGAAGCTGCATGGATTCTTCCATTTCCCACACGCCGCCGTCAACGAGTGTCAAGTCGGGAGCGTAAACGGAGTAAGAAATGCCGTCATCGGTCTGGTGCAGCTCTATGAATGATTCATCACGAATATCCATATATACAGTCTGCTCCTGTTCAGCCGCCTGCCCTGTTATTTCAACGGGAATACCCATATCCTGCGCCCGCTGTATCAGCTTTTCTACGGGCTTCTGCTCAACTGTTACTATGCCTTCAACAACAATACCCTGTTCACTGAGGAACCGCAGGGCTTCATGATACTGCCTGCGTTCATACTCCTTGTCAAAATCAGAATAGCTGTCGGGATCATAATTCTGCACTATCCGCTTGCAATCGTGAATCTTATCCTCAATATCCTTTTGAGTTATGTATTTCCCCTCGGATACAAGCCTTGAAATGCGGTTTGCTACCTCATTCCATTTCATTAGGATCTTGGTATCGGGCTTGCCTATGCTTTCACCACGCATATATGCTATACCCTTAGAATCGTGCCACTCATCACCGCCCCTGCGTGAACCGCCGCCAATGCCGTATTCACTTTTGAGAAACTTTATCTGCTCTGGCAGGCTGTGATCTTCCTTGAAGAACTTTTCTATCCTGAACTTACCGTCAGAGTAGCCGCTGCCGTAGCCAAGCAATGCGTCCTTTTCACGCTCGGAAATGAAATAGTGTCCCTTGAAAGCAAAATCGGGATTGGTGATAAACTGCTTGCGTTCGATCTGCAAGTCTTTGAGCCTGTACAAAAGCTCCTTCGGCTTATGGAAATGAAAGCGTAAAATATCTCTGTTCTGCTCATAGTCAGTAACAAACTGCTCCAAGCCGTTTATGTACCGCTGCAAGGTTTCCTTATCAAGTAGAGCCAACTTTATTCTTTCAGTGCTGTCGGGGAAACCACCCTTGAACATCTCATCGGGGATAAAATACTGATAGACGCTTTTGTCGGTATCCTGATGAAGATACCACAATCTATCTGCAATATCCTTTATTTCCTTTTCTGCCGCACCGTCAATAATGTCCTGCGAGCAGTATTTGCCGTTATCAAGCATATCCGCAATTCTTGCCGCTGCCCTTTCCCAAGGCATTTTTGCAGAAGAATATGGATTTACAACGTTCTCGCCAGCACTGATGATTATTCCGTTATCATCAAACCACGAGCAGATGTTTTTTGTTTCCGAAAAGTCGGGAGTATTATATACATAACCTCGACCGTCAGAGCCAAATTCCTTTCTGAGAAACTCGGCATTTTCCGCAATCGACTTTCCCTTCTGAAACTGAGCGACTATCCTTGACAAACTGCCTCTTTCGGGACTTCCGCACCGTAGCACATACTTTTTCATATCTTCGGTGATTAGGAAATTAGGCATTGGTGCTTTATTCGGAGCTTTTGCTTTTCTTTCCTTTTTAGGCTTTTTAGCTGTCTGCTCCACAGGAACAGGCTCGCCGAAGAATGAAAGCTGTTCTGCACCCTCATTTTCGTTAGGCGTATCAATGATCTCTTCTTCGGGTTCGGGGTGGCTCTTTTTCTCTGTCGGCTCCGCAAAAACAGGCTCGTCTATCTCCGACACTAAAGTATCAAGCAGCAGCCCACGCTCGACCATACCGGCATAAAAGCTCTGCACAGCTTCCCAGCTAAAGCCCGATTCCATTGTTCGGCTCAGATAGCTGCCTTTCCATATGTGGATACCCTCGTCATAAGTCTTGTAACCGTAACGAGAATCTTCGGTATCGCCAAGCAGAACCTCAGAATAGTCGGAATTGAATATTCCCTTGACAAACGACACACGCTCGTCATGGTCGGTGTTGTTCTCGAAAAATGCCGCTATCCGATCTTTCTTTATATGGAAAAATTGGTCTTGCTTTAATACTCCGAATATGATTTTTTCATCGGTAATAGGCGGCAGGTCGGTCGTGACCACAGCCTCATTTTTGAGGATAACAGTATCATCAACAAGCTGATTATTAGCAACACTTTCTATCTCGTCCTCGGTAGGTTCGGATAAATCGACCTCGGGATCTTCCTCCGGAGGGGTTATCTCCTCGACTATCTCAGTCGGGAAAACAGGCTCCATATTTGTCGGAACATTTAAGCCCGATGTGCCGATAAGAATAAAATCATCGCTCGGCTGCTCGGTCTTGCTCTGCTCCTGCTCACGCAAACGGAGCGCATTTTCTATAAGGAGAATGATCTCAGCCTGCTGTCTCTCGGAATACTTGTACGCTTCGTGCTTTCTGAAAAACTCGGCTATATCTACATCGGTATCAAGGAAGTCCGCAAGAAAACGCCCTGCTATCTCATAGCTGTCGGGGCGGCGGTTAAAGTCACTTTGAAGATAACGCTGAATAAGGGCATCGGCAGTCAGTTCCTCAGCTGATAAACTATCTCCTCCATTATCCTGTGCTCTATCGTCAGCAGACGGTCTTTCTCCCACCTCTGCATTTCGCTGAACGTTACGGGGCGAGGGTTCTCTTTTCGGTAGAGTGCGTCCAGCTCTGTGAACCGGGCTTCTGCCTGTTTGTCGATCTCCCTCGGGATCATGTTCCAGCGCCCCGTTACTATCAGCACCGTCACCTCGGTCGGGTACTCTGTTCGCACCCACTCCTGCCACATTCTGCCCCACCTGCCTATCGGCTCCCGGAGAAGCTCCTGCTCCTGCGGGCTGTCGCTGTACGTCACCTCTGCTAACATCTGTCCGGTCGGGCTTAGTCTGTAATTCATGCTCTCTTTCTCTCCTTCGTCTTAATATTTGAATGACCTCACGCTCTATTTCAAGCAGGCTGTCCTTTGCAGACCTCTGCACCAAGTCACAAAAGCGAATAACATCTCTTGTGTCCTTGAAAAAATCAGCAGCGTTGAGATTGACACTCCCACTCAACGGCATACCGCCATTTTGCTCGCACCGATTTGCAATTACAAATCTTACGGCAGACACCACCGAGCGCTGATACTCTGCCACATCTTTCTGTGAGAGATTCATCTGCGATAAAGTGTACTGCATTCGCTTTCGCACGGCGCTGTGTCAGTTATACTGCACCCACTCGATTTGAAATCATAATGAAATATTCTATTGTAAATGTAGAACCGGAATTGCTACCCGATCGTTCTCTTGGCCGCTTCCTCTGTGGGAAACAGCCTGTTTTCTCTCAGCCGAAGCCCGCCCGGGCTGTCGGCAAACCGCAGCGTATATAAGCCGCCGCCAAATCTTAAAACCACACACTCCCTGATGAAGTGAACACTCTCTATAATGTAAACAGTATCTCCCGATCTGTACCTTATTCTCATAAAATGCTCACCTCCGTTCATGTTATTGCAGAGCTACTCTCTCCGCAACTGTGGTTATAGTCACATAGAAACTTCTTCTCGCTGTCTTATAGTCCTGAAAGTCCAGAACATTAAGCTCTCTGCACTTTGGACACTGCATTTCAAACATTCCCGATTTTAACTCCGGGAACACCTTGAACAGCAGAAAGTGGCAATTAGGACAGCGAACATCTCTCTTTGCAAGATCTATCGTGAGCTGTTTTCTAAGGTCAAGAGTATATCTCACGCTGTCGGTCATGTATGTCACGAAGTTCTTCATATCGCCCTGTCCTCGTTCCCAAAAGCAAGGCGGAGAAACTCGGAAACGTTATGCTTTTCAAGCAGTTCAAGATCATAAAGCCTTTTAACTGTAATTTCATAAGAGACCTTAAGTTCCTTTGCGATCTCCGCTATTTTCAGCTTATCCTCTGTCATGAGAATACTGTTGCCGAATACCTTCAGATTATCATAACCGATATGCCTGCGGTATGTATCTATCAGCACTTCCCTAGGCAGCAGCAGGATAGCTGCACCCTCGTCAGCTCTCCACTCTCGCTTTTTCATCATATCCATATACTTGTTAAACTCTATAGACCCGTCATTCATCATAAGTATATCAACAGGATAGGCGTTGACTATGCTGTCGATGTAGTGCATAAGCTCATGTGCAAGGACTTCCCTGCGCTTTATCTCATCATTCTTTAATCGAATGTCAAGTAATATCGTATTTTTAGGAAAGACGTACTTGACCTTCTTGTTATTTATAACTACGTCTATTCCCGTAACACCGTCTGATGTGTAGCCGTAAGGCTCTGCTTCTTCATCGGCAAAGCGAACATAGTACACATTCAGCTTAAAGAATCGGCAAACCAGTGCTGATATATTCACAGGTTCGTCCATTCTTTCCCCATTCATGAAGGAGTCAATTATCTCCTCACATATCGCATTGATCTTTGCTTTGGTAAACTCAATATTCAATTTCCATTCCTTTCTATTGAACAGCAAAAGGTACGGGGATAACTTCTGCGTTCAAATTTTTATGATGTATAATATATAAAAGATAATTCATGTTGTCTTAGCTCTCAACGGATAACATGGGGCTTTCGACAGATATTAGTTTAGCATATAATGTTCGTTTTGTCAAGCGAATTTAATAAAGTTTGTAGGTTCGGTTAAGAATGTGAACTTCAAAGTTCACTTTTTCGTTTTTGTGCATAAATCCTCAAAAATCGGCTAATTGTCCCAAAAAAATCCTTGACAGAAGCCGTAATATATGTTATTATATGTATATGATACGCTTTTAAATGCGAACTGTACAACAAATATCTCAGTTATATAACGGAGGAAAAAGATCATGACATTTGGCGAAAAACTTAAAGCAATGCGAACAGGAGCAGAAGAAAGGCAGGAAGATCTCGAAAAGGACATTGGTATAACCAAAAGAACTGTAATACTGTACGAACGGGGCGACCGCACTCCCCGAAGTGAAAAAACATATATCGCTCTTGCAGAGCACTACAAGACTCCTATCGAATTCTGGAAAGAAGACAGAGAGGACGATGCAGATAAAATTGAAGAATACGTTGCTTACAGAAGATCGTCACACGCAGCGGAGAAAATAATAGAGAATGTACAGGGGCTATTTGCAGGCGGAAAGCTATCTGAGATTGATAAATTCAAGGTGATCAAAGCGTTAGAGAAGACCTTCTGGGAGATTGACAACAAAGACAATAATGACTCAACTGAATAATGCGGAGGAACTATAATTGAGAGAGATCTATGAAACGGTGGCAGAGCTTGTTGAGGAATATGGTACTAATGATCCGATGGAGCTTGCCGATGCTCTCGGCGTAATGGTGCGATTCGATGACCTTGGAAGCCTGAGCGGAATGTATCTTGAATATCATGGACAGCCGCTGATCCTTATTAACTCTAACCTTGAAGAACACGATCAAATGTTTGCCTGCGCTCATGAATTGGGTCATCATGTACAGCATAGAAATTTGATAAAGGAGCCTTTTATGTGCAGCTTCAAGATATTCGATTTCCGGGACAGAACCGAATATGAAGCTAATCTGTTTGCAGCTCACCTTCTTATCGACGAGGATGAACTGATGGAACTACTCACAGAAGGAAATGACGTATTTCATGCCGCTATGATACTTGAAGTAAATCCGGCTTTGCTGAACATAAAACTCTCTGATATGAACAGAGAAGGATTTGACTTTGATACGAGCTGGTGCAGCACAAGACTTTACTGACATTAACCTGCTGTTTCCACAGGCAGCAGTTAATATATTCCGATTTAAGCACGGACTGCGGATGGTCGGGAAATAAAAAAAGCGTGGAGTGTGACATCGTCAAATCATAACCCCACGCTTTTTAATGCTTTGTTTTCATATCGTATCTTTTTTAGAGTAGTAATCTCTAACAAGCTCACCATACGGCAGCCAGATCTCGGCTTGCTCATTCTTAGTATAAACATTTGAAAGAATTTCATCATCCAAACGCTTGGTGTATTTGTTGCCGTTAGCCTTAAACATGGACAGATATTCTTCATAGAACCAGCCAGCTATCTTCTCACGCTGAGACATTTTGAGGTCGGCAAATGACTTATCTGTCTTTAGTAAACTCCCATTTACCATTTTATGGTTCTTTATTGACATCTGTTCCTCCGTCCACCCGCATTAACAACATATATATCATTAACAGTTTATTCGCATTTACCGCATATTTTCCGGTATACAAAATTCCGTTTTTTACAGTTTAGTAACAATAATTTGCCATATATTGCCATTTACACAACAACAATAAATACCGTCCAAAAAGTTTAAAAGCCCGAAAACATAGCGTTTTCGGGCTTTTATGGCTCCCCCAACCTCGACAAAAACGAACCACCCTCCACCTCAAAAGGGACGATCTCCTCGTCGTCACAGCAGTTGAGATTTATGACAGCTCTGTCCTCATGCACATATATCGAATTTACAAAGGTGTCCACAATACGCTGCTTGTTGCTGTCCTGTGCAAGGTCGAGCCGGGTCATTTTCGTCAGCCAGAATACTATCTGCTCTTTCGTGAGCATTTGCGTATTGATCTTTTCCTTTGCGATTTTTATTTCGATTTCCTTCTTCTGATCTTCAAGCTCCGCCATGCGGCTCTTCGTGGTTGGCGTGATTATCCCCTGCTCTATCGCAGCCATGACATTTCCGAGCGACCTTTCTACTTCCGAAAACTCACGTTCAAGTAACGGCAATATTGTGTCGGCTTTCTCCTGCCATGCTAAAACTCGGTCAGCTATCATGTCGATAGTATCTGCATCGAACATCACATCGACTATCCTGCCAATGACCTTGTCCTCAATGTCTTGCTTGCGCAACGCCTGTCTGGTACAGCCGTTGTGCTTTTTGGCATTCGAGCATTTATAGTAGAAATACCGCTTATCATGCCGCCCCTTTGCGCTCTCCCCTACCATTGGTGCGCCACACTCTGCACAAAACAGCTTGGTGGTGAGTATGTATCTGTCATCAGATTTATAACTTGAAGGTGCTCGGCGGTTTCTTTCAAGTCTCTCCTGCGCCATATTAAAGAGTTCCTCACTGATTATCGCAGGAACACCGCCCGGTATCACCACATCACGATACTTGTACTCGCCGATATACTTGCGGTTCTGTAACAAAGCACTCACCGTAGTTTTTGTAACGTTTTTATTGTATGACGATTTAACATTATGAGCGTTGAGGAACTCCACGATTTCCTTGATCTGTTTTCCGTCACAATACATTTGGAATGCCTGTGATACAAATGGCGCTGTAAGCTCGTCGATCTGATAGTGCTTCTGCTCGTCGATGTAGTAGCCAGTCGGCAC
>ERZ842401.6487-NODE-6487-length-12483-cov-29.006115_pt1 | contig 12483 bp, 8 predicted proteins | sample MGYA00521270_ERZ842401 | MGnify/ENA primary metagenome ERZ842401 (study PRJEB31892, sample SAMEA3878208) | bioreactor metagenome | biome: Moose rumen | place: Sweden | collected 2011-10 | study: EMG produced TPA metagenomics assembly of the PRJEB12797 data set... | reverse complement strand
ACGCGATGTTTGCGACAGCGGTGTTACCGTCACAAGTGATGAATTTCTTTTCTTTAGCCATAATTATGTTGTTGTGTATTGGATTCAGGTTCCGGTGATATCCTGCGAATATACGAAAATTTCCGTTATTGCAGGCCGCTGATTTCCACTTCTTTCCCTTCCGCCGAGCAGATTCGCTTCACAAGGCCCTGAAGGACCGTTCCGGGACCTATCTCGAGAAATGAATCCGCGCCTGCGGCAAGCATGCCCCGGACGCTCTCCGTCCAGCGGACGGGGCTGGTGAGCTGCCTGAGGAGATTGTCCTTGATGCGGACAGGGTCGGTTTCTGCCTTGGCCGTGACGTTCTGGAATACCGGGCAGCGGGGAGCGCTTACCGGGGTGGCGTCTATCGCCTTTGCAAGCTCCACGCGGGCGGGCTCCATGAGGGGGGAGTGGAAGGCTCCGCCCACCGTGAGCGGCAGCGCCCTTTTGGCGCCTTCGGCCTTGAAGCGTTCGCACGCTGCGAGGACTGCTTCCCTGCTTCCGGAGATGACCACCTGGCCCGGGCTGTTGAAGTTCGCGGCGACTACTATACGCTTAGCTTCCTGCGATTCCGGCTCCGGCGAACAGGAAGATTTCGGGAGAAGTTCTCCGGAGCCGCAATCTCCGGAAGCAAGCTCTCTGCAAACGGACTCGACGGTTTCGTCGGGCAGGCCGATTATTGCGGCCATGGTGCCGGGAACCTGCTCGCAGCATTTCTGCATGGCGTTCGCGCGGATGGCGACGAGGCGCAGTCCGTCCTCGAAACTCATGGCGCCTGCGGCCGTCAGGGCGGAGAATTCGCCCAGGGAATGGCCTCCCGTCATGTCGGGAGCGGGGAGCCCGGGCGAACAGAGCGCAAGCACGGTGGAGTGGATGAAGATGGCGGGCTGGGTGACGCGGGTGGCGCGGAGCTCTTCGTCGGTGCCGCCGAACATTATGTCGGTGATTCTGAAACCGAGAATATCATTGGCCTTCTCCATGAGGGACCTGGCCTCGGGGTTGGTGCCGTAAAGGTTTTTGCCCATTCCGGGGAACTGGGCCCCCTGTCCGGGGAACACGTAAGCTTTCATAGAACACTTATTTTAATTATTCGTGTGAATCAAGAATGCAAATATACCAATTATTTCCGTATCTTTGCAGTCCCGCTCCCTTAGTTTAATGGATAGAATTACGGATTCCGGTTCCGTCGGTAGAGGTTCGATTCCCCTAGGGAGTACAAAAAGCGGCAAGGCCCTTCGCCCTGCCGCTTTTTGCGTAGGTGTTTCCGATCATGTCCGGCTTACTTGAACCATTCGGCGATATGGTTCTTGGCCCAGAGGAAATAGACTGCGAGTCCCACCCAGCTCGTTGCGAGCACGATTACGGATACGATGATCTTGCCGACGAGGCCGATGGGCTTCTTGAAGATGTCGATGACTGCCAGTACTGACAGTACGATGCCGATGATGTAAATGATTGTTCCCATGTTTTATTTGTGTGTTGTTGGTTTTCGGTCCGTAAATATAGTCATTTTTTTGTTTCGGGGAGAATTGTCCGGGCTGTCCGTCACATAAAAAGGCACTTTCGTCACTGAGGGACGGCAGAATAAAATTACTCTCCCTGCGCCCGTCACCGGAAACCGGGGGTTTGTCACCGGAAAGTGCGGAAAAAACAATACAGACCCCCGGAAACGTAAAAACTTTCGGGGGCGGGGAGCGCCGGGCCGGTTTAAACGGAAGGGAAGCCGGACCTTTGCTGCGAACAAAAAACACAAAAGTCATGAAACAGATTACCAAAATCATCCTCTGCGCCCTTGCCGGCGCCGCAATCCTTCCCTCATGCAAAAAGAACCTTTCCCTTCCCGAGCCCGTGCCCGCGGACATGGCGGTGCTGACCGTCGGCCTCGCCGGGGCGGACGCCACGGTGGTGACCAGGGCCGGCACGGACCCGTACAACTACGACAAGACCGTGTCGGCCGTGCAGTTCTTCGTCTTCGAGCCCAGTGGCAGATGCGCGGGAAAGCTCAATTCGGCGGGTAGCATCAACGTCCTCCGCGGGTACAAATACACCGTGGCGGCCCTGGCGAACGGCCCGTCCGTCACCGATCCGACCCTCACCAGCCTGAGGAGCTATTCAATCGATCTCAAGGACCATCCCTACGTGATGTACGGAGAGGCCGAAGCCGATTTTTCCACGGCCGAGTCGCAGACTGTCGGCATCACTGCAGCCAGTCTCGGCTCCCGGGTGCGCATCGTCGAGATAAAGAACAATCTTCCTGCATGGGCTAGTGCCATAACTGTGAAAAGGGTGTTCCTCTGCAACGTGGTAGGCACGGCCGTTCCCTCCGGAGCGAAGCAGGACATCAAGTACAACTGGTACGGCCGCTCGAACATAGGTACGAAGATCACTCCGGGCACCGACACCGGTGCGGTGACGACCTCCGACCCGGCGGGATCCTACACCTGCGCCGATTTGGGAGGGTCGATGAATGCCGGAGCCTCCCTTTCAGGCCTTCCGAAATACCTTTACTGCTTCCCCAACAGCAGCCGCAAGGAGATGAGCGACATGCACGACGCCACCACCACGGACCAGGGTGCCAGCACCTGGCTCAGCATGGTGGGAACGTACGGAAACAAAACTTACTTCTGGACGGTGAACCTCGGCAAGGACATAACCGGCACCCAGGGCCTGGCTGCGAACTACACTTATGACGTTTCGCTCACGGTGAACAACCTGGGCAGCACCGACCCAGGCACTCCCACGGTTCCGGGTTCCCTCACGGTAAGCTGCACTCCCAAGGACTGGAGCAACGGCGGTGACGTCTCAGTTGAAATCTAGGGGCCATGCGACGCTGTCTGCTTTTACTTCCCGTGCTGCTCGCAGGATTGTCCTGCGAGCGCGCGGACGAGGTCCCGGGAGCCCTTCCGGGGGGAAGAACGGTGGACGGACAGGCCTTCACGCTGCGGCTGACGTGCGGCCCGGAAGCGCCAGCGGCGCGGTCTTCCTTCGCTCCGGCCGACCCCGGCCGGATCTGCGGCCTGAACGTCTGGCTCTACCGCGACGGCTGCCTCTTCCCGGAGTATTCCTTCTACACGGACGACTTTTATGGGAGCGACCTCCGGCTGCTCGTCCCGGACGTGAACGGCCGCTACGACATCTACTTCCTCGCCAATGCGGGGGAGGTGGACGCGCCGGGACGCGAGGAGAACATAGGGGACGCCTCGTTCACCGTGGCGGGCTACTCGGCCTTCGTGGACGGGGGCTTCCCCATGGCCGGCGCGCTCCTGGACTACAGGCCGGAGGAAGGGACGGTGCTGCAGCTGGAAAAGCTGGTGGGGCGCTACGACATCAGCATCTACAGGAATCCGGCCAACACCAAGGCCGAGTATACCTTCACTTCCGGGAAAATGATGGCCTGCGCAGGTACGGTGAGGCCTTTTGCGGCGGAAGAGGGGGACGGGCGCTTCGCAAGCAGGGCGCTGTCGCAGGCGGACCTGCTCGCGCAGGGAGACGTCCTGACAGCGGAAGACATCGCGGCCCTGAATGCAGGGGAGGCGGTAACCCTCTACTATCTTGAGAACTGCCAGGGGAACCTGCTTCCCGGGAACACCGATCCGAGGGGAAAGAACGCGGATGCCGTAGCCGCTGCGACAGGGGACGCCCAAAGGGCGGCGCTCTGTTCGTACCTGGAGCTGACATGCAGCGTGGTCACCCCTACAATCTCTTATCCTTCAGCTACTTACCGCGCTTTTCTCGGAAGGGACATGACAAGCGACTTTTCGGTCGTGCGAGGCACCTCCAGCCGGCTGACGCTCGACGTCGTGTCGGACAGGGTTACCGCCAGCGACTGGTTCGTGGAACCCGGAGACGGGACGGTCACGGGACAGTTGCTATTCACGGAAACCGACCCGTTCGAAGGGGTGAACATTTCCAATGCCGCCTCGCTTTTCGAAAGCCGCGACGTGGCGCCCGCTTCGGGGATAATAAGCAATCCGTCGTTCTACCTGCAGAGCAACCTCAAAAAGATCTATTACGTCTACTGCAACAACCCCGACATGGATTACGCCGTCACCCCGAGCGTCGCCTCCGGCGTGTCTCCCTATGTGAGCTATACCCTCGAGCCGCTGACCCGGTCTTATTTCAAGGGCCTGTCCCTGGTGAATCTCACGTCCGTCCACTGGAAGAAGCTCACGGTCTCCACCGCCCTCGGACCGGAAGGTTTCAGCGGGGTGTTCGACAGCGCCTCCGCCCTCTCGTCCATGGAGAAGCCCGTGACCCTGGACTTTTCCAGCTATGACGGAATCGTAAGGGTGCCGGTGAGGGTCGGGGTGATAGGCGCGCTCAAGGCCGAATTTGCCATGAATTCAAGCAAACTGCTAGAAATCAGAATGTTCGACCCTATAGGCTACACCCTGGATTCAGGGATGATCGGGTCCGAGGTCTTCACTGCCGGCAGCCATTACTGGTATGATGCCTGGATACTCGATTACGACTCTCCTTTCTGGGCGCTGTACATGAAGACCTCCGTCCTGGGCGGCTATTCGCGTTATTCTTCCTCCATGAGCACGGTTTTCTCCGAGACGGCGAGCACGCTCGACGCCTCCTCCGGAAGCAACACCCTGTACCACACGATGTACATGGCTGACGGCTACAAGCGCAAGAACAGGCGCAGCGACGTGGTCAATTATGCGAATGCGGACATGGTCTATGCCAGGGTCAACACCCTGGATTTCATGCCGGGATGCCCGCCCGGGTACAGTTTCGTCTCCTCCGACAGGAACATTCCCGTGGTTTTCGGATCGTCCCTGGGCGTTTTCAGCGGCTACAATTTCTTCGGCACGGGAGACTCCACCATACAGGGGCTCCGCTACAGCGGGGAATATCCTTCCGGGACGAAATATGCCGTATGGGACGGAGTGTACGTGCTGAACGGCAAGCTCCTGGACTATTCCTCCACGAAGGAGACCACGAAAATCTTCTTCGAGAAGAACCGCGCCAACCAGACCTATACCATGACCATGGATGCCATCTACACGTTCTCCTCGGGTCACGGCACCGCTTACCGCGACAGCTCTCTGGAGCGCTACGGCGGGGTGCTGGTATATGGTTCGGGCACCCGCAGCTCCGACTGGTGGAGCGCATTTCCCGCCCTCAAGGAAGACTACCACGCGCAGTACGACTGATACGGAAAAGGCCCCGGAACGCATCCGGAGCCTTTTCTTCTCTTGTGCGGAAGAGCCTAATATCCGAAGATTTCTTCGAGGCTTACGACCTTTACCGGGCCGAGGGTGCGGAGGTAGTTCACGTCCACGTCCTTGAGGTCGCCGAGCAGGAAGTAGGTATAGGTGCGGTTCCTGACCCACTTCTGCTGGGTGGCGAGGAGGTCGTCGAAGGTCATGGCCCGGACGCTTTCGAAGACCTGCCTGTCAGTGGGCTCGGAGAGCCCGAGACGGCGGCAGCTGCGGTAGAGGTTCAGGACCTGCATGCCGGTGTAGCGGCGGGTGCGCATCTTGGAGAGCACTGCGTCCTTCGCGACGGCGAAAGCCCCTTCGGAGGCCGGGAGGTCGTTGATGATGGAATCAAAGCCCAGTACGGCAGCCTCAAGCTTGTCGTTCTGGGATCCGATGAAGGCGTAGAAGACATAGTCTCCGCCGGCGTAGGAGGGCTCGCGGAGCATGGCGCTGGCGCTGTATGCCAGGGCTTTGGACTCACGCATCTCCTGGAAGACGATGCCGTTCATGCTGCCGCCGAAGTACTCGTTGTACAGGCTGATGCCTGCGGAGGCTTCGGGGCTGTACTTCCCGCCGAGGTTGGCGTACTGGGTGTAGTAGAACTGCTTGGAGTCATAGGGAGCCAGCACCACGGTGTTCTGAGGAGTGGCCACGTAGGGGGTGAAGTGCTCCTCGAGCGGCTCCGGATCGTCGGAGACCTTATGGCAGGAGAGGAGGGCCGCCTTTGCCTCCGGCTCTCTGAGAGGACCGTAGTAGAGCACCTCGTGCCCCTTGGCGGCGAGCTCCCTGAGTTTTCCGAGAAGTTCTTCCGAAGTGAGGGCTGCGAGGGCGCCGTCGCTCAGGGTGGTCTTCTTCACGTAGTCCGGACCGTAGTAGACATAGTCGCTCAGCGCGCTGAAGCACGGGCGCTGGCTGGACTTTGCATCGTTGCGGGCCTTGAAGAGGTCGGCCTTGACTCCCGCCAGCACGTTTTCGTCAGCCTGGGCGTTATATATGAGGTCCTCCATTATTTCAATGGCCTGGGGGATGTTCTCGCTGAGGCCGCTCACGCTCAGGGTGGTGGTGTTGCTGCCCGAGTCGACCCTGAAATTGCAGGCCAGGGCATGCATCTGCACGGCAATCTCTTCGGCGCTGCGGGTGGGAGTGCCAAGATAGCCGATGTAGGCGGTGGCCACGTCAAGGGCGGGGTCGTCGTCGCTGCCTGCGTTGTAGATGAACTGCACCGTGGCTATGTCGTTGATTTTGTTCTGCTTGTACAACACGTTCACGCCCTTGTGCAGTTCGAACTGCGACATGTCCCTGGAGAAGTCGGTGAAGACCGGCTCGATGGGCTTGACGGTGCTGTTCTGCACGCTCTGGAGGAAGTCGCTGCGCTTGTCGCGGTTGGTGGCGATGGGGGTGATGGCGGGAGCCTCTATCTTCTTCTCGGAAGTGTCGACGCCCTGGCGCTTGTAGACCACGGCGTAGCTCTCGGGGGAGAGGTACTCCTTCGCGAACGCGACCACGTCCTCCTTGGTGACTTTGCCGTAACGCTCGATGTCCTTGCAGGCGTCCTTCCATTCCACGCGGTTGGTGAAGGCGTTCACGAATGCGTTTGCGCGGGCGCGGTTGCTCTCGAGCTGGCGCATCTCGCGGAGCTTGATGTTGTTGACTATGGCGGGGAGGAGGGCGTCGTCGAAGTCGCCGGCGGCGAGCTTCGCAACCTCGGCGAGGCAGAGGTCGCGCACTTCCTCGGAAGTCTGGCCCTGCTTGGGCATGCCCATGGCGAGGAACATGCCGTAGTCGGCGAGGGTTTCGCTGAAAGCCTGGGCGAACATCGCCTTCTGCTGCTGGTTGATGTCGAGGTCGAACAGGCCGGCCTGGCCGTTGGAGAGCAGTTCGGAGGCTATGTCGGCCACGGCGGTCGTCTGTACGTCCCGGGCTCCGGGAATCCTCCAGCCGAGTGCGAACATCTCGCTTTCAAGGCCGTAGACTTCTTTGACAACGGGGGCGGTGATGGGGGCCTCGGGCTCGCACTTGAACTCGGGCAGATCCGGGTTGGGCTCCCAGTCGCCGAAATATTTCTCCACTGTCTTCACGAACTCCCTGGGGTTGAAATCGCCGGAGACGCAGATGGCCACGTTGTTCGGACGGTAGTAGGTGTCGTACTGGCGCTTGATGTTGGTGATGGAGGGGTTCTTGAGGTGCTCCTGGGTGCCGATGACCGTCTGGGTGCCGTAGGGGTGGTTGGGGAAGAGGGCGGCCATCATGGTCTCGAAGAGCTTGTTGCTGTCGGAGGTGAGGCCGCGGTTGTACTCTTCATATACGGCTTCGAGTTCGGTGTGGAAGCCCCTGATGACCATGTTCTTGAAACGGCCCGCCTGCACCCTGGCCCAGTTCTCGATCTGGTTGGAGGGGATGTCTTCCGTATAGACGGTCTGGTCGTTGGACGTCCAGGCGTTGGTGCCTCGGGCGCCTATCATGCTCATCATCTTGTCGTACTCGTTGGGGATGGCAATCTGCGAAGCGATCTGGCTAACTGAATCTATCTTCGAGTAGAAGACCTTGCGGGCGGCGGGGTCGGTGATGGTCCTGTACTGCTCGTACATGGCCTCTATCTCGTCGAGGTAGGGCTTTTCGGCTTCGTAGTCCTGGGTGCCGTATTCGGGAGTGCCCTTGAACATCAGGTGCTCCAGGTAGTGGGCCAGGCCGGTGGTCTCGGACGGGTCGTCCTTGCCGCCTACGCGGACCGCGATGAGGGTCTGGATGCGGGGCTCCTCCCTGTTGACCGTCATGAAGACCTTCAGTCCGTTCTTCAGGGTGTAGATACGGCTGTCCATCGGGTCGCCCGGGACTTTTTCAAACTTGCTGCAGGCAGTCGCAGCCGCGAGGAGAGCGAGGGCTGCAAGTGCTTTGATGATGTGTTTTTTCATGTCTTTGATCGGAAATTTTATGCAAATATATATTTTTTCGAAAAAACTGCCTTGGTTTTCAAAATAATACGTATATTGTGGCGAAGTTTTTCATAGTTTAAGTTTAGGTTAAGTAGCGGGGCTCTCGCAGTGATTGCGGGACCCCGTGAATTTTTTTGCCGAAACCGCAACTGCAAAAACGTAAAAATTTCACTTAGACCCCCTTGAATGCCGGAAAGCCTTGCTAAATTGGTGCTCAAAAAGTACCGATAATGAAAAACTCAGCCTTTATTCTTTCAGCATCTTTGGTTATGCTTTCCGCCTGCGACAGGGTGGTTTCCGGGCCGGCCGCGCTGCCGGGCGTCCTCCGTCTTTCGATGGAGGCTCCTGCGGGCGTGAAGGGGAGTTCCGAAATCCCCGACACCAACCTCTTCATCCTCACCGTCACGGACGCCTCCGGGAAGAGCGTCTACTCGGGCGCGTACTCGTCCGCACCAAGGGAGATGGAACTGACGCCCGGCAAGTACACGGTGAAAGCCGTCTCGAGGGTCTTTTCGGACCCGCTCTTTGACGCTCCCCAGTTCGGTGACGAGCAGGAGGCGGCGGTTTACAGCGACGTCGTCACGGGCGTGCACCTTGAGTGCTCCCAGATGAACGCCGGAATCAGGCTCCAGCCCGCGAGGCTTTTCATCGCCGAAAACGAAGGCGGCATGTTCTATGTCCACAGTGCATCGGGCAGCCTTGCCTTCCCGTACGGAGAGAGCCGTACGGGCTACTTCAAACCCGGGCCGGTATGGCTGGATTTCGCCTGCGGGGGTACTTCCTCCACGCTGCTCGTCCGCGAACTGTATGCGGGGGAGATGCTCACCCTGCGGATAGAAAACTCCGCCACGATACGGCAGGTGAGCCCCGTCGCCGAGGAATACGGCGACGGCATCACGATGGCCGTGGACACGACCCGCGACTGGGTGAGCGAGACGGTCACCATCGGTGCCCCGTCTTCGGGAAGCGGGGGAGAGACGGAAATGGAAGGGGCCCTGAGCGTAGGTCAGGCCCGGGCCCGTGCCTCGGAGGGGCTTTCCGGAGTGTGGGTTTACGGCTACATTGCGGGAGGGGACTGCACCAGTTCGGGCTGCTCTTTCTCCCCGCCCTTCAAGTCGGCCACGAATCTGGTCCTGGGGCCGTCGACCGGCTCCGTCACGAGGGACGACTGCCTTGCGGTGCAGCTGAAAAAGGGGGACCTGAGGGACGCCCTCAACCTTGCCGACCATCCGGAGAACCTCGGGCACCTCGTGTACCTGAAAGGCACGCTGGTGGCGAAATACTACGGGCTGCCGGGGCTGCAGGATATAACCGACTGGAGGCTGAAGTAGGAACAAATGAAAAAATAACCTGCCTCAACGTTCCCTGTCGCTTCGCTCAGAATGACAAGGGGAACTACAGCTTGAAGGTGTAGGCCAGCCCGAGACCTGCGAAGATTCTGTCGGACATGGTGAGTATGCCGGTTCCGTAGGTGTAGTAGTAGCTTTCGCTTATGCTTGCGGCAGGATGGGTTTCGCAGTAGTTGTCGTAGCTTTTCTGGATGCCGCGCGAGGAGAAGTCCACGTCGAGGCCCATGTTCCAGTCCAGCACGGCGTACAGGTCAAGCACCTGCTTTTTCCTGAACTTCCATTCCGTACCTGCCTGGAAACGCAGCCTGTTGATGTATATCTTGCTGTAGGAGGGCGTGAGGTTGCCGTAGCAGGTCCGGGACTTGCTCACCCATTCTTCCTCGTCGCCGTCGTACTTTTCCCAGGTGTAGGTGCCGTAGACGAACGAGCCGGGGCTGACCGCGTTGAGGGTGTTGCGCATTTCGACCGCCGCATAAGGTTCCCATTTGTTGCGGGGGAGGTCCACCGCCACTTTCAGGCGGCTCTTCAGGGACAGGTCAGTCCGAGGATCCTGGTAGAGGTTTACGTCATAGGCCTTGTAAGTGGCCTGCACCTTTTCGCGGAGCGACAGTTTAATGACGCCAAGTTTCTGTGCGGCCGTCAGCGAGAGCGCCCCGCGGTGCCGGCTGCGCCAGCCGTAGTCGGAAGAATTGACCGCGATGAAAGAATATGAGGCTCCGGCCTTGAGCCAGGATGCAATCCTGTAGTCCATCCCCAGGCTTGTATAAGCCTTGTGCAACGAGGAGAAAGCATCGTTGAAGCGGAGTTCCTCCTCCAGGGAAAGGTGCACGCGCTTGGGGATGAGGGTATACTGCACCGCGCCGGAAAGCCTGGCCCCGGTGTCGAACGCCGTCTCCGACATGTATTCCATGCCGTTGGAGTCTGCGGCCGAAGAAAGTTTAAGGTTGCGGGTGTCGCCGTCGGACTGTGCGGCGGCGGGGAATGCCAGGGCTGCCGCAGCCAGACATGAGAGGAGTCTCCGGTTTTTCATGTGCTAGTCTTCGGTTTTGGAGTATTCGTACACCTTGGTCGTGCTGAGCTTGCCGTTTGGGGCGTAGGTGTACTGCTTCTTGCGCGTGCCGTCGGCGTTGTATTCGAACTTGCGCACGTACACGACCTTGTCCCGGTCGTTGTAACGGGTTTCGCGTATCTTCCGGTCCTGTTCGTCATACTCGCAGGTTTCCCTCCAGGCCTGGCCGTACTGGTTGTATTCGGTCTCTTCCACCTTGCGGCCGCGGGCGTCGTAGACCGTTACCCGGTCGAGCCATTTGGTTTTGGTGTGGGCGTCGGTGTTCCATTCCTTCACCGTGAGGTTCTCGTGGCGCCGGAGTTTAAGCTTGAGATAGTCTTCGTCCTGCGCAAAGGAGCTGTAGGATGCAAGGGAGACGGCGAGTATAAGAAGGATAAATTTTTTCATGCTCTCTGAAAATTTGTGCAATATACGAAAAAAAACTATCACGGGTATTTTTGCAAGAGCCATGCCGAAAGAAAAAAGTTTGGTATTCCGGGATTATTGTTATATTTGCAGTCCCAAGCAGGATTAGCACATCGGTAGTGCATTGGCTTCCCAAGCCAAGGAGGAGGGTTCGACTCCCTTATCCTGCTCTTTTCTTTTTTTGCCCCGGTTCTTTCCCGGGGCAAAATTTTTGCATTAGACAATAATTCGTTAAATTTGCAGTCTATATTTATATTGTACAATGCCAGCAAACAACTTTCTCAGGAAGATTTTCGGGTCCAAGGCCGACCGCGACTACCGCGCCGTCAAGCCCACGCTCGACAAGATACTCAAGGCTTTCGACGAGATTGACAAATTGTCAAACGATGAACTCCGCGCCCGTTCGGCGGCTCTCCGCCAGCACATGCGCGACGTCGAGAAGCCTTTCGAGGACCGCATGGCGGAAATCCGCCTCGAACTCGACAAGGATATCCCCATAGACCAGAAAGAGGCCCTCGCCACCGAGTCCGACAAGCTCGTCAAGGACGAGGACGAAGCCATTGAGAAGGCCCTGAACGAGATTCTCCCGGAGGCTTTCTCGATAGTCAAGTCCACCGCCCGCCGCCTCAAGGAAGGCGACGTGGAGGTGACCGCCAACGATTTCGACCGCCAGCTCTCCATAGGCCACGACTTCGTCACCATAGACGGAGACAAAGCCGTCTGGCACAACAGCTGGACTGCCGGCGGCAACGAGGTCGCCTGGGACATGGTGCATTACGATGTCCAGCTCATCGGCGGCATCGCCCTGCACCAGGGCAAGATAGCCGAGATGGCCACGGGTGAGGGCAAAACCCTTGTGGCCACCCTCCCGGTGTTCCTGAACGCACTTGCAGGGAAGGGCGTGCACGTGGTCACGGTGAACGACTACCTCTCCAAGCGCGACAGCGAGTGGATGGGGCCACTGTATGAGTTCCATGGCCTAAGCGTGGACTGCATAGACAAGCACCAGCCCAATTCCGACGCCCGCCGCAAGGCTTACAACTGCGACATTACCTTCGGCACCAACAACGAGTTCGGTTTCGACTACCTGCGCGACAACATGGCCATCTCCGGCGAAGACCTCGTGCAGCGCAAGCACCACTACGCCATCGTCGACGAGGTGGACTCGGTGCTCATCGACGACGCCCGTACCCCCCTCATCATCAGCGGCCCCACCGCCAAGACGGAGTCCGACGCCCAGTTCATGGAGTACCGTCCTTACGTAGAGCGCCTTTACCAGGCGCAGCGCACCCTCGTGAACCAGGTGCTGAACGAGGCCAAGAAGAAGATAGCCGAGGGCGACGAAACCGAGGGCGGCAAGCTCCTGCTGCGCGCCCACAAGGGCCTTCCCAAGTATCAGCCGCTCATCAAGTTCCTGAGCGAGCCGGGCATGAAGGTCATCCTCCAGAAGACGGAGAACTACTACATCCAGGACAACGAAAAGGAGATGCCGGTGA
>ERZ842401.6486-NODE-6486-length-12484-cov-6.996379_pt1 | contig 12484 bp, 15 predicted proteins | sample MGYA00521270_ERZ842401 | MGnify/ENA primary metagenome ERZ842401 (study PRJEB31892, sample SAMEA3878208) | bioreactor metagenome | biome: Moose rumen | place: Sweden | collected 2011-10 | study: EMG produced TPA metagenomics assembly of the PRJEB12797 data set... | reverse complement strand
GCGTGGACAGGGAGACGAGATGATTGTCTAGAGTTATCAAAGCCGCGATATGGGAAGAAAATCCTCATCTTATCCACACTCCCGAGCCGCCTAAGCCGGAAAAGGCTGCAGCTGAGGAGAGTGGTTTGGATGAAGAAGCCCGCGCCCGTATGCTGGCAGAAATTGCTGCCAAGGAGCAGCGTGCTATTCAGCTGTTGAAAGATGCCAAGGTGGACGCAGAAATACTTAAGCAGGAAGCAAAAGCGGAATGTGAACGTATGAAAGAGGAAGCTCAGGCAGAGATAGAAAAAGCTAAACAGGAAGCAGTTGAGCTGGGGCATCAAGAAGGCTATGAAGCCGGTTATAAGGATGGCGGGGCAAGAGTCCGGGAGGAGATGGCAGAGGCCATTGCTCAGGGAAGTGCTCAGGCGGAAAAAACGCTTCGCGATGCGAAGGAAGCTACGCGTGACTATGTTCAGCAGGCTGAACAGGATGTAGTGAAAATGGTCATGGCTGTTGTAGAAAAGATTCTGCCCCAGCATTTTATCGATGCGCCTCAGGTGGTCTTGCCTTTGGTGCGGGAAGCCATTGCTAAAGTAAAGGATCAAAAGGAATTAAAGATTCATGTGGCACCGCAGGACTATGATTTGGTACTATTGGCCCGCAATGAATTCCGTGGTCTGTTGACTTATGGTGATGCCACCATTGATTTGGTATCTGACCAGAGCATGAATCCAGGTGACTGCCTGATTGAGACGCCGAATGGCACAGTCGATGCGCGGCTGGCTACCCAGATTGAACTGGTGCGGCAGGCCGTAAAAAATGTTATGCTTTGAGAAATAGCCTTGAGGTATGGCGTTATGGAAGATATGCAGACAGGAAAGCCCTTTCAACTGAATATTGATAAGTTTACAGAGGCTATTCATGATTGTTCCAGCGTTAAGCTCACAGGCAAAGTGACGCAGGTCATTGGTCTGGTCATTGAGTCACAGGGGCCAACGGTAAGTGTAGGTGAACTATGCTATATCAGTTCGCATAATCCTGATGTGCCCCCTATCCCGGCAGAAGTGGTTGGGTTTCGGGAAGGATATGTTATGCTGATGCCTGTAGGTGAAATGCAGGGGATAGGTCCTGGCTGCGAGGTGACTGCAGCACAGAAGATGCTGAATGTCAAAGTGGGCGATGAACTATTGGGTCGCGTATTGGACGGTCTGGGCAATCCTATTGATGGCAAAGGGCCGCTTTTGTGCAAGACCGAGTATTCCCTTCAGGCTGACCCGCCGCATCCCTTATCGCGTCCGCGTATCCACGACAGTCTCTATGTCGGTGTGCGGGCTATTGACGGCCTTATCACCATGGGGGAAGGACAGCGTATTGGTATTATGGCCGGTTCCGGGGTGGGGAAATCCACCCTTCTTTCCATGATTGCCCGGAATACGGAAGCAGATATCAGTGTTATCGCGCTGGTGGGAGAACGTGGCCGTGAGGTGCGGGATTTTATCGAGCGCGATTTAGGCGAAGAGGGCATGAAGCGTTCTGTCGTTGTGGTGGCAACTTCCGACCAGCCGGCTTTGGTGCGTATCAAGGGGGCTATGACGGCTACTGCTATTGCAGAATACTTCCGTGACCAGGGGCGCAAGGTTATCCTGATGATGGATTCAGTTACCCGTTTCGCCATGGCACAGCGTGAAGTCGGCCTGACCATCGGTGAACCTCCGGCTACCCGTGGTTATACGCCTTCGGTATTTGCTATGCTTCCCAGGCTGTTGGAACGGGCAGGAACCAGTGCAACAGGCTCCATTACAGGGATTTATACCGTACTGGTGGATGGCGATGACATGAATGAGCCTATCGCTGATGCTGTGCGTTCCATTTTGGATGGACATATCGTACTGTCCCGTACAATTGCAGCGCAAAACCATTTCCCGGCCATTGATATCATGCCCAGCGTCAGCCGTGTTATGAATGAGGTGGTATCACCGGAACATTTGAAGGCGGCTCAGCAGATGCGGCAGCTTATGGCGGTCTATCGGGATGCAGAGGATTTAATCCACATTGGTGCTTATGTGAAGGGCTCCAGTGCCAAGATTGATGAATCCATACAAAAAATAGATGCCATCAATGATTTTCTCTGTCAGGGAATTTTTGAAGTGGATTCCTATGAAGAAACGGAAAAGAAGCTGATGGGGATTTCCGGGTGATAGGGAATGAAGAAGTTTAAGTTTCAACTGGAAACCCTGCTGCGGGTCACCAAACGGAAAAAAGATGATGCTGAAAGGGAGTTTGCCGCAGCGTCACGGCGATTGGAAGAAGCTCGTGAAGGGCTGAGCACTCTGCTGGCAGAAATGCAAAAGGGGCAGCAGGATTATGAATCGCTTTCCCAGGAAGGCGTCCGGGTGACGGTAGGCAGACTTATGGCTTTTAATAGTTTTTTTGCATGGAAACGGGAACAAATTGAAATGCAGCAGGGGATTGTACTGCAGCTGAAAGGTGAAAAACAAAAAAAACTTAAGGCGTTAATGGATGTTATGAGTTATCTCAAAAGCATAGAACAGTTAAAGGAACGCCGTTTTCAGGAGTATCAGGCGGAAGCCCTGCAGGAAGAGCAGAAAATGTTGGATGAAATCGGCCTGCAGCTCACAATGCGGCGCAGAAGGGAAGGGGTAAGCTGATGATGGATTTAACCGGTGTGCGCCATGTACAGGCAAGAATTGCCCAGTTGCAGGAGCAGTTTGGTATGCCGGGAAATATTCCCGGAACAGGCTTTTCGCAAAAACTGGAAAAAGAAATGCAAAAATCTCTTGGTGTTGCTGCGTCCGATAAGGCTTCCGAAACGGCAGGCGCGGACAAAAAACAGCCGCTGCCGGAAGTACAGAAACTGGAAAATAGCGGAAAGGTGCTGGCAGATATGCCGCTGGCTGACCAGAATCTCAGCACGCTCATTGAAGCGGCGGCCAGAAAGTATAAGGTAGACCCCAAATTGGTGGCTGCCGTAGCGGAAGTAGAATCCAACGGCAATCAGGAGGCGGTTTCTTCTGCAGGAGCCATTGGCGTTATGCAGCTGATGCCGGATACAGCAGCGTCCTTAGGCGTTGACCCTTATAATAAACAGCAGAATATTGAGGGTGGAGCAAAATATCTCCGGCAGATGCTGGATACTTTCGGCGGTGATACGAAAAAAGCTGTGGCAGCATATAATGCTGGTCCGGGGGCGGTAAAAGATTACGGTGGTGTTCCGCCGTACAAAGAGACTCAGAATTATGTGAACAAGGTATTGGATATTTACAGATAACGTAGGATAGAAAGCGGGTTGGACAATGGCAGCGAAGAAGAAAAAGAAAAAAGGCAGTAAAATAGTGAAAGTGCTATTAATGCTCTTCCTGCTATTGGTGCTTATTGCAGGTGGATTTGCTCTAGGCGTTTATCTGCAGCTTATTGACACGCAGGAGGCTAATGAGAAGTTAAAGCTTTATGACCTGCCGGTTATCGGTGAGTATTTTGTGCGGCCAGCGCCAAGTGAAGCGGATATGGAAAAAATGCCGGTAGAGGATGCCAAGCCGGATAAGGATAAAGACCTGAAAAAGGACGATAAGGACAAAAAGGAGTCCAAGAAACTGGTCATCACCAAAGAAGAAATTGAAAAGCAAATGAAACAGCGGGAAGCAGAGGAAAAGAAACGAGTGTCCAAGCTTGCCCGTCTGTACAACCAGATGAAGCCTAAGGATGCAGCCAAGGCCATGGATGAGTTGGATGATGATATGTGTATTGCTATATTGCAGCGGATGGACGAGGCTGTGGTTGCAAAAATCATGACTGAATTTGACGAAGGAAAAACGGCCAGAATTACCCGCATCATGTATGCCGGTACGAAAAAAGAAGTCAATACGGAAGAGGATATTCGCCGGATGCTGGAAGAAAAAGCCCAGAAAGAAGGGCAGACGGAACAGGAAAATGAGGCACAATGAAAAAAATTCCCTACAATATACAGCGTAGGGAATTTTTTATTTAAGTTCAAGACCATTTTTTACGATAAATACCATGAAAGGGAGGTGATTTGGTGAACGCAGCAAATGTAATGGCTATTTCTCCTAAGGCAGATGCCGCAGGCAAAGTGCAAAGCACAAGGATTGCCAGTAAAGCAGGCAAGGCATTGGCTAATGATTCTCAAGGATCTTTTGACGAAGCTTTGGGAAAAGCAGGAGAAGAAGTAACAGGAAAAATGGCAAAATCGCCGGCAGAGGCACAGGGAAGTACACAAGGGAATGTTGAGGCTAAGGAAGCTGATATAAAGGACGATATGCCAGAAGGAACGGAGGCCGGTCTGAACAGCCGGCAGGGCAGGGAGCCAAAGTCAGGGAAGGCAGCCAGGGACGGAGACAGGTCTTCAACGAAAATGGACGCCAGGGAGGGCGAAAAAGATTCTGTAGCAGAACAGGATACAGGCAGTCTGGATGTACAGGCCGTGACATTGAACTTTACTGCAGAAGGGAAAGCTGTGCTGGCTATGGCTGAACCGCAGCTGCAGGAAGAAATCATACGCTCCGGAGAAGAATTACATCAACAGCCAAAAACAACGGAAGTAAATCTGCAAAGCCTGTTGCCGCAATCTGGAGAGGAAGCGCAGAAAAACAAAAACTTTCTGGCCATGCTTTCCGGGCAGCAGGTGAAATTCCCTGATGAAAAAGAGGGAAATACTTCTGTACAGCCGATGACGCAGGTGCAAAAAACGGCAACGATGCTGGAGGTACAGCTGAGTAATCATCAACTGGCGAATAAAGAGGGGATTCAAGAGAATGTCCTCATGCCGTCACAGGATTTGCGCTTGAACAGCCTTCAGGGAATGAACCTGAATTTATTGCCGAACGAACGTCTAAGCAATTCATCGCTGGCCAATCCGGTTGTTTTTCCGGAAGAAGGAACGGGGAATCCTCATTTGGTGAATCAGACCGTTGGGCAGGAGACTGGGCAGGAGCGTTGGCAAAACGTTTATCCGGAGATGGAAAGAGGTTCCTTTTCATCGGGCAGCCAGACGGTCGGGCAAGTGTCTGTGGATAATATCATCGAAGGTCATTTAGACGCACAGGGGAATCTTAATAATCCGCAGTTTACCGTACTGAACAATGGCAGGGAAAGAGTTGAAGCCAAGGGAATGGCACCTTTTGAGCAGAGCGAAGAGACGATGCCGTCCATGCCTGCTGGGAGGGTGAATGATTCAGTAACGCTGCAGGAAACAGGACGTGTGATTATCCCTGAGGGAGCGATGCAGATACAAAATCCCAGAAAAGAGGATTCTCCGTCAGGGAATACCCTTTTGGCAGGCGTAAACATAACTGTGGAGGATGAAACACCCGTGATGCCAGCTCCGTCTATGGGGGTGATTATCTCTGAGGGAGCGATGCAGATGCAAAATCCCCAGAAAAAGGATTCTCCGTCAGGGAATACCCTTTTGACAGGTGTAAACATAACTGTGGAGGATGAAACACCCGTGATGCCAGCTCCGTCTATGGATTTGCAGGAAGATTTTCAGCGAGGAGCGTACCGTCAAAATCAAGCTGCAGTTCCTGAGACTGAAGTGGTACCCGATGAGGAAGGTGAGTTGGTCAGCCAGCTTGTCGAAGAGGCTGTTGGCGATAAGGCTCCTACGCAGAGGGAAACCGTTCAATCAGGCAGCAACGGACCGGTCAGCATGTTCCAGCAAAGCCTCAATGAAAGCCTGACGGGAGCCAGAACAGCTAATGCGGTGAATCAACCGCAGAATGCACAGGAGGATTTCAACGTCCCGCAGCAGATTGTGGAGCAGGCAAGGCTTTTGCGACGGGGAGAAGATACCCAGATGGTCATAAAACTCCACCCCGAACATTTAGGGGAATTGACGCTTAAGGTATCTGTCAGTGCCAATGGTGCAGTCAATGCTTCTTTCCATAGTGATAACGCTCAAGTAAGAGCCATTATTGAGAATACATTAGTACAACTGAAACAGGAACTTAACAATCAGGGCTTAAAGGTGGATAATGTTGATGTCTATGCGGGCCTTACGGATGGGCAGCTTCCCCAGGGAGAGGGACAGCAGGCATGGCAGCAGAATCAGGGGAATAACAGCAATAGCCGTATTCGGAATTTAGGGAATCTGGAAGATTATGGAGAAGAGACCGAAAATATAACTGCTGGTGCCCAAAACACAATAGAAGCCGCTGATGGAGTAGATTACCGGATCTAAAGCATAGAAGGTGAAAAATGTGGCAAATTCATTAAATACGATTACCGTTGATGGGGTAACTCAGACAATGGAAAGCTATCAGGCAAGTCAGACGCAGGTGAATAAGGACAACAGCACCTTAGGCAAGGATGCCTTCTTGCAGCTTTTGGTCACGCAGATGAAATATCAGGATCCACTGGACCCGCAGGATAATGGCGAATATCTTGCACAGCTTGCACAGTTCTCTGCACTGGAGCAGATGACCAATGTGGCTGATGGTCTGGGAGATGTTTCCAAAGTGGTCAGCAATATCGATACTTCCGTATTGGTGGGCCAGCTCAGCAGCATGATTGGCAAAGAAGTGCAGTGGAATGTGGAAACTACCAGCACGGATTCTTCTGGAAAGTCTACCACGACCTCAACCAAGGTGGAAGGAACAGTTACGGGGGTAAGTATTTCGGATGGCTCGCCGACGATTATTGCCAGCTCCGGGGATAAGACCTATCAGGTAGCTATAGGCGATATCGTTCGTATTGGTGAAGGCGTGCAGGGCAGCTGACGATGATGTCCGTTCCTGTACGATAGAAAAAGGCTTTTATAGAAGACCGGTGCGGCAGTGCGCCGGTCTTTTACTGTTTAACGGGAAATTTTTTTACATTTAGCTAAGAAACTTTGCAGAGGAAAAAGGGAAAAGGCCGACTCGTGACGAAATTTAAGAAAATAAGAAATATGGTAAAGATGTGAGGGGGAATCGTCATGATTAAGCTGACAAAGTTTAATTCACAGACAAATAAAAAAGGAGAATTCGTGCTTAATGCCGAAATAATAGAAACGATAGAAGAAACACCGGATACGGTGGTAACGCTGACCAATGGCAAAAAATTCATCGTGGAAGAACCGATGGATGAGATTGTCCGTCGCGTGATGAAATATCGTCGGGCACTCCATCAATTTTGATGTGGACAAGTTCCCATCAACTGGTATAATATTTAAGGAAAAGTATTACGGAGGGATAAACATATGGCTGATGAAGAAAAAGACACAGATGAAGTGGCCGAAGAACCGAAGAAAAAATCTCCGATAATTCTGGTGGTCATCTTAGTTCTGATTGGTCTGGTACTTGCCGGCGGCATCTCGTTTTTTATTACGACCAAGATGATGGCCGATACCGCTACAGAGCAGGTAAATGAACATCATGACCCCGGCAAATTTATCAAGCTGGGGGATGCCAAAGAAGGCATTATGGTAAATGTAGGCGGACAGAAAGCAGGCAAGTTCCTGAAGGCCGGCATCGTTCTGGAGATGAATCCGGGCAAGAAGGCCAACATGACGGAGGAAGGTGCGCTGCTGCCGGAAGCCGAGACGAAGATTCTCGATACCACGATGCAGATTTTGCGCAGTGCCAAGCTGGATGAGTTTGATGCAACCCGTCAGGATGAACTGAAAAAGAAGATTAAGGATGAACTGAACACCAAGCTGGGGCCTGGATCTGTGTATGATGTATATATAACGAGCTTCCTGCTTCAGTAAAAAAGTTCAATTTCCAGCAGGAAGGAGGGCGTAAGATTGGCAGATGAAGTACTATCTCAATCTGAGATAGATAAACTGCTTTCCGCACTGTCAGACGGAACTGTATCGGCAGAAGAAGTAAAAGCGGACGAAGAACAGAAAAAAGTTAAGACATACGACTTCAAGCGGCCAGACAAGTTTTCTAAGGACCAGATACGAACGCTCTTCATGCTTCATGAGAGTTTTTCCAGACTTTTGAATACGTATTTGTCTACGCACCTGCGTACATTGGTGAATGTTGAAGTGGCTTCGGTAGAACAGCTGACTTATCAGGAATTTGTCCAGTCTCTGGCCAATCCTTCCGTTATCAGTATTGTAGCGGTGCCACCGCTCAAAGGCAATATCATCATGGAAATCAACACAGAAATTGCCTTTGCGTTTATTGACCGTGTGTTTGGTGGTGAAGGCCGGGTGGGGATAAAGCCCCGCGTGCTCACGGAAATTGAGGACGTGGTTGTACAGCGCTTTATCAATACTGCTTTAGGACATTTGAAGGAAGCATGGACTAATGTGGTGGAATTTTTCCCTGCATTGGAAACTACGGAATCAAATCCTCAATTTACGCAGATCGTACCGCCAAGTGACATGGTGGTTATCGTCACCATTCAAATGAAGGTAGGCGAAGTTGAGGGAATGATGAATATATGTATTCCCTATTTGGTGCTTGAGCCAGTTATGTCAAAACTTACGACTACTTTCTGGGTGGCTTCATCCGTGTCACGGGATGATGACCCTGAGCAGGTCAAGCTCCTGCAAAAGAAAATTGAGCGTACCAAGGTACCTTTTGTGGTACAGCTGGGTGAGCTTAATCTTACAATTAATGAGTTCCTGACTTTAGGGTTTGGGGATGTTCTGCAAATGGACACCCGTGTGGATGATAACTTGTTGTGCCTGGTAGGCAAGCGGCCAAAATTTTACAGCCGTCCGGGAAAATCCGGCAAGAAAATGGCGGTCCAAATTACCAAAATTATAAGCGAAGGAGATGAAAATACTGATGAGTGACGATATGATCTCGCAAGAGGAGATTGACGCCCTGCTTAATGGCGGAGGGATACCTGCGGCAGACGACAGTCCGGCACCGGCGGGAGAGTCCGAAGCTCCGGCTGATGCACCAGCCGGCTCCGACAGTAGTTCATCTCAGTTTGATGATGTACTCACGGATGTAGAAAAGGATGCTTTGGGGGAAATAGGGAATATTTCCATGGGCAGTGCTGCAACAACCCTTTCGGTACTGCTTGGGCATAAGGTGAATATCACCACGCCTTCGGTTTCCGTTTCCTCAATGAGCATGATTCAGGAAAAGTACCCCATGCCCTATCTGATTGTAGAAGTGGGGTATACCATCGGTATTGATGGGAACAATGTTCTGGCCATTCAGGCGCAAGATGCAGCGATTATCGCTGACCTGATGATGGGGGGCGATGGCACCAATCCGGACACGGAAATCAATGAAATCGCCATGAGTGCGGTTGGCGAGTCCATGAATCAGATGATGGGCACGGTGGCAACGTCTTTGTCCACCATGTTCAATAAGAAGATTGATATTTCGCCGCCGAAGGTAAATCTCATTGATTTTGGCAGTGAGGATAAGGTTTCCGAAGTACTGGGACAGACAGAACCCATTGTATGCACTTCCTTCCGTATGGAAGTGGATGGTCTTATTGACAGCGAAATCATGCAGATTCTGCCCGTGGAAGTGGCTAAGGAAATGGTCGATGCGCTGACGAACGGTTCAGTTGAAGAACCAGAACCGGAGCCGGCGCCAGCTCCCGCACCTCCACCGCCACCGCCTCCAGCAGCAGCGCCAGCTCCTGCACCGCCGCCACCTGCACAGCAGATGGCTCCTCCGGTAATGGCAGCACCGCCGCCGGCAGCCGGAGGATATGGCTATGGTATGCCCATGCAGGGAATGGCTGCTAATGTGCCGGTGCAACCAGCACAGTTTATTCCCTTGAATATGCAGCCCGTGCAGGTAAATGATGCAAATATTGGCCTGATTCTCGATGTCCCCTTGTCGGTGACCGTGGAACTGGGGCGGACCAATAAGTCCATCAAGGAAATACTGGAACTTACCAATGGTTCTATCGTAGAACTGGACAAGTTGGCTGGTGAACCCGTGGATATCAATGTAAATGGAAAGTTCCTGGCCAAGGGGGAAGTTGTAGTTATTGATGAAAATTTTGGTGTACGTATCACGGAAATTGCCAGCCCAGCTGAACGGGCTGCAAAATTGCAGTGATTCTCTTAGTTAGAGAAGTTCTTGTCTAAAACAAGACTTTCTTATATAATAAAGGCAATGCTAACCAAGTCGGATGTTTTTTAAGATGAGGAGAGATGGAACATGGCAGTAAGAGTATTGGTCGTTGATGATGCGGCATTCATGAGAATGATGGTTAAAGACATCCTGTCCAAAAATGGCTATGAAGTCGTGGGCGAGGCAGAAAATGGCATGAAAGCACTGGAAAAATATCAGGAGCTGAAACCGGATCTCGTTACTATGGATATCACGATGCCGGAAATGGATGGTATCAGTGCCGTTAAGGAAATCAAAAAGGTAGATCCAAACGCCAAGATTGTTATGTGCAGCGCAATGGGGCAGCAGGCTATGGTTATTGAAGCCATTCAGGCCGGTGCCCGTGACTTTATCGTAAAACCCTTCCAGGCAGATCGTGTATTGGAGGCTGTCCGTAAAGCAGTGGGCTGATGGGAAGAAAGCGTATTTTTCTGACGTGTTTCGTGGGTGTACTCCTATTATTGGCCGTTGCAGAACCTGCCTTGGCAGCCGAGGAGGCTGCCAAGGGCGGGTATCTGGCTGGTTATGAGAATACTGATCCACGGCCTGCGTCTATTTCCTGGTGGTCAACGATTGCTTATTTGGTCAGCCTCTTTGCTATTTTTGTATTTGTAGTAGGGCTGGCTTATTTTGCTGCCCGGTTTATTGGCGGTAAGTTCGCTCAGCAGAAACTGGGATATGGTGGAAGGATTTTATCCCATCTGCCATTAGGTCCAAATCGTTCAGTTTGTGTAATTGAAATGAGCGGACGGGTTTTTATGCTGGGGGTTACGGAACATTCTATTACACTTTTGACGGAAATCACCGATGCGGATGAAATAGATCGCCTGCATCGTGAGGATTTGGCTTTTGGCAAGATGCCGGATATGTTTTCACAGCAGTTTGGCACTTTGGCAGGACTGGTTCAAAAGGTTCCCCCGCTGTTTCGCAAGTAGTTGGCTGTCAGATATGGATATTAAAAAAGGAGTGGTGGGCAGTTGAACCGCCGAAAGGTCTTTATCATGCTGGGAGGAATTGCCTTCCTGCTGTTTATGGCACAGAACGCTGCTTTAGCTGCACCGCTTATCCCTTCGGTAAATGTTGATGTGGGGGCGTCAAACAAGCCTCAGGATGTAGCGGTGACGCTGCAGGTAATGGCGCTGTTGACCATTCTGTCATTAGCGCCGGGAATTCTGATTATGACCACATCGTTTGTACGTATTGTGGTCGTTATCGGTTTTTTGCGTAATGCATTATCTACTCAAAATGTACCGCCTAATCAAGTGGTGATTGCGTTGTCCCTGTTCCTGACGTTTTACATCATGTCTCCCTATTGGAGTCAGGCTAATGAGAATGGAATTCAGCCTTATATGGCCGGACAGATAACGCAGGAAGAGGCGCTTACTAATGTGGTAGAACCGATTCGTGAGTTCATGTTTAAACAGACCCGTGAATCGGATTTAGCATTGTTTGTGAATTTGGCTGATGATGAACGTCCGGAAACGCAGGAGGATGTATCGACTTTTACCCTGATTCCTGCATTTGTTATCAGCGAGTTAAAAACAGCCTTTCAGATAGGTTTTATGATTTATGTACCCTTTATCGTCATTGATATGATTGTGGCCAGTACCCTCATGTCCATGGGTATGATGATGCTGCCGCCGGTAATGATATCCCTGCCGTTTAAGATTTTGCTCTTTGTTATGGTGGATGGCTGGCACTTATTGATTAAGTCGCTGATTGTCAGCTTCAAGTAAATGCGTTAAACGATGGGAGAAGAGGAGTGGGTGCGTATGTCAGGTGATTTGGTCGTACAGCTGGGACAGGAAGCCCTGTTCATTGTAATGATTGTGGCGGCTCCCATGTTGGGATTAGGACTTATTGTTGGGTTGATGGTCAGTGTATTTCAGGCGACGACATCCATTCAGGAGCAGACCTTGGCCTTTATTCCGAAGATTATAGCGGTTTTTGTTGCCATATTGATTTTTGGTCCATGGATGCTTCGGATAATGACGGAATATCTGACCAATATTTTAGTTAATTTGCCCGGCTATATCGGCTGAAGGAGCAGGTTATGGATTTTTTTGAGCTTCTGCAGGGACATGCAGCGGTATTTCTGCTTCTGTTGACCCGGGTAAGCGGAATATTTATCATTTCGCCATTTTTCGGCAGCTTGAATATTCCGGTTTATTTTCGGGCAGCAGCGTCTTTTGCCTTTGCCTTGGTGCTTTTTCCTGTGGTGGATAATTTTCAGGGGATAACGGCACCGGCAACTGTTTTGGGTTATGCAGGAGCTGTGCTGTCAGAGCTCTTTGTGGGCTGGCTTATCGGGTTTGTTGCTTATATTGCTTTTGCCGCCATTACCATGGCAGGCAAGGTTATGGATATGCAGGCAGGTTTTGCCGTAGTGAACGTAATGGATCCGACTTCCGGTCAGCAAATGCCGCTTATCGGAAGTTTTCTTTATA
>ERZ842401.6484-NODE-6484-length-12487-cov-7.771799_pt1 | contig 12487 bp, 15 predicted proteins | sample MGYA00521270_ERZ842401 | MGnify/ENA primary metagenome ERZ842401 (study PRJEB31892, sample SAMEA3878208) | bioreactor metagenome | biome: Moose rumen | place: Sweden | collected 2011-10 | study: EMG produced TPA metagenomics assembly of the PRJEB12797 data set... | reverse complement strand
AAACACACAGTGCGCCCAAGCTCTCCGAGCTTGACCGCACAATGTGTTTCGCACACCGCCAAGTCTCCGACTTGTCTCTTATTACACTTGTTTCCCAACTCAAGATTTCGATTTAGCCGTGCTCACACTAATCTGCAACAGTTCCCCCTCATGTAGGGACAAGGCGTGCCTTGTCCGCAGCGGGCAAGGGGGAGTATGATAATTGCAGAATTACTGAAAGAACTTGATTTCCAAATGTAGGAGGGTGTGTCAAAATAGAGGACTTAATATAAACAACTGAATTATCTGAATTTTCTGTTTTTATAAGTGTCTAGTAATCAGGTTTTATTTTTTTGAAAACAATTCAGATTAATCAGAAAAATCAGTTGTTTTTTTTATTTTGACACACCCTCGTGGAGCACGTCCTCCGCCCTTCGGGCACCTCCTGCGGATGAAGCACGCTTCATCCCTACAAGAGGAGGAGTTTTTAGTTTTGCAACACCCTCCAGGGGGAGTATGAATTTTTTCTCAAGATTTCGTCAGAATTACGCTAGCATAGCCGTAGGTTATACTCCCCCTGTATCCCCCTCTAGCTTAGAGGGGGGAGCTGACGCACAGCACTTCAGAAACTTCAGTTATACTGATTTTCTAGCAACTAGTCTTTTGACATAAGTGTTTTGGGGCAGGTGGCGAATAATGAGAATTAAGCCAAATGACCGAACGATTTTGCGCCAAATGACCGAACGATTTTGCGCCAAACGGCCGAAAAGTGTTCAAAACTTTTTGGCTTGAGGACATTAAGACGAGCGTTGATATCGTCAATTCAGGTATTTATTGATCACGCTGTCGCTCACTCGGGTGAATGTGAATGTCAAGCCAAGTGCAACTATGGTCAATTTATTGCCTTTGACGCTAAATGTGGCTGGCAAGTATGTCTGGTCGGAGTCGGTAATGGTGATAGTGTTACCCGAAATTTTGTAGGTGCCATGTTCTATTTCGATTTCATGCTTTTGCGCACCATAAATCTCTACCCATTCATCGGTATAGATATTATCCGATACCGAGATGTAGGTGTTGTCGTCATTGAACTTGATGTAACCATTTGACGACTCAAAGATGCCGTCTTGACCGTTGGTGGATTCAAACCAGTTAAGATAATCACCTTCCCAAGTGCCCACGATACTGCCGCCACTTGGCTCGTCGTTGTCATCGCCGCAAGCGGTGAGCGACACGGTCATTGCTGCCAGCAATGCAACACAGAATAAATTTTTAAGTGCCTGATTCATTGTCAGTTTAATTTAAAAAATTGTTGATAATTTGTTTATTCTTGCGATCTATGTAATATCAATCCACCGCCTAAATCGGCTTCTGGTAAATACAGCTTGTCGTTTTGGAAATAGAACCTGCCTTGTTTAAATACACATTCATATAATTCAGGGTCATTACCTTTGAGTGTTAGAATATCACCATTTACTGACCATTTAAAGTCAATCTCACAGTCAATAATTCCACCCATATCGTTGACAACAACCCAAAACTTGCCGGTGTGATTGGAGTTAAACTTTAAACTCAAGTTTCTAAAGTTCTAAAACTTTAAAAACTTGAAGGTTAGAGGTTAGAGGTTAGTGTTTAGAGAAAAATTTTTTCAAAATTTTCTATATTTCACACTGATTATCCTCTAAACTCTAAACACTAAACATTAAACTTTGAGCAAGTTAACAACTTGCGAAACTTGAGTTTAAATAAAAAACTTCCATAGATGATGGTCCGTCATTCCATTCTCCGATAAGCTGTTTCTCTAAGCTTGATGATGGTTCATCGTCGCCACAAGCTGTGAGCGACACGGTCATTGCTGTCAGCAATGTCGCAATAAGCAGATAATAATACTTTTTCATTTTATTTGTTTTTTATAAATTGATAATGAGAATATTATAAAAATCACACTAATTAAAACGAATTAAAATTCACTTATAATCAATTCTTTAAAAAAGATATGTCTTCAAAAGAATGCCGTCCCTTTTAAGGACATTTTCGTTGAAATTCAGTTAAGAGACCTTTTTATATTCAAGTCTTTCATTAGGGTTCTTTGCCTTTGCTGCACTTGATGAGGTGTATAAATAACCATCTAAAAGCACAAAATTTCCTAAAAATTTTGAAGTGCCGCCAATATAAAGTTGTGGTATAGCTTTTCTGCCAACATATATTTCTTCTCCCTCAAAATGGAACTGTACATATTTCATGGTATCATATTTATACCAACTTCCATAGTAAATAGTGTCGCCATTTTTGTATTTTATAGTGGCTGTTTCGTCATCATTTACTGTAAGAACAATTGGTCCAAGATGCCCGTCATCAATTTCAAAGGTACCAATATAGCTCTGCTGTTCTGCTTTCTCTTGTTCAAGTCTCTCTTGTTCGGCTTTCTCTTGTTCCAGCTGCCTCTGCAGTTCGGCATTCTCTTGTTCCAACCTCTTCTGTTCGGCTCTCTCTTGTTCCAACATTTCTTCGGTGCTGTCAGTATTAACTTCACTGGCAGATCCAGATGCACTTGGTCTTCCTTCACATGAAGTCAGGTTCCAAATGGCTATTGCAGCCATCAATGTAAAAAAGAATGATAATTTTCTCATAATAGTTTTTTTAGTTAATAAAATAGTTTTGTTTTCAAATGTACTTTATAATATTCATTTGTCAATCGTCCATTGTGTCCATTTGGTTTATGGGTGTCTTGTCCTCAAAGGGATGGTTCTTTTGAGGACACTTTTGAGGAAATCAGTTTCGGCAGTCTATCATGATGGTGCCGTAACCGTTGATGAATACATCATTGACGCGCTTGTCGCCTTTGTAGTGACTCTTGAGGATGTCTTTCAGCTCCTCGTAGCTGGGACCGCCGTCCAGCTTTTCTTTGCGCACATTGATGAGTCGTCCAATGGGCATTATGCGATACTCTCTGTCGCTGGTGTAGCGAGGCTCTCCACCTGCCAAGCCATAGCTTTGATAGGTGGTTTCTAGCTGCTCCACAAAGTAGTCGGTTTGTTCAAACAGGTCTTTGTACTTTAGTTCATTACACGCTGTGAGAGCGGCGGCAGCGATAATTAGAATAAAAATGCGATTGATTGTTTTCATTGTTTTACTGATTATAAAAGAATAAAATGGTTGTCATTAAAATGCGCTAGAATTCCCTGAAGGCGATGCATTCAAATTGCCTTTCGTAGTCTTCGATATCCACGCCTTCCCAGTTGCAGTAGGTTTTTGTCAAATACCCTTCTTCTCTTTTGGTAATGTCGCCAATTCTGAGAAAATCTTTTCCTGTCATTTCGATGGAACTTTCGTAACCATTGCCAGCTACATCTTCTTTGGCAAATCCGAGGCTTCGTAGCTCTTTTATAAATCTTGCCTTGAAGTCGTTATATAGAGTCTCGTCGCTGATTTCTATCTTCAGGCTGTGAATGTCGTCGGTTTCATTCTTTCTGTCAGCGTGACTATATTGTGGAAAATAGGAGTTGAATTTCACTGAAATTATAGGGACTCCCGTCTTATTATTGTTGCCGTAATAGGACATGCGCTCGGTGCCTTCTTCCACAAACCCTTTTTGCTTAAGGATTTCTCTCAGGTTTTGTTTCAGGTGTCCAATTCCTTCTTTGCCCGAATTGCTGAAGATGCTGCCGGGTGAGATGTAGAAATCGTTGAGGTTGACGCCCTCTAATTCTTCAGGAATATTCCTGTTATTCCTCGCGGCATCGGCGATGCGCTGTTCTTGATTTTTCTCTAACATTTCTTGCCTATTGCGTTCCTCTTGTTCTCGCCATTTATCTTTTTGGCATTTGTTGATAATTGCCAATGACGTTATTATTGCCACAATCGCGATAGCCGCAATCAGGCACCCCTTTTTGAATTTCTTTTCGACAATTTTGTTGTTCTCTATCTGTTGCGCCACTACTCTTTGCCGTTGTTGAGCGTCAATCATTGCCTTGGTTTGTGGGTCAATCGGAGTTATTGTTCCGCAGAACTCGCACACGAAGTTGTAGCCTTGAATATTATGCAGTTCCGCTCCGCAGTTGGGACATGTTTTTGCCATTTTCTGTGACTGTTGATAAGTTATTAATCTGGTTTTATAAAATTTGTCCTCAAAAGAACCGTCCCTTTGATGACACAAGGCTAACCTTGCGTTGGTTTTCAGAATATTAATTCAAGGACTACGATGATAATTCTAAATAACAAAGGAATGGCAAATATTATAATTGCAGCGATTATCCATCCTTTCCTGGCGCTCTTTTCGACATTATTCTGGTATTCTATCTGCCGAGCCATTAATTCTTGTTGTCTTTGGCGCTGTATTTGGGCGTTGATCATCGCCCTGGTTTGCGGGTCAACTTGGGTTATTGTTCCGCAGTACTCGCACACGAAGTTGTAACCTTGAATGTTATGCAGTTCAGCTCCGCAGTTGGGACATGTTTTTGCCATTGTTCAGTGGTTTTATAAATGGGTTGCTAATCAGGTCTTTTAGAAGCCTCGATTTAATTCGTTGCCAAGGTCGTTTAAGAAGTTGGAAAAACTATGCCCGAGATTGCCGGGTCGGTACATGGGTTGAGGCGGCTGTGGCGGTGGCACCACAGTGCCGCAATAGCGGCACGTGAGCGCACCGCCAAGTGGCGCACCGCAATTTGGGCATTGGTTCTTGGCGTTGTCGCTGAGCGACATGTGGGTGGGGTTGCCGCATTGGGGGCAACTCTTCCTCACCTCATTGTAGGTGCATCCACATTCTTTACATATTATCATGTTTGTGTTTCGTTAGTTGCTAAATTGCTCAAAGTTTAATACTCTCGCTCGCAAGGCTTTTAGCAAGCTGTAGGGTCAGGGCATGCCCTGACCGCCGTCTCGCCGCAACACGCACACGGCATGCCGTGTCCCTACAATCGCATCATTAGTGTTTAGTGGATAATAAGAGTGAGATATTGAAAATTTTGAAAAAATTCCCTAAACACTAAACTCTAACCTCTAAACTTCAAATTTATAAAGTTTTATAACTTTATGAATTTGAGTTATTGTTGTTGTGCTGAGTGGTTTTTAATGCCGCGAGTACCAGAATCGCCTGGAAGGCAAAGCACGCGATGATGCCTATAAAATAGAAATTGTTCTCCCATTGGCTTGGCGCCACTACTGCCAGGATAAACTCTATTAGGCAGAGAATGGGGAAGAGGATGTGGTAGGAGATTTTGAAGGCATCTTTCATGTTGCTTTGCGCCACCCACCACAGCAGTAGTGCATTGACAGCTATCACGCACGACGACATCACCACATTCTCGGTGTGGTAATCCTTGAGGATGAGACCCGCCAGAATATTGACCACAATCAATACCAGGCTTACTATTAATGATAATGATTTCATATTTTTTAAGTTAAACAGTCAAAAAATCAAGTTTATAAAGTTTTAGAGATGTGCGTTAGATGCTATAGGGGCGCGCTTCGCGCTTAAAATTAATTTAAAATTTAAATAAAAATTTTGCTCTTGTTTTGTCTAAACTCTAACTAACCTCTAAAAATGCGATTGTAGGGACACGGCATGCCGTGTCCGCATGGGGCATGATACGGCATTAATCATGCGTGCATGGCGGTCAGGGCATGCCCTGACCCTACAGCTCAATGCCTTCAGAGCGTGAGCATTTTATCCAAACCTGAACCTGGTTTATGAGCCTCGCCTATGGTGCGGGTACTGGTGGCGGGGTGTTGAAGTAGGAGGCGAGCTCGGGGAGCGTGCTTGCCGCAGCCCAGTTTGCCATTCCTGCTTTCCACACGAGTTGGTCTTTGGTGATGTTGCCGCTCTGGATTGCCGTCACAATGGCATTCATGTCGTAAGGTCCCTGCTGCGCGCCATTGACAACTATATAGTATTGGACATTAGCGGCGGGGATTGGTGGCGGTGCCATCGTTGGCGCAGGGTTGACGTTAAGGTGCGAGGCGATGCCAGCCATCTGTCCTCCTGCCGCCATGCCGGCTCCCATGCCCAGCCCGGCGCCCAAGAAACCGCCTGCCACTCCGCCGGGGTTTTTGGCGGCACCTTCAAGCACGTTGAAGCTGCGGTCCATCTGATAGACGTCGCGACCGGTGATTTTGAGCTTTGCCGCCAGGTCTTTAGCCTCTTTTAGGCGCACAAAACTCGGGTCGTTCTCGTTGGCATTGATGGAGATGATGTCAAAGACTTGCAGCGACAAGCCATATTTGGCGAAATAGTCTGTCAAGCGTTCTTGTGCAAAGGCGGAAATATCTGATAAGTGGGAATTAATGTTCAAAATAGATATCCCATCACGAATCAGTTTGTCCGAAATGATATTTGTCAGCTGCGACAGTATTTTTCCTCTGAAATAGATTGTCATGTCGCCCGACGAGAATGCGCTGCGGTTGCCCACCAGCGTCTCGATTATTTTCTTGGGGTTGTCGATTTTGAAGCCATATTGCCCGTAGGCTCTCACCGGGACAATGATTTCATATTTAGGGTCTTCGATCTGCAGTGGTGTTGCCGTGCCCCAGGTTGAGTCGAGAATCGACAATTTATTGACAAACCACACTTCTGCCTGAAATGGGGAATCACCTCCAAAGGGGAGGTTAATGAGCCGGCATAGAATGGGAATGTTGTTGGTGGAAATCGTGTAGGTTCCACTCTCAAACATATCACAGATAGATCCTCCTTTTACGAAGATTGCCGTCTGGCCTGGGTGAACAACCAGTTGAGTTCCCAAGCGCAAGTCGCTGCTTGGGAACTTTTGTACCAAAATCCCTGGTTGCATTTCGCATTTTACAACATCTACTATAGCCATAAGATGGAGTTTCTAATAATTAGAATAATGGAAATTGATTAGGGGTGAATACATACTTAGCGTTGAATTGCTCTTCGGTCATTGTGAACATCATAATGGCTTGAACTAAAGCAAGTAACGCTGGAATCCAAGTCCAGCAAAGCACTAGGAATACTATACCAGGAATGTGCTTGCCCATATAAAAGTAATGAATGCCTAGTCCCCCTAAGAAGAGAGCCAAAAGAGCAGCGGTTGTCTTGCTCTTGGGAGTCACGTTAGCTGCATTGAAATTGTTGGGAGCATTGTATGCATTGAAGTTTTGAGGTGGTTGTCCGTAAGCTCCATTCATAGGATTTCCGCAGTGAGGACAAGCCTGTGCATTCTCTGATACCATGTTTCCACATTGGTTACATCTAATAAGTGCCATAAGTTTGAATTGTTTTTTGGTTAAAAAATTATTTAATTAGCAAATTTACTTCATAGTATGTAATTGTCAATCATCCATTTTGTCCATTTGATTATATAAGTCTTGGCAGATGGGCACAAAAGAGAAAGGGAGCTGATGGTTCCCGCTTATCGGCTGTGCGTGGGCTTGGACTCCCCGTGATACACGATAATGTGGAACATCAACTCCGCTTTGGGGTATATAATCTCCCGTGATGGGGGCTATATACACGTCAAAGAAGGAGCGTCTTTCCCCTTTATCCTCTGTATCACTGATTGCAGTAATTGTCCAAGTTACGCGCAGTGAGAATAAAGCGAAATTCGCTGTCTCTAATATGTCATGCCATGAGCCTGGAAGCTCACAGCGACGCAAAGATAGTGAATTATTTTGGAAAAACGCTCAAAAAAGGGCAAAAAATTACATTCATCATCGGTTTTTGCCTCTCATGCGACAAAGATAAGCAACAAATCCCAATCGACAATAATCCATTTCGTCCAATTTTTTGTCCTCACAGATATTTTTCAGACGACTAGAAACGACTTCACAGTTTTTTTTCAAACGATTAAAACCGGCGTCACAGGTATTTGTCAGACGACTAGAAGCGATAAGAAACGACTACACAGTTTTTTTCAAACGATTAGAAACGACTAGAAACAACTACACAGTTTTTTCAGACGATTAGAAACGATAAGAAACGACCTCACAGTTTTTTCAGACGATTAGAAACGACTTCACAGTTTTTTTTCAAACGATTAAAACCGGCGTCACAGGTATTTGTCAGACGACTAGAAGCGATAAGAAACGACTACACAGTTTTTTTCAAACGATTAGAAACGACTAGAAACAACTACACAGTTTTTTCAGACGATTAGAAACGATAAGAAACGACCTCACAGTTTTTTCAGACGACTAGAAACGATAAGAAACGATGGTTGGGGCTACTGTATAGAATGTGGGGTGGAGAAGGAAGAACAATCTTTTTTCACACCTCATTCTCGGACTTCAACATTTCCCAAAATTTTGACAACTCATTATTGATAGTCTGTCCAACAGTTCCAAAAGAAAGATCTTCTTCCCATTTGATTCCTTTCAGGAAATTTTTCCATCGAGAAACTCTGTTTGTGTCATTATAGAATTCTTCCTTAAACAAGGGATGATTATTTATGTAAGATGTTCCTCGGTTCTTAAAAGTGTTGTGAATGGCATCTGTCAGGACATTCTCATCAAGTTTCCCGCTATTGAGCATTTTGTATATATCAAAGAAATCTTTCATGCGACTGTTGTTTACAGAAAGTGAAACCATTGCCTCAAATTTTTCTGCCACTACTGTCTCCCTTGAATATGCAAGGATGCTCACACTTGGAACATCTTCCAGTAATAGAGGATAATCTATGGTTTGCGGACCAGGAGTCACAATGTCTCCAAAACCAATGTCCATTGATATGCGTTGTTTTACTGAGTCCAGTGAAGCCAAGACAGTCAGTCGGAGTCCATGATATACTTTTTCCTGTGTGATGTCCTCTGTCTCAATAGATCCTGCTTCAAACAGGATGCCATCTTCTTTGCATGGAACGGTTATTATTTGGGCAAAAATAGACTTGATGTTTTCTGTATCATTGCTGACATGTGTACCTAAGAAGTCAATGTCTTTAGTCGGTCGTGCCTTATCTTTATTGTAAGCATAAAGTAAAGCACCGCCTTTTAGTAGGAATTTGTCTCTAAACTTGCTATGTGCCAGTCTATATAGAAGTCTTTCATGGATATATCTCACGAGGATTGTCATATAAGGAATGTCACTATTCCTTGATAGTGTCAGCAAGCGTTCCTTAACGGAGCGTCCATAATTTTTTATCTCTCTTTTCGTCATGCCATGTATTCTATTATACTGTTCATCGTTTTCGCAACTCTCATCTGCTGCGCATACTCATTAAGCAGTGTTAGGTTCTTATCGGAGCGTTTCAGATAGTTTTTCAGTATCTCTGAACTGATGTCAATGCCAATCTTGTTTCTGAATTTTACAGCATCACATACCGATTTCTCCAGATTATAGATTTTTACCTTGTAACCGTCGATTTCTTGTTGAGTAATTCCTATTTTAATAGAGGGCAGAGACCAATAATAGAGGGAAATGGGAGGATAGTCAGGAAGTGTGACTTTACGTTTCTTCTCAATGGCAATGCAAATGTTAGGAGGCAGTTTTGTTGTAAGTTCATAATGTGCCCATGCCGAGTACATACAAAGAATTCCCCCCGGTACTATTGTTTCGATATCAATCATGGTCTTTGCCATTTCATCGGGCAGTGCGTAGATACCATTTCTTAGACGCACAATATTTCCGTTGGCTACCTCTGAAAGAAGTTGGTCATACATCTGGCGGTTATCCTTTATGTCTTTAGTGCGGATATACCCTCCTTGTGATTTTATAAAAGAGCAAATAGTCATAGTTATTTTTGTGCAAAAATACTGCTTTTTTTTAAATTAGCCGTAGAAATTGAGATTTTTTTCATATAGATGTCATAATTCGGCTAGAAACGACTAGAAACGTCCTGATATTTATCAGACGATTAGAGACGACAAGAAATGATGGTGGAGCTTGGATAGTTACCAAATAAAAATGTGAAGTGAAGAAACCGTCCCATCAATATTCGACTTTCACGTCCACTTTTCCAGTGTGGTAGTGGATTACTTCTACTGCGATGGGGTTGTAGTCGCTTTCGAGGACTCCCATGGGGCGGTATTTCGTGTCCCAGAGCCGGAAGAGTTTATCTGCTATTTCACCGTCGCATTTATGACGATTATCTCTGAAGTTTAGATCGCCGTAGTTGATAGTGGTCCGGTTTTCGTATTGTTTAAGGTATTTGTCGTAGATGGGTTGTGTGGCAGCTATGAGCTCGCTGCGCAGTGTCTCTTTGTCGGGGATTGCTTGCTTAGGGGGTGCCGGTGCGGGTTTTTCAGGCTTGTTGGGAGTAGTGGCTGGCTCATTGTCAATGGTTATGGGTTGAGCGGTTGGTTTGCCGTTATCTTCTGGTGCTACTGCCTGTCCAGCTTCTGTTGCCTCTGGCGCCGTTTTTGATGCCGCTGTTGAGTCGGCGGGTGATGGTGCCAGTGTTGTGGTGTCGCTCGGCAGCGCCTCAAGGGAGTTTTTGCCATATTGCTTAGTGCTGAGCCACCATGCAGAGAGGCCTGTGAGGCAAATGATGGCTGCGATGGCTGCGACGAGTTGCCACTTGGCGCGTGGTTTGGAGAGGTCTTTTTTTATTTCTGCCACGCTCTGGTAGCGGTCTTCTTTACTAGCCTTTGTGCATCGCTCAATCACTTTGCGGTAGCTGGTGACGCAAGGCAGTGTGGCGATGATGCGCCCCACGGCGTAGATGTCGGTGCGCTGGTCAACTGTGCCGTCGCCGTCGAGCTGCTCGGGTGCGGCAAAGGTGTCGGTGCGCCCCATCGTGTCGGTGAAAGTGTCGGAGTAGCAGAATCCCAGGTCGGTGAGTTTCAGCTCGTTGCCCACTCGGGTGATGAGTATGTTGTCGGGCTTGAGGTCGAGGTGTACAATCTGGTGTGAATGCAGATAGTCGAGCACGTCGATTAGCGCGCTTAGCAAGCGATTGACGTTGGCTTTGCTCTTGAAAAAGGCGGGGTTGGTCTTGGCGAAGTCACCAAGAGTCATGCCGTCGATATATTCTGTGAGCAGGTAATCGTCACCGCAGGCAATGTAGCGCGCCAAGTGGGGATGGTCGAGGTTGTAGCCCGTCTCAAACTCCTTGCGCAGGGCAGCCACATAGCGTGGATTGGTGCGCAGCTCGGGCTTGAGTCGCTTGAGGAAGTGCAACTTGCCATAGAGCCTCACCTTAAAGCACTCGCAGGTGGCCCCGCCCACGTTGAGCGGCTCGATGCCTGTGAAGTCGGGGCGCGGTGTGTTGAACAAGGAGTCATCCATCAGGTTACACGATTTTGAAGTTTATGCCTTGCGCTTTGCCGGCGGTGAAGGTGCCTAATGACGTGCCGTCGCGCACCACCTCGCTCACGAGCAGGGGATAGCCGCGCACTATGTGGTCGAGGCGCAGCGAGTCGCCCACCCTCAACTTGCCGTTCTCGCTCTCCATGACGGTGAAAGAATTGTCGCCCAGGAACTTGATGACCACTCGTCGATTTGGCAGATAGGTGATTTCTATCATTGCGCCGGGCTTGAGTTGGGCCGCGTGCAGCTCGGTCATCGACTCGTTGAAGTAGGAGTTTCCCGCCTCGTCGTCGAGTAGCTTGAGGGCTTCCCAGTCGTTGTGTCCCAGATAGCGCGCGATGATGTTGAGTGTGGTGATGCGAGGCTCGCGCTCGTCGTCGATAAAGCCGAGCAGCCGCTTGAGGGTGTTGACTCCCACGTGCTCACCAGTCCTTGACTCTATGTCGAGCGTGAGCATAGTGCAGTCGTTGGGAGTCGTTAGCTCTCGTCCGCATTGCTTGCTTAGCAAGTCTGTGATATAAGGAGATAGTTTCATTGCTATGGCTTACAGCTACATTTTCTCAAATGAGCTAATGATTTGCTGCCACTCTTTGGGGAGTTTTTTGAGGCTGTTGGTTCTCTTTTTCACGCAGCCTACCGATGCTGGGCTGTAGTAGTCGTCGCCCTTGATGAGGGTGTATTTTGTGGTCACTCCATTGGCGGCAAGCTCGCTTGGGTCGCTGAATACCATGAGCATCTCGGCTGCCTCAAGGGCGTTGCCGTTCCAACGCATCTTCTTGTAGAAAGCGATGCTTGCTCCTCCCGAACTCATGCTCACCCAGGTCTTGCTCTTGGGGTTGACGAGGAAGTAGCCGTTGAGCGACTCGCCATCCATTGGCACAAACTCGCCGCGCTTGTCGCTCCAGAGCAGGATGGTGGTATAGTTGCGCGCTGTGGCTGGTCCCGCCACGATGTCGAGGTTGCCGTCGAAGTTGGCGTCGAGGAAATGCAGCTCACCGCCTGTCACGTCGCAGCTGATGGTTTGCGATAGCTCACGTGCGCGGTATATGTTTACGTTGTAGGTGCCGTCGTCATTTTGTTTGGTAGTAGCCTTGAAATAAGAAGGACTAGTAGGGCAGTCAAGCACGTTGTAGTAGCCATATTTGTCAACTGCGGGGTGGAAGGCGTTTTGTGCCGCCACGTTAGCTGTGCTCCAAGCTGCGACCGCTATTGCAATGAGTGAAAGATACTTTTTCATAATTGTGGTGGTTATTTGTTGATAATTTAAGTTTCGCAAGTTATTAACTTGCTCAAAGTTTAATGTTTAGTGTTTAG
>ERZ842401.6482-NODE-6482-length-12489-cov-2.989625_pt1 | contig 12489 bp, 7 predicted proteins | sample MGYA00521270_ERZ842401 | MGnify/ENA primary metagenome ERZ842401 (study PRJEB31892, sample SAMEA3878208) | bioreactor metagenome | biome: Moose rumen | place: Sweden | collected 2011-10 | study: EMG produced TPA metagenomics assembly of the PRJEB12797 data set... | reverse complement strand
TTTCGATTCGAGTCTTAAACGTGTGGGCCAAGTCGCGTACATAAAGCCTGAAATCAACCCGCTGTGCTGCCGTGAAATAAAAATAAAATTTCTTTCGGTCAAGCATATATTCAACATCTACTAACTTCATTGCTAGTTTATGATCTGCAAGAATATCACGCGCCCGCAGTAATGCCTCTTCCTCTTCACGTCTGCATGAATAGTAATTCTCTATGTCCGCAGAATCAGCTTCACGGATAAATACAACGTCCTGTATTATTGCTTCGGTGCTGTCCTCAAATTTAGGCGTTTCGTTGTTGTAGCGTTCCTTCTGTTCATCGGATAGCATTCCGCCGGGTAATCCCATCTCATAGCCTCTCGGTGTCTTTAACACTATCCAACGTGATGAAAGGTGCTCTAATGTTTCTCCGTCCCTGATCCTAGTAAGTCCCAAATATCTAGGCTTACCAAAGATCGTTAAGTATATGTTCACTGTATTTATTTTCCTCTCTTAATATCAATAAAATCATGTCGCATAATAACGGCACAGATAAATTCTTTTTGCCCGCAGAAATCTTCAGCCTGTCTATTCTTCCTGCAAGTGAAAAATCTTTCTTTCCTGACGCATAATCCGCCCAAGCCTCAAGGTCATTCACGACAGAACCAACATCATTATTCTTTCGCGTAACTGCAAGCCATTCTATCCATTCCGTATCATTGCCGGGAATTGGTTTAGCTTCGGTGTTAGTGTCAGCAGTAATTACCGTCAGACGTGAACGGCTCCTCAATGTAGGCAGGAATAATCTTGCGTCCTCCATCAGGAATAACAGCACAGCATGTCCCGGAGGTTCTTCGGCCAATTTCAGGAGGCTGTTAGCGGCAGGCAGTAATAACTTATCCGAACGCATTATCACTCCCATACGTCTTTTTGCTTCCATCGGCTTTAGTGCTATGTCGGCTATAAGTCCTCTGCATGTATCTATATCCGCTGCTTTGTCTGTTGTACCTATAATCAGCAAATCCGGGTGTGATTGCCTGTACCCTCCTAGTATCAGCCCTGCAAGTGTCTCTATTATCTCTTCATGATATGCGATAGGTGCAGATATTGCCCGGCAGTGTGGAATGTCTCCGGCTTCTGTCTCCCGTAAAATCTCCTGCCACTTCACATTAACAGCGAGATCAGACACCCTTTAATCTCCTCCATTAATGCAAGTGCTTTAGTCCTGTTGCCTTCATATAGGAATGCCTCTTCAAGCTCGTCCATTGCCTTTTCTGCCCGCTCAATCGTAACATACATTTTACGGTCAGTTTTGCGCCACCGCATATCACGTTTTATCCGAAGTCCCTTTGTTGCACGTTTCAGCAGTTCCGTTAGTACTGCCCGATATTCCTCTATCAGCCTTCCGCCGGGAAAAACTGAAAGCCTGTCCGACAATTCATATAGCTGGTCTAACAGGTCTTCAAGCTCCGTAGCCTCCATTGCGGTCTCAAACGAGAAAGCTGAAGATGATATTTCATTTGCGGGTGATGCCTGATGTCCTGTACTGCTGCTGCCGTATTCCACTCTAGGCTGTGATGATGCAGGTTCACTTCCTCCGCGCTTTATCTGGATTGGCATATACACACCTCCAGTTTTGACGTTATAGCCGTAAAAACTTCTTCTTCATTGAGATTGTTGCAGTCTATTATCATATATTCATCTGCCCGTGAGTGATAGAAATCTGATACTTTCCTCATCAGCAATAAGCCTTCAGCCTCGAACTTGTCCGGAGTTCTTGAAGTTATGCGTGAATATGCTGTTTCAGGGTCTATGTCGAGAAATATTTTTATGTCAGGTTCAGGGAAATTACAGGCAGCAATCAGCCTTTCAGCGTCCGAAATCTTCAGCTTATGCCCTCCAGATTGATATGCTAGCGTAGAATCGTTATAGCGTTCACATATCACATTATGCCCTTCAGTGAGTGCCGGAAGTATTACCCTGCTGACGTGCTCGGATCTGTCCGCAAGGAATAACAGAAGCTCAGACAGTGCCGAATAGCCTTTACTGCCGAGAATGAACTCACGCAATGATTTTCCCCCGTCCCATCCTCCCGGCTCGAATGTGCTTATAGTTCTACGGCCGGTGAAGTCCTCAAGCCATCGTGAAAGCCTTATTGCCTGAGTGCTTTTTCCTGAACCGTCAATACCTTCTATAGTGATAAACATTTTTTGTCTGTTATTTCTCCACGTGTATTATTTTCTTCATCATGCCGTCAATAAAGTAATCCGAACTGTATACCCGCAAAGAGCCTTCTTTTATTCTGCGTTCTTTTGTCTCGCTGAGATATTCTTCTTCTTCGGGCAGTAAATCCGGTTCTTTCTCGGCCTTTGTATTTTTGCTGTCTTTGTTCTTACTTTCAGCAATAATTTTCTTCAGTGTCTCCGCGCTCCTGTCTATATTCAGCTCAAGAACAAGCTCATTATTTGCGTCCCGTGCCTTAAACTCCGTAAGCATACGTTCAAGACTATCTATAGACTTCCAGCCCTCTTCAACTGATACTTGCCTCATAGGATCAGCACCGCCTCCCCTGACGATAAGCTCGCACACTCCTTCTTCAGCGTCTTTAGGTATCTTCATGCTGAATTTTCGTTCTGTTATCTCAGATCTCCAGCCCCTAAGTTTCACAGTAATTTCTATCTCTTCTCCGGGCTTGGCCGATTCTGGTGCGTCAATCTGCTCAACTAATAGTATTCTGGGTCTCTGGCTTGCCTCAACTGTCAGAGTAAAACCTACGGGCATTATTGCACTGAATGGCTGTGTGAGATATGCGCCTATTATTCCTCTTGCCTGCTCTAATGCACTTGCTGTAACGTCCTCCTCAGAGAAAAATATATCTCTGCGTGTCCAGCCGTTAGGGACATTGCGGCCGTCTATACGAAGATTAACGCTCATAGTTCCTTGTCCTTTGCGTCCCCATGCTTCTTCGACCAGACCGGAATACATATTCTCTATTAGTTCCGTGCTCATGAACTCATCAGCGGCAATACGGAATTTATATCTGTTCGTTATATCGGTGTCAAGGTTCTTGAAGACAAGTTCAGCAGATATTGACGGCAGAAAATATCCCAGTCTCCCGCCTAGTCCTGCCTCTCTGTCCTGCGTGAATGTTCCTTCAAGGCTCTGTGCTGTTGCGAGCTTGAACGGGAAATTTGCATTATTCACGATGTCATGTATATATGTCCTTGCTGCCGGATATGACGCAGTACCGCGCTTCATGAACTTGTGCCCGAATGCCAATATTCTGCCGTTTCGTGATTTTGCCGTAACTGTTCCGACTATTCCCATCTCAACATCACCCCAGACAAGAAGAGCCGTAACAGAATCTCCGGGTTTCAGTCCTGTACCTGTAGTATCAAGACCTCCTGAAGATATGCCTTGCGTGAATGTTACACCTAATCTGTCAGCTAGACGTTTCATTGACGGCGTATTGATGTCTATTCCGGAGAAACTCACAGCCGATAACTCAAACATTTCCTTCAAGCTGGTATTCTCTGCGTCAGGATAATCGAACACTCTGCACATGTCCTCAATCGGTGCAAGCATTGCCATATTATGGTCGCTGAAGTCCCAGCCGCTTCGTATTGCCCCGATAAGTTTTCCGTTAATGTATATTGGTGATCCGCTCATTCCTTGCGCAAGTCTGGTTTTGTCCGTGAACTTGATTAGTATCTCGCTCGTTATACTTTGTCCGGGCTTATGGGGTATAACACTCACTATCTGCACAGGAATTTTTACGGGTTCAAGTCCTTTCATTACCGTAAGCATATAGCCTTTCATTCCGGGCTTGAGTTCTTTTACTGTCATTATAGGAACATCCGGGACAAATTCAGCACTGGCAGATACACTTACGCACAGCAAAATCATTACCGCAAAAATTAACTTACGCATTGCCTTTAGCCCTCTGTTTCAAGTATTCCATGATGAATCCGGAAATATCCCCGTCAAGTACAGCCTGAATATTGCCCTTCTCGTAGTTAGTCCTATGATCCTTCACGAGCGTATACGGGTGTAATACATAGCTGCGTATCTGGCTGCCCCATGAAGATTCTTTCTTGTCCCCTATAACTGATGCTAATTCCTCCTGCCTTTCCTGCTGTACAACGTCATATAACCTGCTCTTCAGTACACGCATTGCAGTCTGACGGTTCATGTGCTGGCTTCTCTCATTCTGACACGTAACGACTATTCCGGAGGGTATATGCGTTATTCTCACGGCGGAATCTGTACGGTTGACGTATTGACCTCCTGCACCTGATGCCCTGAAGGTGTCTATCTTGAGTTCTTCGGGCTTAATGTCTATGTCTACACTGTCAGAGAACTCCGGAGATACCAGGACTGAAGCAAAGCTAGTGTGTCTTCTGTGTGCTGAATCGAACGGTGATATACGTACAAGCCTGTGCACTCCCTTTTCTGCTTTAAGGAAGCCATAAGAATATTCACCCTCAACTAATACAGTTGCGCTCTTTATGCCTTCTCCTTCATCAGTGATAGAGTCAATAACGTTAGTCTTGAAGCCCTCACGTTCGCAGTATCTCAGGTACATACGCAATAACATTCCCGCCCAGTCCTGAGAGTCAAGGCCTCCTGATCCGGCATGTATCATCAATATTGCGTTAGAGCTGTCGTAATTCTCATTCAGCAGTAATAATAGTGCAGTGTGTTCTAGTTCTGTCCGGAGTTCTGCGGCACGGCGGGTAAATTCTTCCTCTAGTTCCGAATCATCAGAGAGTGCTAATATCTCTTCTATTGCGGCCAAGTCATCATATTCTGTCTTTACGTGCCTGAAATTATCGATACGTGTATTTATATTGGAGAGTTCGCGCAAAATATCTTCATGTCCGCTTGAGTTCCAGAAATCAGGGCTTGATGTTATTTCCGTAAGTTCCCGCGAGCGTTCAGTTATTCCGGGTAAGTCAAAGGCTGTCCTGCATAGCAAGTAACATAGTATGCAGTTCTTCCAGTTCCGATTTTAGATTCAAATTCATGTGATGATACCTTTCTATAATATGTGTAGTCTGATTGTGAGAATGATAGCACATACCAACAAAAAAACAGCCCGCCCTAATAATGGACGGGTCTGCGAAAAAATTTTGTGTCTATAGATTACTTCTTGCGCCGTGATATTAATGCAAATGCCATAACTATAAGTGCTGGAATACTCATACCGACATCACAGCCGCCTTGAGGATCACCAGGCCCGTATTCTGCAAGTGATATGCTTCGTAGCGAATTTTTTACGGGCAAATTATTTTCTACTTCTGAGTCTTCGATCACTTCAGATTCATCGTTCTGAGTTATGATCGGTGCGTAAGTGTAATCAGGCTCCATATATGCCGCAATGTTTACGTGTTTATTCTCCGGCACTGTATTAGTCTCGTTGCCGTCATCGTCCAGGAACACGCATGTATCTTCTGTTTCCTCTTCCTCATCATCAGCAGTGAATATCATACTTATTGATGATGACCCGTCAACAGGTTCTGACATCATACGCAGGTGGATAACTACCCCGACTTGCATGTGAGATAAGCTGACTCCGAACACGTACACCGCAGGAGTATCAACCCTCATTATCGGGAGCACTGCCGCAGGTTTCTCTCCTTGTGGTATCCTAGCAAGGTCTTCTTCACTGATATCATCAACGTTGCGTTCCTCACCAAATACACTATCATCAAGCTCGCGAACTTCCGTATCTCCTGTAATCAGGCTGCTCAATGCACTGCCAACTGACCGCAGAATATCCTTTATATTATCTGCCATTGTCTCAATGTTGATTCTAGGAGGTTCAGGCATAACGGGTTTTGGTTTATCACTTGACTCTGTTACAACTGAAGGAACTGTAGGAGTTTCAGGTATTTCCGCAACAACATCTTCACTGTCCGTTGTCTGTTCCGGAACATCTGCTTTTACATCCTCTGACACTACCGGAATATCTACTTCTACATCCTCTGATACCATAGGAATGTCATCTGATTCTGGGGCTGGTATGTCAGGAGAAACCTCTGTATCTTCAGAAATAACGACTGATGCAGGAGCTATTGTTATCGAGAAATCCTTTGAGGCCGAAGCACTATCTAGCGTTACAGTTGTCGTAAATACGTATGTACCATCAGTTTTAGGTGTACCAGCTATCTCGCCTGTATTCTTGTTCAGTACAAGTCCATCGGGAATATCTCCGCTAGTTATTGACCAACTAACGTTATTATGATCCGCAGTTAGATTGTCTCTGTACGCAATCCCAACAGTTCCGGATTTCAATGTAGTTTTCGTGATTACCGGTACAACATCAGGACTAGGCTCTGGCTCTGGTTCTGGTTCGATGTCAAATGAAATCAGATCAATATCTTTCTGCGTAGCTTCTGCTGTTATGATAGGTTCATATTTACCGGCAGCAAAATACACAGAGACATCAATAGTACCGGCATCGTTCGAGGCTATTACATTGGTCAGCGTTCCGTCGTATCTCATGAATGCCTGCTTATCTGAAGATAGAGTGTTGTCCGCAGATAATTTACCGTCAGACCAGCCGAAAGCATATGATGTAGTGTTCTCCACAGGTGAAGGCATATTAGAGTACCAGAATATATTTCTCCCGTCAGGTATATTGTCAACCGATATGCTGAACGTGTAATAACCTGCCTCCTTTATCGTGAGTGAAGGAAGAACTACCGCGAGAAGCTGAGGTGTATCCTTCTCGATAAGTACGTCCTTCAAGGAGTTAAAGACCGTATATACGTCCTTTGAGGCTGTCAGGTTCTCGTCCTCTATGAGCTTCACGTCTTCAAGTCCTAACTGTTCTACATAGTCCAACATGGTCAAATATGGCTCATTGTGCGGATCCTGCGGCACAGCAAATCTCGGTTTCACGCTAAGTTCATCGAATGATACTTCATCGCCAGTAAACGTTATGGGTTTGCCGTTCTCGATCAATATATCGTTGTTGATATATCTTCCCTGTTGGGGCTTGTATTCAGGAATAATAATATCCTCTACTGTATCGTAGCCTGCCTTAAGCCGTGAAAGAATAGTATCGACTGTCTCTGTGTCGGAAAGTCCATCAACCTTATTGCTCTCAGCGTCATATATCCATACATCGCGCAGAACTACGTGAGAATTTCCCTTGTTGTCTTCAAGTATCAGGCTTATCCTTGTAGTTCCTGATTTGTTTGCAGTGAGCCTAACTTTAATCTTTAATTTTTCTTCTTCCTTGATTATCTTAACGTCAAGTATAGATGATGTAGAGAATGCCCTAACGTTATCGCTGTTAATATCTGAAGATGCATTCAGCGTAATAGTTATGTCCTTAGATTCACCTTGTTTGAGAACTATAGGAAGATATGGTGATGATATGTCCCAGCTTAATTTTGTGTCATCAATGCTATTGACAGAATTGACGTTCTTGAAATGCCATATGTATTGAACAGGGACATTCACATTATTGTTCTTATATGCTTGAGTAAAACTGAATGTGAAGCCGTCAAATGCAGATAGAGATACCGGAGGATATAAATTTACAGTGCCCGATGTCCCTTTGTAGACTTTACTGCTTGAATCGACATAATGACATGTCAGTTCTGCGTCAGATATTGAGAAACTTCCTAGATTTCCCTTTTTTGTGTCTACTTTCTGATCATGTGAATCAATAAAATACCATTCGATAGCTATAACGTCTGAACTGTTCTTGATGAGTTCAATATACGGCATGTAGTTATTGCTGATTGCGTTGTTCTCTAAGAGTTTGCCAGTGCCAATATAATTACTTGAAGTAAATGTTATTGGGTCTGTGTAGTAGTAACTGTCGCCACTGTATGTCCTTGCTTCTTGGGTTGTACATTTGGTTGTTGCATAGAATGATGAATCGAAAGAAGCAATAGATATTACATCTGTGCGTAAATTTGCGAACGTCATAATATAATCAGCACTAACATTGCCGCTTTGATAATTATCAGGTTCATAATCTATAGAACATATATCAAAATACAATGTTGAAGATACTGTATCAGTAGAAGTTTCTGTCTGCGCATTGGTGGTAATAGCAATATCAAAGCTGCCATCCATGCCATAATAGAACCCTGAAGGCATTTCTTTGATCCTGGCTCGTTCGAATGTGTATGGTGTACTGCTTTTGAGTATCAAGTCTATATTAGGTTCTCCTACAGGTAATTTACTTACATCTTTTGATGTATAGTAAGTTTTACCATCTATCATGTAATCCTTAAATGTTAATACAGGGACAGCTTCAAGTGTAGAAGATGAGAGTTCTCTGCCAACGTGTACAAAATACGATCCAGCACATATATAACTATGCGGGTTACCGTATTCATACACTACCATACTAATACTTCCTAAACCTTCCTTCAAAGCATGAGCCTTTATATTATATTTGGCCAATATAGAGGAGGTATCATCTTTGTTTGTATTTTCTTTGACATTATCCTTTCCAACAGATATAACATTATTAAAGAGAACATAATAATATAATTTTGTTTGCTTATAGCTGCTCAAGCTGTCACTATTCAATAGTTCAACACTAAGATCTTTCGAGATATATGTTGTAACAATCTTGCCTGATGTGTCGTAAGTTACTTGCAAGAAGTTAGGTTCATCTGCAAATCCTACATCAGTGAAGCTTATCACTCCGCCGTTGTTCAGCTTACCCACTGACCCCATAGGAGAAAATAACCAGAGATATTGCACATCATCTATCATATAGCTGAAGTATACCTTGATATTTGTATCAAACACGTTGTCCAGATTGCTTAATGTCCCAGAATAGGAGGTTTGCGCAGCCTTGTCCTGATAATCATATCCATCTATCCATACGTGAATATCATTTACTGCTTCCTCCTTTAGTACATCCGGTGATACTTCTTTATATTTTTCAGCATTGACGAATGACCAATTTAGCCGTGTAACTTTGTGTCCGTCTCGCACAAGTTTTATATAGGGAACGAACTTTCCTTTGAGTATTGAAGATGTCTTCTTTATGCCCAGTTTCGTAATATTAACATGTCCCCAAATATCTTTGTTATCAGGAGCTTCAATAAACATGCTGTGATTTGTTTCAGTGTCAAAATATTTAGAGGCTGAACTTGATGTCGGATCAAGGTAAAATTTACCGTCTCCTTCGTATACGAGGCTGTATGTATTATCTTCGTCAAGCAATACAGCATTAAGGTCGTTGAATGATGAATTACTGTCGCTCGTGAAGCCAATATTGAAGTGAGATAGTTCAGCACCGTACAGCGGTTCATTTTCTACTATGAATGATTGTACATAATATGCCTTGATGTATGGCGTTAGAGTTGTGTCTTTTAATATACCTGTGATTATATCAGAATCCTTTTTATATACCTTAGTAACAATAATGTTTGTGTATATCCGTTCGTTCTTCTTGTATTTCAGCCTCAATGATGTAGTACCTGATGATACTCCACTAACAGCTGCAATTATAACTTCATGTCCGTAGTCGTCTTTGTCCCTAGTGTAAGGTTCCACTCTTATATATTTGGAATCTCCAGGTACAATGCTGTCGAACTCCATATCACCCGAAAGAATTATTTTTACTGTATCTGTGTTGCCTTCTCTGGCGAAGAACTGTGATATAGATTTGTCGCTGCTGTCCTGCCATATTATGCTGTCATTGGAATATTCATGCAGGAAGTGCCAGTAGTATGCTGCTCCGTTCTGTTCATACTCTACATAAACACTAAAAGCCTTCTTAACTGTAAGGTCTGTATCGATTGTGTGAAACACTGGCACTCTTCCAAGGCCGAAGTCAGTAAATTCTGCTTGTGTGTAGTATCTAGGTATGTTATTCCCATATTCTTTTACTGCCACGCGAACAGAAGTAATCCCTGATACTGTTATTGGTTTTGTCTTGCCATGTTCAGTGAAGTACATCATGATACTAGTTATTTTCTGTTCATCGTTATCCTTCATGATTCTGATATACGGGACAACCTGTCCTAGTGATATATCACTTGCAGTATCACTTAATGCAGGTATATTTTCTGTGATTGTTGCAGAACCTACAATTTCCGGAGAACTGCCTATAGACCAGCGAACTTTTTGCCCGGCTAAAGTTTGGGTTTGGGCATTGTCCATATATGGGACGAGTGAGCTTCCTTCTTTAGGTGACGGCATAACAGAGTAACTATCGCTTGATGTGAATATAAATCCTGAAGGCAAATCATCACTATTATATCTGTAGCTGCTATTCAGTTTTGCGCCAAAAAATTTTCCGGAATCAATATAGCCATTAACTCCGGAGTAATCTGCTTTGCTATCATAGAGGATAACATTTCCATTAGCCTCGTAACGTCTGAAGATACCAAACTTGCTGATTGATGCCGAAGAGCTTTCAGCATATGCCGAGAACGGAACACAAAGCACCGCTAGCAGCACCAAACAGGTTAAAACCTTTCTATACATATGTATGAACCTCCTATTAGCTTAAAGATACGAGATACAAGAAGAAAATATTGCTTATGATAATTAAATTAAATGTAATGTCAAATAAAAACTTTTATAGACGCGTAAAAAATGTCTCATAAAATTATCACGGCTGATAAAATATTTTTACACACACAAAAAAATTTTAGGGGGTAAGTTATCGCAAATGGACATTAATACTTTCTTCAGCATTGCCGGAGGAGTTGCACTGTTCCTTTACGGCATCAAGCTAATGAGTGAAGCACTGCAGTTCATCGCGGGAGACCGTATGCGCCAGCTCATAGGCACACTCACCAAGACACCATTACGCGGAATATTCGTCGGAATAATAGTTACGGTTCTCATTCAGTCCAGTACGGGCACAACGTTAATGACTGTCAGTTTCGTCAATACCGGACTGCTTAACCTGAATCAGGCCATAGGTATAATCATGGGAGCAAATATCGGGACAACGGTAACAGCTCAAATCATTGCGTTCAAGATTGAGGCATTCGCGCTTCCGTTAGTGGCTCTGGGCGTATTGCTCTCTATGTTCAAGAAGACAAAACAGCTATCATATTTTGCCAGTGGTATTATAGGGCTTGGCCTTCTCTTTATGGGTATGCAGACAATATCAGGAGCATCAAACGTAATCGGTGAACATAAAGAAATGTTGATGATACTTAGCAGAAACCCATTGACCGGAGTACTTGCAGGAATGATATTGACTATACTAATTCAATCCAGTGCGGCAACTATCGGTTTGACTATGGCTTTAGCTTCTCAGGGATTAATCACACTTGACGCGGCAATACCGATAATACTCGGCGACAACTTAGGGACAACATTAACGGCTGTAGTTGTTGCGATGGGTGCAAGTCGTCCGGCAAAACAGGCAGCAAGTGCTCACGTTCTGTTTAACCTGTTAGGCACAGTAATATTCCTTCTTGCTTTCCCGTTATACAAAGAATTAGTTGTGATGAGTTCCAGCGATATAGGCAGGCAGATAGCGAACGCACACACGATCTTCAACGTACTCAACACAATAATATTCTTCCCGTTCATATCATTGCTGGCAAAACTTATATCTACGATTATCCCGTTACGTCCTGAAGATAAGCCCGAAGATGTCATGTACCTCGACAAGAATCTCATCTCAATATCCTCAGCTTCAGCCGTTGAAGCCGTGAAAGATGAGCTTCTTCACATGGGCAATATCGTTCAGAGAATGTTCACTCTGATTCGGGAGACGTTCTTCAGCTTTGACGAGGGGAAAATGGAGGAACGTCGCAAGAAGTTCGACAGCCTTGAAGATGCCGTCAACAATATCACCCGCGCTATCTCTGAATATGCCTCCGAGATTTGGCAGAGAGGTGTAAGCGATGAGGTTTCGACGGTGTTGGGGTGCTACGTTAACGCGAGCCTTGACCTTGAAAGAATCGGCGACAGAATGGAGAATCTCATTGAGCGCTCGGACGTTATGAACCACTACTTGTCGGAGGAAGCTGTTGACGAGTTCCGCGACATGTACGACACAACCAATCAGGCCCTCGATGTATCGCTCTCATCAATGCAGCATGAGGACAGCAATCAGGCATGGCAGGTAATCCGCGACATTGAGAAGAAGATTGACGGCCAGGAAAGGACGTACCGCAAGAAGCACATCGACCGCCTCAACCGCGGTGAATGCGACCCCGAAAAGGGCGTGAACTTCATCACATTGCTGTCAAACCTCGAACGCATTGGCGACCACAGCAACAATATCGCAGGCTACACTCTGGATATTCTCGCGCTTAACGCTAAGGCATGAGGAAATTATCGCTTCTGATACTGCTCACGGGAGGGCTGTTGTCGATTTGGCTTTCAGTTGACGTGAAACCTGAAAGCGTAACGACAATATACAGCTCTCCGGCATTCTACGACACTCAAGGCAGGCTGTTTCACGTAAGGCTCTCCCCGTCATCGGAGTGGCATATCCCCGTACCGTTGAGCGAGATGGGGAAATGGCTTCCACTTGTGGCCGTGAACGCTGAGGACGC
>ERZ842401.6481-NODE-6481-length-12490-cov-4.550623_pt1 | contig 12490 bp, 8 predicted proteins | sample MGYA00521270_ERZ842401 | MGnify/ENA primary metagenome ERZ842401 (study PRJEB31892, sample SAMEA3878208) | bioreactor metagenome | biome: Moose rumen | place: Sweden | collected 2011-10 | study: EMG produced TPA metagenomics assembly of the PRJEB12797 data set... | reverse complement strand
GGCGGGGAAATCCCCGCCATATTTATTTGTCCTACCATGTCTGGCATTGAGATATTCATTGATGAGTCTGGCGATTTCGGCCCTTACAGGGAGCATTGCCCCTATTATTTTGTGACGATGGTATTCCACGAAGCCGCCGAATCTCTGTATAGCAACATATTCGATCTTGAATATCGGCTTTCGGTGCTGGGTCTTGAGAACCACTGTATACACTCCAGTCCGGCAATACGTGGCGAGGATGAATACTTTGGAATGGATTTGGCTGTACGGAGAAAAGTGATTTCCAATTTCATGGCCTTTGTTCACAGTGCCGCGTTTCGATACAAATGCTTCTTTGCGAAAAAAACAACCTCCGGTTCTGGCGAGCTGTTGTTGGAAGACTTGAAGGCGCAGATCGATGCCTTTGTCTCGGCGAATTACGAACGGCTTTCATCCTATAGCAGCATAACGGTTGCATACGATAAGGGGCAGAAGCAGATATCGCAGTTGATATACGAGACGTTGGAGACTCGATTTCAGAATATTCGCGTTACAAAAACCTTGCCAATTCATTCGCGCTTGTCCCAGGTAGCAGATCTGGTTTGCACGATGAACCGCATTGCACATCGTTTGTCGGAGACAGGGGCACTTGCAAAGCCAGAAAGCTATTTCTTTGGCGGCGAGAAGAACTTCCGGCGAAACTGGCTCAAGTCCATTCGGAAGAGCGAATGGAAATAATGATTGCCCGCCTCGTTTGTCCGGTGCGCGTGGGGGTGGGGATGGCGGCGCGCGAAAAGGCGCGAAAAGGCGCGCGGGGGTGTCGAAGGCCGCGGGCGGCGGAGGGTTTCTTCCGGGCTGGCGAAGGCGAGGTAGCTGGGGGCGAGATTCGGGGCATATTGCGATTTGAGCCAATAAAATCAAGGGTTTCGCGGGGTCTGTCCCCAATTGGGGCGGGGTGGGGGCGAAAAAATTTTTAAAAATTTCCACTTGACCCCTTGCAAGTCAAACGAAAGATATGATACAATCGCGTTGTCAAAAGGCAGGATAGGCGAATCGCACAGGGATGCGAACGGTCTAAGTTCCAAGGCCTCAAGACAACAAAGGAACACAAATATGAAGAAAGTCGCGTGTTCTTTTGATGTTTACCTGACTCATTGACGAAAACTGATTGATTTTAGCTGTTTTTGCTCAATTTTCGTTTTCACGTTTTAAACCGCACCCCACAAAGCTTGGACAGCCCGTCCAAGACTACAGCTTGTTGCGCTGGATCTTTCCTGAAACTGTCTTGGGAAGCTCGTCGCGGAACACGACGATGCGAGGATACTTGTAGGGAGCCGTGTGCGTCTTCACGTAGTCCTGGATCTCCTTCTTGAGCTCTTCGGTGCCCTCCTTGCCCTTCACGAGCTTGATCGTCGCCTTCACGACCTGCCCGCGCACGGGATCGGGCGCGGCAGATACGCCGCACTCGACGACGTAGGGGAGTTCCATGATTACGTTCTCGATCTCAAACGGCCCGATGCGGTAGCCCGACGACTTGATTACGTCGTCCGCACGGCCTACGTAGTGGTAATATCCGTCCTCGTCCTTCCACGCGAGGTCGCCAGTATGGTAGCATCCGTGGCGCCACGCATCGGCCGTCTTCTCTTCGTCCTTGTAGTAGCCAACGAAGATGCCGGGGTGCGGGTTCGAGCGCGGAGTCCTGACGACGATCTCGCCATGTTCGCCGGCGGGGACGGAGTGCCCCTCGGGGTCGACGAGGTCGATGCCGTAGTCGGGAATCGGCTTGCCCATCGCGCCCGGCTTGATCTCGTCGCCGAAGAGCGTGCCGAGCGCGCACGTCGTCTCGGTCTGGCCGAAGCCCTCGTAGATAGAAAGACCAGTCGCGCGCTTGAACTGCGTGAACACCTCGGGGTTCAGCGCCTCGCCCGCCGTTGTCGCGTGGTGCACCGACGAGAAGTCGTACTTCGAGATATCCTCTTTTATGAGCATGCGGTACATCGTCGGCGGTGCGCAGAAAGTCGTGATGCCGTACTTCGCGAACATCGGGAGGATCTGCTCGGCGTGGAAGCGCGAGAAGTCGTAGACGAAAAGAGCCCCTTCGCACATCCATTGGCCGTAGAGCTTGCCCCAGCTCGCCTTGGCCCAGCCCGTCTCGGAAATCGTTAGGTGCAGCCCGTCGCGCTCGACCTGGTGCCAGTACTTCGCCGTCACGAAGTGGCCGAGGCCGTAGAGATGGCTATGAAGCGCCATCTTGGGGTAGCCAGTCGTGCCGGACGTGAAGAACATGAGCATCGGGTCCTTGCCGCCGGGAGCGTCCGGCCCGCGCCCGAAGACGCGCGAGAAGCCGACGTATTCGCGGTCGAAGCTCTTCCATCCCTCGCGGTCGCCGTTGACGATCATCTTGATGAGGGAGTATCCGGGCTTCTCCTTCGCAATCTCAGCCTCCGCGAGCTCGGCCTCGTGCGCGACATCGCCGTCGGCGGTGCAGACGAGGGCCTTCACGTCGGCCGCCTTGAAGCGGTAGACGAGATCGTGGTCCTTGAGCTGGCTCACTGCGGGAATCACTATCGCGCCGACCTTGTGGAGCGCGAGAACCGCCGGCCAGTACTGCCAGTGGCGCTTCAGGATGAAGAGAACCTTGTCGCCCTTCCCGATGCCGATTGAACTAAAGTAGTTCGCCATCTGGTTTGAGATGTCGCTGATCTCGCGGAAGGTGAATCGGCGCTCGGTGAAATTGTCGCTGACGTGCAGCATCGCGAGCTTTTCGGGATAGCGGTTGGCGATCTCGTCGATCACGTCGAACGCGAAGTTGAAGCGCTCGGTGTTCTTGAACTTCACGTGCTCGAGATGGCCTGCCGCGTTCTCCTCGCACTCGACGAACTTGTCGACGACGAGCGGCACCTTCTCGTGGCGCGGACGCACAGTCTCAAGGCCGAGATGCGTGTCGCCGCCTTCGCCCGCCATCACCATCGCGAGGAAAGTGACGCCGTTCGGGTCGGTCGCGAGCATGCCGTGCGGCGTAGAGGAACGGTAGTAGATCGAGTCGCCTTCGTGAAGTTCCTCGACATGCTCGCCGACGCGAATCTTCATCGAGCCCTTGAGGACGATGTCGAACTCCTGACCCGCGTGGGTCGTCGTGGAAATGGGCTTGTCCAAGAGCGCGGGGTCGTACTTGTAGGTGACCCAGTATGGAGTGCCGAGGCGGTTCTGGAACATCGCCGCCTGGTTGCGGATGTCCATGTGCGTCTCGTGCGCCGTCAAGGGGCCCTGCCCCGCGCGCGTCACTTCATAGCCGGAAAGGTGGGCGCTATGGCCCTTCAAAAGCGCATTGATGTCGACGCCAAAGGTAATCGCGCACTGGTGGAGAAAGTTGAACGTCGGGTCGAGCTTCCCCGCCTCGACCGCCTTGTAGTCCTTGACGGAGACTTCCGTCTTCTCCGCCATCTGCTCAACAGAATACCCGATGATCTCGCGCATCTCGCGTATGCGCGCAGCCATCTCAATCAGATTTTTCTCCGCCTCTGCACTCATTTTCGCTATTTCTCCGACAAAATATCGGAATATTATATCATTTTTTTCACTTGGACGGGGCCCACTTGTGGAATCCGTGAGTAAACTCGCGCTCAGCGCCGTGGGCGAAGAACTTGCCGCCAGAGACGGAGTAGGCGCTCGACGACTGGCGAACCGTCTCGTTCATGTTGCCCTCGATCGTCGTAAGCTGGGAGCCCTTGCGATATATGACGAAGATGTAGTGCGACTTGAAATGCACGACGTCGCCAGAACGGATTTCCTCGACATTCTCGAACCGTTCGCCAGAACCGAGCCCACCGTCAAACATGTACGTAGATGCGTCCGCGGCCATCGCGGCGCACTCGAAGCAACTTGTGTTGCCGAGGACAGACGGGAACATCTTGCCCCACGGACGCCCCGTCCTGAAAGCGTGTTCCGCCATCATCTGCTTTGCGCGAGCGTCGTATTCGGCTTGCGTCTTCACAGGCGGGTTCTCCTTGAGGAAGACTAGCATAAACGAATTCTCCTGCCCGCCGCCCTTTAGTGGCTTGCGGACCTGCACAAGCTTCTGAGACGACTTGTTCGCCACGACAGTGCCGAGGGCCGCGCAAGGCGTTCCACCTGGGATCTTCGCTACAAGCTCAAGAGGTCCCTTCCCGCCGCTCAAGTAGGCGAGGCACGGCACCTCTGGAGTGTACGGCTCAAGCTTCCACTTGATCTTGCCAAAGACGTCCTCTGCCTTGAACCAGCGATTCGTGAACTCTTCCGTGTGAAGGCCTGCTGGAACCGACATCTCGACAAGCTTGCCGCCATCGCCTATTGCCGTTATCGCAAAGGGCGTTCCGTCCACCGTGATCGCGTACTTGCGGTCAGGCGACTTGCGCTTGTCGGAAACGAGCGGAAATATCTTCGTCGCGCCTGACGCCGGAATTGGCACAAACGCGGCTGGAAGCCGCTCGCTAAGCTGTTTTTCTATCTCCTCGGGCATCGCTGCCGCAAAGGCCGCCGATGCGCCGAAGATTACCAAGATCGTCAGTACTCGAACCGTGTAGAACATGTAGAGCGTGTAGAATTTTGCATGTCTCCACGGCTTGTTATTTCATGGAAACGATTTTGAAGTTACCCCATGTTGCCTATCACGGCCTTGATGCGCCTGACGCCTGCGGAAGACGACTGCTCCTTCACGATCTTGAACGAGCCGAGCTCCTTCGTATTCGCCACGTGGGGCCCGCAGCAGATCTCCTTCGAGACGTCGCCAATCGTGTAAAGCGACACCTGGTCGCCGTACTTCGCGCCAAAGAGCGCCATCGCACCCTCGGCCTTCGCCTCTTCGACGGTCGTCATCTTCTTCGAGACGGCGATGCCCTCCTGGATCCACTCGTTGACGAGCTTCTCGACCTCGGCCTTCTGCTCTGCCGTCATCGGCTCGGGCCAGGTAAAGTCGAAGCGAAGGCGCTCGGCGGTGATGTTGGAGCCCTTCTGGTTCGCGGTCGGCCCGAGCACCTTGTGGAGCGCGGCATGGAGAAGGTGCGTCGCCGTGTGCATGCGCGTCACGACCTCGCTGTTGTCCTGAAGCCCCGCCTTGAACGAGCCCGCGCTCGTGGTGCGCGAAAGCTCCTGATGCTTGCGGTTCGCCTCGTCGAAACCTTCCTTGTCGACGGTAAGCCCGTCCTTCGTCGCCATCTCGATCGTCATCTCGAGCGGGAAGCCGAAGGTGTCATAGAGCTTGAACGCCGTCTTGCCGCTGATCTGCGACTGGCCGTGCAGTTTAAGCTGCTCGGCGACCTTCTTGTACATCGCCTCGCCCTTGTCCAAGGTGGCGTTGAAGCGCTTCTCCTCGGCCTCCAGATCGAGACGGCACTGCGCCAAATTCTGCGCGAGCTCGGGATAGACGTGCTTGTACTTGTCGCAAATGACCTCGGCAAGCTTCACGGTGAAGCCCTCGCCGATGCCGAGCATGCGAGCGTAACGAACCGCGCGGCGGATGAGCCGGCGAAGGACGTAGTTCGCGCCGATGTTGCCGGGCTTCACGCCGCCCTTCGGGTCGCAGAGGATGAACGTCGCTGTCCTCATGTGGTCGGCGATGATCCTGCGAGCCTTCAGGACATCCTCATCGGACAACTGGCCACTGGCCCCTGACCCCTGACCCCTAGAGCGCAGCTCGTCAATCGCCGCCATTATCGGCGCGAAGATCTCGGTGTCGTAAACGGTAGGAGCGCCGCTCATCATGCAAATCGTGCGCTCGACGCCCATGCCGGTATCGACATTGTGGCGCCCGAGGGGGACGAACTTGCCCTCCTCGTTCTTGTTGTACTGCATGAAGACATCGTTCCAGATTTCGATGTACTTCCCGCAGTGGCAGCCGGGGCGGCAGTCGGGCCCGCACTTCTCCTTGCCGGTGTCGATGAACATCTCGGTGTCGGGGCCGCAAGGGCCGGTAGTTCCCGCAGGCCCCCACCAGTTGTCCTCGCGCGGCAGGCGGAAGATACGCTCCTCGGGGATCCCAAGCGACTTCCAAATCTCGACCGCCTCTTCATCGGCGGGGATATAGCCGTCCTCCCCCTCCTTGCCCTCGCCGCGGAACACCGTGACATTGAGCTGTTCGGGCTTGAAGCCGAGGTGTTCGGTGAGGAACTCGTAGCTCCAGGAGATCGCCTCCTTCTTGAAGTAGTCGTTCAGGGACCAGTTGCCAAGCATCTCGAAGAAAGTCAAGTGCGCCGCGTCACCCACCTCGTCGATATCACCGGTCCTGACGCACTTCTGGACGTCAGTGAGGCGAGTTCCAGCGGGATGCTCCATCGCGCCCATGAGATAGGGCACGAGCGGGTGCATGCCCGCCGTCGTGAAGAGGACCGTCGGGTCGTTCTCCGGTATAACCGATGCGCCGGGGATGATCGTGTGCCCCTTGGACTCGAAAAACTTAAGGTACTTGTCGCGGAGTTCGTCCGCAGTGAGATTCTTCATGCCTAGTGTAGTTGAAAAGTTGAAAAGTTGAAGAGTTGAAAAGTTGAAGAGTTGAAAAGTTGAAAGGTTGAAGAGTTGAAGTGTTGAGGTGTTGGAAAGTTGAAGAGTTGAAAAGTTGAAAGGTTGAAGAGTTGAAAGGTTGAAGAGTTGGTTGGATGGTTGATGTCAACCTTTCAATCTCTCGACTATTTAAACAGATTGGACGGATATTCGCCGGCATCGACGAGCGCGCGAATCGACTCCATGACACGCGGCTTGTCGTCGCGGTACGTGACGCCGAACCAGCTCGAGTCGGTGGGAAGGACGCAGCAGTCGGCCTTGCCCTCGCGGACGAGCTCGTCGACGACGAACGGGATGTACCATTCGCTCTTCTCCTTCGAGCCGTTCACGGCGAGCCACTTCGGGAAGCGCTCCTCGAGCTCTGCGAAGAGCCCTGCGGGGAAGCCCCAGAAGTTCATGGAGACGCGAGAGTCGAGAGGAACCTTCACGGGGTTCGCCTCGTCCTCGCGGTTCTCGGCGATGTCGCCGACCTTGACGAGCTTCGTCATCTCCGTCACGCCGCGCAGCTTGCCGTCAGGCGCGATGTCGCAGATGCCGCGAGCGACGCTGCCGTTTTCGCTGAGCGTGAGGTCAAGCCGAAAGCCGACCATCGCAATATGGAGCTTAGGGTCTTTTAGTGTCGAATTAGCGTCTGTTAGCGTCGCCGCCGACCCTACACCGACGCTACTCGACCCTACCAAAAATTCTGCGAGCTTCGCAAAGGCGTCGCGGCCGTAGAAGTCGTCGGCGTTGATGACCGCAAAGGGTCCGTCGACGACGCTGCGCGCCGCACGCGTCGCATGCGCGGTGCCCCACGGCTTCGTGCGGCCTGCGGGGACGGTATAGGGTGCGGGGAGGTCTGCGATGTCCTGATAGCAGTAGTCCACCGGCATCAGGGCCTCGAACTTGCGACCGACCTTCTCCTTGAACTCCGCTTCGAAGTCCCGTCTAATGACGAACACGACCTTGCCGAAGCCGCCGCGCAGCGCGTCGAAAACGGAGTAGTCGAGAATCGCCTCGCCCGAAGGACCGACAGGGTCGACCTGCTTCAAGCCGCCATAACGCGAGCCCATGCCCGCCGCCAATACTACCAATGTGGGTTTCATATTCATGTATTATACCAAAACCGCGTCCGGAGCGCTTACCGGCCAGTTTCGAAGTGGGGATCAACCGACATGCACTTCGCAGGGCACTTGGCGACGATCTGCTCGTCAGTCGGCGGGTTCTCGTAGTTGACCTTCGCGAGGAAGCCCTGGAACGTGAAGTGACCGGCCTCCTTGCCGCCAGAGTTCTTCTCGCAGAGGTGGCATCCCATGCAGCCTACGCCGCAGACCTTGCGAACATTCGGGCCCTTGTCGGGATTCGCGCAGAGGACATGGATCGTAGCGGACGCCGGAACGAGCTCGATGATCTTCTTCGGACACGCCGTCACGCACTTGCCGCAACCAATGCAGAGACGCTTGTCGACCTTCGCAAGCCCGTCGTGTATCGATATCGCCCCCTTAGGGCAGACGTTCGCACAGGCGCCATAGCCGAGACAGCCGTATGTGCAGCCCTTGTCGCCGCCCGCCGTCATCGCCGCCACGCTGCAGTCGCAGATTCCGTTGTAGTCGCCGACGCGAATCGCCTCGGAGCGCGTTCCGCAGCATTTCACGAGCGCGACGCGCTTCTCGGTCGCAGTCGCCTCTACACCGAGGATCTTGGCGATTGCCGCGGCACATGCGTCGCCGCCAGCCGCACACGCGCCGTTCGGCGCCGTTCCCGCAACTAACGCGCGGGCGTAGCCGTCGCACCCAGGAAAGCCGCACCCGCCGCAGTTAGCGCCAGGAAGCGCGGCCGTCACCATGCCAATGCGCGGATCTTCGCGGACGGCGAGATACTTGTCGGCGATCGCGAGCGCAAGCGCGGCCACAAGCCCGACTCCAGCTATGATTGCTATGGCAATTGTCATGACTTTCTCTCCAAAGTTAGATACACAACCTTTTCGCCCCTTCCCAACCTTTCAACTTTTCAACCTTCCAACTTTTCAACTTCCTCAATACGGCAACTTCACGAGCCCCGAGAACCCCATAAACGCAAGACTGAGAAGCCCGCCTGTAACGAGGGCTATCGCGATGCCGCGGAAGCAGCGCGGAGGATCGGCGTGCGCAAGCTTTTCGCGAATGCCAGAGAAGATGACGAGCGCGAAACCAAAGCCGACGGCCGCCGCGAACGAGAAGAACACCGACTCGAAGAAGCCGGAGCCCTGCTTGCAATTGATCTGCGCCGCGCCGAGGACGGCGCAGTTCGTCGTGATGAGCGGAAGGAAGATGCCGAGCGCGGCGTGAAGCGGCGGCAGGAAGCGCTTCATCGCTATGTCGATGAACTGGACGAGCGACGCGATGACGAGGATGAACGCGAGGGTGTGGATGTAGCCGAGCCCGTGCGGCTGGAGAAGCCAGCGGTCGAGGCACCACGTCACCGCGGCGGCGACTGTCATCACGAAAACGACTGCGCCCGACATGCCAAGCGCGGTGTCGAGCTTCTTCGACACCCCGAGGAACGGGCAGCAACCAAGAAAGCGGCTCAGAACGAAGTTGTTCACGAGAACCGCGCCGACAAGAAGCATCAAGTAGTAGCTCATAAGTTTGCCCCGATTATACCATTATTACCGCCGTGATTCAACCCAGCCTATTCAGGGACGACCCCCAGGGAGTCAAGGTCTATCTCGCCCTCGAAGACGCGTTTCACCGGCCCCGTAAGCGTGATTTCCGAGAATCCCGCACCCGTCTTGGTCCCGCCAACGATGAGTTCGTAGCCGCCCGCCGTCTTCACGCGCACAGGGAACCTGAGCCCGTGCTGCGCGACGCCGACTACAGCCGCGGCGACGGAACCGGTGCCGCAGGCGAACGACTCGGCCTCGACGCCGCGCTCGTATGTGCGGACCAGCACGCGGTCGGGCGCGCGGTAGCAGACGAAATCGACGTTGGTGCCATCGGGCGCGAACTCGTCGCTCATCCTGATGCGACGGCCCTCGCCTTCGACGTCGGTCTTCGCAAGGTTCTCTACCGGCACGATCTTGTGGGGAACCCCTGCGACCACGAAATCGTCGCCAAGGCCCTTGGGGTCTGGAATCGCAATGCGGACGAGGTCGTCGTCGAGTATCTCCGCGTCTACGAAACCCGCCGCCGTCTCGAAGCGCATCACCTTTCCTGCGGCGGCGCCGATCTCGCGCGCGAACGCCGCGACGCACCTCGCGCCGTTTCCGCAGAGATCCGCCTCGGAGCCGTCGGGGTTGAAGAAGCGCATCTTGAAGTCTGCCGTATCGGAATGCTGGACAAGTATCACGCCCTCGCACCCTATGCCGCTCGGACGCGTCGCCATGGCCGCTATAAGGCGGTGCTCGCAGGGGAAGTCACCGGCGCGGTCGTCGACGAGGACGAAGTCGTTCCCGGCGCCGTGCATCTTGACGAACCTGACGGTCTTCATCTTCAGAACCCTCCCATTATCGCGTTGTACCAGCCGCTGTTCGTGCGCGGACGCGGCACTTCCGCGCCGCCGTTGAGCCGTATGAGGTCGGACATGATGTCGAACGCGGCGTCAAGAACGACATCGTCCTTCGCGCGCTCGTTGCGCCTACGACGGCGGACGGCCTTCTCCTCGTCCTCCTCCTCGTCGTCTTCTGATTCGTCAACCTCCCTCAATTCGCGGTCGGCGGCCATCTGGGCCTTCCTTGCCTCGCGCTCAAGCGAGACCTCCTCGCGTTCACTTATCTCCTTCATGCTGTTCACGTTCGCGATATGCTTCTGGTAGCGCTCATCGACGGCAAGGCGGGCCTCGGCGAGGCGGCGAAGCTCTGGAACATACTCGTACATGTTCCAGCAACGCGCATAGTCGGAGGGGAGGATGCGGCTGAACGGAAGTGCGTTGGGGAGCTTGTCCTCGCCAATATCGAGCGAATCAAGGAGCGACGGAAGCCGTATGTCGGCCTCGACTCCCTCAAGCTGCGTCGAACGTCCGTCGACGCGGTAGAACCTCGCCGTAGTGATCTTCATCGACCCGTACTGCGCAGGGCCCATGCCAAGCACCGTCTGGACTGTCCCCTTGCCGTGCGTCTTGCCATCGCCGAGGATGACGGCACGGCCAACGTCCTGGAGATGACCGGCGACGATCTCGGACGCGGACGCACTCGCGCGGTCGGTCAGCACGACTACGGGCTTGCGGAACGCGACGGGGTTGCCGTATGGAATCGGAAGACAGCCAAGGGTCCGCACGTCCTTGACCTGCACGACGGGGCCGTTCGGAACGAAAAGCGCAGAGAGAAGAACCGCCTCGCGAAGCGACCCGCCGCCATTGCCGCGAAGATCGAGGACAAGCCCGCCGACGTCCTCGGCGTTGAACTCTGCGAGATACTTCGCGACATCCATCGCGCAGCTGCGGAACCCGTCGTCCTGCGGCCGCTTGTCCATCGTTCCGTAGAAGCCAGGGAGATAGACGTAGCCGACCTTGTTCGTGAAGCCGCCGAGCGAAACCGTCTCGACGCGCCCCGTCGCCGCCTGGTCCTCGAGCTTGATCTCGTCGCGGACGAGTTCTATGAGCTTCTTCGTCGCGCCGGAAGTGTCGGAACGCGGGACGATCTCAAGCGTGACGCGGGTGTTCTTAGGACCGCGGATCTTCTTGATCGACTTCTTGATCGGCTTCCACATGATGTCTTCCATCTCTCCGTCTTCCTGGCGGACGCCGACGATCTTGTCGCCTTCCTTGATGCGGCCGTCGCGGTCAATGGGGCCGCCCGGCATTATCTCGACGATCTTGAGCGCGCCCTCATCCATGTGCAGAACCGCGCCGACGCCACAGAGCGTCAGGCTCATCTCCATGTCGAAGTCCTCTTTCGACGCAGGCGACAGGTAGTCGGAGTGCGGGTCGTAGGCGCGCGCCACGGCCGAGAGGTAGTGCTGGAGGACCGCCTCCTCGTCCGGCTCGGTGAGAACCGTGTAGTACTGGCGATACTTCTTGACGAGACTCTCGGCGGCGTCTACCTTGTTCGTCGACTTGTCGAGCTCCGCGCCGAGGATCTGGACAAGCGCCTCGTTCTTGAGCCGACGGCGCCAATGGTCCTCCGCCTCCTCCCGAGTCTCGGGCCACGGCGCGTCCTTGCGCTTGATGCGGTACGTCTCGTTCGTCGAGAAGTCCCACTCCACCGTCGCGAGGAAGTTCGTCGCGAACTCCATGCGCTCGGAGAGGCGGCGGCAATAGAGGTTGTAGACGTCGAAGCCGAACGAAGGGTCTCCGGCCCGCAGTTCATCGTCGATCGACTTCTCGCGCTTCGCGAGCTCGTCCATGTCGGATTTCAGGAACACGGAGTGGTCGAAGTCGTAGAACGTCACGAGGTTCGTCCACGCCTTCTGCGAGATGTCGTCGTTGAGCTTCTGCTGGAGGACATGGTACTTCTGCAGCATGTCGCCGAGGCGGCGGGCGATCTTCCCGTAGTAGTCCTGCGGACTCACTTCCGCGGCAAATGCGCCGCAGGGCACGGCAAGCGCCAAAATCAACGCAAGTGGAATCGTTCTCTTCATGAATTGCTCTCCATGAGCGCGATGAGGCGCTCCAGTTCCGCAGGGGGTATCACGACGCGCTCGGTGGCGAAACCCCTGGCAAGTTCGCACGAGTTCATCACCACGGCGCCCTGCACTTCCGCGATATGCTGCCTGAACGTATCGGACGCGAAGGCAAGCACTGGCGTGACCGCGCCGTTCCACCCGGCGGCGGCGAGCACCGACTTCACGAGCTGCGCCTCCTTCCGCGTCTGGGCGAGCGGGTCGCGGTCGGGGAGCTGGCCGTCGAGGAGAATGTGCCCGTCCTCGACCGTCACCGAACCGCGCCAGTACTTCGTCTCGACGGCGAAGACGCCGGCCGGCCCCGTGACGACATGGTCGACGTGCTTGCCGCCGGCGACGAAATCGTTGAAGACGTGGTAGGTTTCGGGAAGGTTCTTCAGAATGCCCGAAACGCGCTCCTC
>ERZ842401.6480-NODE-6480-length-12490-cov-4.900040_pt1 | contig 12490 bp, 8 predicted proteins | sample MGYA00521270_ERZ842401 | MGnify/ENA primary metagenome ERZ842401 (study PRJEB31892, sample SAMEA3878208) | bioreactor metagenome | biome: Moose rumen | place: Sweden | collected 2011-10 | study: EMG produced TPA metagenomics assembly of the PRJEB12797 data set... | reverse complement strand
TATTGAATAGAAGAAAACGCTCCTTGCGCCTTTGTCTATAAGGGCTTGCAGACAGTCTTCGTCTATATTAACAGATTTGGTGTAAAGGTCATCAATAAGGAGGATGTCCTTGCCGATGATGTTATCAGAGATTGTACAAGTGTCGTTTGTGATACCGGCATAAGGCATGCGACCTTCACCGCCATAGCCCGACTTTGCACGATGAGTTGTCTTCGTGCTGGTGTGGCGAATAATGTCGTGGGAGCCATCATCGAAGCCGGCAAGGTGCTGAACTACCGATTGAACGGAGGCTCTGAAATATAGCTGGTTAGCACGATAATACTCCTCTTTCTTGGATCGAGGAATAACGCAAGCCCTCAGGTTGGATTTGCCGGTCAATCGTAAGATTTGCGGCAAATCTTCGCGAAGGATATCTTCAAGCCGATTGCGTACGTTTTGCAGAACCGACTCGGTATAAGGGGTGATGTCGTTTTTAAGCGTACAAATTGTGTTTTCAACCGTTCCGTTGATTTTCCAATTGCTGCCTCCGGTATAGTCCTCGTGATAGAAGGCTTGAACATTGCGGGAAAGACATTTTGCACCAAAACTGTCACCACGAAAATTACTCTCACTCGAAAAAATTGTAAATTGCTTCATGCTTAAATAATTTTTAAAATGTTACTTTAATAATATTTTCACTCGGGATGCCATTGCTGATTGCGGCGGCTTTCCCTTGAGTCTCGTTTTCGAACAATACGATCGAGTTGAGGTCGTAACCGCGACGCGTAAGCACGTCGTACTTGGTGTCGACCTTATCTTCGAAGAAATAGCTCTCGCTAAAGAAAGGCGTAAGGCCGTGGTAGGCGCAGAGCAATGTTGCCCTCTGCTTGCGGCAGTCGGTGAGCAAGATTGTATTACGCCCGTCGAGGTGTAACACTCGCAACAGATTAGCCAGATTGCTATTGAGTGTTGTCTGCTTCATGTGAGCATAAAAGCTCTCGTTTTTGGCGGCAATGATATGCTTATACTGCCGCTCCGTTAAATTGGGGAAGCAGGCATAAAGCTTATCTCGCGTGAAGCGTTGGTTGAAATCAATATCCATATCTGTATTAATAACTTTTTTTACTGCTGCCATATACGAAAGATTGTTAGCGAAATTGGTCTCTACCAGGGTGTTATCGAGGTCGAAAACAAACGTGATATGTTGTGATAGTTCCTTCATTCTGCCGGCATCTTTCGTTTAGACGCCGCAAAGTAAAGGAGAGGTTGCGAACTCTTGGTTCGTAACTGTCAACAATTATAAGAAATTTCCATATCTTTTATGCGTTTAACAACCATATTCCGTATTTCAGATGGCTCGAGGACGATAAGACCATTGCCGAACGAGGTGAGTTCGCGGATAAGTTCGTAGTTGAATTTACAATCGATTCGGAAAAATGCTCCACCCTGTAGCTGCGGATGCTCTTTACGCAGCCTGTTTTCAATGTCGCCTAACAAATTCCGTTGAGATTCGTGAATCGGTTTGGTTCGAATGTAGTCCTTCTCTTTGTTGTCGGCCCAAAAAACAATTTTGTAAATAGGGCTATCCTCAATATAGGTAACGCCTATAATATCCTCGAAATGTTGCGATATATCCTCTTTATAAGCCCGATAGGCATGGGAGGTGAGCGGCGTTACCTTATCTATGCGGTCTAGGCTAAAGTTGAATATTTTATTGTCGCTATCGGTAGCACCTATTATAAACCAACGGCGATTATACTCCTTAAGGAGATAAGGATGAATTACGACCTTCTTTATATCGTCTGGCTCGTCGAATGTGTGATATTCAAGTTCAATCACCTGCTTGTGGGCGGTTGTGACAAACAATTCTCCAAGCAGATTTGAATTCTCCAACGGGTTCTTAGTGAAAGAGATTACCGGAGTGCTATTTGCGTCGGACGGCATTTTAAGTCCTTGCCGGAGTTGCTCCAGTTTCTCTAGGTTGGGTAATCCTTCAAATTGTCCGAGCAGAGATAGCGCTTCTCGGAGCAGGTATTTTTCGTCATCAGAAAGTTCTTTTTTAAATATTGAGAATCCCGGCTCTTTGTATCTCAGACATTTTTTTTGCGAAGTTTTGCCATGGCTATTCACATATGGCACCCACTTGCGCTCTATCTCGGCCATAAATGGGCCTTCGTTTTCGATATAATCAATGTCCTTCTCTATGGTACGTCGAACGACACCTTTTGTGTCAGAATACAGTTCCGACAACCGACGGCTCACTTCTTCAGTCAAGTCATCGAGAGAATAGTCATGATACCGGTTGCTAAGCAACTCATCAAGTATCATATATCGTGTCATCGCATTCTTATTCGCTGGCATATCTTATTTAATACTATTAAAAATTGGTCGCATTTTCTTGTCATATTCATCATTGCCAAAATTAATTACAATCAAATTTCTGCGACAACGTGTTAGCCCGGTATATAAGAGCTCATCAAAAGACATATTAAAAGAGGTTGAGGATTCATATTTTTTTTCTAAAATCAAAAATACGACCTCACTTTCCCAACCTTTAAAAGAGTTGATAGTCGAGATTTTTATGGTTCCACTATTCATCCAAAAGTGCAGTTTTTTGTTGTCTCTGATGTATTTGTAATTTTCTGAATATACTTCTTGCTTGAATTGAGAAAGAATATCTGAGTAATGCTTTCTAAAAGCCTTAAATGCATCAAGGGTTATTCCGCACTTCTGACATTCTTCTTCTAACCTAGACTCGAAGGTGTCAGCGAAGTTTATGCACAAATCATAAAGTGAGAATAGCACCGCGACATGCTGGCGAACTTTTATAATATCATTATCATACAATTTCTGCCGATTTGGAAATAGCTTCTTTTTAAAGTATCCACAGATGTTATTGAACCAGCCTGCGTGTGGGTTATTGTCGTTGTTCTTGCCAATGTAATTAAGGTGCGTCATGTACATAACCTCTACAGTTTCAAGCATGGAATTTGTTCTTTCCCTGCTAGCATGACGATAGTACAAATCGAATGTACGTAACAAATTTGTTGTATAGCCAAGAATGGTTATATCATTGGGAGAGATGTTTGAATTCTTGTTAAGAATATTTCCCCTGATTATGTTATATAAGGCTTTAATCGGTTGTTCTTCCTGAAGGTACATATAGTTTATGTACCCTTCCTTCTCCTGCTCTTGCCCGAAAAATGAATAAGTACCGTTTTCAGAAAAATCGTCTACATCATATTTGTCTCCAAAGACATTCTTCTGGAATGAATGGGCGAGATCACGGACTTTGAAGTCAGAACGATAACAGTATTTCAATTCATTTACACCACGAACATTAGTAACAACATCTTTATTCTGTGTCGTTTGTCCATAGATGTTCTGTTTTACATCGCCGAACAACACATAATCACCTTGTGGATCGCGGAAATAATTTTTCACGATGTCCATCCATGCACGGTGATAGTCTTGAATCTCATCTATCAGCACGGCATCATATTGGGTAATTTTATCCTTATGCTCATCGAAGAGTTTGATGTTGCCATAGTAATTAGATTCAAGATACTCAGATACATGCTCGGGAGCCAGTCCATCAGGAACTTCAAATTCTATATTCAAGTTATTCAATTCTGCGTTAATGAACTGATGGTAGTTGATGATGATGAAGTTTTCGATGGGAAATGTTTCATCGACTCTATTCATCTTGTCGTGAATAAAGTTCTTCAATGTTATATTAAAGGTTAAAATCAGTACTCGCGGATTATTGTTTCTCTCTAAGGCTCTTTTGTAGGCTTGTACGGCACGGGCGGCTAAAACTGTAGTTTTACCAGAGCCAAAGACACCTCTGATTCTCTGTTCTAGTTGAACCTTAAATTGGCCATCCTCTAATTTACCATAAATGATCTCTTTTTGTTTATCTGAATAACTATAAGGAACTCCCTGAGAGCGTAAATGAAGTGGAGGGGAAAGTAAACGTTTAAAGTTTTCATACAATCTGTCGGTGAAGAACCATGATACACGTTCTGCAATAAGATACCTTTTCTTTAACAGTGAGCTAAAATCTTCTTGGTTAAGGGAATCATACCCTAAGAAATCAATATTGTACTTAAGAAAAGTCTGATATTTCTTGTCATCCATATATGGAGTAACAAGCATTTTCTCAAGATATGACTTACTGGCACAGTGAAAATACACTGCGCATGACACAATCTTAAAATTGCGGAAGTCCTTGATCTTTACTTGAAGTAAATCTGCAACATGGAGATCAAAAAGATTGTTCTTATATTTTAAGACTTGGTCAATGGGGGATTTGACAATGGAGTTATTGGGAGTGTATACCCATTTTCTCTTTTCATTCAGCTGAAAGTTGTCGAGATTCCAGTCTTTGACTTCGATAACCATCACACCATAGCCCTTCCTCATGATTAGTACGTCAGGACGGTCACCATTGAGGAATGGATTGAAATATACTTCGAACGTATCGTCAAGTGTGCGTTCAAGAAAGCCGATCAAGGCTTTCTCCCCGTCAGTGGGCTGAACCTTGAACTGTTTTATCTTTTCTATGGTAGGATAAAAAATGGCCATAGCTAATACTTTACTTAAATTTATCTTGCAACATTTTCAGCTGATCCTCGAATTTTATATCGGGAAACGCTTGATTAGGATTTCTCCATTTGTTGTTCTTCTGGTCAAAGAAATACAACATGAAATTAAGTATTCTATGAAAATCATCAACTGAAACGTTAGAGCTTTTAGGGTGTGCAGCCTTTTCATTACGCGCTTTGTATATTTTCGTCCATCCCAAGGCCGCAGAGTTTTCCTGACTGAATTTGTAAATCAACACAGCAGAGACAAGGAAGTTCGTATCAAAAAAACGATTTGTGTATTTGCCGTTTTTAATGCAGTAGTGACCGTTGACCATTGATATCTTCGAATCATATGATACACCAGATATGGTCGCAACCTTGTCTTTAAGGATACGATATCTTATATCTCCATTGTAAAGGTATAGCCCGGTATCTGACGAATCAAAGACAGATGGAAGCTTAACATATTCTTCAATAGCCAAAAACAATTGTAGATAAGAATATGCCCTATATTCATTTCTATTGTCACTTTTTGCTAATAAATCATACGCTATGTCTATGCTTGAAAGAATTTCTTCAGTCCTTTCTGCATAAAGGGAAGATCCGCTAATCAGTTCTTTTATTCGCTTTACTTTGATATATATATCACGAAGGTAGCCATTATTCAAGCATCGTGTTATGCATTGAGAAAGTTCATTGGCATTACTAACAGAATAGCTGTTGGAAAATGTGAACTCTGGCGACTCTTTGATATAGTATCCATCGGCTCCAGCATCCATCAGAGCTTTCATGTTCCATGCTTTGTTTGATGCGGTGAACATGATGACTTGTGTGCCTTTATTAAGCTCTTTTATCGACTTGAGAATCTTCATTCCGGAAAAATCCTCTGGTCTAACTGTACCTTCTTCTTGAGCTCCATTCATTCTCAGGTCTAAGAATATAAGGTCATAATTCCCAAATTTAATTTCATTCTGGGATTCCTCTGAAAGACTTGAGAAATCGGCGGCATGTTCTTTAATGGTCTTGAAAGAGGTACCATTAAGCATCTGCTTTAGAACATCACTCCAACCTTTGTCTGCTTCGTCGTCAATCAGCAAAATCTTTTTTCCAGCTGCGTTTATTGTCGTCAGCCTTCCTGTTTCTTCAGATGTGCTTTCTCCTGTTGACAAAGACAGAATAGCATCCTCTGATAAGGTAAGGGCAAGCACATACTTGAAATACAAAGATTGTCTGGCTTGTTTTATTAGAGCATTGTCTGTTTCTGCACCTAGAACAATGCGGCTGAGGACATTTGCTCCCCATTGATTTGCAATAGAATGCCGGCCCTCAGTGGAGTTCGGCTTTACCTTGATGAAATCTAAAAAGAATGGACGATAATCCTTTACTGTTAACGGTTCAATCAATTCAACTGCCGTGGGCGTATATAAAGGAGTTTCAAATGAAATGCCTTTAGTTTGAAGCAAGGTTGAATATGGACTATTCTTGAAGATGTCAGGAGTCAAACTAGACATAAAAATAATCGGAGCTAATGCAGCAGTCTTCTTCTCATGTAATGATAATCTAATAGCCAAAGCATAGGACAAACAAGCGTCAGGCGTCTTCGTACTGTCAACGTCTATTATGATAGCATCGACATCCAAAGGAATGCAAGAAGAGATATTATCAAACATCTCTTTTTCGCCTTTTTCACCAAGTTGGAAGGTGTTTAGGGGTTTGAAAGTGACATTGCTCATGTTTAACATCCTCTCCCGAGAAAGGTCATTCCCAAGTAGAAGGATGTTATGTTTAGGAACCAAAGCCGTATATTTAATGGCATGACTGGTCAGAGAATTAATGTACGCTTTGAACTTGCCGACAGTAAGTTTGCCTGAATTGATGCTATCACATAGCTTCTCATATGTCAAACTTGACACGTGTTTCACTTTCTTGAAGAATCGTTCAAGTAATTCCGTATCTACAAATGAAAAGGTCAGTATTTCTTTGTCATTGACATTTTTAAGTTCATCAAATACTTTTTGTAGTAAAACGACCAACTCTCTCTTCTCGTAGTCGCTACCATAAGCAATTAATCGAAGATCGATGTGACTTGATTCGCGATATGCATCGAGAAATCCCTTCAAGTTACGATAGAATTCCGACTTTTTGATACTTCTTACCACATTACACTCAGATGGATTCCAATCTCCAATAATTGAATGTCCATCACTGAAAATGACATAAGGAATTTTGTCCTTTATCTTATCCTTAATGAGTTCTTTGGCCATTCGGCTTCCAGACACATACTTTCCATCAACATAATCCTCCAATGAATCATGAAGTAGAATGCAAGCAGCATCATCAAGAAAAGAAAAATCACTATTCTCATTCAGTTGTTCTACATGAAAAAGGCAATCTTCATATTCCTCCATGTCTACGAACGACGCTCCGTAGACTTCTCTTTGATTTGACTTGTTGTCGTCTATAAGAATTATCTTGTTCATTACTTAAGTTTGCTATAATAAGTTAGAATATGAGTGAAACCTGGAATATCGGTAAAATAAAGCTCTTCTGTTTCTTCTTTAGATGTATCATCGAGAATATTCCACCGCATAACCTTATCTCCCCATTTCGACTCAACGGACCAGTTGCAATATCCGTAGAGGGTGTTTCTTATGCTGTGGAAATCTCCTCCGCCACCACTAAATTTGCTTTGGACATCCTCAAGTGACTTAGAGGAAAATGAACCATACTGAGTTATTTTTACCACGCACAACCTATAATCATCATTTAGTGAACTCTCATATGAGATTTTGACCTTCGGGGATTCTTTGAAACGTTTAGACATATCATCCAAGATTAGTTTAATCCCTTTCTCTAGATAATTTACATACGTATAGAACTCGTCGGCATTATTAAGGTTTTCTGAAATGATGGTTAGATTAGCATGCTTTTTTTCTTGACGCTTTATGATGGTCTTAAGTTGACTATCCGTACCTTCGCTCAACACCAAACGTATCGTACTACGAAAAGCCATTAGTACCTTCTTTATTGATTCATTTGAAAGTACGTGAATTTTTGCATTGTCTTTTGCCCACTGGATCCACTTATTACATGCAAAGTTTTCCGTTTGTCGCTTACCATTGCTATCCATCCACGTTTTATCTTTTCCACCATAAAGCATGGTGAACATTAACGCGTATAAACTTTTAGGGATAGTATATTTGTCTTTGGCACTCATGAAGGTGTCGCGCGCCATTTTCAACAACTGACTATACTCTATTTCTGAGTCAGGGTCAAAGTCATGAGTCAGAAACTTGAAACCATCTTCATGATTAAACAGCGAAAGAAACGCTGCGGTATCTTTCGGAGCATGGGGCTGTTCCTTGTTAATGGACTTATCACCATCTGGAGATTCTGTTCTTCCTTCGGTGATTTTCTCCTTTTTCTCAATCTCCTGAGTTGCAAGAAGAACCAACCGCTTTTTATCATTTACTGACAAATTGCGACTTTTCAACATTAACTTGATGAAATCATATTTTTCCATACTCTATAAATCGTCGAATGAATCCTCTTCAATAATGGAATCCAATTCATCAGAGCCTGAATCATCAGATTCGTCATTCAATGAAAAGCTGAGTTTAACTTCAGTGAATTTTCCAGACTTGATCTCTTCTTCGACAGCTGCGATGTCGGCTACATCTATATAGTCAACGTCATCGATAGAGACCAATTCATTCATAGAGGGAAGGGATACTCCCTTCTGTGGCTTTTTAGTTTTCTTTTTGCCTTGGGCATCTTTTGCAGCTTTATTCACGCCTTCTCCTTTGAGCAGTATACCGTTTTCATATGCTTCAATGGCAGCATCGATGCCGTTCTTCTCCCAAATGTTGACAAGTTCGGCTACAGGAACCTCGCTCAAGTCAATATCTGTAACAGTTGGATCATAATAAGTCATCATCCAGAATGGAACCTTTCCATTTTTAGCTGTCAAGACAACATATAGCCCAGGCTTAGAGTTTACTGGAATGGCACTCCTTGTCGGTTTTACACTTGCTACCAGAGCTTCGTCTGTGATAATCTTGTTCTTTACAAGCTGAGATTTGGCATCATTGGAAATACTTATGATAATATCCTTTCCGTTAAGAACAACTTTTCCATATAGATTGCCTTTTTTTGAAAGGGCATAGTTAATCTGGCCATCCAGGATTTCCTCAAACTCGGTAAGTGTGAAGGAACGAAGATAGTCAAATCTCTGCTCGACCTCAGCATTCACAGGACTAGTCAACTTATCGTATCTTGCCTGAAGAGCAACATATACTGGATCCTTATACCCCTTTACCATTTTAAGGTATTGAAGTTTCCCATATAATACGTTCTCAAGCAGAGGCTCGCCTTTCTTGACATGTCCCTTACTCTCTTTATATTTTGGGTAGAACCTTTTATATGCCTCATTGTAGCCAAATTTCTCCCAAATATGGAGGAGATTTCGAATTTCAGCCACATATGCGGTACTGGTGTTGATTTTATTGCTGACGGTCAAACCAGTTACTTCTTGGCGCTCGCCAATCTTTTGAAGACGGGTCTTGGCTTCATTCATCTTGAAGTTCTGGTCTTCAATTATGCGTTTCAGTTCAGCACGGAATTCACCACCTTCTTTGTAAACATAGTGCATGGAACTGAATGTAATGTCATCAGCATATCGTGAATAATGAAGGTTGAAACGGCGTGCAAGACCACTCAGTCTGCGGTCAAGTGTATCACAGATTGCGTTAGTTATGAGGGGAGATGTCGGTGCACCCTGAGGAAGGATATACTTGACAGTGCCATCATCGCTTTTTTCCTTGATACAGCACAAGCCAGCCAAGATGTTTGCTATTGGTTTACTGAAATTAAAAGGTTTCAACTGAAAACGCTTCCATACTCGCGGCTGTTCAATGCTCGGGAAGAAGTTCTCTATATCGGTATTGAAGATATAGTTTTGCCCTATATGGCGCATAGCATTGTCAACGACACTACGCCCCTCAACGAACCCCATTGCATAGTCTGATGGTTTATAAATAGCTTTCAGTATGATATTCACATAATATAGTATGTGTCTCAGACCTCGTGAAGGGGATGCAATGTTTCTTTTCCCGCCTGATTTTTTAGGAATAGAGAAATGACGATAACGCCCCTGAACGTTGTTCGGATTGGAGTAGTATGCTAACTGCTGCATAGAAAAAGAGAATGTAGCATCATTGCCCAACTCATCTTTAACGAGGTCATTGAGTAAAACCAGCAGATCCTCTTTGGTCTGTAGCTCTGCAGCTCTTTTTATGATAGCATTTCTCTCCATTATAAGCGTTGTGTATTATCTGCGAAAAAATGAGAGTTGGAAAGACTTTGGCAATTCATTTCTTTATTTATGTACACTAGAAATATCAATAATTCACATATAACAATATGACTAAATAGTGAAACAATTACAATATAACATTGTATATCCAACGCTGTCGCATTGGACACCTGAACTAAACGCCAGGCGGTGGTCAAATATATTTTGTCAATGTCATTCCAAACTCTCAAAGAACGCAGTTGTTTCGTTTTGCGGTGCAAAGGTAAGAATAATTTGCGAATTCTTTGTTCGTAACCGCAAAAGTTTTTTTATTTTTCGGAGTAGAGCATGATGAATTCTTGGCGGATGGGGGTGGGCATGGTGAGGTGGCGTTTTTTGATGGAGCGTTGCCAGGGCATGAGGTCGGCGGGTTGGAGGGTGTAGAGTACGTCGCGCCAGAGGTCGATTTCGTGGTCGGTGTAGTCGTCGGCGTCGCGTCCGGCGAAGTCGTCGAGTTCTTGGTCGTCGAAGTAGACGATAGGCTCGCTTTCGCATCGTAGCATCATCTCTGATGGGCATACGTCGTTGAGTCCGCAGGCGTCGGTGCCGCACGGTGTGTCGGGCGTGGGCGAGTCGGCGTCGCCGGTGTCGGCGTCGCGTTGTTTTCGTCCGTCGAGCAGGTAGAGTATTGTGCCCACCAGCACGAGTACTCCCAGTAGTATCAGAGCCGGAATCATAGTGCTTATTTGTCGTAGGTTATGTGTGCGCCCAGGCTGCGTAGGTGCGTCCAATAATCGGGATATGACTTGCTCACCACCTCGGGGTTGTTGATGTAGATGCCCGGGAACTTGACGGCGGCGAGCGAGAGTGCCATTGCCATCCGGTGGTCGTTGTAGGTGTCGATTACGATGCGCTTGTCGGCCGGCTCGTGCCATGTGCCGTCCCAAGCGAGCGAGCTGTCGCCGGCGTGGAGTCGGTAGCCCAGTTTGGCCATCTCGGTTGCCATGGCCGCAATGCGGTCGGTTTCCTTGACACGCAGGGTATGCAGTCCGGTTAAGTTGAAGGGGAATCCCTTTAGGCAGAGGTAAGTGACGATGGTCTGCGCGAGGTCGGGCACGTCGCTCAGGTCGGCTTCGAGTCGTTGGTCGGAATCTGCTTGCTCGAGCAGGTTCATTATAGCCCGGTCGCCTTGCAGTTCGCTGTCGAGGCGCACACCGTCGAGGCGTAGGTGTGACATGGGTAGCAGGTGTTGCCACGCCACCCAGTAGGCGGCCGCGCTCCAGTCACCCTCGACGCGGTAGTTTACGTCGCGGTAGGTGCCTTCTGGCACAACAATGGAGTCGCCGTGCCACTTGGCGTCGATGCCCCAAATGCTCATCAGCTTGAGCGTCATGTCGATATACGGTCGTGAGGTGGGTGTGCCGGTGATGGTGAGCTTGAGCCCGCCAATCACGGGCGCGATCATCAGCAACGCGCTGATGTACTGGCTGCTTACGCTGCCGTCGAGCGTCAGTTCGCCTCCGTGCAGCCTCGTGCCTCGTATGAGCAGTGGCGGATAGCCCTCGCGCTTGAGATAGCTGATGTCGGCTCCGAGGCTCCGTAGCGCGTCGACGAGCAGTCCGATGGGCCGCTCGTACATTCTCGCGTTGCCCTCGAGGCGCACGGTCTCTTGTCCGATAGCGAGAAACGCTGTGAGAAAGCGCATGGCGGTTCCGGCGGCGCCCACGTAGACGCGTTTGCGTCCGCGACCTGTGTTGAACAATCCGTTGAACATAGCGTTGACGTCGTCGCTTGCGGCGATGTCGAGCAGTTCGCAGGGTTGTTCGGCATTAGGATTAGCAAGCGCTTTAAGCATAAGCGCTCGATTGGTGATGCTCTTGGACGAAGGCACGCTTATGCTTCCGTCGATTATGTTGGGGATTGCGATTATGCGAAGTTGGGACATTTTTCGTTGCTCGTTGCTCGTTTGTTCGTTCGGTCGAACAAACTACAGAGAGGTATCAATGGGGTCGCCCGTCGGGCGACGGTTACTATCGCTTTTACGTTCCCCCACCCTGTGCTCGCGTTGTCGCTTAGGGTGGGGTTAGTAAAAGGAACCGGCCTGCGGCCGGCATTAGCAGTCGTGAAAGTCGTGGTGGGGAGGGGTTACTTGCGCTTTGGAGCCTTGCCGTTGCGCGGAGGTGCCACGGTCTTGACGTTGGGGTCGAGTCCTGTCTGCCGGCGGTCGCTGTTCACCTTGCCGCCACCTGCTGGAGCCTTGACGGTGGTAGGCGTCTCGACGCCATAGGTATCGATTTCGAACACCAGTGTCTCGTTAGGCTTAATCATGCCGTTTCCGGCGCCACGTTTGCCGTAGGCGAGGTCGCCCGGAATGATTGCGATGAGTTTGCTTCCCGGCTTCATGAGCATGAGAGCCTCCTTAAATCCCGGTACCACTTGCGAGACACCGAGTGTGGTGGTGTCGCGGCTCTGGTCGAACACGGTTCCGTCGACGTGCGTGCCCTTGTAGTTGAGGCGAACGCGGTCGGTCGACTTAAAGTTGTCGCCCTCGCCCGTGGCTATCATCTTGTAGACGAGGCCCGAGGCGGTCTTGATATATCCCTCGCCCGCGGCGAGCTTCTGTGCGGCG
>ERZ842401.6479-NODE-6479-length-12491-cov-7.014394_pt1 | contig 12491 bp, 7 predicted proteins | sample MGYA00521270_ERZ842401 | MGnify/ENA primary metagenome ERZ842401 (study PRJEB31892, sample SAMEA3878208) | bioreactor metagenome | biome: Moose rumen | place: Sweden | collected 2011-10 | study: EMG produced TPA metagenomics assembly of the PRJEB12797 data set... | reverse complement strand
TTGGCGGCGTACGCCTTGAAAACGATGTCCTCATCACCGAAGAAGGCAATGAGGTTTTAACACATTCTAAAATAATTAGAATATAAAAAAGCTCCGCATGGATGCGGAGTTTATGCAAAGAGAGAAAATTCTGTTTGCCTTTAGGTGAACAGAATTTTCTCGTTAGAAACAAAAATACACGGATGTATTTTTGTTTCTTAAAATTGCTCCAATAATTTCATTGCCTCTGTGTCGAGGGCATCGCGCAGATAGTCGTCGTCTAGTTTGCCGCTCAATTCGCGCAAATGGTCGATGACTTCCCGTGCGAGAGCCACGCCTTCCAAATCTTGACCGCGCGCATTTTCGTTCTCGTGGAGCAACCCCGAGCGAATAAGTGCCTTACTCGTGGCAAACAAGCCCGCTTTTCCCGAAAGTTTCGAGATAATGAAATCAAGCATGACACGGTTTTTGCTCAACATGAATTCTTTTTTCTGTGACGGCGGCAAATAATCAAGCATATCGCGCAAAGTTTTGAACAATTCGAGATATTCGCGGAATTTATAAATCACACTGCGGTCCTCGATTGAAGCCGAAATCGTAGGCAACATGTCCACCGCGCGCTTCATCGCAAGGTCTTCTTCGGCAGAAGTGGGGGATTCAAGCTCTTCGCTTTCATCCAAGTCTTCATGTTCTTCAATCTGCTCACTCTCTTCTTCTGCGCCCTCTGGTTCGCCCGTCAGCGCGTCGGGAATATCTTCGAGGAAATCTTCTGATTCAGACTCATCGGACAAATCTTCTTCGGTCAAAAGCTCCTCTTCAGCAAGCGTTTCGGCTTCGGTTTCGGCATTTTCGCTCGATTCTTCTTCACCGAGAATCGATTCATCAAGCGGTTCGTCAAGAATTTCGCTTGGCTCGTCACTCGCTTCTTCCTCGCTGTCGGCAAGTTCCTCTTCGGCGAGCATATCTTCATCGAGCAAATCATCGGCAAACTCTTCTTCCGCGACTTCATCAGTTTCAGGAATTGGTTCTTCTTCCGCGACTTCCTCAGCTTCCTCAGAATTTTCAGCTTTCGGCAATTTCTCCGCCGCATCGAGAATGGTATCGGTCGCAAAGTTGAGTTTTTCGGTCAGTTCGGCGACTTTTTTGATTTGGTCTTCGAGATGGCTCAATGACTCATCAGAAATTTCCGGTTTTTGCTCCGGATTTTCGAATTCTATACTTTCCAATTCATTTTCTTCAATCATTGTATTCTCCTTTTCGGCAAGGCTGTTCAAATTCAAACTCGGCTCGTCCGAACTTTCAAGCATATCTGCGAGTGAATCCACATCGCCTATTTCAGAATTTGCATTCGCAAGCTGCTCCATTGCTTCGCTTCCGAAATCAAATTGCTCTTCCCTTGTGTTTTCAGGCACGGTGGCAGATTCAGAAACGGGAATTTCCGGGAAATCTGCAAAATCATCGGCAAAACCAGAATCATTTTCCGCAAGTGAAATTTCTCCGACCTTTGAAATCAAATCGTCAATCGTATCGTCCGGCTCAGCTTTGATTTGCCCCTCAAACGGCGAAGCGACAAGGAAATCCTTTAATTCTGGGTCGCTTTCAAGCAGGCGTTCGGAGGCCGTTTTCGCGCGGTGATTGTACACATCGGTATCGCTCGCCTTTTTGTAATATTGAATGGCTTTTCCCAGTTCATGCTGACTTTCGTACAATGCGCCGAGGTGATGCATTGAAAGCGCGTCGTTCGGATTTTTTTGAATCGCGGTCTGCAAATACGGCTCGGCTTTTTCTTCGTTTCCGACCTGCAAGAATCGTTCCGCCCAATCTCGGTAAACTTCGTTGTAGTTCGGGTCAAGTTTTTTGATATTGGCGAAACAATCTTCGGCTTTTTGGACATCATCGCTGACAATGTAATACTGACCGAGCAAATTGATTGTCTGAAGGTCGTTTTTGTCGATTTCCTGCAACTTCGTGATTTTATCGTAGGCACTTTCCAATTTGTTTGCAGAAATGTGAATGTGCGCCGACTGCTTCATGATTTTTGTGTCATTCGGGTGCAATTCTTCGGCTTTTACGATAGTTTCAATCGCTTCATCGACTTTTCCCTGATTTTCAAGGGAATAGGCAAGACCAGTGAGCGCATTTTTATATTCGCCGTCAACATCGAGCGCTTTTTTGTATTCAGCTTCCGCATCCTCGAACACGCTCTGCCGATTAAAGACATTTCCCTTCGCGGTGTGCATTTTCACATCATCGGGATAGAGTTCAAGTGCCTGTGTAACCGCATTGTCCGCTTCCCCGACTTTATTTTCTTCAAGGAGCAAATCCGCGTATGCTTCGATTGCCTCAGTCCAGCCTGGCTTTGCACGGAGCGCACCTTCGTAAAAACTGAGTGCCTTTGTGTTCTCACCAATTTCCGCATAGCTTTTCGCAAGATTGAATTGAAGAATCGGGTGATTTGAATCGAATTTCAGCCCGCGCTGATAGGCTTCGATTGCCTTGATATGCTTTCCTTTGAGCGCGTAGATTGCGCCCAAGTGATTGTTTGCCAAAACATCGGACGGATTTTCTTCGACAACTTCCTCAAAACAGTTGATTGCATCGTCATAGTTTCCCATTTGGCGGTAAGTAAAGCCGAGATTGTACGAAATTTTTGCGCGAGATTTCGGGTCGCCCTCACAAGTGACAAGCGCCTGCTCCAAGACGGCGACAGATTCTTCATATTTTTTTTGGCGGCGGTAAATTCCCGAAATTGCGATGAGCGCATCAAGATTTTCGTTGTCCGCTCGTTCAACTTGCTTGTAAATCGTGAGCGCGTTGTCGTCTTTGCCCGCCTTTACATACATATTGGCGAGTTGCATTTTATAGTCGAGGTTTTTCGGGTCTTCAAGAATCAGATTTTTGTAAATTTTCGCCGCGAACGAATAATCATGCGCAATAAGCGCGGATTTTGCCCTGCTCAACAATGTGTTTGCATCAGACATACTCACATCTCCGTTTTATTTTTTCGACAAGCCCGCTGAAAGCCGAGAACTCGGTCGGGCGAACACTTCTTTTGAAAGCGTTCCGTTAATTCTTCCGTCAACTTTGGAATAGGCACTCACCGCAAAATAGTAAATTCTGCCGTTTTCAAGCCCCGTAAGCGTAACTGAAGTGGTGTTCCCCACGCGAACAGGGGAACTTCCCTCAACTGCCGTGCGCCCGAGATATTCTCCTGGTCGGTTGCCATAATAAACATAATACCCGCCCGCATTGTCGTCAACCGAATAGCTCCAAGAAATCGTAACAGAGCCATCGCCTGCCTGTGCATTCACCGTAAACGGGGGAAGCGGCTCGTTCTGCTCGTCGTATCGCACGATAATTTCTGAAAGACGCGGGGTTTGGCTTCCCGCACCGTCAGGCAAGAATTCCGCCGAAAGCTGGAAATACAAGCCTTTGACATTAGAAATTCGCTCGCCTGGCACAATTTCCTTCCATTCGGGGTAAGAATCAGTCCAGCCGTAGCAATTGTCGCCGCTTCGGATATAAAAGCGAATGTCGGTTTGCGCGGGAACATTCATGAGCGTGTCAATCTGCTCGATAACTGCCGCCTGTGAGACCAAAAGCGGTTTCGTGAGAATTTTTCCGCCGTTAATGCGGTATTTTTCGTTTCCCGTGAGGAAAATAGTTGAGCGTTCATGGCTTGCAGGAAGGCGCGTAATTTTAAAATTGTCGATTTTGCCGACATAATCGGAGCAAAGTTCAATTCCTGCCTTCACGCCGACCACGGGATAACAAACCGTGCCGTTTTCGTGCCCCGTTTTTGTAATGAACACGAGCGATTCCGTGCGCCCGTCAACGAGATATTCCAAAAGTCCTGTCTCTTCGTCGAATGAAATCGTGTGCCGTGCCCATTTGTTCGGAACGACCGTATTAAAGCCCGCAAGGTGAATTTCCTTCGCCTGATAGCCTACGAAAATATTGTTGAAAGTCCATTCCAAGTGATTTTTAAAGAATGAAGCCGAAATCATCTGATATTCCGAGCGAACATCGTCATTCAGCGAAGACCGCCATGAAAGCACCATCTCACCGTTTTCGGCAAGCGCGGGACACAGCCAGAATTCAATCGTAAACGAACCGAGGAATCCCGATTTTCCGAAAAGCGCGTTTTGATTTCCGTTCAGCGTGAGACCGCGTGTTTTTCCGCGACTCATCGCAGCCCCGCCGCCCTTCACCGAATCTTCCGTATACAACAGATGATTTTCTGAAACTTGATAATTTCCCGTAGAATCGGTGATTTTATTTTCATCGAAACTTAAAAGCAAATCGGTCGCTGGCGTAATACCCGCCGTTTTTGTGGAAAGCTCCAGCGCGTCATACCCGAACTGGCCGTTCTTTTGCCCTACGACAACGCCGTTCAGCTCAGAAATCTCGCCCCAGCCCTTCTCTCCGCCCAAAATAAGCGTGCGTGGCGATGCAAAAAGTGGCAACGCCAATAGAAAAAAAGCGACTTTTTGTGATACAATCCTTTTTATACTCATTATGCTTACGACAATTAACCCAGACTATGAAAAACTTCACCAAACTGCGTTAAAAGCGCCCTCCTCAAGCGGTGTATATCTGTGGCGGAATCGCGAGGAAACCGTCATTTATGTCGGCAAAGCCAAGAACCTCAAAAACAGGCTCTCTTCTTATTTTTCGGGAGAAAAGCAAATCAAAACGCAATTGCTCGTCTCCAACGCGGCTTCAATCGAATACATCACCACAAGCAATGAATACGAAGCGTTCTTGCTCGAAAACAACTTAATCAAGAAGTACACGCCCCGATACAACATTCAGCTCAAAGACGGAAAATCCTACCCCGTCCTCAAAATCACGGACGAGCAGTTCCCCCGTTTTTACAAGACAAGGCAAGTCCGCCGTGGTGACAATTCGCTCTATTTCGGGCCGTTCCCAGACGCGGGTGCGCTCGACACTTTCATCGACACGCTCTACAAGGTGTACCCTGTGCGCCATTGCCGAACTTTCAAAAAGCGCGACGCTCCGTGCATGTATTATCACATCGGGCAGTGCAAAGCCCCGTGCTGTGGTAAAATCGATGAACAGACCTATACTGAATTTATCGATGAAATCAAAGCCTTACTTGAGGGAAAAGGCGATGAAACGGTCGTAAAAATCACCGCCAAAATGAAGGAAGCCGCCGCCAGCCTGAACTTTGAGAAAGCCGCCCGATTGCGTGACGGTCTCCGCGCCCTCACGATTATGCAGAACCAGAACATCGTCGAAGATTTTGCGAGCGAAGACCGTGACTACATCGCCCACTGGCGGGAAGGAGAGCTCGTGAGCTTTACCGTGCTCAAAATTCGGGACGGAAAGTTGCTCGGTCGCGACAATTACCGTGTGGAAAGCATGAACGAGGACAACGAGCTTCTGGAAGAATTCGCCCGCGCATACTACGAGAACGAAAATTCCCTGCCGCCAAAGATTTTCATCGACGAAAACGACGACACGGAATTTTTGGAGCGTTTTTTATCCACAGATTGGCACAGATTAGCACAGATTAAAAATAACGGGAGCGTTCCGCAAACAATTCTTGAGCGCGTGACATCTTCCTCTTCCCGCCGTGACATTGCCGCTTTGAACATGGCACGGGAGAACGCGAAAGAAGACATTATCCGCAGAATCCGCGAGCGGGGCGATATGCCAGCCTTGAACGAACTCAAAGATTTGCTGAATCTTCCTCGGCTTCCCGAACGAATCGAGGGCTTCGACATTGCGCACATCGGCGGAAAATTCCCCGTCGCCTCGCTCATCTCGTTCTGGAAGGGAAATCCCGACAAAAAGAATTACCGTTACTTCCGCCTCAAAACTACGAACGGCGTTATCGACGACTTTGCTTCCATGCGCGAGGCGGCAACGCGCCGCTATTCCCGCCTTTCAAACGAAAACGCCGAGCTTCCCGATTTGATTCTCATAGACGGTGGCATTGGTCAGGTGAACGCGGTTGACGGAATCCTCAAAATGCTGAACCTCGACATTCCGATTGCGGGTCTTGCCAAGCGCGACGAAGAAATCTGGCGACCGCACGCTTCTAAGCCGATTTGCCTTCCGCGCCGAAGTGACGCGCTTAGGCTTCTCCAGCGCGTGCGAGACGAAACCCACCGCTTCGCCACGAGCCGAAACCAAAACTTGCGCACAAAAGAAAACACTGTCTCAGTTTTCGCTTCGTTCCCCCATGTCGGTGAAAAGCGCGAAAAGATTCTCATCAAAACTTTCACAACTCTCGAAAATCTCGCCGCGGCAGAAGAGGCAAAAATCGCGCAAGTTTTGCACATTCGCGCCCCTGAAGCGAGCGAAATTTTGCTTGCCGCGCGAGCCGCCCTTGAAAAGCGCAATGAAACAAAAGAAAGCAAAAAAGCACTCTTCGCCGCGCAAATCGGCGGTCTTTCCCACGAAAGCGAAGACTACACGGCAAGCCTTGCCGCCGCCGCGCTTGAATAACGCCGTTTTCCCAAAGAACTTTTCGCGGAAAAAGAAAAATTCAGTGGCATTTAGGAAAAAAGCGTGCTATACTTCTATAATACTATGTTTTTTGCGAGTCCACGAGAGGCGATTGCATTTTTCTATGTTCTCTTCGATTTTTTCTGCGCGGCAATAATCGGCATTCTGCTTTACACCACGCTCACCGATGTCGAGCGCACGAACAAGCGGCTTCATTTGGTCAGCGTTCTTTCTGCGGTTATCTTCTATTGTATTATTGACAGCATTTGGATGATGGCGTACAGCAATTTTGGTATTCCCTGCACCACCTTCACGCGCTACCTCACGAATGTCCTCCTCTATTCAGCAATAACGCTCACCGTCTACACCATCTGCCGCTTCTTCTTTTCGGTGTGGGAAGCCGTTGCGGTCAAAAAAATCGCAAAAAGCAAATTCGCTTTCATTCCGTTCATTCTGATTCTGCTTGTCATTTTAACAACGCCGTTCCACAAACTGTTTTTCTCAATAAGCGGAAACGGTGTGCTTGTAAAACATGCCCTCTATTTTCCGCTCATGTTCATTCTGTACGGCTATGTCATCGTGTTTGGAATTATTTCCCTTGTCTTCTATTTTCAAACGCAGAATGATTTCGCAAAGGAACAGTACCAGCTCGTGGCGATTTATATGATTCCCGTCACGGTGAGCGGCTTGGTTCGCTACCAAGTGTGGACGGTTCCGAGTTTTACGATTGGTCTCACGATTGCAACGCTCATCATTTACATTTTCCAAATGCGCGACCTCATTTCTCTCGACGCGCTCACAGGAATCAACAACCGCAGGCAGGGCGAACGCTTTTTCATTGAGCAAATCAGGCGAATCAACGAAGAGCCGCACTCCACAATCGAATGTCTCTACCTTTTCATGATGGATTTAAATAAATTCAAGTCAATCAACGACACTTACGGCCACACCGAAGGCGACAAAGCCCTCATCGCGGCGGCAGAAGTCCTCAAAGAAGCCTGCTCGCACATTCGCCGAAAGTGCATCATGAGCCGTTTCGGTGGCGATGAATTCGTAATCGGGGTTGTGTTCACGCCCGAAGAAGCGCATTTGCTCTACGAAAAAATCCAGCTCCTCATCAAAAAGAAGAACGAAGAGCTGCACGCGCCCTACAAAATCTCAATCAGCATAGGCTTCACTTACTACAAAAAAGAATACAAAGACTTCCGCACCTTCCTCTCAAATGCCGACGAACTCATGTACGAAATGAAGGAAATCGCGCACCGAGAGGCAGAAATGGAAGAAAAGTCTACCTCTCAGCCTTCACCAGAAACAACTTGATTCCCTCGCCCTCAAATTTTTCTTTTACGGCCTTGATAATCGCTTTCATGGTAGCAACTTGCTCATCTTCAATGTAGCTCACGAGAATAAAATTCGTTTCGGGCCAGGTCGCGCTTCCCATTTTGTAGGAATTTTTGCCCCGCCCCACCACGGTCGGAATAATCGTGTAGAGAACGCCGGGAATATGCTCTTCCATGAGCGAAACGATTTCGTCCTGCACGGACTGGTTCGCGATAATTTCACACCTAGTCATTTTTTTCCTCCGACTTGTCTTCCGTCAAAAGAATCTGAATCTTTGACTTTTCGGTCTTTTTTTCTTTCATCACGAGCGAGTAGAGAACGGGAATAAAGAAAAGCGTGACGAATGTTGAAGAAAGCAATCCGCCCACAACGGCAACGCCAATCGGCTGAACCATGCCCGAGCTTCCGCTTGTGGCAAAGCACATCGGGAGCATGCCGAGAACGGTCGTCAAAGTCGTCATGAGAACAGGGCGCAAACGGCTCGCCCCCGCCTCAAGGCAGGCTTCCTTCATTTTATAGCCACGGTCAATGAGCAAATTCGTGTAATCGACCAAAATGATTCCGTTGTTTACGACGATTCCGACGAGCATAATCAAGCCGACCGCGCTCACCATTGAAATCGCCTGCCCCAAAATCTTGTAAATCGCCACAACGCCGATAATCAGGAACGGAATGGTCATCAAATTGATGAAGGGGGCTTTGAAGCTTTCGTAAGTTCCCGCCATTACGCCGAATACGAGCAGAATCGCCATGAGGATAATCAAGCCGTAGGTTTTGCCCTGGTCCTGCATGTTCTTCCACGCGCCGTCGTACACGAGCGTCACATCGTCAGGCACAATGAAAGTCCCGGCGATGCCGTCTTTGATTGCCTGCTCCACTTCGTAGGCGTTCCGCTCGGTGAGAATATCGCAGGTAACGGTAACGATTCGCGACTGGTTTTCGCGTTTGATGCTCACTGGCCCTAAGCCTTTTTTAACTTGCGCGAAGTTTGCCACGCTCACTTTGCCGCCCGTGCCGTTCACGAAAATCTGCTCCAAGTCGATTACCTGCTTGCGGTCTTCTTTTTGGTACATGAGAATCGTTGAATAATCCTTGCCGCCCTCGCGGTAGGTGGTTGAGGTCACGCCATTCATCGCGTAGTTGATTTCCTTTGCCACGGTGGTGACATCCACGCCGAACGCATAGGCTCGCTGGCGGTCAATCTCAATCTCGACTTCGGGAACTCCCTTCTCAATGTCAACGGAACTTTCCCCCAAATCGGAAATTGTTTTCATGACGGCGGAAATCTGGTCGGCGACATCAAGGGCTTTTTCCAAATCGTCGCAGCGGATTTTGATTTTGATGTCGCTTCCCGTCATCTGCCCGCGCATGCCCGCACGGAAACCGAATTTCGCGCCCGCAAAATCATTGAAATGCGCGCGGAGCTTGTTCTGAATCGTGCTCGCGTTGTCAATCTGCTCGGCTGAATCAGGGAGCTTTATTTCAAGCGTGCCGCGGTACGAAGAGTTTGAAGCACCGCTCGTTGAGATGAGCGTTTTGTAGCCTTTCACTTCGTCACGGACAATCTGCTCGAACTGGTTCATCACCGTCATCGTTTCCTCAAGGTTCGTTCCAATCGGGAGCGTCACATTGAGCGTTACGCTATCGTCGTTTCCGTTCGGCATCATGTTCACATTGAGCGTGGTCGCAAGCGCAAGGGCAATCACGAGCGCAGAAAAGCAAATCACGACCGTTGCCTTTCTGTGACCGAGCGCACTTTTGAGCGCACGGCGGTACACGGCGGTGAGTTTTACGAGCGGAATGTCGAGCAATTCATAGAAGCGTTTGAGCGGCTTGAAAGTGACGGGCTTTTCGGCACGGTTCGTGAGCGGAAGGAATTTTCCTGCCAGAACAGGCACAAGGAATATCGCCACGAAAAGCGAAGAAACGAGCGCGATAACCACAGTGAAGATAATTCCCTTGAACATCTGCCCCATCATTCCCAAGTCAGAAATAAAGAAGAGGAACGGAATGAACACGCAGATTGTCGTGAGGTTGCCCGAAAGCACCGACATAATCATTTCGCTCGAGCCAAGCACAGCCGCCACTTTCGGCTTTGCGCCGCGGCTTCGGTAGACATAAATATTCTCAATCATGACGATTGAGGCATCGACAATCATGCCCACGCCCAAAATAAGCCCCGTCAAAGTCATCATGTTGAGCGTGATTCCCGCGAAGTGCATGCAGAGCATAGTGATGATAATTGAAAGCGGAATCGAAATCGCAATGATAATAGTAGATTTGAAATTCTTTAAGAAAAGGAAGAGGACGAGAACAGCCAAAAGCAAACCCTGATAACAGCTGTCAAGCAGCGTGTTGATTGTGTCGCGGATTGAATCCGTGGTGTCGGAAATGATTTCCATAGAGACATCGGTCGGAAGCAATTCCTGAATTTCGTCCATTTTTTCGTAGACGCGGTTTGCCACGGTGACTGAGTTTTTGCCCGACTGCTTGGTGACGCTCACATATACGCCCGGCTCGCCGTTGATGTAGACATCGTTCGTCTTGTCCTTGTAGCCCATGTACGCCGTGCCAATGTCGCTGAGGCGCACCACATAGTCGCCTTTTTTGGTGATAATCGTGTCGTTGATTTCCTCAAGGCTCGCGAATTCGCCCACCGTTCGGATTGAATAGTCGGTTTTGCCCTCGGTGATTTTTCCGCCGCCCAGCTCCAAGTTCTGTTTTGAGAGCGCGGAATTCACCGTGGAGAGCGTAAGCCCGTAGGCGGCAAGGCGGTTCTGCGAAATGTCAACGCGCACGATTTTGTCGCGCCCGCCCGAGACCGTCGCTTCGGCAACGCCGTCCGTCTGCTCCAAAAGGCTCACAATCGTGTCCTCGGCGAGCACTTTCAGTTCGTCACGGCTTCGGTTTCCGCGCACGGCGATTCGCATAATCGGCATGGAATCACTGTCCATTTTCATAATCGTGGGGCTGTCCGCGTCATCGGGAAGCCGCTTCAAAACGCGGTCGATTTTGTCGCGCACATTGTTCGTCGCAATGTCCAAGTCCGTTCCGTAGTTGAATTCAAGCGAAATGCGCGAAGAGCCTTCCGAAGAAGTTGAGGTAAGATTCTTTAGCCCCGAAACCGAGATGAGCTGCGCTTCAAGCACCTTCGTGACCGTTTTTTCCACGGACTCAGGACCCGCGTTCGTGTAAGAGGTTCGCACCGTAAGATAGGGATTGTCAATGTCAGGCATAAGGCTGATTGCGACATCACTGAGCGTAAACAAGCCCATGATTCCAAGCAGGACGAAAAAAATCAGCGTAAGAACGGGATGTTCAAGTGTATTTTTTGAAATATTCATAGATAATTCCTAATTCACAATATTATTCACCACGAGAGGGTCTTTCACCATTAGCAGGTCGTTCCCCTCGTTCTGATTTTCCTGAATTTTCCGTTTTCAGTTTTCCGTTTTCAGTTTCTTTCTGAACGCCGTTCGTAATATCGCGAATCTTTGAGCCATCATTAAGCGAAGTCTGACCTTGAATGACCACTTTTTCGCCTTCGTTCACGCCCTCAAGAATCTGGATTCTGCCGTCAACCGTTTCGCCCGTCTTCACTTTCCGCCGCTCAACCGTCTCGCCGCCTTCCTTCACAATATATGTATAATACTCATCGTTGAGCGAAACCAACGCGTCGGCAGGCATGGTAACCTCGCCCGCATAATCCACCGTGTACAATTTTATTTTTCCAAACATTCCTGCGTTCACGCGGGCATCCTGCGTGTCAAAATGCAGAATCACTTCCTTTGTGCGGCTCGTTGTGTCAACAACAGGGCTTACGCGCGTGACCGTCGCATTGAACACCACTCCTGGATATGCCTCAACCGAAACTTCCGCCTTCAAGCCCGTTTTCAAAACCGCGACATAGCGTTCGGGAATATCCGCGCTCACCTGCAAGTTTGAAATGTCGCCCACAATCGCAACAACCGTGCTCGTGGTGACCGTCGTACCGTTTTTGAGCGGCGTTGAGATAATGCTTCCGCTAATCGGCGCGTACACGGGGCTTTTTTTGTAATACTGACCGGGAGAATTCGGGTCGACATAGGCAATGATGTCACCGCGCCGCACCGTTGAGCCGAGCATCACATTCGTTTCCATGATTTTTCCCGAGACATCGGGGAACACATTCACCGAGTTCTGGCTTTCAATCTCGCCGTTCGCAATCACATAGCCGTGGAGCGTTTCTTTTTTTACGGCTTCCGTTTTGACCGAAAAAACCGTGTTTCCGCCCTTTCCGCGGCCTTTTCCATTTCCAGCTTCTGCACCGCCCGCTTTTTTAGAAATTGCAACCCCGACAACCACCGCCACCATAGCCGCCGCCGCACAAATCATTACGATATGAGATTTCCGCATTTTTTTCTCCTATTTCCCGAGAGTTCCGAACGGAACTCCGATTGTGTTTTCCAAATTCAAAATCGCCTTTATGAGCGTAAGAACTTCACTTTTGAGCGTAACCTGCGCGTTTAAGAGCGAAGTGTTCGCATTCTGCAAGGTGAGCAAATCCTTCGTACCGCGATTGTAGGCTTCCTGTGTCATGTTGTATGTTTTTTGCGCCAAAGTCACATTCGCCTGCTTGTATTGAATCGATTCCTGACTTTGCCTGATTGAGCGCAGGCTTGAATCCACCGTGCGCTTTAAATTCTTCATTTCGT
>ERZ842401.6477-NODE-6477-length-12492-cov-68.339712_pt1 | contig 12492 bp, 6 predicted proteins | sample MGYA00521270_ERZ842401 | MGnify/ENA primary metagenome ERZ842401 (study PRJEB31892, sample SAMEA3878208) | bioreactor metagenome | biome: Moose rumen | place: Sweden | collected 2011-10 | study: EMG produced TPA metagenomics assembly of the PRJEB12797 data set... | reverse complement strand
ACAAGAGCGCCGTGGAGAGCGTCACCCGCAAGGACATGAGCGAGAACGACCGCGAACAGCGCATGGCCATGCTGCAGGGCATCTGGCAGCAGTGGCTGAAGGACATGGCCGAGAGTCGCAAGACCACTGCCGACGCCCTGAACCAGGTGGCCGACGACAGCATCATGGTCTTTGCAAGCATTGACGCCTACAAGACCGCACGCCTGATTGACGGCACCATGTACCCCGACGGCATCAAGCAGCTGATAAAAGACAAGCTGGGCCTGGGCGATGATGATGACATCAACCAGGTGCTGCTGAGCGACCTGGCCGACCAGGACGGTGACAAGAAGGAGAAGGGCGACAAGGTGGCCGTGTACTACGCCTACGGCGAGATTATCGACGCTATGGCCAGCGCCTTCTCGTCGGAGCACGCCATCGTGGGCAGCGACATGGTGGACGACCTGGACAAGCTGGCTGCCGACGACGATGTGAAGGCCGTGGTGATTCGCGTGAACTCGCCCGGCGGCAGCGCATCGGCCTCGGAGCAGATATGGCACGCCATGAAGCAACTGAAGGAGAAGAAACCCGTGGTGGTGTCGATGGGCGGCTATGCTGCCTCTGGCGGCTACATGATCAGCGCCCCTGCCAGCTACATCGTGGCAGAGCCCACCACCATCACCGGTTCGATAGGCATCTTCGGACTGATACCCAATGTCAGCGAACTGGCTACCGACAAGCTGGGCGTCACCTGGGACGGCGTGCAGACCAACAAGCACAGCGACTATGAGACCAACCTGGTGTTTGGCAAGGACAACGACAAGGAGATAGCCTACATGCAGACCTTCGTAGACCGCGGCTACGACACCTTCCTCGGCATCGTGGCCGACGGACGCGGCATGACCAAGGAGCAGGTGCACGAGATTGCACAGGGACGCGTGTGGGTAGCCACCGACGCCCTGCCCATCAAACTGATTGACCAGCTGGGATCGCTAGACGACGCCGTGAAGAAGGCTGCCGCACTGGCCAACCTGGAGGAGTACCACACGGCACCCTACCCCGAGAAGACCGACTGGCTGACAGAGCTGCTGGAATCACTCGACGAGAAGAAAGGCACCTACCTGGACGAACAGCTGCGCGAGACCATGGGAGAGCTCTACGGCCCCATCATGGAGGTGCGCAAGGACCGCCAGCGCAACCGTCTGCAGGCCCGCCTGCCGTTTGACACCGTCGTTAAATAAAAACCCGTGGAAGGCGACTTTATCAAGATTAGCAAATGGCTGTTGCCGCTGAGCTGGGTCTACGGCCTGGCGGTAGGCTTCAGAAACATGCTCTTCGACACCGGCATACTGAAGAGCAAGGACTTTGCCGTGCCCGTCATTGCGGTGGGAAACCTGACCGTAGGCGGCACGGGCAAGACACCCCACGTAGAGTATCTGATAGAGCTACTGCAAGGGAAAAGAAAAGTGGCCGTGCTGAGCCGAGGCTACAAGCGCCGCACGAAAGGCTTTGTCGTGGTCGGCGAAGGCACCACCGCACAGGACATAGGCGACGAGCCCTACCAGATGATGCGCAAGTTCCCGAAGGCCACCGTCGCCGTGGACAAAAAACGCGTACACGGCATAGAGACGCTGACCGACAACGACAAAGACCTGGACGTGGTGCTGCTGGACGATGCCTTCCAGCACCGCTACGTAAAGCCCGGCATCAACATCCTGCTGGTGGACTACCACCGGCTGATCATCTACGACAAGCTGCTGCCGGCAGGACGGCTGCGCGAACCACTGAAAGGCAAGAACAGGGCCGACATAGTGATTGTCACGAAGTGCCCGAAGGACCTGAAACCCATGGAGTTTCGCGTCATCACCAAGGCAATGGCACTGTTCCCCTACCAGCAGCTGTACTTCAGCACGCTGGACTACGGACAGCCAAGACCGCTGTTTTGCAACCAGGCCGACAGTCTGACTACGACGCAGCTGAGCGACAGGCACGTGCTGCTGCTGACAGGCATCGCATCGCCAAAACAGATGGAGGACGACCTGAGACCGCTGGCAGCCACGCTGACACCGCTGAGCTTTGCCGACCACCACAGGTTCACCCCCAAGGACGCGGCACGCATCAACCAGGCCTTCGATGCCCTGCCCGCCCCGAGATGCATCGTCACCACGGAAAAGGACGCCACCCGGCTGACCGATGTGGAAGGACTGAGCAACGAAGTGAAAGAGTGTTTGTATGTGCTTCCTGTGAAAGTGAGCATCATGCTGGATCAGGAAGATAAGTTTAACGAAAATATTTTAGGCTATGTACACAAAAATTCTAGAAACAGCATCCTGGTTAAAAGAAAGGATGACAACAAGTCCCAAGACAGCCATTGTACTGGGGACGGGTCTCGGACAATTAGCTTCAGAAATAACTGACACACTGGAGATACCCTACGAACAGATACCCAATTTCCCCGTGTCGACCGTAGAGGGACACAGCGGAAAACTCATCTTCGGAAAACTGGGAGGCGTGGACATCATGGCCATGAAGGGACGCTTCCACTACTACGAGGGCTACTCGATGAAGGAGGTCACCTTCCCCGTGCGCGTGATGTACGAACTGGGCATCAAGACGCTCTTCGTGAGCAATGCCGCTGGAGGCATGAACCCGGGATTCAAAATCGGTGACCTGATGGTGATTACCGACCACATCAACTTCTTCCCCGAACACCCGCTGCGCGGCAAGAACTTCCCCACCGGACCGCGATTCCCCGACATGCATGAGACCTACGACACGGGACTGATAAAGCTGGCCAGCCAGATAGCCCGCGAGAAGAAGATCAGACTGCAGTACGGCGTGTATATGGGCGTGCAGGGACCGACCTTCGAGACACCCGCAGAATATAAGATGTATCGCACGCTGGGAGGCGACACCGTGGGCATGTCGACCGTGCCCGAGGTCATCGTGGCACACCACTGCGGCATGCGCACCTTCGGCATCAGCGTGGTCACCGACCTGGGCGGCTTCGACAACCCCGTAGAGGTGAGCCACGAGGAGGTGCAGGAGGCCGCCGACAAGGCACAGCCCATCATGACAGAGATCATGCGCGAAATGATCATTAGAAGTGAAGAGTGAAGAATCAATGGAAATAGCAAAACTTGGTGAATTTGGTCTGATTGAACGACTGACCAACGAACTGAACAAGAAAAACGACAGTACGAAGTACGGCGTGGGAGACGACTGCGCCGTACTCCACTACCCCAACAAGGAAGTGCTGATCACCACCGACCTGCTCATGGAGGGCGTACACTTCGACCTGACCTACATTGACCTGAAGCACCTGGGATACAAGGCGGCGATGGTCAATATCAGCGACGTGTTTGCCATGAATGGCACACCACGGCAAATCACCGTCTCGCTGGCACTGAGCAAACGCTTCACCGTGGAGGATGTGGAACTGCTGTACAGCGGACTGAGACTGGCCTGCGAGAAATGGGGCGTAGACATCGTGGGAGGCGACACCACATCGAGCTACACCGGTCTGGCCATCAGCATCACCTGCATCGGCGAGGCATGCCAGGAAGACATCGTCTACCGCAACGGCGCCAAGAACACCGACCTGGTCTGCGTCTCGGGCGACCTGGGGGCCGCCTATATGGGGCTGCAACTGCTGGAGCGCGAGAAAAGCGTGTACTACAGTCAGGTGGACGATTTGCAGAAAAAGATGGCCGAGGCGCGGAAAGCCGGCGACAGCCAGAAACTCTCAAACCTGAAAGCGCAAATCGCAAACCTGTCGCAGCCTGACTTCAGCGGCAAGGAGTACCTGCTGCAGCGACAACTGCAGACCGAGGCCCGAGGCGACATCGTACAGCGCCTGCGCGAGGCCGGCATACACCCTACCTCGATGATGGACATCAGCGACGGACTCTCGTCGGAGCTGATGCACATCTGCAAACAGAGCGGCGTGGGATGCCGCATCTACGAAAAGGAACTGCCAATAGACTACCAGACGGCGGTGATGGCCGAGGAGATGGAGATGAACGTCACCACCTGCGCACTCAACGGCGGCGAGGACTATGAACTGCTGTTCACCGTGCCCATAGGCGACCTGGATAAGGTTAAGGCCCTGGACGACGTGCACCTCATCGGGCACATCACCGAGGCAAAGTTCGGCCACGTACTCGTCACCCGCGACGGACAGGAGTTTGAACTTAAAGCACAGGGATGGAATCCGCTTAAAAGCGAAAAGTGAAAAGTGAAGAGTGAAAAGTGAAGAATCGGCTACTGAAACCAAGAATTTTCTTAAAAACTGCAAAATAATTGGGTAAAAGTTTGGTTAATTACTTTTTTCTTTGTACCTTTGCACCCGCAAACGAAAGGAACGTTAGTGACACAATGGTGCCTTAGCTCAGTTGGTAGAGCATCGGACTGAAAATCCGTGTGTCCCCGGTTCGATTCCTGGAGGTACCACTCCTCCTTTCATTATGAACCCCGTGAATGACGTCGGTCAGGAGCGGGGTTTTTCAATGGTCTATAATGGCTAAATTAGTGATAATGAGGTCATTAATCAAACAAATACAATTCGTTATGGTCAGTATGAAGCATTGTTTAACCGTGGCGAATTGGAATTTGAAAGCGAACTGACGCGACTCGAAACGACCCAAAACGACATTTTTTGATACCGTTTGATACCGTTTCTGATACCGTTTTGATACCGCCTGTGTAAAGATTTCTGCCGAAACGACACAAAAATCCCATCAGCCGCACTAAAAAAAGTTAAAGTTTATGGCAAAAGAAGCTGTAAAAGTCGTGTTCGACAGAAAGAAACGTGCCGCAAGATTGGGGCATGGAATCATCGACATTGTCATCAACCTTGGTGACGGTGAGCGCAAGTACATGGCATTCGGTTCTGCCACCCCAATGGAGTGGCGGCGAATTGAGAAAAACAAGGAACTTCTCGATCAGGTGGCCAAGTACAATGACATTCTCAAAGCCATGAGGCTGATGGGAGAAGATATGACCAAGGAGGCATTTGATGCACACCTCGGGATAGAGAGAGCTATCACCATTCGTAAAGAAGAGGCAGTAGCAGTCAATAATCACGAAGAGACAGGTAAAGAAAGTTTCATTGAGTATGTCCGTGACATGCAGACACAAGAAAATGTCACCAAAGCCACGATGAAGCACAAGCGCGTGACGCTGCGCTCATTGGAGGAGTTTGGCAGAATCCAGACCTTTGCCGACCTGACCCCTGCTAATATCATGGCCTACGACCGTTTTCTCCATAATGGGATTCGTAAGGACGTTACCATAGCCACCTACCACAAGTATGTGCGGTACTATATCAACATTCTTCTAATGGAGGAGCGCATACCTCGTAACCCTTACGCACGTGTAAAGATAAAGAAAGGTGAGAGCAAGATTCGCCAGCCGCTGACCGAAGCAGAACTTATCAAGGTGCGCGACGCTGCCATCAACCGCGAAAAGCTCGACCGTGTGCGCGACCTCTTCATCTTCATGGCCTACACGGGCCTATCGTACATCGACACCCAGCATTTCGACTTCAAGAAGATGACCGTCTATGATGAAGCGTCCGGTATGTTCTTCATTGACGGCAAGCGACTGAAGACCAAGACCAACTACTTCACTCCCATCCTTGCCCCTGCCATGGCGGTACTGAAGAAGAACGACTACAAACTTCTGAAGATAAGCAATCAGAAAGCCAACGACCATCTTCACACCATCGAAGAGATGTTGGGTATTCAACACCCGATGACCTGTCACATAGCCCGGCATTCATTTGCTACGCTCTGTCTGGCGCATGGCGCAGGCATGGAGAACGTGTCAAAGATGCTCGGCCACACGAACATCAAGACCACACAGCGATATGCCAAGGTGCTGCAGTCAAGTATCATCCAAAACTCGTCCATGCTTGCAAGCGCGATAGGCTAACTATCCAGGATGCGGTAGAACACCCCCTTTAACAGCTGCGACTTTCCTGTACTCTCATGGAAGGTCGCAGTTATCTTTTCGCAGACATACTTGCTTCCCTCAATATAGAAGAGTGCATGAGGATCAGGTATCTCGTCTGCGAAAAACGAGAAGGTGTATTTCTTCTTCGTGTCAATAGGATAAGTATATTTCAGTGGAATACCAATGTCATCATACTGGTTGTTCAAGTTTATGCGCAGCGTGTACGGAGGATATTTGGCCGTGAAGTCCGACCTCAGTTCCACCTTGTCAACGATGGGTCTTGGCAGTTTTCCCGTCTGTCTGTTATAGCCGTCCCAGAATGCCACATAGATTTTATCAAAGTAGGCATCATCCTTCTGCTGCTCCCCCTTTGCGATAGCCCTTCCTGCATTGGTTTTCGGGAAGGCACCGTTGTTATAGTCCGTATCGTCGTAGTCATAAGTTGTTGCCCCTTCGCCACCCGTCCTTGCATTACCGACGCTAAACGACCTTGAACCGCCATTAGAGCTGCTGTTTCCCGTCACCGTTCCCGTGGTGTTGCCTTCCTCGTCCGTCTCAGCTGTATATACTTCAGCACTGTCCATCTGCCCGCACTCCAGGAACAGGCACTGCCCATATGTCTCATCGGTGTCGTCAATCCATGCCGGGACGATGTTCAGTTCCACATCGTCCGCGTTCTTATCCACCACACGACGCCCGAACTGATTAACAGGCTCCAGTCGGTTTGTATATTCGTAGTAGTGGTAGTCCGTATCATCGTGGTAAGAGTGGAATGTATCTACCAGTTCGGCCTTGATACACCACATGATAAAGTACATATCCTCCGACTGGCAATAGAACAGCTTGTGCCCATTCGAGTTGCGAGGATAGCCGCGAGTATAGCTTGTGGAAGTCCTGCTTCCTGAAGTCCACGTCTGTACACCGCATTTCTCCAGCGTCTTGGCATACGCCAGCAGTTCCGGCATCGTCTCGAATACCATTGCCTCGTCCTTATGCTCGCTGATGTACCATTCACAGCTTCTGTATGCCCACATACGGTTGTCATTGTCGGCGTATGCCAGATTCTTCGCTCCCACATAGTCCGGCTTGTTCTCCTCCGACACCTCGACCGTGTATTTGTTAATCACCTTGTCGATGTGTACCGCCCTTGTGTTATGAGCCGTAACGTGCGAGAACTCAAACGAAATCGTCTTTGCCTTGTGGTTGATTGCAAACTCACCTTCCATCAGTTTCTCTAACTCCTCGAAAAACTCCGTCAATGACCAATGCGGCAGCGCATACGCAAAGTTATGCTTATACCACGTCCACGGCAGCGTGTTACAAATCACCAGATACTGCCACTTGCTGCGCTCAATGGACGTGAAATTCCCAGTATAGCCCAGCTTCTCGCAAATTTTGTTCAGGATATACATCAGGAACGGTTGGAAAGTAAGATTGAACGTATTACTTGCCCAAGCCATGTTTCCATACTCGTCGATGGTCACCGCGTTCTGCAGGTTGCCTGACGTGTTATTCACCCACGGCAGCGGCACCCAGTTCACATACGGGTAGCAGTTCCACATCGACGAGTATATTTCATTGTTCGCTGGCACCAGATCACTCGGATAGCCAAGCGCCATCTGGTTGATATAGATTTCATCAAACGTGTCCGTGAAGTTCTGTTCGCTCCGTCCCTCTAAGAACTGCGTCTTCACCTCCACCTCGGTAATCTGAGTGATGACGATGGAGCCAGCCTTGTAAAAGTTCTTGTCCCTTATCTCACAGTCGAAAGTAACCTTCGACTTCTCCACGTCCTGACGGTGAATGTGTCCGAAGATGCGTATGTTCTGCGTACAGTCCTTCAGCGGAAAAGTGATGGAAAGCGTATAACTGTCGCTTCCCGTAAACATGCTGTTCTCGCTGATATACTCAAACGAGGTGTTCTTCTTTAGGCAAGCCAATTGCCCATTGATGATAATTTCCATGATTAACTTCTCCTTGATTTTGGTGTCTTGTTACGCATCAGCAGGTCGTATTCATCCTGTGCCTGCTTGATGCCAGTATCTCCCGTTACCGTGTTGACAGTCACAAACGGCTCATTCAGCCTGTCCTTCAACTGCCGCATGATGTCGCTGTACTCGCGCATCATGCTCCCTGCTGCAATCTCAGTCTGTGCATCCGTCTGCGGCTGCTGCACAATGACTGTCGGCGTTGGTTGGGCAGACTGTGCGTAAACGCTCGGTGCCACGATTGTCCTTGACACATCGTCCGAGCGTAACGATCCTATAGTGTTCGTTCGCTGCGCATAGTCCAGGGCCTCAATCATCGGGCGGGCTACGGGGGATTGCAGCAGCTGTTGCGAAGCCACCCACTCCCCCTTGTGTACCACTCCGGCCACCTCGTACTTGCCACCCTCAGGCGTATAGCCACCCTCGGCATATCCCTGTGCCTGTGCTGCCTCCTGTTGTTTCTTGATGGCCGCTACCTGAAGCATACCCGCTGCTACTGCCGTTGCAGCCGCTATAGGAGCCAGCACCCATCCGATGACAGGCACAGCCGCTGCACTGCTATACGCATTGATGGCCGATGTCGCCGTCTGTGCTATAGCCTGCATCACCTGCATGGCGTACATCTTCTTGTTGGCCTCGTTCTTGACCTTGGCAATCTCCTTTTCCTTCTGCTTCTCCAGCTTCTTCACTTGGTAGTTGTTGCCCTCGGCATTGGAAATCTCCGTCTTGTACCGCTTCTCGATGGCCGCTACCTGAATGTCCGTCTCTGCCTGAATAAGCGAGGAAAGCTGCTGGAAGATGCTGCTCATTCCCGACGAAATCACCTCCAAAGAGCCAGTGACCGCCTTTCCCATGTCCGACTGCAGCCATTCCGTCGTGCTCTCCGTCCATTCTTCGAGGAAGTTCTTGCTGTCGTCCATCTCGTCGATGCGGTACTGCTTGCGCAATGCCTTCTGTGCCTTCAAGTATGCTTCCTCAATGCGCAACTTCTCCTTGGCATTGTCGCCAGCCGCCTGCTGTTCCAGTTCATAGACCTGTTTTAGGTTTTCGAGGTCAGCAAGATACTTGTTCATCCGTTCTCCGGCATTGTCACCGAAATACTGCTCCTTCAGTTTCTTCAACTGATCCTGGTGTTTCTTCTCCGCTGCCTCCATCTCACGCTGCCGCTTCTGCTGGTTGGCAATAAGCCTGTCCTGATAAGCCTTTTCCGCTGCTGCACGTTCTGCCGTTCCCTGCTTTGTCAGCTGCACCATCCGGCGAAGGTGGTTCAACTCCAACAACTCCAATGTCTGCTGGTACACCTCCGTTTCAACCTCGCCGTCTATATACCGCTGTTTCTGGAGTGCCACGGCCTCCTGATACAGTTGGTTCTCCTGCTCGATGGTGCGCTTCTCCCCTTCCTCGGTCTGCTTCCGTTTTGCTTCATGGAAAGCCGCCTGAGCCTCCAACCGCTCCTGGTCTGTCAGGGCCTGACGGACCAACAGCTTCTGCTGATACTCAATTTCAATTTCAAGGATACGCTGCTGGTACTGCTCGTAGTTCTTCTGCCCGGTAGCATACGCGATACGGTTCAAGGCTTCCTCCTGTGCCTTCCAGTCCTTTTCAGCCTTGAACTTGTCACCCTTCTTGTCATCATCAGTCGGCGTGGTGTTTCCTCCGCCACCGTCACCTCCTCCGCCAGTACCCTTGGCCATCTCTGCCGCTTCATCTGCCAGACGCTGGTTCTCTGCGGTCAGGCTGTCAATGATGTTGTTATACTGGTTAACGGCGGCATCAAGACGTGCCTGTTGGGCCTTCCATGCGCGATAGCCAGCCGGACTGACACTCGCTGATGCTATAGCCTCGTTCTCGCTCATGTGGTTTACATTCTCAGCAAACCATGCGTTTTGAATATTGTCAGGTGCATTGTTGAAATGGTCATGCTGTTCCCTCTCCGCATCAGGCAGTTTGTCCAGTGCGGCCTTAATCTTCGCTGAGTTCTTCAGCTGCTCCGTGTAGTTCTTCAGGATCTGCACGTTATGGCCGTACAGTCTGCCCTCCTCCGAGATACTGGCATGATAGTCCGGCACTATCTGCTGAAGCTCCTCGATGGCCTTGCGCCTGTTGTTGACAGATACCGTCTCGTCCTCGATGGTTTTCTTCAGGCGTTCAATCCTCGTTATCTCATCGTGTGTGTTCCTGTCTGCCTCTTCCTCTATCTCCTTCAAACGCTTCTGCGCCAGTGCAGCGTCGTTTGAGGACTTGGCAAACTTCACGTACAGGCCAATCAGGATGGTTGCTGCCGCTATCGCTGCACCCATCGGATTCATCTTCAGTACCTTGTTGAAGTACGTCTGTGCTGCCGCTGTTGCCGTTATCTCACCCCGCAGCACCTTATGCTTCAGGATGGATGCTGCCAGTACCGCATTTTCCACGGCAACAGCCGCTGCCTTCAGCTTGGCCACTGCCACAAAGCGAAGCGACCACAGATATTGCAGCTTTACCGCTGCCCAATATCCGGCAACGGCCACCGTCACCGTCAGTATGGCCGTCTTGTACTTGATGCAGAAGTCCACGATGGCTGACAGCACACGGAGCAAGAGCGTAGTAGAGGAAATGACATGCGCCATCACGGGCTGCAGCTTCTCCCCGAGTTCCACGGCCATCTCCTTGACGCGCTTACGCGCCTTGTCAAGTCCGGCCTGAACAGTCGTGTTCTGGACGTTATATTCATTCGTCACCGACGTAGCCTCCCTGAACGCCTTGGCCGCTTCCTCCTGTTCCCATTTTATCATGTCGAGGTTGCCCGCCAGTGCCGAAATCACCTGTGCTGCACGGGCACCGTTCTCGCCCATGTCCTTGAACACTGGTGCCAGGACATCGATGTTGCCCAGCTCATGCAGCGTTTCCAGCAACATCAGCAGTCCCTCGTTGGTACCCTTTGCCAATGCCTCCTTGAACTTCTCGGCGTTCATGCCCGTAGCCTTGATGACCTTATCCTGTTGCTTGAACATATCCATTATCAGCTTGGAAACAGCGGTAGCCGACATTTCCACCGCCTGCCCCTGCGAATCAAGCACAGCGGCCAGACCCATAATCTGCGGGATGGTCATTTCAGCCTGTGCGCCGACACCCGCCATCCGCTTGGCGAAGTTGGCCAGATAAGGAGCCGATGCCGTACAGTTCTGCGACAATTCATTGATGACAGAACCGACAGACAGCAAGGCTTTCTCTGTTCCTAAACGCTCTTCATCTCCAAAAATCGTAGTAAGTTTGGAGAGAGTAAGCGTAGCCCCGTCACCCAGTTCATCGAGAGCCACGTTAATCTGGTCAGCAGCGCGGACGAATCCCAGAATGTCCTCCTTGGAGGTCTTTCCGAGTCGTCCGGCTTCCTCTGCGAGGATATTCAGCTGCTCACGCGATGAACGGGTGTCCATCTTCTTGAACTCCTCGTTCAAGTCCTCCACCTGTTCCTTGGTCATGCCCGTGTACTTGCGAACGTTGGCCATCTCAGCGTCCATGTCCGCAAACGCCTTGACCGCTGAACGCCCGGCCATGATCAGCCCTGTTATGGCCGCTGCCATGCCCATGAGCGTTGTCTGCCACTCGTTCATCTTGCGGTTGAAGCGGTTCCAGAAGCCCTCCCCGGCCACCAGGTCGGCATTGACACGGGCAATCTCGGCCTTCACACGCTTGATGGCCTCACACTGTCGGTTCCATTCCACCGTTCCCCTCTCAATCCCATTCAGCTGCTGTCGAAGTGTTGAAAGCGTCTTGTTCAACTCCTTCGGCGTGGCCTTATCCAGGTTCTTCAGTACCTTCTCGACACCGACGGTAGCCGATTCTATCTGTGCTATCTGTCGGTTCGTTTGTCTTAACTCCTTCTGCAGTCGTGTAAGTTTTGCCTTATCCCCTGCCTTGGCAGCGTCCTCGATGGCCTTTTCCAGTTCCACCGACTTCTTTTTCAGGCTGTCGAGCATGTCCTGCGCCTGCTTGCCGTTGACAGTCAGGGTGACAGTTGCGTTTGCATTGATTGATGACATAGGTGCAAAATCCCTATCATATTGACCCCCAGCGACTCATGTAAATTGACCCCCTGTTTGAGGTCGGCTTTTTCCCGTCCGTGAGAGGCTCCAAGAAATTATATTTTCGATAGTGACCACGCCTGGTTACTATTTTTTCTGTTTATGCAAATTTAACAAAAGATTTTTATTTCCGCAACTTCCTCATCGATTCTCCGTGGAGCTCTATGCGTATGGCATTGTGCACGATTCTGTCGAGTATGGCGTCCGCAATGGTAGTCTCTCCGATGACATCGTACCAGTCCTTGACGGGTATCTGTGAGGCAATCATCGTGGAGTGCTTCCCGTGCCTGTCTTCTATGATATCCATCAGGAAGGAGCGTCCTCCCTGGTCAAAGGGCTGCAGGCCGAAGTCATCGAGTATGAGCATGTCGGCTCGTTCAATCTTCTTCAGCTCGTTGATAATAGTCCCCTTGGCCTTTGCCATCTTAAGCTCCCCGAGCAGGCGGGCGGTATTGGCGTAGATGACCCTCATTCCTTTCTGGCAGGCACGCTGGCCGAGAGCCGTG
>ERZ842401.6476-NODE-6476-length-12493-cov-6.338720_pt1 | contig 12493 bp, 12 predicted proteins | sample MGYA00521270_ERZ842401 | MGnify/ENA primary metagenome ERZ842401 (study PRJEB31892, sample SAMEA3878208) | bioreactor metagenome | biome: Moose rumen | place: Sweden | collected 2011-10 | study: EMG produced TPA metagenomics assembly of the PRJEB12797 data set... | reverse complement strand
GGTTGTCGCTGGTGCGGGCGATGATTTCTTCGCGCCAGTCGCCCAGCACGTCGCCTACGGCCGACGGCGTGTTCTTCGTCCAGTTGCAGTTGGCCGTGCCGTCGGCGGTGAAGACGATGCTGCCGTCGGCCTTGAACACGCGGGCGGCTCCCTCACGGCTGTTGGCTCCGTCGAGGCCCTCCTCGAGCAGGTCGCCGTCCCAATAGATGCGGAAGTTGTTGGTGAATCCGCCAGGACCGCCCGTGATCACCTTGTCGGCCACGCACGAGATGGTGCCCGACTGGCTTGAGAGTCCGATGGCACCGGGATAGGCATTCGAGAAGTTGCCGCAGAGGGCGCGACCGTCGTCGCTGGTCGACTGCAGACGATAGTAAATCTTCGATGTCGTGGCATCGCGGGAGTTCATGGCCGGCTCGTCCTCGTTGCAGGCAAAGATCTCCTGACCGTGGCGATAGGGGTCGAAGTCGGAGCAGTGCTGGGCATCACCGTGCCCCAGACCTGTGGTAGAGAGACCCTTGCCGTTGTCGTCGATGACCATCGAGCCGAAGCATATCTCGTCGCGCCCGTCCCAGTCTACGTCGGCAATGCCGAAGTTATGATAGCCGTTGCCATACCAGGGATCGCCCCATCCGTTGTTGTTGGCCCATTCCCAGTAGAGCTTCAGTTTGTGGGTAGCGGGATCTACGCTGAAGGCCTTCATGTGGTGCTTGGTGTAGCAGCCGCGTCCCAGGAAGATGAAGGGATGGCGACCGTCGAGGAAGGGTGCACCGAAGTAGTGCTTCGTCGAGCGGTGACCATAGCCGTCGCCCCAGTCGTCGGCAGCGCCGCGGGGCAGGGGATAGGTCATCCACAAGGGTGTTGAGCCCGATCCTATCTCGTAGGGCTTGCCCGTTGCGCCCTCCAGATAGAGCAGATATTCGGCTCCGGTATGAGTATATGCCCCGTTGGCATCGTCGTGGCGCACGTCATTGCGCGTGTTCACGCTCATGTTGCCGATTTCTGTGGTCGTGCCGTCGGGGTGATGGATGATCATGTTGTCGGCACCGCGCATCAGCACCTCGGCTTTGCCGTCCTGATCCCAGTCGTAGCCCACGGCATCATACTGCTCGTCGGGGCCGCTGACCATGTTGGGGCCCAGGTCTATCCACCACAGGCGGTCGCCCTTGATGTTGTAGACCTCAATGTGGTTGTAGCGCGTCTTGTTGCTGACGGGGTAGACACCCGATTCGTCATAGTCGGCACCGTAGTTGCGCTTCATGATGAACTCGCTGACGCCGTCGCCGTCAACAGCACCAGCAGCGCCGTCAAAATTACCGCAAATCTTTTCATGAACAAAACCTCCAATAATTTTGTTTTAGTTTAGATTTTTGTCGGCGTAAATTTTCATGCCGCTAATGGTCGCCTCGAGCGAAACGCCCTTCTTGGTCATCTGGTACAGCCAAATTCCGTTCGCAACAACATTCGCGCCCTCGACAGCGCCGCCAGCAACGCCGTCAGTCGCTGAAGCCGAAGCCGACATTCCAAATCTGGTCTTACCGGCGATAAACGCATTCCACGCGTCTTCATTGGCTATGACGAAAACCAAATCGTATTCCGTCGCGCCGAGCCCAATGCCCGCCGAAATTTCGTCCATGTGCAGGTAAACGCGCTCGCCAGTCTCCTGATTCACCGCCACGCCGCGCCCGTGCGCGTAGGCCACTACCTCGGGCATCTCTTCGAGCGCGAAATTGGTCGCGCGTGCACGCATGCCGAACTTGTCGCAAGCCAGATACACCGCATCCGCGCCCTCGCCGATTGCCGCATCCAATGCTTCGATATTGCCGGCAGGTGCTAATAATTCTGATGACATTCATATATAATAGCACACTTTCCGACAAATTACTAGACAAACTCACTTCTTCACATACGGGGTCATGCAGTTTTCATAGCCAGGCGTCGCAGACTGAGCAATAATCCAGTCCGCGGCACTTGAAGCGATACAAGCCGAATTTTCTGAAGAACTAGAAAAACGCCGGGCAAGTTCCGCCGTATTTTTTCGGGAAATACTTCGTGTGACCGTAAGATTATTCGTAAAAACGGCATTTTCAGGATTTGCTCCCGTTGTCCAAATTCCGCATTCAAAAGCCTGCTCTGCAAATTCTTTCATCAATTTTTTGTTTTTTGCCCATTCGGTTTTACTAGAAGTACTCAGCAAAACCGCATCTTTCAGTATCTTCGTGTTAGAATCTCTGAGCACAAGGACATCAAAAGTCGCGGCAATTTTGTCGCTTCCTTCTTTCCATAAGTCACGAGCCGAATCGTAAGAATCAGGTGTTTTTGAAAGCGAGAGACGAGCATCGAGTTCATCAGCGTAATTTTCGATTTTTATTTCAGCCGCTGAGGAGGTCGCCGCAAAAAGCGTTCTTCCGTGGAGCGTAATATACTCACCGCGCTTCACTTCAATCGAAGGAAATTCATATATTCCGCTTGTCGCGCTCACAAATTCAAGCCCCGAAGTGTTACCTTCTTTCAAAACATAAAACTCAACGAATTCGGTCTTCTGCGTTTTTTTCTCGTAGCTTGTCCGAATCTCATTGAAAAGAAGGACGGCAGGATTCGCATTATATCCAGTGAACTTTTGGCGAAAATCAAGCGTGTTTCCATTGCGGTCATATACCGTTCCCGAAAAAACATAGCTTTTTCCAACGGCTGTCGCCGCCGACAAAAGAATTTCCGCCGAAAGCCCGTCTTCACTGTAAGTAATTGTGTCAGCAACGGCAAATGCAGGTGAATCAAGGGAATCAGCTTCAAGGATTGTTGCCACAGAGTCAGAATCAGCCTCAAAAACAGAGATGTTTCCGAGCGCAATTTGCTCAGAACACACAAGGACAACGGAATTTGAGGCAGACAATTGGAACTGCTCAACGGTGGGCGCAATCGTATCCGCAGGAATAATTTCTATTCCTTCTTCCGTCAGCCTGCACGAGACGGGCGCAACAACGCTCGTTGTTCCCATTGCTATCAGCACTGCAAGAAGCACAGAACGGAAAAACTGATTGTCGAATTTTTTTTTCATAATAAACCTCCAGATTTATTTTCTCAATCTGCTTATTTATTTGAAAAAAAATCGATTTTCGGCAATGAATAAATATAATTTTTTGTTATATTTAGAAAAAAGAAAAACTCCATGCCCAAGCCGTAAAAGCAGCTTGTCATGGAGTTTTAGCGATATGAAAGTATTACAAACTGACTGTCTCAACCATGTAGCGAATGGAAGCACCATTCACATCGGAAATCGTTTTCTCTACGACAAACACAAGATTGCGCCCCGTCTTGTCAGAAAAGATTCTATCGATTCGGTAATCAATGACTTTCTTTCGTTTGATGTCCGGAGAACCGACAATGTTTCGGCTGAGCACATTCCCCTCACCGTCCTTCCGTTCCATCGTAATGAAGAAAGAAGAATACAGATTCTCGCCGCTTCCCTCAAGCGTTTTTGCCAATCTTATATGATAAAAAATGCTTTTTTCGCTCGTTGAAGCCTCAAAATCCTTAAAAACAATTTCACTTTCGCCATCTTTTTTATCATCACGGACGAACAAAAGATTGTCGACATTTGCCGGCTTAAAGTCATATTTTCGCAGTTTCCATGCGGCTTTATCGAAAAGTTCTTCGTACACGGCTTTTCCGCTCTTTGAGACGGTTGCTGAAGAAGGATTCGTTTTGAACACTTCTCCGCTTACAAAATCATTTTTCGCAATGTCAACGGTATAAATTTCAGCATATCCCTGAAATGAACGGTCGGTTTTTCCGTATTCCGCAAATGCGTATGTTTTTCCGTCTTGAGAAATTCCTAAATCAACGAAAGCAGCCGCATCTCCTGCGAATGAACACAACGCAGATACAAACAAGATTCCGGATAATACAAGCTTTTTCATAAGTCCTCCCAAACATAACGACACATCTAAAAGAGATGCTGCCGTTCAGCACATCCGACTTCTTTATTATTTTCGGCTTTAAAAATGAAGTCTTTACATATTTTTGTCTTCCGTTTAAGATTTTGCTATGACACTAAAAACGAGAAATACTTTTATAAAGATTTTTTTGCTCTCAAGCCTTGTGCTTGTTGCGCTTGCGCTGCTCATTTTTTTCATTTCTATCCATAAACACACGATTCTTGTTCCGCCAAGCCTGCGTATTCCTTCTTTTTTGGAGCATATTCCGTTCGCACAGAACAGTTTCGTTGCCCTCATGCTTTCCTTTGCCGTTATTCTCTTTTATGTGCCCGTCTGTTACTACCTGCTTATCCGTTTTTTTGAGAATACCCAAACAAGCGAAATTATTTTTTTCACGGGTTTTCTTATCGCCTGCCTCGCCGAAATGGCGCGCTTCGTCACAATATGCCTCGGGCTTTGGCAGTCATTCTCCAGCATTTTGATTTTTTTGGGAAATATCGTTCTTTTTGGGCGTACGCTCGCACCGCTGAGCTTTTTGTCCGCCGCAATTCTGAGCGAAACGGCACAACGGCAGGATATTGAGCGGAATTATATGATTGTCATTATGCTTTCCGTTGTTTTTGCAGCCGTCATTCCTTTAAACACGGCGCAAATCGCCTCAACAGGGCTGGTAACAGAAGGTTTTATGAAGCTCATCAACATTCTTCGGTTTCTTATTCTGTTGACAAGCATCGTCTCATTTTATATTCAAGGAAATAAGAAAAACAGCAGGGAATATAAGATTCTCGCACTTTCTTCGCTCATTCTGCTTATCGGGTATTCATTGCTTGTCAGCTGCGACAATTTCCTCTTTTTGATTTTGGGAACAGCCGCCCTCATATACGGAACGCTCCGCTACCTCAAAGAAATTCATACCATTTACATGTGGAATTAGAATCAGGCGAAATAAGTGACAAGCCCGCCAAGAATAACGGGAATTATCAGATTGTCAAAATCTTTGAGCGGAAGCACTTCAATGAGTGCACCAACCGTAGCAATGAAAAGCGAAAGCTGGCAGTCGTTTGTGACAAAGAAAGTTGAGCAGAAAATCGCGGCAAAACAAGTGAGGCTTCCCTCAACCGTTTTTCCCTGTGTGTAGGGAATGCGGATTTTTCCGAATGTTTTTCCTGCAAGGCTTGCAAGCCCGTCCCCAAATGCAAGGGCAAATATGCCGACGCGAGCGGCGTTTTCATTCCACAAAACAGCGGCAGAAATAATGCCCGCAACAAGCGTAACAGGACCTAATACAAATTTATTCTCATCGCGCTTTCTGGCCGCCGCCGCCGTAATGTCCGAGATAAGCAGAATTTCATAGCCGTTTGAGCGCAAACTCTCCGCAATTATATAGAAAATTCCTGTGGCACAGAGGCAGAGAATCGTTGGAATACGCGCGAAATGAAGCAGAAAAGGAACAAATGCCGTGCAAATATGAATCGTTTTTCGGAAAAATTCCTTCCGAAGCGAAGTCAACTGATTTTTAAACTCAATGCCTATCTGGTAACAAAAATATTTCATTATTCAAAAGCCTTCTCGCCAAACAGAACTCTCGGAATGTCAGTATAAATCGCCGGCTCAAAATCAGGATAGGGATGCGTGATGTATTTAGAATTCTGAGCCGCAAGGTTGCTTCCTTCCATACGAATCATGGTCTCAGGATTTCGCGTCAAGGCATCCCATGCACGAATTGAATCCGACATTCGGACAATTGCCTCTGCGTTCATATTGCTGTTTCCAGTCTGTTGCGCCAGTCGGTACAACGCGACACCGAGGTTATTGTTCACTTTAAGATACAAATCAACGATTTCATAATCATCGGCATCCTGCTGAGGCATAAGAATGCTCGCGCGCGTTGAATCAAGAATCTGCAAGAGGTCTGAATAGTAACTTGCCGACGAGAAGTTGTCGCCACGCAAAGAAAGAACATTCCCGAGCGAAAGGAGAATATTCGGATTTTTCGGCTCTTTTTCTGCAACTTTCAAGAATGAAACGAGCGCATTGTCATAATTCTTGTGGCCGTAGTAAATCGCGCCAATTCGGAAATTGATTGACGGGGTATCATTTTTGATTTTCACCGCCATTTCGTAATTGTAGAGCGCGTCATCCATTTCGCCGGAGATAAAATAATCCAAATCTCCCATGTCGGCAAAGATTTTTCCCGTGTTTTCGTCGCCTTCAAGTCCAGAATTTTCATGCTCTTCGTTGTACAAGTTGATACCGCGCGTGTAAACCGTTTGTGCTTTGAGGTATTCGCGTGCGTCAGCGTACAGCTCGCCCAAAACGCGCGCCGCATTTATTTCTCGGTACACATTCTTTTTCGTTCGTACTTTCACGCTTCCGAACAAATCCAAACTTCGCTCAAGCTCGGTCTTTGCCTGCTCCGAATTGCCGTTCTGAATAAAATAACGCGCAAGGTTATAGCGGGCAATAGGATTTGAAGGGTCAGCCTTAATCGCGAGATTGAGCATCGCAAGGACATCTTCTATAGAAGAGCGGAGATATTCATCGTTTTTGCTCAATTTCCCGTACAGTTTATCAAGAAGATAGCCGCTGAGTTCCGCCCAGTCTTCAGCCCCAAGATTTTTAAGATTCTGCTTGTCCTGCTTGCTCACATAGAACATATTTTTGTAAGTAAGAACCTCACGGAGCTTGTCCGTGCGGATATTATAGCGGAGCATGCGCGAGAGATAGACATTGTTGCTTCCATAGCGCTGGATTAAATCAAGATATTGCTGTTTTGCGCTTTCATATTTCGACTCATCGACTTCCGCCCATTCAAGATACACATCACCGAGCATAAGAATGCCGTCAGCGTCATTTATGTGATAATCAAGCACTTCACGGCGTACGATTTCTTCAGCCCGTTCATAATTTGCACGGTCATGAAGTTCCATATCAGCGTAATCAAGGCCTGCCTGCTTGTCGTGGTTGAACACATAGAGAATATTTTTGTACATATTTGCAGCACGCTCATACTGCTTTTTCTCACGATACCCGAGCGCATACTTAAAGAACCATTTTTTGACAGCCTGATACCGGACGGCTTCTTGGAATTCCTGCTCAGACTGCGGGAATTCATTTGCCTCAAGGAGCGTGTACCCCTGCTTGTAATGAATGTTCGCCATGACTGGGTTGTAGATAAAACGAACGCCCGCCTTAAACAATCCGAAACACACAAAGGCGATAATAATTCCAACAATCGCGGCAGGAATAATCCTGTTTTTGAGTTGATATTGGAATGACTGCTTGTATGCCTCATATTCTGCGAAAGAACGACGCTCAAAATCACGGGGAATATTGATAGAAATATCAAGAATCTTTTCAAGCTGGGTTGCAAGCTGACGAGCAGAAGTCTTTTTAAGAACTTTTTCGATGATTTCAAAAACCGCGTCATCGGTGAATTCATCTCGCGCAATAAAATCTTCGATTGCAATGCGAAGATTCAGCGGATAATTCGCAAGATTTTTCTTGAACTGGACATATTCTTCGTCGGTGAGAGAATTCTTTGGCCGCCCTTCCTTCCCTTTTGAAAAATCAACGGTATCAAGCAAGGGCTTTTTCTTGCCCATATCGGCGGTTTCTGTATCTGAAAAGCCTGGAATTTCAAAACTTGAATCAAGGACGAAATCATCATCGCTCGCTTCGCCCGTAACCGGGAATTCATCACCGGAAGCAGGTGAATCGCCAGAACCAAAATCAACGCCGTCCATAGCAGATGTGTCAAAATCATCAACAGAGAATTCTTCGTTTCCTTCGGCGGGAACATCAGTAGCGGCATCAGGAATTTCAGGGCTTGCGCTATCGCTTTCGGAAGATGCAAGATTGTTAAAATCCATGTCACCAATCGCAGAAAGCGCATCGTCTCCCGAAGGAGCACTTTCTTCAAAAGAGGGCGCCCCCTCCTCAAAACTCGGCGCCTCCGAAACAGGCTCGGACTCCTCTCCATCGCCAGAAATCAGCGAATCAATGTCAAAAGACCCCATATCGCCGAACGAATCGCCAGAAGAGGGAGCGGCATCTCCGCCAAGATTTCCTAAATCACCAAGAGCGTCCAATTCCGAAGACAAATCAGAATCAAAAGAATCAGTTTCGCCCGCAGGCTCAGCCCCCTGCTCTTCTTCAAGCACAGGTGTGTCTGAAGAAGGCGCTTCGCTCACTTCGCTTGCACTGTCAACACCCTCGCTCGCAGTATCAGCAGCAGAAGCCTCATCGGAAGGGAAATCCATGCTCCCCAAATCGCTCAAATCACCCAAATCTGAAAGGGCATCGTTTAAATCAGCAAAATCACCGCTCGCGGTCGCCTCAGGTGCGGGAGCGGGAGCTTCAGGAGGGATTCCGTCATTTTCAAGCACGGACGCGGGAATATCTTCATTGAGATTTATTTCGGTTTCAGAAGAATCAGTGCCGCTTTCGCCATCACCGTCTCCCGTTGGAGCGAGCAAAGAATCAAAATCCAAATCTTCAAGCGGGGTTTCGTCTTCGGCAGGAGAAAGAGCTGATTCGTCAAGCGGTGAAATATCGTCGGAAGAATCAAGGGAAGCTACAGGCTCGGACAAGCCATCGCTCAAGAAATCGGCAAGCGCATCATCATCAACGGTTGTCTCCCCGCCAAGCAAAGAATCAAGGTTTGCGACATCAATCGGCTCATCGCTAAGGGAAAGCGAATCTGCGGTATCTTCGGCTGTATTCAGAGCGGTAGAATCTTCGTTTTTTTCGGGAATACCAATAATGAAGTCATTGGAATCATCCTCTTCGGAAATTCCTTGTGGAAGAGAAACAGGAACGAGTCTTTCGCCTCTCTGAGCGCGAATTTTTTCTTCATCACCTAACGCGCGCACATCGTCGCTAAATTGTTTGAGCTGATTTAATCCTGGCATTTAATTCCCACCATAACTCTAATATACTCTAATTTCGGCATTTTGAATACCGTGCTTTACATTAAAAAATTGCATATATAGTATTTACTTTTCCAAAAAAAATTCCGATAAAGACAATATGAAAAAGAATTTGCTTTTTACGGGATTGTTGACTGTGGTTTGCATGTTCGCTTCTCCGTTGCTTGCGGCAGAAAAAGCCCCTGCTCCCGACACATACGAATATGATTTGACTCTTACGGACATCGACGGCGTAAAACCGCCCTACATTAGCAATAACTACATCGTGTTCACAGCACCAGTCACTGTAAATTCAATCGGAATTGCCTTTGATTTTGAGGAATTCAGAAACATTCATTACTTCAAACTCCGAAAAAACTACGGATATGAGGGCGATGTAACTTCTTCGTATTATTTTTATATCATCGAAGCTCCGAAAAAACTTTCCCGCGTCTGCTACCGCCTCATACTAGACGGGCTGTGGACTGTTGACCCGAACAACAAAAATGTCATCTACAATGAAAAAGAAAACTATTCGCTCTCATATATTGATTTACCGCCCGCAGAAATAGAAATCACGGAAAAACTTGAAAACGGACTGACGCATTTCGTCTGCCACACAAAAGAAGGCCAAAAAATAAGGCTCGGCGGAACATTCACAAACTGGGACAGTTGGATTTACGAAATGAAAGAAACAATTCCCGGAAAATACGAAATAGACATTCCGCTTCATCCAGGAACATATTATTATTCATATTACAACGGAATCACATCCTTCCTTGACGACACGAATCCAGGAAGAGGCTATGCGAGTGACGGAAGAATCGTGTCATGCATTACGATTCAGTAATCCGTTTATTCTGACAAAATTCGGAAAGATTCAACCAGCTCTTTGGTGAGGAAAATCTTTTCGATGCCGAATGAGCGCAAATTTTCGTTCCAGTTGATAGTGAGACACAAGCCTGTTTTGCCCGTGCAGAACGGCTTTTTTTCTTGCTCAAAAAGCGAAGTGACGGCCGGCTCGGACTTTTCATTGAACTGCCGCGCGAAAGAGCCTGCCAAAAACTGCACGACGAATTCTTTGAGGACTTCGCTCTGGAAAAAGTTGATTTTGTGCTTGGTGTCAATCGTCATGCCGGAAAGCGCGCCGAACAAAAATGAATCAAGCTTGATAAAGGCGGTGTTTTTGCCGAACGAGACTTTGTAGAGAAAATCGTTATCAGAAACGGAATCAAAAAATTCATCGATATTGATTTGTTCAAGCGCGGTAAGCGTGAGCTTTCGGATTTTCGGCTCACCGAATTTCGCCCGTAAATCAATTTTAAAATGCTTGTAGACATTCTTACAAATTCCACGAATGTCTTCGATTTGCTTTTCCGTGAGAAAACGCTCGACTTTATATTGTTTTTTTTCAACTTTTGCAACGGACTTAGACTCCGTTTTTATTCCCAAGAGTTTGTCAACTTCTGCCTGTGAAAGCGCAACCTGATTGTTTTCCATAGAATATAGTGTATACTAGATTGAAATAAATTTAAAGGAAATTCGGAGGTTGAAATGAAAAAAGAAAAACAAAAAGGAAAAAACTGGATGTTTGCTTTTTTTGGGAAGATTTTTGGCTCACTTCTCACAAAACTCGTCATTATCCTCGCCCTACTCTGTACGCTTTTCTTCGGCGGAAAATTCGGCTGGCAAAAACTCGGTGAAATTAAAACCGAAAAAGGTTCGGCAATCGTGTTCCGTGAACTGGAACGATGCGCGGAACTTGTCACGGCGAAAAACTTCTACTCTGATGTCATCTCAATCAAAAAAACGAGAATCGCGGGGCTGGCAAAATCATTCAGCATCATAAAATACACGGGCGTTATCCGCGGCGGCATTTCCGACATTTCAAAGGCAAAAGTTACGGTGTCAAACAGAGGGAAAAGCGTAAAAGTGGAGCTTCCGCCCGTCGAAGTGCTTTCAAACGACATCTCAAGCATTGAAGTCTTCGATGAAAGCAGGAGCGCGTTCGTCTCAATCTCCGTGCAGGAAATTATGGCAGAAATCCGCTTTAATCAGGAATCGGCTTCAGCCGAGATTTTAGAAACAGGCTTTTTGGAAGAAGCAAAGTCTCATGCAAAAGAAATCACCGAAACAATCCTCCTTGCCTCAGGCTTTGAAGAAGTCTCGGTGAATTTTACGGAATGAAAAACACGGATCACACTCCGTGCTATTTCATTCATCCACAGATAGGCACAGATTATCACAGATTAAAATAAAAATCTGTGTACATCTGTGTTAATCTGTGGATTCTTTTTATCTCAAAGCTCTATAAATTATCGTTTCCTGTCAATCATCTCGATGCACTTGTCACCGAAGTTGTCAACGGCAACTCCCAGAATCGAAAAGACGACAGCAGAAACAACGATTAAAACAATAGCAATAAGTCCGAACAACATAAAATCACCTCTATAATTTTTTAAGTTCACAAATGATTTGCCCGCATGAAAAATTTTTCTCTGCGGATTTCTGCAGGAAATGTGAGATTTCCGAAAGTTTATCAAGGATATGCTCAGTCATTTCATTCCACAAAAGAAGAATTTCAAGACGCCCATCAAGATATTGACTGCAAGCAAGGCAAAATGCAGAGATTCCGCTTGTGCGAGCCGTATGAACGAAAACCTTTCCAAAAGAAGTCGATTTTCCGCCCCTCAAAGACTCGCGAAACAAAATATCAGAAAGAATCTGTTTTTTGTCCCGAATGTAGTTTGAGTCAATCAAATCAATAAGCGATGCGAACAAATCATTGCTCTCCCTAAGAATTTGCGGGGAGAAAAATTTTTTCATATAAAATCCTTGTCGTTATCTAAAGAAAATAATGCAACACACGGTCGTCACGACAAAGATGGCAATCAATACAATAGCTCCAGCCATAAAAACTCCGAGAAAAAATGAAAATTAAGAATAAAATTGAAAAAGCGGGAGTTAATCTAGATGATGGTTTGGAGAAAAATTACAGTTTGAAGGGATTTTGGAAGAAGCAGGATTCTTGAAGATGGAATCGTACTGCTTGTAAAAGAAGGGAAAGAAAAAGAAAAATCAGCGGAAGCACAGAAGGATTCGTGGTTGAATTCCTGCGTACCCGCTGATTTTTTTTGAGAGCGGACAAGAGTTCGCTCAATGATTTTTGATTCAGTTACAAGCAGGGGGGTAAGTTCCCAGCTTGAAGAATGAATCGTAACGACTTTTATGTCGTCGGAAGAATCAAGAAATGCCGTCTGCACCCCAGCCCCGAATGGAGCTGAAAACAAGAGAAGAAAAGCAAGAATAAAGTGCAGAAAGCGTGATTTCATAGACCTTAAATTCCTCACAGAGCTTTAGAGCGCACAGAGAGCATTTCTTTTAACAAATAAAAATCTCTGTGAACTCTGTGGCCTCTGTGAGAAATTCCTAAAATTCTTAGCGGCGACCACCATATAATCGAAGCGATTGAGTTTTTCGTTGGCGAAAAACTCATTAAGCAACATATGGTGGGGTGCTAACGCAACCCACCATATGTTGCAATAAATACACCGGCTGCCATTGCAGTACCGATGACGCCTGCGACATTCGGACCCATTGCGTTCATCAAGAGGAAGTTTGAAGGATCTTCGCTCTGTCCGACTTTGT